>JAABUJ010002906.1_pt1 | contig 20162 bp, 12 predicted proteins | sample 5559131 | NCBI WGS metagenome assembly JAABUJ01 (sample SAMN10711875, study PRJNA513366) | rock metagenome | isolation source: Antarctica rocks | place: Antarctica: Victoria Land, Mt New Zealand nord | collected 2016-01-07 | reverse complement strand
AGTCATTAAATTTAATTTAAATACACACTGTAAATGATCTGTCTTCATGCACACAGTTATTGTAGATGATTAGCTTACATTCTTTATGAATGTAAGTGACAGCAGCTTCACAATATGTCTAATTAGACTGAGTGCACAGGTTGCCTATAGGTCACACAGGTCAGAGTTGAATTCAAGTATTAGGTTAGGTCAGGCTAACTTTTATTTGTTAAACAAAAGTGTGCACACTCTGCAAGACTCATATCAGGGTATATATTCAACACTCTTTCATACCTGTCAATACAGAGTGGCCTTGCAGTCTTTTGTTGCACCATAATGAAAGTGATGAGAACTCAAACTTGAAACCTTTTCAGAATTATTCATTTTTGAATTTTACACTCAATCAGAATTCTTCAGTTCTTAACTCTTTTTCAGAATAGAAGATTACCCAGTCATGTCTCACTGCACTAGTCAGACTCATAACCTGTTAAACAAAAGTGTGCACACTCTGCAAGACTCATATCAGGGTATATATTCAACATTATTTAGCTAAGTTAAGTGTAAGTTAATCTGACCTGACCTGCATAGAGTCATGGGTTTTTTGTGAATTATATATAGTCTTAGTAAGCATGTGTATGCACTTAGTAAGCATGTGTATGTGCTTAGTAAGCACATACACATGCTTACTAATGTGTGTTTCTAACACGCACCTTTGCGAAAAGTCATGATTTTCGTAACTTATTCAGTAATATATCTTGTGACTGTGTAATTTATCCCTATATGACTAGTTAAGGTATAATTTATTATAACTAATATATCAATAAGCTTTCACATTTTTGAGCTCTAGCCCTGACCTTACCCATAATGGCTAGTCTCACCTGTGTGTAAGTACTTACACAGATTGTAGATAGAGTTAATCTGTACATGAACCTGACTCAACTCAACCTGAACTTTAGTGTAAGTTCAGATTAAGTGCACTTTTTTTTAACCTGACCTGACTCTACATTTAGCCTATGTTTAATGAGCATAAAAACAATTTAAATTCATATTGATGTATAGAATTAACTGTCAAATTATTAACAACATCTTAAGCTCAGCTTTGAGTCAACTCTTCAACAACAGATTGATCAAAGTATTAAGCAATAAGAAGTTAAGCTAATTCTTTAATAGCAGATTGATCAGAGCATTAAGCAATAAGAAGTTAAGTTAATTAGTAGTTAATTTATTAAAGAGAGAAGAGAAAGCAGTATTAAAAATAGAACATTTAATTAATTTTAAATATTGTTAGTCTTTAAACTGAAATCAAGACAACAACATATTAAGAAAAGAGTTTTATAAGTTTTTTTTAAAATAAAAACAGTCAGTAATCTTGTGAATATAATTAAAAGCAGACTTTTTTCAATTTAAATTGTTGTTATTTGCATCTGATGATGAAATAACAGCAGCATAATGTGAAACACAGATCTTAAGAGATAATTTATGAAACATTAATGATATGTTATAAATATATCATGAAAGCTTACATGATGACAAAGCAAATAAAAAATTAATAAATTGATGAAGTAGCAGTTAAAGTTGAAGTGTGATCAAAAACTAAAGAAAGAAAAAGAGAATTTTTTTTAAGAAGTTGTGACTGATGATATAGATAGACAGTGTAAACAGTGAATAATTTATTTTATTATTATAATAACAATGATCTGCACTTCTAGCTGCTTTTGAATGACAGTAGTGATGTGAAGTGAGATAACACAATGTGAATGCAAATTACAGATAGAAATTTTACAGAATGTTAAGTAAATCTCTGCATTTACATCAGTGAACTGTTGTGACTGTGCAGTAAAAAAGAATGTGATATCATTGCTTATTCATCTTTTACTAAGTGCCTCTATTTATATCTTAGTCATCATTTCCTATATATACTCTACATAGTGTAAATGAATAGGGACAACTTTCTACGGACTGATTCACAAGAACCCTCTCACATCCAACAATCATGTCATCTTCCCAACTCCCATAACTCAGCCTTTCTCCATCTTCCCTCCATCCGCACGCAAGCAGAGAGGTAATGACTACGAAAGGCCACAAAGCCCCCAAGGGGCTTCAATCAGACATCGGCAGGATTTTCTTCGTCCCCTTCTTCAGCTCGGAGAGAACACGGCATATCTCTTGGCCGTGAGGGTGTTGATCGATCTTTTCTCGTCTCTGCAAGGCAATGCTCCAGAGCATCGTTTACGCAAAGCAGAGTGCCAGGACTTTCGTTTGCTCGCTCGCTATCACACTTCAGGCGACACATATGGGTGTCGGGGGACATGATTGAATGCCATTGCGGCTCATTACCAAGACGATTGCTTGTATGAAGTTTTTTCCTCAACCTATGCTTATTTGGCCAGACAGCAGTTGTTTTATCTGTGATGATCATGTGCTGGAGATTCCTTATAACATGGCAAGTTTTTTTGAGAGACTTATAGATGGCTGTCTCGATGTGTCCATCAAACAGGTTGTATTCGTTGGGAACCTAGGGCTTTGTCGAGGTGGCAGCAATGAATATGAATGGAGCTGACTCTATGTAAGATGCGCCTGCCGCCTATGTAGTCTCCGAGTACAAGATCTGAGAGGCTCATCTGTTCGTCTACAGGTAATGATACGCAAACGCCGGGCGCTATGCTCACTGTACTGCAAGCTCTAGAAGTAGTGGACTGAGTGAAGAAGACACCGCCAACGCCCTGGTACGCCACCGCAAGACAAACACGCAGAGAGCATAGTCGATCTACACCGAAGGAGGAGAAGCAAAAGCAGGCGCCGCTGCCACAGGACCGTTCAGCACCCCGACCGCACCGACTTTCGCCACGAACTCTTTGAAATACTGCACGACGAAACCCTCACTATACGCAGCAGTCAGCTTCCCCACCCACGTCAAGAGTAAAAGAAGAGGGGAACGTACGTGTAGTAACTATGATTCGAGCTATGATCCTCGACCAAATTATGCGCCAGCTCATGGCACAAGGTAACCCACCAGTAAACCAAGGCATCCGCCCTGCGCCCCTGCTGGACCTGCGGCAAGTGCAGGTTCTCAAAGTACCTATAACTGAGGAAGAGGCTCCCTTGCCGGTTGAAAGCGATGGTGCCTCCGTGGTCGTCATAGAAGATATGCAGACTGCCGAGCGGCAGAGCGAAGACGTGACCGCAGTCGACGAGGATGGACGCGAAGTCGTTGAGGGCGGAGGAGTTGGCGCGCATGAAGGCGTCTTTGTTGGGGAGGTCGTTGGAGAGGAAGATCTTCATGCCGCGGCTGGAGGTGGCGTAGAAGGAGAGGTTTTGGCTGGGTCGCTCGTCGCAGTAGGAGTGTGTTTCTTTGACTTCGTTGGTTTGTGGGTGGCTCCAGATGGCTGAGGAGTCGTTCGCGCGAGATGCTCCGATGGCGGAAAGGAGGTTCTCTTTGAGCTGGTGAGGTGCGGTCACGCTCTCGGCGTCATTGTGTCGCTTGGTTGCTTTAGGATCCTGTTCTGCGTATGGTGGCGGAGGCAGAAGTTGACGCTGTGAAGCGTCGGTTGTACTACCGTTATCGCCGTAGCCCGCGCTCCTTTGGAACTGCTGAGGCGACTCCCGAGTGTCTTCGTCGAAGCCAAGACGTCTTGTGATTTCGGAAAAGAGCCCTCTCGGTCGTCTGTTGGGAGCATTGGGAGCCACTTCCCTACTGATCGCTTGGCCTGGTAACCTCTGCGTTGGAGAGTCGGGGAAAACCCCAGGCATGAACGTGTTGTTTCCATGCTCGCCTGCGCCGATCTGAGCTTGGCTTCCTTTCGATTCTATCTCGCGCACTTGAGCCCGTTGCTTTTCCTCCTCAAACTGCTTTTTCCGCTGGTCCTCGGCTATGCGTGATTCAGCAGCTGCTCTCTGACGTAAGATTCGCTCGACGTTGTAGCCTCTCGCTCTCAGATTTTCGAGGTTGGTTCTGAGAAGTATCTCTAATGACAAAAGGGACTGAAGCCTCGGTCGACTCAAGAGTAAGGGTACTAAGGCCTGACTGACCTCGAACAAGTCGTAGCTGGCTGCTTTGATCGAGAGGACCCATCCCTTGCGCTGATCTTGTCTGACAAAGGCGGTCCTCGACTGGGTATTTGAGAACGTCTGACCATTAAACTTCAAGACGCGACCCAGATTTATAGACTCCACAGCTTGTACATTGAGGTTCTTCTCTAACCATCGTGTATCGTGTTTGATTACGTCTCTTGAGTATTCGCTGAGGAAAAGCCTGGAGCGTTCCACTACTCGCTTTTGGAGTTTTATTGCAGGTCGCTGATCATTGACCACAGCGCCAACTCGGGGAAGTTCCTGAATAAGACCATTGAGAACCGGGGACCCCAAAGCCATGTACAACTCCTCTAGAAACTCCTCTTGTGGTGCAACAAGTAAGTTGTCTTTGAAAAGACTGTAGTTTACAACATCGTCTACTATCACGATTTGGCGAGCACTAGCAAGCTGAAACGTCCGTATGCTAGCCTCTTGTTCTTCATCGTCCTCATCAAAGCCATCTTCGTTGGCTGGTTGATGCGGACCCTCCTTAACAGGCTTCGAAGAAACTTCCCTGTATGCTAACAGGAATTGGGCCTTCTTCATCTGGTTAAATAGCTCCTTATCTTTCTTTAGTGTAGCCAGATTCTCGGCGAGAGCCCTCAACATAGCAAGGTATTTGTCGGTGCTTTGAAGAACAGTAAAGAGCCGTGCAGGCTCCCGTACCGCCATTTGGGCAACTTCGAGTCTACTCGGCTCAGGCTTGCAGCCACATGTTAGCAGAAAGCTGTTTGCTTCCGGGCCATAATCTACATAGGTGAAGATCTCCCCGTACGTATGGCTGTCGCCGAGGAAGCATTCCCGTGGAGAGACGTGTCGAATGACGGCCACCTTCTCTCCTTGAGCACCATTGACCGTAAGTGCTTGGGGCAAAACGGGCACAAATTTGGCAACACTTAGGCGTTGCACGTAATCGTTCTTGATCTCGCCAAGACGACTTGCAAGATACCCAAAGATCGCTTTAGCATCTCGTGGTGTAGACGGTGGAAATTTCACTAGTCGATCAAGGCATTCCACCATTGGGGGATCTGAGCAAACTCCAAACTTCAGTGCATTAGGATGTAGATCGTTCCGCAAAAGTTCAAATCCCAAGACTAATGACCGTGCATTGGTGAAGCATTGGGAAGGCGCGACAAGCCGTTTCATGTCTGCTCCTTGCAGTGGAAGATATGGCGTCGTTATAGTCGTTGCGTCGTATTTATCGTAGTTGTTGTTGTGGAAGTTGATGATGAGATATGTCAACGCATGATCACGTAATGTGAAATCGCCTTCCGCCACGGACCGAGCCATGATATCGACCAATTCAGAGAAGCCGGGCTTTGTTCTCAGACCTAGCGCGCTCATGAACTTGCCTTCGACACTGCCAGATCTGAAGATCCCGGGCCATTGGATGATTGGAAGATTGAGGTTGCGTAGGGTATCCTTCGGCTCGAAGAGATTCGACATAACACAACGTCGGCTGCTCCCTTGGGTGGGATCTCGACCCACCTCAGCTGGGCACATTGGTGTTACCTTGAGACGCTTGATGTCGTCCGGCGGAATGTCTTCTCGGACTGATGCGAGGTACCTTATCAGGTCAACATGACTCCATTTCCCACCATCATGCGTCTCGGTCTTCCCAGACATATTCAATAGTCGTTCAAATATAACGCCTAGTTCGATCGTCTTGCGTACTCCTAGAGCAACCAGAAACTTGTCCTTCACATTACCGATGCCAGTAACCACGGGAAGATCGTCAAAGAGCTTGACGTTTGGAAAGTAAGACGCCGGGGGCACCCTCATGCCAAGCTTCGTCGGCATCACAGTGCGGGACTGGAGTATATCCACGACCGTTCCTTTCGAGGACTGACTAAGGCCTTCCCATTGCCTCGAGAGAACCTGCAGTATTGATGCAGCGAAGGTAGGAGATGAGGTAAGGTCTTTCTCCATCGGCAGCTGACCTTGACCACCAGTATTCTCGACCAAAAACCGCAGCCAAGGGACGATCTGGAGGTCTTCCCAACCCAAAGCTTCTAGTTCCCCTTTGAACAAAATCCTGGTGAATTTGATCGGCATTGCTGACGGTGGGATAGGTAAGTCTGAAGGTATACGCGAAGGGTTGACAAAATATTTCATCTCACTCAGAACAAGGACACGTCCTCGCCCATGAGTATCGTCGTCGTCATTTGCCACGGTCGCCTCAATCAATGACCGTGCTGTCCCCTGATCAACTTCATTGTGGCGCGCCTTCAGAACTAACCATTTGAGGAATTCTCCAAGCTGTTGGCCTGTCAAGGCCTTTGCCTCTAATTCTTTCTTGATGTCAGAGATGGTAATTTCTGTGATGATACGAAAATCCGCCAACTTGTCGATGAAAGCTTTAGCCTGTTCCATCAAGGGCTTTGGAAGTACAGGAATTCCCTCAACGAAGCTAAGGTCTTCAGTCGCAATGCGGACAAGATGACTGGGGAGGACTCCTCGTGTAGACAGGATATCTATGGAAGCGTTCTTGCTACAAGTCCAGAAGGCTTCTTCCACGATCTGCCCGACCTGGCCAGATGGTGTAGACTCGCAGAACGTAAACTGATTCATGGCGTGGATTGCTTCTGGAACAACTGCGGCTACATCCTCCTGACTGACCTTGTTCCTACCGGCACTGCCGCTAACTCGCGAAATTTTGTCTTTGAGGACGTCCATCTCGCCAGTCCATGCAATCCGGCAGACAATACCAGCTATTCTTAGCATAGATACGTTCCATTCCCGGACCCAACGTGCGTTGAGATCTATACTTTCTCGTTCCACAGTAGGGATAACGGATGGTGCGGAAATATGAGCGTTGAGGCCGGTTGTCTGGTGGGTTGGGAAGCCGATGAAAATCCTTCCAGACCGCGATGGGAGGACTGACGCAAAGATGTCTGTTGTTGCAGTACCAGAATCAGGGAGCGCACTCTCGAACGAAGACGTTAGTACGGTGAGCTTTGTGGTCTTCGGAGGAGGTTTCTTCGTGGCGCGCTCGAGCTCTCGGACAAACGCATCATTGACTGAGGTACGGATAGCGGCTGTACTGGCTCGTAAGAAAACCGTGGCTTTTGATTTACCTGCAAGGTTCTCCAGTATGGCAATCTGTGAAGCCTTCTCTTCCCGTGCTGCCTTCTCACCGGCGACGTTCGTGGGTCCAGCAGTCAGCTTTGAGAAAAACGACCGAAGGGTTGTTGTGGAGCCAGTCCCTCTTCCTGTTGTATTGCTATCAAAAGACGAGTCGATCTGGTTGTGAGATGTCGGTTTCCAGCCGACAATATTCAGCCATTCCGCGTCTAGTTGCGCTGTTTCTTTTCTGACACCCGTGATTCTCATGAGCTTGTCAGATGTCCGAGCCTCCAACTCTTTTGGAAGCACAACATCAACGCTCGGTGCCGACCGTTTCGAAAGCTTCAACAGATTCCAGTCATCCAGCCATAGCTCTATAGCCTCTATTCCAACAAATGTGAGACTGCTTGACAAGAACTGGCACAGAGGTAGCAGTCCCGGTACCGGAGAGGAGCTATTTCGATAATCCAATACAAAAGTGGTATCCGCCCCGGCGTAACCTTCGGGTAGTCGATGTCTTCGAGTGAACAATGAGTTCCCTTTCCAGTAGAATGCCATGGCCTCTCTTCCGGAGCTCACAAAAGGCTCTTCACAGTCCGCGAAGACACTGTAGAAACCTACGCCGAAAGCACCTATTTTTGTCTCGTCAGGGTTACCTTCAGCTATGCGCTTTAGCCTTGACCAGTCATTTGTGCCGAACGGCTGTCCATTATTGGTCACCAGAAGACGCTTTAAGGTATGGTGGAGGAGTGTATGCTTCAGAGCTGCTGATGCCTCGGTACTCTGGGGGACAGGAGTGGTCCCTGACGGTATGGTTTCGAACTTGATCGTGACTTTAGTGGCGGCCGCATCTGCAGCATTCTGCAAGAGCTCTCGCAGGACTGTCCTGTGGCAAATTAGCATCGTAGGGAATACATCGCAACTATTCTCGCTCGGGTCTTTCTCACCATTCTCCAGAATATCTAGCCAGTACTTTGTCTATCAAAGCACGGGTGTTTACAGTCACCGCCTCTTCATCAGCCCCAGAGCCCATCGTCTGCGCCCGTATGGCGTTGAAGTCTATCTGGGCGTCCATGGTTGAGAGCTAGAGACGACAGGTGCTGAGTTATGAACACGCGATGACACCGTGACTTCCGGGGGGCTGTCGAAAGGAGTTTGTTTATTAAGACTATTGCTTCAGGTGGAGGTCGAGGTGCTGTGCTTCTGGTATAAGTGTATCTAAGATGTGATAAGGCTCGTTGATAAAAGACAGAAACGCACAAGAAGAAAAACCACAGAGGGGAGGAAGACTGAAATACAACGCCGACGAGATCCCTGACTGCAGAAGAGACTGTTAGAAGGACATGCTCTTTCTCCGCTGTTCGTGGATTATTATTATGATATCCTCCGAGCCTTGAACCACCAATTCCATGCTAGTCCTCTTCCGATAACGAGTGATGCCGGTGAAGGATTATTATTGATCCGACACAGTCGTGGGTCTGAGACTCAAAGTGCCTGAATAACATGGGGCACTCCGTAGAGCTAGAACATGCAATCAACGCTGGAATATGGTCCCCATCAGATCATCAGGGTTTTGGTGAACCAATTCTTGAATTAGCGACCAGGGTGTTACGCCATGCATACCTCTGATACATCTTTCTCTGTCGTTGAAAGCTCATTCAGAGCTACACTTGCAACCCTAACTTTGCGCAAATGTCATTATGGGACTTGACCCCCTTTCACCGATCGCGCCGGCGCGTATTCGGGCCTTACTACTACCCTTGGGCCGAATCAAACAATCCAGATTCCAGAGCTTCATTCAGAGGCTAGAGCCAGAGAATGTAGTACGCTTAGGAGACGTCAGCCCTGATGGCCGACCAAACAGAAGTAATTCCCCACCTGTTCACCCAAGCTTGTCTGTAACAGAGCGCAGTACCTGATGCTAACTGTAGCGGTTCTTGATAGCCATGTTTTCCCCCTTGGCCTTTCCCACTGGCATGATACTCTTCAATCTCTCAACCTCTACAGCTCCTACGGCACATCGGTCCTTATCACCTTTCGACTTATATCGGGAGCCGCTTATTGTGATAGCCATAGCTGACGGCAGGGAGTTTGGTCAGCATGGTACTGGCGTGCACGAGCTCAATGTGAGCGCTGGCAGTCCGCGGACAGGGGAAGCCGGGCTTGTGGAAGATGAGCTGGGCCAACTCTTAGCAAGTCTAGAGGATGTGGAGCGGCAATATCACAGTGCGATCGTGCATCGGATACTTCTATTTGACTTTGTCCAGTCGGCAGTAATCGAGCAAGAGAAGATTCTACCTGTGCCTCCTCCAGAGGCATCGAGGACTACAACAATAAAGACTCTGATGTGTGACTTGACTGGATTGGTGTTGGCTGAGATGACCAGTCACGCCAGAACCTTACAAGGGCTTCAGTCCATTGAGTCGCCGAGTACGTCACGCAACGGAGTAAACGCCAAAGGTCCCCTGTGGACTCGGCAAGAAACAGACGGTACTCCGCAAGGGCACCGATCACGCTCTGAGTCACCCGCCGGTAGCCTTGATATGAGTCAGGTCCGCGCATCATTGCCCGCTCAGCTTCCGTCCCGCCTGAACGGAATACAAGAAACCGTGCGAGATGCTCGTTCGTCGTCACCGAGTGACGGTGCTCGAACTCCTCCAACCACATTCGATGCCATTTCTGGAGCGAGTCAAGCCGCCGGCCTTTCCAAAGTACTAAACAAGTCCAGCGCGGGAGCAGCTTGGCGGAATCAGAGTCGCGAGCGGGTATCTGTCCAAGGTTTCGGTTCTGCAAGCCTTAGTGAACGGGCGAGGAACAACGGCAAAGCTAGAGTAACTATTGTTATTGGCACTCTCTATTTGCAAGCCGGTCGATGGCCGGATGCAATACGGGAGCTTGTGGAGGGCGCCTCGGTCGCCAAAGCCAACAGTGACTATTTGTGGCATGCCAAGGCCCTGGAGAACATCTTAATCAGCCTGTTGATGTTAGGGTGGGCTGGTATGGACTTTCAGGTATATTTCTATCCCAGTACTCTCGCCGCAGCTTTTAAAGCCTTTTCGTTTGCGCTGCTGGGAAACTTACCTTAAGTGCTGTGCTACAGATCCCTTCTCTATGTTACCCTCTTGCGGACAAAACAGCCTCAACAAAACCTTCTAGCATCACACCCTCAGAAAGCTCTACGGACATTAACCTACAAAGATTACCTGGCACTGCAAACCGCCTCGTATCGCTACAAAATCTCACCAATCTCTTACCCGAGCTTTTGACCCTTATCTTTGATCTGTACACCCGTGCGGCTAGTTTCAGTGCGGAGGCACTCCCCCACATCGTCTTCTCAGAAACTGTCATCCGATTCTCCAAACTACTGACCACAATCCACCTCTGCAATGGACAACTCAACGATGATGCCCTTCGTCACCTCGTCCTCAATACGCCTTTACCCAAGGCAGCCTGGCCTTCAACCATCCGTGCAGCGACTGTGCCCTCGAGAACGGAGATCAGCTCCATACTTCTGAAGGCTTTTCCTTCTCCATCGTCATCGGAGGACCAGCTCTCCTTTGCTGAACGGGTCGTTATTCTGTCTGGGATTATCTCGGTCTTCTCGACTTTAGGGTTTCACAGGAAGAAGGCCTTCGTATTTAGAGAATTGCTGTCTGCTTTAATACCAGGCCTAGTTCATGCTAGGAAACTGGGTGCTGCAGAGATGGGAGTGCATCCAGCAGCTGGACTGTTGGCACTCGACGTTGCTGGCAAGGGACCGGCTACAGTGGGTTCGGCTAATATCAACATTGAGGATATAAAGGGCGTTGAAGAAGTATTAGATGTCTTCGGGGGAGTGTATGGTATCGTAGGATCGAGGACTCCTGCCTCAATCACGGAGGGATCTGCGCATGTTGAAGGACCAGATACTACCGTCGCGGGGTCAGACGACTTGACAGAGCTGATAATATCAAGAATGCTTCGACAAGGCAAATTGCGTGCGTTTGGAAGTCTCCAACTTAAGACGGATGTCTTAAGATCATGCATCAATTTATGCGAAGCTCTCCCGGACTTGCAGGGAGTCCTCCACTTTACGTCTGACCTGCTACGCACTGCCGGCAGTGGAATTGCACCTAAATCGGACAGTAGTGATGGATCCGCTGCCCTTCACCGGGAAGATCAGATACGTCTTGCCAACAACATATCCCGAACAATCAGCGCAGCGAAGCAGCTAGGCATGCAGGGCCTAGAAACCGAATATTGGGATGAATTCTTGGTTCGCGAAGTAGACGCCGTCGAGCAAGCTCCGTGGAAAACGCCCATACCGCACGCCAAAAGTGAAATAGAGACCGCGGCTGTCGTCGAGAAAACGAAGGAAAACGATCCGTTCCTTTACAACCCATTTTTGAAGAATACAAAGGTTCTAGACGTCAAGCCGATCCTAGTCGCTGGGGAGCATTCGGACTTCCGAGTTACAGTGCAGAATCTTTTCGAGTTTCAAATCGAAATTGAGCAGCTAAGCCTAGAATCTAACGGTGTTGAGTTCACCTCACAGCAGCAAAGCGCTGTTGTCGGTCCATATTGTACCCAAACGTTGACCCTCGGCGGAATGGCCGAGTTGACGGGGTCTTTGCAGATAACAGGCTGCTTCGTCAAGATCTTAGGTTGCAGAAAACGAAGGTTTCCTATTTTCAGCGAACCGTGGACGCCTCCTCCAGATACTAATATCAAGGTATCGGGCCTCGCGGCGGCCGAACATTCGCCGGCTCGCCCTGTCTCGAATGGCTCCGAGCTCTCTCAAAACGCAAGTCAATTGTCGCTGTCAAGTCCCAAAGTCACCACTCTCAGTCTCAAGGTTATAGGGGCACAGCCTGTGGTAGCTATCAAATCAACATCGCTCGCACAAGCAGCCATAACGGTACTCGAAGGGGAGACGAGGACATTCACAATAACTCTGCACAACAAATCACCCAAAACTCCTGTAGATTTACTTATCTTCTCATTCCAAGACAACACCATGCTCGGTCTCCAAGATAATATGAGCAATAGAGAAATTTCGCCTGCAGAGCGCTACGAGATCGAGCTACGCTCAGCGCAGAAGAAAGCCTTTCGGTGGCGGCGAACAGAAGACAGGCAGGACACAACTATTACTCCTGGACAAACAGCCACATATGAGTTTGAGGTGCTTGGCAAGCCTGGCCTCTCCGGCTGCGTTGTCCAAATAGACTACGCTTATCTTGGTGTGCCCAGATCGGAAGTGAAGGAGACATTCTATACTCGACAGGTCAATCTACCAGTGACAATAGCTGTCAACGCCAGCGTTACTGTGGTGGGAAATGACCTACTACCATTCACCGGCGACTTTGCGTGGTCGAACCAACAGAAGCAGCTGCCGGCCAATGGAAGCATAGATGGGCAGACTCAACACCAGAGAAGTAGGACGGTATCGAAAGCAACTCCAAAAGGAGAAAACCGCTTCCAGTCTCTTCTCGAGCGCTTAGGGTTAGGACCACATGGCGATGACCACTGTCTACTACTCCTCGACGTGCGCAACTCATGGCCAAACCCTCTGTCAATCTCCCTACAGGTCCGCGAAAACACCTCCAAAGACCACACCGGCGACATGTGGAAAAGAGCATATACAGTCCACGAGGACCTCCAACCCGGCCACGTGTCTCGCCTCATCCTCCTCCTGCCGCGACTACTCCTACAAAATCCTCACGCGCCTATACCGACATTAAACCCAGCCAATCGCCGTCAATACGTCGTCAGCGCAAGCAAGATCTCACCAGAGGCCGAGCGGGCCAACAGAGAAGTCTTCTGGTACCGCGAAGAGGTACTGAAGCACATCCGCGGCTGCTGGGAAGAAGAGTCGACCGGAAGGACGGGCGACATCGACCTGCGCGGCATTAAACTCACCACCCGCATGGTCGACGCTCTGAAGATCGAAGATCTCGGCATCGAAATGTCCGTCGTCGCACCCGAAGACGGTACCACTAGCGAAACCTCAGTGCGTCGAACCGGACGAGCGAAGTTCTCCGTCACCACCGACGAGTTTCTGACGCTGAAAACGAAGATCCACAATCGCTCCCAGAAGCCGGTTCTTCCTTTGCTTCGCCTGCAGCCCAGTCTGCGCAACCAGCCGCATACGATCGCGCTGGACCTCTCGAAGCGCTTTGTGTGGCACGGCTTGCTGCAGCGCGCTTTACCTCTACTTCAGCCGGGCGAGAGCATGGAGGTGGAACTGGGGATTTGCGTGTTGTGTAGTGGGGAGTTTGAGGTGGGGGCCACGGTGGAGGAAGTGAGAGTTTGGAAAGGGCATGCGAGTGAGGTGAAGGGCGGAAGTGAAGCTGCTCCTACCTTCATTGAGGATCATTTATTGGAGCGGACGGAACGGCGCATTTGGCATGCTAGAGAGGGATGTGTTATCTCCGCGAAAGATGCGGATTACGATGATTAGAATCAAAAGTATCACTGTCGTACTGGATCATGAACATCGTGAATATCTCGCTTAAAGTGAAGTGTTGTTCGCGTTCAGTGCATGTCATTTCAAACTGGGCCAATATGCAGCCACATTTCGCACTAAGTTCGCTCAGACCCCTTAGGGCTCAATGTGACGTGCATTGAAGCAGAGGCAGCGCCAGTTTTGTTAGAGAACCACGGCTAACTGAGGCGCAAAAGGGGCTCCGGCAAGGCTCTTCAACCACTACGAATTGACCCCCACGCTAGTATATTGAGCTTCAACTCGTGTAGCCGCCATGGAGCTATGTGGGCATATAAACCCCCTCACACCCACGCCCACGTTGACTTTTTTCTTTCTTTCTTTCACCATCCACCTGCCTCGTACTTGACGCGGAAGTTCTTCGACCTCGTCGCCGCTCGTTGATCACCTAGTACAAGACACACAGCGAGTAGGCGCACGTAAAGCTTCGTGGCTCTCGTAGCTTTTGACTTGAAGATTCTACTTTTCAACTTCTTCCGAGAACTTTCACCCCGCCGTCGTACCTGAGCTTTTATCACCACAGACCGAACCACAGACCGACGCTTAGTCTTCGACCGTCCTATCCGAAGAGCTCTACCCGTGGAACACACGTTGAGGTTCGTAATCCGCTCTTTTTCTTGATTTAAACCTCCAACGCTCTCTCTCAAAGAAGACTTGAGAATTTCCAACTCGCCATCATACCTGAGCTCTTGAACATCACTGACCCGAGCACAGAACATAGCTCCAGTCTTCGACCGCCTTGTACTAAGAGCTCCATACGTGAAGCACACGTTCAGATTCGTAATCCAGATTTCCTCCGGGCATTGAACCTCTACAGCTTCAGTCGCGGATCAGGGATTTCACTTTCGCTGTAACACCCAAGCTCTCGAAGAACACTAGCCCAACCACAGAACATTGTCGCTGTCATCTGACCATCGTATACCAAGTGCTCCACTCTTGAAGCGCACATTCAGGTTCGTAGGCCAAGTCTTCTCCTTGCATCAAACCTCCTACAGTCTCCTTCCCTTTGAGAACCTTGCCCTTCGGGGCGTACCTAGCTCTTGACCAATGCTGACTTGACCGCAGCACATCGTCTTCCACTTTTCAACTGTTCTGTATCGCCGACGCTCCATATTTGAAGCGCATATTCAGGTCCGTAATCTAGTCTCTTTCTTGCTTTCCCTGTCGACACTTTCAAGGACACCCCCGAAGTTCTCTCTTGAGCATACATTAAAGCTTTCGACGAACACTGACCCAATCGCAGAACACGAATCAAAGCCTGATCATCCACGACAGAGACTCCTCCGACGCTAGCATCATGTCGAACGCCCAGTCCGCCTCCGTTTCTCCGCTAAACCAAATCCCCATCGAGATCCGCCTGCGTATATTCAAGTACGCACTGAAGGCCGTCGACGAACTCATCGATGTAACTGGCACCACTCACGATCATGTCCGGGCGCACCCGAAGCCTGTGTTGGGAGTGGCGCTCCTCCGTACATGTCACCAGTACTATCACGAAGCGCGACCATACCTTTACCACAAGAAGAAGCTGCTATTCGCGCGATATGGCTGGGAACTTCTGGCGTGGACGAAACCGAGGGGGCTGCCAAGATGCAGCGAGTTGGGGTGTGTGGCGGCGGAGTATAGGCCGGTGCTGGACCACGCGACGCTGTGCATCGGCCACGAAAGCAACGCGGGCCACGGCGAAACGAGCATGGTGGGGTTCGACACGACGTTGCAGCAGATCTTGGCCGCGGGGGGCATCCGCATCAACAAGCTCCAGATCAAGTTCGCGGCGCACTCCTTCCACATGACGTATCGTCCGTTCATGCTGGCACAACGGCTTCAGGCCATCACGGGGGTGGAGCGGGTGGAGATGGAGGGGGGCGTCCTGAGCCGGGGGGATCGGGAGGAGCTCTTCGTCGCGCTGTTCGGGGTCCGCCGATTTGTGGAGTACGTCAACGTATTCCAAGATCGAGACCTCCACTGCGCGGACCTCTTCAAGAAGCGCACTCCCACCTCCCCGGCGCGCACCCCCACCTCCCCGGCGAACCCCCCGTGCCACACCCCCGAGAGCACCGCCGCCCCGAGTTCAATGCCCGTCGACCCCCAGCTCTTGTGTCACGTTGACCAGCAACTCTCCCGTCTTCAATTTTAGGCGATTTTGTGGGGCAAATGCCGCCAAGTTTTTCGTCGCTTTATTTGCTTGTGGAAACCTTTTCCCGTAATTTTTCATTTGTTTGGGTTAAGCAGGCTACTAGCTTGCCGATAGTCAGATGCACTTCAAAACTAATTCCATGATGTCGAAGAAAGACTCTCTGTCTGCTTCAATCTTGCCGAGTCCCAGTCCAATGACAACCACCCGATTATCGCCCGGATTTCTAGTTGCGATGGCGCTGGCAATCTGTGTCCCATAGAGTCGGCCCATTATCTCCCTATCCGGCGTCGCCCCCCCGAGAAGAGTTATAGGATTTAGATATGGCAACGGTAATAGACCGTCATCCTCGGAGTCTGCTGGAAGATGTCGGTCTGCGCGATTGGGGTTTTCGGAATCGAGAGGTATGTGGATCTCAAAACAAACTGTCAACCGACTTTTCATCACTAACAACTATTCAGACATACCCACTGAGCCAAGCGGCCCCCTTGAATGATGGTTACTATGAGCTTGTCCGTGAAAGAGACCGACATGACTTCCGTGTGGACACCGTTCACGATCCCCGCTGCCTGCTTGGTCCTCGCTGGATAAGGTGCACTAGACACTCCATGTTGCCCCTGAAGCATGTCGCCGGCCATTGGAACTGGCATTATTTTTTTTGAATCTCAGTTTCTCAAGCAAATCCCCAGTTCGAGAGCGTCAACAAATGTGGTTGAAGTAAACATTGAGGATCCGGCCCTACTACGGAAGCCTACAGTAATTCTTATGCAGCGCTCGGACCAACAAACCCTGCTGTAGCGTCACTTGCGAAAATCGTCTAAGCCCTATCCATATACTCCCTACCTCACAATGCCGAAATTTGTTCCTCGCCAGCGTAAGCATAAAAAAAACAAAACCCAGAGTCGTGATGGTAGGTCCGGTAACGGCCTCAGCAATGATTCCAATACCACAGAGATTATACCAGTTGCAAAGACCGAAAAGGAAGAGAAACGACGCCAGTTGAAGGAAGATCTACGAGCGCAACAGCCGAAGATTTCAAGTAAAAAGCAAAAAAGGCTGGACAAGTACATCGTATGATTTGAAGCCTACTGTAATGGAGCTGGATCTAAATACTCGTTGTAGGATAAAAAGCTCCGCAAAGATGAGAAACTCGACCTCATCCGGCGACTGTCGCAGAGTAAGGTTGATACGAGTCTGCTACGAAGCTCACGCAACCTTGGAGTCGGCAAAGCTACGAAGAGAGATCGTCTTTCACGGGCGTTGGCTGAACAGGAAGCCGGTCTTCATGCAAAGCTAGAGGAAGGCCAATCACTATCACCGTCTTATGGTCAGGAGGATGAATCTGATGGTACGGTACATGATACGGACTCAGTTACGGATCTCCCGGATCCTGCAACAGATTCTATCCCAGCTGTCCATGCAACCCCCGGAGTGAGTATCGGAAGCGGCCTGAAGCGGCCTCTTGACTTAGGGACAGATGGCAACCCGGTGATCAAGAAGCGGAAGACGATACAGCGCAAGAGAGCACTGAAACCCGAGCCTGCTTGGGAAGGGTTTGATACTGCAATAGATGAAGACGAGCTTCATGCCGATGACACGTCGAATGACGAATCTTCTGGAGTATCTAACGATTCTGAAGATGATACACCAATCTTTAATGAAAACGGTTCGAGTAGTGACGATAGCGACGACGACGAAGGAGACGACTATGAAGAGGATCTCAGCAGTGGCAGTGAAGTCCTTACGCGTCAAAGGTCCTCAGCCTTTAAGACTTGGGCTACACGGCAGGTCAACGAAGCACTAGGCTTCACTCCGTCGGGCACCACTGAGGGGCTTTATAAAGATACATCAAACCAGATAGCCATTGACTTCAAGGCTAGAGCGCCGGAGCAGGACCCTCTCCCTCCGGAGCTGGCTACAGTTACGGCAACGGACTCCATACGCAAAGCGTATAGTGTAAACGTGGAGCGAACACCAGAGATCCAGGAGGCACGGCTTGGATTACCGGTGGTCGCAGAGGAGCAGAAGATTATGGAAGCGATACACAACAACCCCACAGTAGTAATCTGGGGAGCGACAGGCAGTGGCAAAACAACCCAGGTGCCGCAATTCCTTTACGAAGCCGGCTATGGAGATCCAAACGGGCCCACCCCTGGCATGATTGGGGTCACGCAACCTCGTCGTGTTGCTGCCGTCAGTATGGCAAAACGCGTAGGCGACGAATTAGGGAGTCCGGGGAAGGTCTCGTATCAGATTCGGTTCGAGAGCAGTGCTAGTAACAAGACAGCTATCAAGTTCATGACAGACGGCATTCTTCTCCGTGAAATATCTCATGACTTTGCGTTGACGAAATACTCTGTTATCGTCATCGACGAAGCCCACGAACGCAGTGTCAACACTGACATCTTGATTGGCATGGTTAGTCGGATTGTTGATCTGAGGGCTAGCATGAGCGAACAGGACCCAAATATCAAACCGCTCAAGCTTGTAATAATGTCCGCTACTCTGAGAATATCTGATTTTACGGAGAACAAGAATCTGTTCCGCACTAATCCACCTCCCCTACTTCAAGCGGAGGGACGACAATACCCCGTCTCCATCCACTTTGCACGGAAAACACAAAGAGACTACTTGGAGGAGGCTTTTCAAAAACTATGCAAAGCTCATCGAAAGTTGCCGTCCGGAGGCATTTTAGTCTTCTTGACGGGCCAGAATGAGATTACTGCACTTTCAAAGCGTCTTAGACAGACCTTCCCGTCAACAGTGACTGCTGATGTCCATGGGTCAAAGGCGCAGATACCCGCCAGTGAAGCGCCCCAGGAGACCGAAGACATCGACCTCGGTATTGGTCAAGGGAGGGAAGTCGAGAGGGACCACGATATCGATATTGAGTCAGATAGTGAGACCAGCATTTCAGGGCCGGATGTTGACCAAGACGACCATGACTTCGATGTGGGCGAGCCTATGGAAGCCTCATCTCCAATACATGTGTTGCCCCTCTTTTCTCAACTAGCTACCAAGGAACAACTCAAGGTGTTCGAGCCTCCACCAGCAGGGTCTCGACTGATTGTACTCTCAACCAACGTGGCAGAAACCAGTCTTACGATACCGGGTATCCGTTACGTCTTCGATACCGGAAGGTCCAAAGAGAAGCACTACGATCTTACTACTGGGGTCCAAAGCTTCGAGGTCGGCTGGATCAGCAAAGCCAGCGCAAATCAGCGTGCTGGACGTGCCGGTCGGACCGGACCTGGACACTGTTATCGACTGTACTCCTCAGCCATCTACGAGCGGGACTTTGTCGAGTTTGCCGAACCTGAAATCCTACGGATGCCAATCGAAGATGTCGTCCTGCAGCTCAAAAGCATGGACCTACAGCATATTACGAACTTTCCTTTCCCTACACCCCCCGATCGTCAAAGCCTGATCAAAGCCGAGAAACTACTCACATACCTCGGAGCGATATCACCAGACGGCAAAATCACACCGACCGGACGCGACCTGTCGATCTACCCCCTCACACCCCGTTTCTCCAAAATGATACTGATCGGCCAGCAGCACGGCTGCATGCCATACACCATCGCAATGGTCGCCGCGCTCTCAGTAGCCGACATCTTCATCCCCGAAAACCAGCTCGACCTCTCCCCCCCACCGCGCGACCCAACCACCATTTACACTCACACCTCGCAACTCGAAGCCACCGCCCGCGAAAGCCGCAAAAAGGCATACAACAAAGCGCACCACCTCTTCAGCCGGCGCGACCAAACCTCCGACGCCGTCAAACTGCTCACCGCCGTGTGTGCCTACGCCTACGCCGCGGCCGCGGAACCCTTCTGCGCGCAAATGTTCCTCCGCCCCAAAGCCCTCCACGAAGCCACGCAGCTGCGGCACCAGCTCACGGACCTCGTGCGCGCCAACCGGCCAGGTCTCGTGGCGCCCTACACGCCCCGCCTCCCCGAACCCTCCGACAAGCAACTCAAAGCCCTCAAGCAGATCGTCGCAGCCGCTTTCGTCGACCAGGTCGCTATCCGCGCCGACTTGGCCCCGACCCCGCCCGACAGCGACCGGAAACCGAAACGCGCAATCGACGTCCCCTACCTCACGCTCTTCCCGTCCCACTTCCCCTCCCGCCGACCCGCCGCCACCGACGACGACGCCGACGACACCGACGACGACAAAGCCGTCTACCTACACCCCTCCTCCGTCCTAGCGCACACCCCACCAAAAGACCTCCCGCAATACGTCACCTACGCCTCGCTGCAGCGCGCGCCCCCATCTGCCATAACCGGGGCGAAGACGCGGAAAGTGCGCATGCACGCTCTCACGCCCGTCAGCGGGCTGCAGCTGGCGGCGATGGCGCATGGGACGCCGCTGCTGCGGTACGGGAAGCCGATTGGGAAGGTGGAGGTGCGCGAGGGCAGGCCGGAGAGG
>JAABUJ010002905.1_pt1 | contig 20165 bp, 17 predicted proteins | sample 5559131 | NCBI WGS metagenome assembly JAABUJ01 (sample SAMN10711875, study PRJNA513366) | rock metagenome | isolation source: Antarctica rocks | place: Antarctica: Victoria Land, Mt New Zealand nord | collected 2016-01-07 | reverse complement strand
GACGGCAGGGGTAACGCTCGTCGGGGACAGTGTCCTGCCCAGTGTGGGCGAGGAGGGGGCGCTGGCGCCCGTCGCGCCGCACGCGGAGGTTGTGGAGGCCGAAGGACCCGCGCCGGTGCAGGCGCCCGGTGCCTTCCTGGCGACGGCGACAGCGTGGCTGTTCCGTCCCGGACAGGAGCCAATGGCGGTCGCTCCACGCGATGTGCCGGAGCTGATCACCCTAGACGGAGCCGTGGTCTGGGTCGACCTTCCGGCTTATGATGCGTCTGACCTACATGAGATCGCGCGCCTGTTGGGCCTGCACCGCAAGGCGGTCCACGCCGCGCTCTCGCCCTGGCAGCGTCCGCGCCTGGCGGTGTATCCTGACCACTTCTTCACCAGCGCCACCATCGCCCGCCTCGACCCCAGCGCCTACCGCGTGGGGGCCGGCGAACTCGACCTCTTCGTGGGCCGCGGCTATGTGGTCAGTGTGCATAAGCAGCCTCTGCCGTTCGCCGCCCATCTGCTCGCGCGAGCCCGCGGCAGCCCTGAGTTGGTGACCCGTGACGCGGCCTTCTTGCTCTACGTCGTACTCGACGAGGTGGTGGCCTACTACGAGGAGCTGAACGAGCACATGCGCAGTGAGATCGAGCGCATGGAGCAGCGGGCGTTGCGGGACACCTCCGACCACTACCTGGAGGACCTGATCCGCTTCAAGCGGTACGCCTTTGCCCTTGCCCAACTGGCCGAGCAGCACCGTGGTGTGGTCGCGGCCTACCTGCGTCCGGACTTCGCTTGGGTAGCCGGCGCGGAGGTCGAGGACTACTTTGAGGATCTGGAAGGGCGGCTGGCCCGCCTGCTCGACGCGCTGGCGGACAACCGGGAGGCGGTCAACGGGTCGTTCGAGATCTACGTCTCACAGACGACGCACCGCACCAACCAGGTGATCAAGGTGCTCACCATGGTCTCGACGGTGCTGTTTACCTCCTCCGTGCTGATCAGCCTCTTCGGCACGACGATCCAGGGACTCTCCAGCAACGCGCCGACCGGCTTCGTGCTCATGCTGCTGTGTATCACGGCCATCAGCGCGGCGACTTTGTGGGCCTTCCGGCGGCGCGGGTGGATCTAGCTCTAATACAGGTGAGCTACGGTTGCGTGTGGCCACGATAGCCCCCTTGCTGGGCAACGCGCCACCAGCAGAGGCAAGCAGCCGTTGTGTCGGCGGCGACCTGCGCGGAGCGACCGAGGCCCGGAGAGACGCGCCCTGCGCTAGATACGCCTGTCTTTCCCCACGCGTCGCTCTCCTCACTAGGGTGAGCTGGCCGCCTCATCCGCGGGAACATCGCTCACCTGCGCCAGTCTGGACATCGTGAACGCACGACCAGCCCGTGATCTTGAGCCGTGGCAGAGTAGCGAGTGATGTGCGCTCCCCGCGTGCGTCTAGTGGCCCTGTTGTGAGCGGCCAACAGCAGCAGTGAATTCCATCCTGGGCGCTGCATAGTTATTCACGCCGCTGCATAGATCCACTATCCATATACTTTTTCTTCTGGCGCCACATCTTGGGCGAGCAGAGACTCAGATCCAGCGAGATCCTGTGATCAGCAGGCTTCGGACGTGACCACGCCAGCGCGTAGATGCGCTGGGTCACGTCCACCTGACGCCTGTCCTCGTGGGCATCCGCGCACAGGTTCTCTGGTGGTGACACCGCACAGGGCAGAGAACCGACGCACCCAGTGCGTCTACGCGCTTCCTACCGGCGCCCCTGACGTAGCGGAGGTGATGAGCGACTGATGTCTAGCTGACGCCTGAGGGCCTTCCACGTCCTCGCAGCCCGTAGGTGACCAACGCCAAAGGCCAGGACCCACAGCGCCAAAGCCGCGGCCACAAGTAGAAGGGGAAGCTGTTGCCACAAAGGGAGGGTACTATCTGCTGTTGCCACCGCACAGAGCACACCGACGAGAGCGAAGCCACCCATCAGTGTGAAGGCAAGCGCAGGGGCGGAGAGCGGCCGACGTGGCAGTCCTGTGCAGGCACGGCCAGAGCCAACGTCTCTCTTCTGTCCGCTGATTGACAGACGCCCCTGCGCAGGGGGAAGCCCTGTATCGTTCCCCTGCCGGGAGCGTGCGCCACAGTCCTCACAGAACAGGGCAGAAGACTGGTGCGGTGCGCCACACTGGGAGCAGAACATGCGGATCTCCTTCTCTCTCTTTGCAGGCGTCTGGACTGGACCTGCTCACATGACTGGTTACGTTTTTGGGAAGGGCGGCTTCCACACATTATCAAGCACTGATCTCATAAAAATTGATTTACTGGCGATATTATTTCGTTCATGCCACCACAATGCTTATTTCTGAGCAAGAGACCCGCAATTTTGGTCACGGAACTGGAGAGACCTGTCTTCCCAGGGATGTAACCAGTCATGTGAGCAGGTCCAGTCTGGACCCAGCGGCCGCTACCCTCGTGCCGCCTGTCTTATCTTATCAAATGGCCCAGCAGACCGCACGTGATCCTGTCGTGACCACCTCACTGCCCACCACCGCGCCTGGTTAGGCACGACATAGCACCCTCAGACCACTCACAGCCAGGGGTGCAGATCCCTTCTGGCTCCTGCGCATCGAAACCGAGACGCTCATGAGGATGTGTCCGGGTCCCGATGCGCACGGGCTCCCCGTGGGCAGAGACCCTGAGTCAGAGGTCCGCCACTAGGCCTCGTGTCTGCTGACCGTCGCCCAGGTCGTGTGTTCTTTGTCCTGCTGCTGGTGTGCAAGACGCGCGCTGTGACCATTTAACTCTGCAGATGATCAAGATCATGGTGAGACTCTCCAACAGGAGGGTAACACAGAGTTGAACGTCGGGTGCGCCATGTCCTGGCGCCCCGTTGTGGTGGCCATGCGCCAGCGCGCTGGTGGCCGGGCCTCCTGTCCGTCCGTGGACCTGCCCCGTGCAGCCCGAGTTCCGCGGAATGAACCAATGGTGGGGCTATCTTGTACCGTAGGTAGACGATGGGCGACTGACTCAGCCGTTCATCTCTCACCACCTCGGTACGGAGGGGACATGATCGCCGATGAGGACCTTGTGCGAGAGTGGCAACAGGGCAGCGCGGGGGCTCTGGAGGCCCTGGTGCAGCGGTATCATGCCCCGCTGCTGGCCTACCTCGCCCGACTCACGGGAGATCCACACGCGGCCGAGGATCTGGCCCAGGAGACCTTCGTGCAACTGGTGCGCGAGGCGCACACGTATCGCTATCCCCGCCCCTTCAAGCCCTGGTTCTACACCATTGCCCGCCATCGCGCGCGCAACGACTGGCACAGCGCGTACCGGCGCCACGAAGAGGTCGCCTCACTCGTGGCCTCGGCAGACCGACCCTCACACGAGCCAGACCCCGCCGAGTGGCTGGAGCGTCTGGAACAGCGCCAGGGTTTCCACACGATACTCGCCGCGTTGAGTTTCGAGCAGCGGGACGTGCTCAGCCTGCGGTTCGACCAGGAGTTGAGCGTGGCCGAAACGGCGGCTGTGCTGGGTGTGCCGGCGGGGACGGTGAAGAGTCGTGTCTTCACCGCCTTGCGCCGGTTGCGTGACCTGCTCCAGATAGCGGGCGCGGCAGAGGACAAGCAAGGAGAGAGTGCCCATGAGTGAGCATGATGAGCATCAGGCCGCGTACCTGGCCACACGGTGGTCCCCTGATGACGATCTGCCCGCGGACTTGCGTGCGGTCGCCGCGCGCTTCGCGGCTCAGCCGGTCCCCCGCCCCACGCCGACGGACACAGCGCGGCTGGTGGCGCGCCTGCTCGCCGAAGAGCCGATCGCCGCGGTCACGGCGTTCCAGCAGCAGCGCCGCGTTGGCTGGACACTGCGGGTGGCGCGCTGGCGTCTCCGCCTGCTCGGCCCCTGGTTCTGGGTCGCCAGTGTTCTCTTGGTGGCCCTCGGGGCTGTATGCGCCCCCTTCCTCCAGGGCAGTGATCGTGTCCTGCCCTTGGTCCTGCTGATACCACTGAGCGCCGTGCTGGGACTCGCCCATGCCGCACGCACGTCCTCGACCGGCTTGCGCGCTGTGGAAGCCAGCTGCCCCATCGGCGTCGTGGAGGTGACGACGGGGCTCGTTCTGGCGATCGTGGCCTGCGACTGCGCCCTGGGCCTGGTCGTGACCCTCGGCCTGGCCGTGCTCCAGTGGGCGCCGTTTGTGGCGCTGCTCGCCGCCTGGCTGGGTCCCCTGCTCCTGCTCGCCGGCCTCTCTCTGCCGATTGCCCTCCGCTGGGGGGCGCTGCCCGCGGCTCTGGTCGGCGGCGGCCCCTGGCTCCTGCTGGCCGCGCTTGCCCGCCTCCAGCCCACCGGCGTGTTCGCCCACGTCTTTGCCCTGCCGCAGGATACCCGTGCGTTGATTCTCCACGTCGCCGCCGCGGCCGTGGGCAGCGCGTTCCTTCTCCTCATCTTGCTGTATGGACGCACATGGCCCGCGCTTGAACATGCGTGACGAGCCCCACTTAGAAAGGGCATGACTGATGGTCAACCTGGTCATTGACGGCTTGGGCAAACGCTATGCGCGCGACCGGTGGGCGCTCCACGACGTCTCCCTCCGCCTTGGCGCCGGTCTCGTCGGCCTCGTGGGGCCCAACGGGGCCGGCAAGACAACCTTGCTGCGCATCCTGGCCACTGTGCTCCGGCCAACAACCGGTGGCGTCTCCTGGCAGGGGCAGGATATGCTCCGCCAGCGCCCGGCCCTGCGCGCCACGCTGGGCTACCTGCCGCAGGACTTCGCCGTCTATCCTCAGCTCACGGCGCGGGACTTTCTGCGCTACATTGGCGAGCTCAAGGGTCTGGCCGGACCGCTCTTGCGGCGCCGGGTAGACAGTGTGCTGGAGATGGTCCACCTGCAGGCGGAGGCTGACCAGGGCCTGCGCGCGTTCTCCGGGGGGATGATCCGCCGCGTGGGCATCGCGCAGGCCCTCCTGACCGAGCCGCGCCTGCTCCTGTTGGATGAGCCGACGGTCGGCCTCGATCCTGCCGAGCGCGCGCACCTACGCCGGACGCTCTCGGTGCTCAGCCTTGATCGGCTGGTCGTGCTCTCCACCCATATCATGTCTGATGTGGAGGCCATGGCCACGGACCTGGCGCTGCTGCACGCGGGGCGGCTCGTCTGGACGGGCACGCCGCCCGGGCTGCTGGCCGATGCGCAGGGCCAGGTCTGGTCGCTGACCGCCACGGCCTCCGAGTTCACACGGCTGCAGGCTGCAGGCGCCGTCAGCGCGGCCGCCTGGGAGGGGGACAAGGTCGCCCTCCGTCTGATCGGGCCGGCGCGGCCACATCCACGGGCGGTCCCCGCCGCGCCCACACTGGAGGATGCGTACGTGCTCTTCGTGGGCGCCAACGGGGCAGCCGCACCTGACCCTCTGCCAACCTGAGGAGGTGGTGAGCCGTCGCTGACCGACCTGTGGTGCGTCCCCTGCCCACGGGCTTGCCTCTTTGCCATGCTGTCCCCTCCCGCGCCGCTCTCTGAGCCGGTATGCCGCACGTAGCTCATCAGGAGAAAACGATGATCGCAATTGACACTCTGTGCAAGACGTACGCGCGGGAGGCCGTGCCCGCGCTCGCTACGGTGAGCCTTGACATCGGCGCCGGCATCTTTGGCTTGCTCGGCCCCAACGGCGCCGGGAAGTCGACCCTGATGCGGATCCTGGCCACCCTGGTCGAACCCTCCGCCGGCACGGTGACGGTGGCCGGGCACGACGTGCGGCGCGAACGCGCGGCGATCCGCCGCCTGCTGGGCTACCTGCCACAGGAGTTTGGCTTCTACCCGCGCCTGACCGCCTACGAGACATTGGACTACTTGGCGCTGCTCTCTGGGCTGGGCCGTGAGCGCCGCGCGCGCATTGATGAAGCGCTCTCCCTTGTGAACCTGCGGGAGGTGGCGGGCAAGCGCGTGGGCACATTCAGTGGGGGCATGAAGCAGCGGTTGGGCATCGCCCAGGCCCTGCTCAACCGGCCACGGGTCCTGATTCTCGACGAGCCCACCGCTGGCCTGGACCCCGTCGAACGCGTGCGCTTTCACACCCTCCTTGCCGAACTGGCGGGACGGAGCACGGTGCTGCTCTCCACGCACATCGTGGCCGATGTGGCCAGTACCAGCAGCGACCTGGCCGTCTTGCAGAAGGGCCGCATCGTCTACCACGGCACGCCCGCGGGATTAGCCGCCCAGGCCTTGGGGCATGTGTGGGCCGCGACCATTGCCCCAGACCACCTGCCGGCCATCGAGCGCACCTGCACGGTGGCGGCGGCCACGGCAACAGCAGCCGGACTGGAGGCGCGCCTGGTGGGGACGCCGCCCGCCGGCCTGGCCGTCAGGCCGCTGCCCCCCACGCTGGAAGACGGGTACCTGGTCCTCGTTGGGCCAGGCGCGCAAGCGACAGGGTCTCCCCCGCTGCCACACGCCATGACTGAGACAGGGGACCTCGTCGGTGTCGGGAGGCGCGTATGATGAGCATGTGGACAGACCAGGTGCTGGCCGTGGCGCGCACCGAGTGGCGCGTGACCTGGCGCGGGCTGGGCGTACGGCTCGTGCTCGTGATGCTGGCCCTGCCGTTCATCCCCTACCTCCTGTTGCCCCGGACCAATGTGGACGATGGGGGCCTGCAGATCCTCACCTTTATCGCCCCCTTCGCCGGCCTGCTCGCTGCTTTCCTGATCGTGCCCGGCCCGCGGCGCGAGAAGCAGTTCCGCACCGCCGAACTGACGTGGGTGCGCCCGCTTGACGGCCTGACCTACGTGGCGGGCAAGGTCCTCACCGCGACGCTCGTGATGGCGCTCCTGCTGGCCGAACTGGTCGCCCTCGTGGCCCTCACGCAGGCCACGGCCAGCCACGGTGTCAGTCCGCACCTTGTTGCCCTCGCGCTGCTGATCACGGCCCCCACGTTGCTCCTGTGCGCCATGCTGTACGTCGTGGTGGGCGCCGTCCTGCCTCATCCCCTGCTGGGCTACGTGATCGCCCTGGCGGTGACCTTCCTGTGCGCGTTCTTTCTGGTCCAGAGCATGCTCGTGCTTGCGAACCCCTGGACTGTGGCCCTGTTCTACAACCCGATCCTCGGCTTCGGACCCGACCTGCCCCTCCTGGTGGCGAATCGGTTGCTCTATCTTGGCCTGACCCTGACGCTGGGCGGCGCTGCCGTGTTCCTCTTTCGGTGGCGCGAGCGGCGTGCCCTGGCCCCGCGGCGGCAGGGCCGCATTGCCCTGGTGGCGCTCCTCTGCGGGCTCGCGGTCGGAGGCGTCGGCCTGACCCGCTTCCTGCCGGCCGCCGCGGCCGTGACCATCACCGGACCGGTCAGGACGCCAACGGCCCTCCCGCTCCCCGTGGCGCGCTACCGCCTAGATGTGCTCCTTGACCCCGCCACGGGTGACGTGGAGGGTACGGCCCGCTTCACGATCCGTAACACCGGGTCAACTCCGCTCACCACTCTGCCTCTCTTGCTCAATGACGGGCTGCACATCGGCGCGGCCACGGTGGGGGGCCGCCCTGCTGGGGTGACCAACAGCCCCGAGTTTGGCCACGTGGCCCTGGCCCCGGCGCTTCAACCGGGCCGCTCGACGGCAGTCGTCGTGCGTTACGGCGGGCGCTTCAAGGTGCTGCACGCCGACTACGGCCCCACCTCCCACGGCGTGCAGACCTCCTGGGGATCGCTGCCACCGGCCCTCCATCCCACGTATCTCTATGGGGGGATTGCCCTGCTCTACCGCGACGGCGCCTGGTATCCCGTGCCTTGGACGCAGGCCACCACGACCGTCCAGCCGCCGCCCCTGGGCTGGCGTTCGCTGGTCATCAGCCTGCGGACCACCCAGCCCGTCATCGTCTCCACCGCCGACGTGCAGCGGCACGGGACGACTGAGGTCGCGCGGTGGAGCAGCCTGGATGGCCGGCTGCCCACGGCTGTGCTGGCCGTGCTTCCTCCCAGTTACCGCGCCGTGGCCACGAGCGGCGGCGTTGTGTACGCGGCGGACGGGGACGCGGCTACCCTGCGCGCCCGCTACGGCCCCTACGTGCAGGCCCTCAGCGACCTGGAGCGCTTCTTTGGTCGGCCCAGCCGGCCGATCGCCGTGGTAGCCCAGCCGCTAGCTGGCGCCGGCCCCCGCTACCCGCTCATCGTGGCCCTCGGCCCCGGGCTGGCCATCGTCCCGGTTGGCGGTGTGGACGCACGGATTGATGGGACGGAGTCCCGCCTCGCGCGCCAGGCTGACCCGGCGCCGTACCGCGCTGCGCTGAACGACCTGGCCGTGGCCTGGTGGGCAGACCGGTTGCCCAGCCAGACCTACGCTCTGCATACGGACACCGCGCTCTTCGATCTGCCCACGGGCTACACCGACCTGGTCGACCGGGGCGCCTCCGGCGACATGGCCGGTGTACTGCCGGGCTATACCGGGGCAGCCGTGGCCGGTGTGCGCCTCGGCGTGCGCTACTATGCGGCGGAGATGGCCCTACGCCGCGCGCTCGACAGCCTGCAGCACGGCGACCGCACCCTCGACCAGCTGAACGCCGACCACCGGCTCAACGACATCCTGTATGCCGGCCAGGGGCCACTAGCGGCGCGCGTCCGCGCTCTGGGACTCTGGATGCGCATCAACGCCTTCTGGGCTGACGCGTCACCCGCGCTCGACGACCTGCGCCAGGCCATCGGCCCTGAGCGCCTGCGGCGTGTGCTGGTCAGCATCGCCACGGCGGGCACGGGCACCAACGAGTCGATGCGCGTGGCCTGCCTCCTCTCCCGCGCGACGGGGCAGCCGGTCACCGCGTGGATGGGCCGCTACATCCCACCGGCGCTCGCGTCCTTTCTCCCGGCCGGACGGTGCCCATGAGCGCGTGCCTGCGCCTGCTGTGGTATCACGGACGGCTGGGCCTGTCCTGGTCTGGCCTCGCCCCGTTGCTGACGCTCGCCAGCGCCCTTGGCGCCCTCAGCGTGCTGGTCCCACTCCATGAGCGTCGCCATGATCTGGGCGTCATTCTGGAGGTGGGCCTGCCGCTACTCGCCGGCCTGCTGGCCGTGCCCTTGCTGCTGGCTGAGCAGGAGCGCAACACCCTGGTCCTCCTGGCGGTGCGTGCGCCGCTTGCACGTCTGGTCATGGTGCGCCTGGCCCTGCTGGCTGTCTATCTGCTGTGGTGTTGTGGCCTCGCTCTGCTGGTCGCGCGGGGATTGTGGGGTGGACCCATGGTGTGGGCGGCGCTGCCCCGTGCCGCGGCGCCGGGAGTGACCTTTGCCACACTTGGCCTGCTGGCGGCGCACGGGGGGCGCAGCACAGTACATGGCTACCTCGTGGTAGCCGCTGTGTGGGTCGGCGCCCTGGTCAGTCCCGCGCTGCTGCCACACAGCGAACCCTGGCTCACGTTGGACCCCTTTGGCTGGACCAACGGCCTTGACGCGACGGTGGTCGCGCGCGGCAAGGTCCTCGACACCCTCGCCGCGCTGGCGCTGGTCCTCCCCCAGTGGCCACTGCTGCGTCCGGAGCGACTGCTGGGCCAGAGCTAGAAACACAACGAGAGAGTGGCTGCGGTGCGGCAGAAGAATCAGAGTGTGGTGTCGTCTTTGGTGAGGCTCATCCGTTAGAAGGGATCAAGAGGGTCAAGTCTCCACCCCAGACACCGCATGGCTGATGGCAAGCAAGAGGGGTAGCATGTTCTGTTCCCAGTGTGGCGCACGTGTGACGACACGGGCACGCTATTGCGAGGAATGCGGCGCCGCGCAGCGTCCGGCGTTAGTGCGCACTGGCGCTGCCGCAACGAGGGCCATCGTGACCAGACGAGGTGATCTTTCACTGGCCGCCACTGCGGTGTGGTGGCTAATGGCGGGAGTGTGTGGGCTGATCGCCCTGTTTCTGTTCCCTGCGGCGTCGTTGGCTATGCTGATTATGGGGACAGGACTCTGGCTGGCGCTGGGCAACCATCAGCGAGGGATAGCAGGCTGCATGGGCAAGGTACAGAGGAAGGGCAGCTCAGCAGTTGCTGAGCGAGACCGGCCAGAGAGGCAGGCCACGCGTCTGGTGTGCTGTGGGTTCGTGCTCGCTGGCGTTTCGCTGGGCAGCCTGTGGCTCGCACTCTACATGAACCACTACTACTACTGGAGCTACTGGGACAATCCACGGCAGATCGCACTCACCCTTCTGTTTCTGGGGTCATTGTGGATAGGCGATCTGCTATGGATACGCTTCCTCTCTTGCGGGTTACCGCATGACCGCCAGCTTCTTCATGAGTAGGATGGTTTATGGTCCTGTCCAGGGAACGCGCTGCATGGGGCAACCGTAGGAAGGGGTTACCTGGAGTGGCCGCTGTCGGTCCGCGCCAGACAAGAGCTCAGGGTAGATGGGTGTGGCATCGGCGCCATGGTTCCTCACGCACTCACACAACGGCAGACTATGTCCTGCCTCGCGTGGCTCCGCTACGACGCGCACCCTCGTGGCGTCAGCCGTCACGAGACACAGGGTTCCGTCGGGGCGTCAGGGAACGCAGCGAGCCTCCAGACTGTATGAGTGAGTACATGGGTGTCGCCATCGTCCACTGCATACGATGCGCACGCCTCAGTGTGCAAGGCACGGAAGGAGCATTCTAATGAAGCAGGCTATGCCCTGTGTTGTTCTCGGCTTGGTCCTCCTGCTGCCGAACAGCAGTGCTGGGATGCGCGGCAAGGCTCATGCATCTGCTGTCGGTGCGCATGCGCACCCCACCAGGCTCCCTGCTGCAGCCACTGGCGCAGCACGCGTGTCCTCCGCCCGGTGCGTCCCGTCCATGGATTATGGCGATGCAAACGGCATTGCCCTTGATGCCTATGCGCATGTCTATGTGGCCTATGTGGCGAGCTATACGGATGCGCGGAGCGGCATCGAGATCCAGAAACGCTCGCGCACAGGGACACTGCTGGCAACGTGGACACTCCGTGGCGGCGTCCCAGCGCACCTGCGTCACCCCACGGGCATCGCGGTTGACGCACAGGCGGCCCTCTACGTGGTCAGTCCCGCGACGAGCCGCATCTATAAGGTGTCGGCGACGGGCACGCTGTTGGCGACGTGGGGCGCCAAGGGAGCTGGCCTGGGACAACTCGACTCTCCTGTTGGCGTGGCCGTCGATGGACGAGGACACGTCTACGTCACCGATAGAGGCAACAACCGCATCCAGACCTTCTCCGCGATGGGCACGCCCCTCGCGGTGTGGGGCAAGAAACATGACCGCACTCATCCTGGGCAGTTCGCGCTGCCCGCGGGCATCGCCGTCGACGCCCACGGCACCGTCTACGTGGCGGACGAAAACAGCACGACCCTGATCCTGTCTCCCGAGGGCAAGACGCTCCACGCGTGGGGGTCCAAAGGCGACCAGCCGGGTCAGTTTCGTCATCCTGTAGGCCTTGCTGTCGACCTGCGGGGCCGGCTCTATGTGGCCGACAAACTCAATGCCCGCATTCAGACCTTTTCTGCGGACGGTACGGCGCTGACGCGATGGGGCACAGGTGATGGGGCGACGGGGTGGTTCGCGCCGCAGGGAGCGCAGGGGGGACAGCCGGCCTTCCCCACGGGAATCGCCCTCGACTCTGATGGCAACAGCTATGTGATGGAAGGGTGGTGCAGCAGCCGTATCCAGAAGTTCTCCCCTGCAGGAACATCTCTTGCTACGTGGGCAGTACAGTAGGATCGCCGATCAGATGGCGCTGTCATCACGAGGCTGTGGGAGGACCATGCGGGCGGAAGAACGCACATTTCTCGCGCACAAGAGCACACGTACCTGGCCGGTCCACTGCTCATCACCCCCTGCGGGCGGCTGCGACACGTCAAGCAACGATTTTGATGATGGAAAGGAGAGACACTCATGCGGTACCTTCTCTTGTCTCTACTGCTTGTAGCCGTGACCTGTATGGCGCCCAATGCGGGCTTCGCCAAAGGAACAACGACAAGCACACTTGTCACCGTTACAGGGCCAGGGTTGGAGACAGAACTTGTGGTAACGAACCAGTCGATGGTGACCCTGTTGACGTTGCCGATGCTGGCCGATCTTTCCGGTGGCCCGGTTCCTGCCCCCGCTCAGGCCACCTCAGCGTATCTGCTGACCCGCTACGCGTTTGATGCCGCGGGACTCCATCCACTGGGCAGTCTGCGCTATGATCTGTCGACAGATCAGCGGTCAGGTGCTGTCCTCTATGAGGATGCGGCGCCTGTGCGCCCTGGTCAGGTCGCGGGACACTGGTTTCCTGCCAGCATCCCCGAGGCGCAGATCGTGCGCTGCTTCCTGACCGTCCACGGGGCACATCTCGGGCAGCGGACCCGTCCCTGCCCGCTCTGGGCGCACCACTGGTTGTTGACTAAGGGACTCGCGGGTTATTAAGTATCCCACTGGGGTGGCGCTAGCAAGAGGTAGCCTGGGATAATTTAGTTTTTGCAAATCCCTAAGTTGCAGCCCGTGAGAAGGAGCACAGTGGCGACGGATGCTCGGCTCCGTCTTGCTCCCTCTGGACACCCAGAGCAGAGAAAGCACGTGCTCACGGCTGAGAGAAAGCGTGCGCGAGTGGCGTTTTCAGCCGTGCTGGCGCTACGGGGGCGGAGTACAGGCGCCGTAGGGCGAGGAGCCTTGCGGGCGGGTGACAGAGGCGCGTTCGTGCGCCTCTACAGGCGTGACGCACCAGGGCCTTTCTCCCGCCCCGCAGGCGGCGCGGTGATTGGCGGTGGGAGACGGAACAGGGTGTCATGAGCGCGGGGCAGGGCTCGTAGTCGTGTGCAAGGTGTTCGTGCCCCCTACATACTCGGCGATACACCGATCATATATGCGGCCAGGAAGCCAATCACGTTGCATTGCGGCGGGCATGAGTAGCCCTGCACGAGGTCCTGTCTCACCGTGCTGTCTTTACCTCCGTTACCCACGTGGCCAGATGATGCGAGTATAGCGCCTCCTCCCTTAGCTCCTGATAATCCCCGCCCATCGTCACCGTATCAGACCACGTGGATAGCTCGTGGTCCCGTGTCCAACTGCTGATCCCTGCCCCGGTATCTAAACCGGCCGGGCCAGCTGCCAGTTCATACCCGGCGCATCGGGCATGTCAGATTTAGTGGTTTCAGCAGGGATCAGTAGGGCCTTGTGCCTCGGCCTTGTCCACCAGAAGCCTCTGGAGCGGCGTCACGGCGCCCACGTGCCCCGCCGCCACCTCCACCACTTCTCATGGTCGGCGCGGACTCGCGTGCAGAACAACCACATCCGTGCGAGATAAGCACGCGGCGCATGCGCCCTTTCACATTGTTCCGATCAGTCACCGGCCGCAGCAGTGCCAGTCGCAGGCGATTCCTACGCATGCCTTGCTCGGTGTATCTGAGCAGCCAGCAGCCACCCAGTTCGTGATGCACGAACGGCGTTGAGACCACCCATGGGCTGCGCCAGAGTTCTGGCACGATGGCAGACGAGGCCACTCACCACCACTGTCGGCAGTGTCCCCTCAAAAAGGGAACCACAGCGACGCGGCAACGGTATATGATGATGACGCGCCTCTCATGACAGGAAGGGATGGTGCGCTATGTGGCGCGAAAGGATTTGAGATCAGGGTGATCGTGTAGAAAGGGCAATGCTCAATGCACAAGATACGCGCAACACGAGGCGCACTCAGCATGACAGTGCTTCTCACCGGCGGCTTCATGATCCCGACGCTAGCAACTCACCAGGCGCGTCATCTGGCCACGGTCTGGCACGAAACACAGCGGCCCGTGACCACCCACTGCGCCGCCACCCCCCTCCAAACCGGGCCGTTCCATCGTCGAGATGTACGAACCCTGCCCTGGATCACGGCTGTGCCCGCATCAGTCAGGATGACGGGACATCTCTTCTTCGCCACCCTGCCAGGCACGCGCTTCGTGCGAGTCGGCGCGCACGGCACTGCTGCCGCTCTTTATACGAACGGAGCCATACCGGGTGGAGATAACGCGACGATGAAAATCCTCTGGGTGTTCGAGAACCCGCGCTCTAGCGGTGTGCTCAGCCCGCTCACCATCACCGGGCGGAACCTGAGCGGTCGAGGCACGACGCACCACGTCTTCCCACGCTCGGGGACTGCGGATTACCCCTCCATCATTGCTATCCCGACCGCCGGATGCTGGCAACTCACGCTGACAATCAAGAGTCTTGCTGCCGATGCGACGACCTTTAGGGCTGTGGCGACGATGATCGTGATCAAATAGGTCACGAGCGGGCACGGGCACCAGAACTCGGGCGTAGGGCTGCGCCTAAGGAGCGTGAGAGGCGACAGCATGTCAGATGCTCTGGATGGCGTCAGCAGTGGGGCTCAGATCAGGAGGGTATCATGAGGCGGGGGCATCAGATTGGCCGATGCATGATCGCGGCAAGCGTGGTTGTCAGCATGTTTCTGACGCCGAACAACGGAGCGGTGGCGGGTGCCCGCCGCCTGCCTGACCATGCCAAAGAACACAGTATCTCGGTCGCAGCGGACCCTAGAGCGGTGGTCGTTGACGGAGCGAGAGGCCGCATTTTCGTCGCCCATCGGGGGGCGATGACAGGGCAGATCACGCTCATCGACGCGCGCACGCTGCGCATTCTGCGTGCCGTCACCGTCGGAGCCGCTCCGACGGCGCTGGCGCTTGATGAGCGAGACGGGCACGTCTTCGTCGTCACTGCCGGCTCTGTCTTCACCCATGATGCCGGCAGCGTCAGCATGCTCGATTCAACCAGCGGGACTGTGCTGCGCACGCAGCCGGGTGGGACACTGCCCACTGCTGTGGCGGTCGATCAGCGGACAAGGCGTGTCTTCGTCACAACCATGACGCCCCAGGGCGCGGCGGTTCTAATGTTCAATGCTGTGACTGGGGCCACTGTCGGCAGCATCCCGCTTGGTGACCGGGTGCGGCCGCTTGTTCTTGCCACAGGGGGTGGGCGACTCGTCGTGGCAACCAGCGATGACCGCGTCCGCGTGGTTGATGCGGCCACAGGACGGGTGGTGCATGTAGTGGAGGTCGGGCAGGGCGTCGCCGCCGTTGCCATAGATGCCGCCCGTGAGCGTGTCTTCGTCCTCAACCAGGCCAGCAACACGCTGAGCCTGCTCGACCTCGCCACGGGCAACGTCGTACGGACAGTGGGCGTTGGGGTGCTGCCCAGCGCCATGGCCATTGATGGGCAACACGCGCGTGTCCTTGTCGCGAACACCGCCGATAATACGGTCAGTGTGCTTGATGCGCGTGATGGGACAATGCTCGCTACCGTGGTTGTCGGCCGCGAGCCCCAGACCATCCTGGTGGATGCTCAAAGTGGCCGTGCTGTCGTCGCCTGTAGTGCTGGGATCAGCATACTCGACGCCACGATGGGAACTCTACTGCGCCAGATCACCGTGAATTATGGTGTGGATGGCATGGCCGTGGATGGGCTGCGCGGGCAGGTCGTCATTTCCGTCGCCTACGATAACACGGTACGCGTCATTTCCAGCGCCGTCGCCGCGCGGCACACCCCTATCGCTGCCGGAGCAACCATGGAGCGCACGCGGGCTGTGGTTCAGGCATTTGTCGATGCGTACAACAACCATGACGTCTCCGGCGTTTTGGCGCTTCTCACTGATCCACTCCAGTACGCCGATTGTGATGCTACCCACCACACCACGCAGGTCCTGCGCGGTAAAGCGGAGGTCGCGCTGTGGCTGCGGGCGCGGTTTGCCGAGCGCGATCGCTGGGCGCAGGCGCGCGTCCTCCTGTATGGCCCCCAGAGCCAGCCCCCGAATGATCCGCATGGGGCGGGCTTAGAAGGCATGCGGATCAATGATGTCTTGCGCGCACAAGGGCGCGTGACGAACTGGGCGGCAAAGCTCCTTCTGACAGAGGATGGCAGCAGGTTAACCGCCGTTATTCTCGGCTGCGCTCCCTGACACCGTGCCCGCTTGAGCAGCATCGGCTTGGTGGGCATGGTCTTGGCTGCGTTCAAGTCGGCGCGATCTGGCCGACAAGAGATCTATGTCGGGTACGTTCCTACCATAGGTCGGGCCCGATGTCCTGCGTGGCTACGCTGTTGTCCCTCCATAAAAGCGGGTACGGCTTTCCCGTCCCCTTTCAGTTGGTGGCCTGCGTTTCTTCAACCATCCCCTTCCCGCTGAGGGTGTTATCCGTCCTTGCGGTTGGTCTACCGGCGACTGTCGTGCCGTGTCGCCGGATCCCATCGGGGTTATCACATTCCGCGCCATTGAGAGGCGCGGGAGGAGGGTGCTCTCTCTACGCTGGGCACGAGGTGGGATCGTTCCTGCTCCTCGTGCGTGGGGGCGCTGATATCTTGCAGGCTTTGGTGACGCCTCGAAGCGAACGGAGGAGTGAAGCTCCCGCAACCGACGGGTATGTCCTCAGGCATCTTGGAGAACTCGCGTGATAAGGGCAACACGTTCTGTGTTGTTTTGCCATTGTGCATCGACCAACTGGTGGGCAAGTGGGGGCACACGCAGGTGGTAGCCCTTCCAGGAGATGGTGTCCCATGGTCCTGCGGCACCCCAGGGATGGCCCTCAGCGACTCCGCCCGTCCATTCGACACGGGCGCCCAGGAACGCCCGCCCATCCACCTTGGCACTCCACGTGGTGATGGGGCAGATGGGTTCGATGAGAAAGTCACGAAGCACCTCGGTCAAGCCGGCGTTGCCTTCTTCATCGACCACGAGATCGACATCACCCGGTTGCACGGCGAGGCCACGTACGGCGCGGGCAACACTCCCGACGAGCCACCACCGGAGGGCGTGCTCCGCCATCAGGCGCGCGATCGTTGTCAGGGTGTCCTCCCACGGGACCGGATGCTCCCCAGCCTCCTGCACGATCATCTCTTCGGCATACCTGGCGAAGGTAGCATAGCTGCGCGCGAGATGCGCACTCTCGACGGCAAAGTAGCGCGCGAACCCCTCAGCTTCCGGCTCGAAACCGAGGCGACGCACTGCCGCCCCATACGAGTCCGGCACGTCGCGGAGGAGAAAGGCCGCCCGCCCACCGTCACAGCGCAACTTTGTGTCCATGCTACTCCTTCACCGGCTGAGCTTCTGCCACTCTGGTCTCAGAATAATCAGGCATCTGAAGCGGCGAGCCCTCTCTGGTCACGACGATAGCATACCCGCACCAGTGCTCCGCGTGGTTGGCCGAAGGAAAGCGGTCAAGACCACATGAGGGCGATGCGCTCGCCTCATCCATCCTTAGCACGGCCAGGTGGTGCCGAACTGTACTGTCATCACGATGCAGTCTGTGCCACTCCAGCAGGAACCACGCCCGCAGTCCGCCAACAGAGCCATCGCCACCTGGCGGGCGTCCACGAGCAGGAGATCGCGCGGACAGGAGGTCAGGGCAGCGGGGGCGATGCCGTACGCCTGGGCCACACCGGCGACGGTGGAGCTCGACCAGGAGGTTGGAGGTGCTGGTATGATCGTCGTCATAGGTCTGCCCTTTCACAAGAGCCGAGGCCAGGTCACCCTCTCCAGGCTGCCCTCGGCCTGAGCGTGCGAAACGCAAGCACCAGGTCTCTGCTTCTCAGGAGTAGGCATAGCTGCTATGCGCCATCTCCGGCAGCTGAACGACGGCCCGCGCCGTGGGCGCAGCAGCAGGTCCTGCTGCCTCGTGCGTGCGCGTCGGGCAGTCCGCCTCGCAGGGTGAGGACAGGCAGTGCTCACACACGCCGTAGCTGCCCCCCGTGTAGCGGCTGATCCCCTGCCGGTTCAAGGAAGTCGGTGTGGTAGGGTGACGCCAGAGTCGCTGCGCCGCGGACGCCCCCGGCGCCGCCGCTGACGTTGGCGGGGCAGCCATGCTGTTCTCCAGCACGGTGAGCAGGTAGGCCATGCGCTTGTCCAGCTGCACGGTGCGGCAGGCACGGGTGAGCCACGCCGCGTCGTCAAGGTGGCGGGTGACCTCCTCCACAGCGAGGCCATGCCGCTGGCGCAGGGTGCGTACACGGGTCAGACTAGACCGCGCCGCCCGGTCACCAAACTCAACCCCCAGCTGGGCCAACTGCACGACGAGCGCCTGGTCATCGGACAGTGGCAGCGCGACGTCCGGCACGGGTAGTGCGGCCTCGGTGGGCGGTGGTGTCGGCACGAGACGCTCAGAAGCCGTCGCTGGCGGCCGCATGGCCTTTCCACGCCCAGCGCCTCGGTGCTGGCCCCTGGTCGGCTGCCGCACGGCCCCGTCGTCAGCGCGCTCCGCATGGTGGGCTGGGCCTTTCGAACCGAATCCTTCTTCGTTTGTGTCTTTTTCCGTTGAGTCTTCTTCCTCGCTACATGGGTTGCTTTCCAGAGCGTCAGAAAGCTGCGCATCCTGATCGTCAGAAACTAACGATCCGCAGTCTTGATCGTCAGAAAGTAGCGATCCGCGTTCTTGATCGTCAGTTTCTGCCCTTCTGGGCGGTAGGGGTGGCTCTAGGGTGGCCCTGCTGAGCGAGCACAGGGTGTAGAGGTTCGTCTTGCCCAGCCCCCGGCGCTTCTGCACAAGCAGGCCCACAGTCTCCAGCTCACGCATATACTTGCGCACGATGGAGGGACTGGCCCCCATGGCCGCGCAGAGCTGGGCATAGCCGGGGAAGCAGCGCCCCTGCTGCCAGGCGTAGCTCAGCAGGAAGCCGTAGAGGAGTTTGGCATCGCGCGAGAGGTTGGATGCGTGCAGCACCCGGTTGGGGATCTGGGTGAAGCCACCGCGTAGTGTCTCATCCTCAATGAGCAGCGTGCCTGGCTCCGGCGCGCTGTCGTGATCAGGGTCTTGCCCGCGCTGGGGCAGCATGGTATGATGCCGTGTAGCAGACATGTCTCTCTCCTCCTGAGGCGCACAAGCCTCCTAAGAGACCCTGGAACCCCTCTCGGCACCACCCGAGAGGGGAACCAACGTCTCGCTTCGGTAGGGTTCGATCCTGGTGACCTTTTGGTCGTCGTTGACGCCAGGATCGGCAGCAAGGCCCGTCGTCGCGACGACGGGCTTTCTTGTCTGTCGGCGCTTGGGCGTGCCCTCCATGTAGATCTGGTCCTCTCCTGTGCCGGCGTCGCACAGGCACGCGCCTCAGACATGGGGGAAACAGCACACGCGCGCCGGCCAGGACTGAAGACGGACGTGCGCCACGTTCTCGGTCCCAGCGGGCCTGGCCCAGGGCGGTCCCCGCCCCCGGCCACCCTGCTCCCGCTGGTAGGCGGCTCGCGCCCGCTGCACTTCCAGGTTGAGCAGCACCGCCGTGGTCGTGTGCTCGACATACGAGGTCAGCCAGCGCTCGTTGGTCTTGCGCCGCGCCACGTTGGGGCTGCCCTGACGCAGCGCCTGGCCCAAGGCGTGCCGGGTGGCATCGGGCCGCCGCATAGCCAGGTCACGTAGCACGGTGTAGTCCAGCCGGCTCATGTCGGCGTGGGGGTACCGGGCGATCAGCCGCTCGGCGTGTCGGCGATACTCCACAGCCAGGTCTCCGATCACCGCGCTGCCCCGAGGGGCGGGAGAAAGGCTGGCCCCACCCCAGCCCGCGTCGTCCGACCCGGCGACCCGCGCGAGCAGCCGCGCCTCGTCGGCCCGTAGTGCCTCGGTCTGGCGCTCCAACCGGCGCAGGCGCTCCGCCGCAGCCTCCAACGGCTCCCCGGCCCGTGCCGCCGTTCGGCCACCGCTCTCATGCAGCAACACATAGGGGTAGCGGCCGTCGGGTTGCACCCGGCTGAGTTTTCTGTTTGTCAGGCCGGCCAGGCGCCCGTAGTGGCGCCAATCAGCACTGGCCGGATCGCCGCCATAGCGGGTGGCCAGTTCCCTGGCCGCCTGCGTGGCCAGCGTAGGCGCAAGCGGGGCGGACGACAGGCGCACCCACGCCTGGTAGTTGCGTGGGCTGGTCTCGGTCACCACCGCCGGCCCCAGGCCGTTGCGGTGCAGCTGGGCCACCCCCTCGCGCGTGAGGTCATCGACCAGCACGATGCCCGCGCTAGCGGGTGCGGTCCCCAGCCAGGCCACCGGGCGCACGTAGACGTTGCAGCCCCGCATGTTCTCCCGGCGCAGCCAACTCAGCGCCGCCTGGGCCTCCTCAGGCGTCCAGACGCGGCTGGTCATGCGGTTCATCGCGCCGTGTAGCAGCCCCACCTCAACCTGCTGGACGCCCATGGCCCGCAACTGGGCCGCCATTGCGCGGCCCGTGCGGTCCCCTGGCTCGGTCGTGGCCATCGCTCAGCCTCCTCCCCCCTTGCCTGTGTCCTCGTCCGTGCGCTCTACGGGACGGC
>JAABUJ010002903.1_pt1 | contig 20168 bp, 22 predicted proteins | sample 5559131 | NCBI WGS metagenome assembly JAABUJ01 (sample SAMN10711875, study PRJNA513366) | rock metagenome | isolation source: Antarctica rocks | place: Antarctica: Victoria Land, Mt New Zealand nord | collected 2016-01-07 | reverse complement strand
GGCCTTCCCCTCGTCATACACCATCTTCCCCTCCCCGCGCTTCTTGTCCTTGATCCCCTTCTTCGCCGCGAACCGCTCCCACTTCGTCGCCTGCTTCTCCGGCGGCAGCGGCTTCTCGCGCGGCAGCGCCGTCGTCGCGGCCGGCAGCGTCAGCAGCACGCCTGCGGGTGTCGACGCGATGGCGCAGGTCGTCAGCAGCTGGTTGATCAGGGCTTGCGCGCCGTCGCGGGCGGTGGAGGCGAGGTCGGCTTCGGTGGGGTGGGGGGGGAGGGGGTTCGGGTCTGTGCAGAGGAGGTTGCCGAGGTCGAAGGTGTAGGGCGTTGGTTTGGAGACTGTTATGGGGCTGTGGAGGGGGGGTTGTTAGTCTTGTTGGAGGAATGAGTGGTGGTGGTTGTGGTACTTACAGTCGTTGCGGTTTGGAGGTTGTGTCGGGAGTTTCTTTGGAGGAGGTCGTTTGGGGTTTTGTTACCGTTTCTGTCATTGTCTGGGTTGCCATAGCTAATCACAGTTCGAGCGTAGAGGTAGCCTGAGAGCGGGCAATTGGAGGGCGGCAGCTTGTCGTTCACTACGATACGAAATGTTTCGATAACTTTTGGTTCTTCGGGCTGGCCGGCATGCCGCCCTAACGGGACCTAGCGAATCTAAAGCAGCGCAAGCGACTTTCGTCTGCGATCTACTTGTAGATGAATCCTCCTTGCGGTATCGAACTGGTTCTCCAACGCATGGCTTCAACCAAGTGCTGGCGGTGTCTCTCACAGACATCGCCACTGGCCGCAACGCCTTTCGCTCCTGTCAAGACTCCGGCGTTAATCTACAGCAGCCTGGGTACGGCATCCTTCTCCACCACGGCTGGACTTTGTGCCCAAGCACCCCCGAGGAAGAATGCTCCAGGCAGGCAAGTTGGACCTCCCATACGAGGTAAGAAATCAGGAGTCACAATCAAAAAGAAAGCGCCCGTCGCCAAAGGCCGGCCGCCGGCCGTCGGCGAGCGGAAAGCCATACGCAAGCGGATCGTGCTCAGCAACACCAATGCGTTGGAGGTGCCGGACATGCAGGAGCTCAGTGCGGCGACGATGCTCGATATGCGCCTGCGCGGACAGGTCGTTGCGATTCCGGGGGCTGTGGTGGATCAATTGAGGGCTGTGGAGGCTTTCAAGGTCACGCAGGGGTGGAGCATGTTTAGGAGGCCCGGCGTGTTGATGAGGAGGGAGAGTGTGGAGATGGGGAAGCTGATTGAGAGATTTAGTTCTGAAGATCGTGGGTCGGCTGGACGCAGGGTGATGACTGGGGAGAGGGGGAATGGGAAGAGCATGTTGCTGCTTCAAGCTATGGCTATGGCTTTTGTCAAGGGCTGGATCGTCATTAGTATACCAGAAGGTACAATTGTCCCACGGTCGATTGCGTTCGCAATATCTGACAATATATTTTGATAGCCCAGGAACTCACGATTGGCCACACCGAATACGCTCCGCTCCCTAACATCAAGCCGACTCAATATGTCCAAAAGACATACATGGCCAACCTCCTATCCCAAATCGCCAGAGCAAATGCTCCCGTCCTATCTAACCTCCAGCTCTCTCAAAAGCACACCCTCCCGATCCCGCTACAGTCCAACATCTCACTCGACCGCCTCGCCGATCTAGGAGCCAGAGATCCAGACATAGCATGGCCGATCTTCCAAGCTCTATGGACGGAACTCACCACCCCGACCACCGAAACCTCCCAGCGACCTCCCATCCTCCTCGCCCTCGACGGACTCGGCCACGTCATGACAACCACCAAATACCGCGACCCGGACTTCAACCCCATCCACGCGCACGACCTCGCCATCGTCAGGCACTTCACGGACCATCTGTCCGGCGCCCGAAGCCTGCCCAACGGAGGCCTGGTCATCGCCGCAGCCTCTCACTCCAACAATCCCGCCATCCCCTCTCTCGCTCTCGCGCTCCGCCAAATGGAAGCTCGTGCTTCCGGCATCGACGAGGTTCCAGAACGGCAGCCGTACGGGTCGTACGACGAGAGAGTCTTTACGAGTCTAGAGGGTGTGACGGCCACGAAGTTGCGGGGTTTGACGAAGGAGGAGGCGCATGGGTTGATGGACTACTATGCTAGGAGTGGTGTCTTGAGGCAGACGGTTACTGAGGCGCTTGTTTCGGAGAAGTGGACGCTTTCTGGTGGGGGGATCGTCGGGGAGCTGGAGAGGGCGGCGGTGAAGATGAGGAGCTGATGGTTGTAGGATTATGGGAAGTTTAATTATATTGTCGATGACTTGTAGATTTGGCCTCCGGTATCACTGCCTAACTCTGCATACTACAAACTGTCTGAACGCCATCCCGCGCTTGTAGCGCCGAGGCTTCTGTTGTGGTCCACAGATGTATTGGCTATTTAAACTGAAGAATCGTGTTAGGGGATACTGAATTATCATATTCTCATTGTACTCGACATTGCCGCATGGTATTCCCCAGGCCCCAGAGACGAGCGAAACGCCAGCCTACTACCAATAAGAGTAACAATCCCAACGCAGCACCAGCCCTCTAAAAAAGACCGTCCTCATCCTCCATATCCACATCCCCATCCCCCGATTCGATAAAAACCAAGCGCGTGCCTTCCGCGGCCGTTTGCCAGACCTGCCACCACGTTAGCCGTCATACCGGGACCGAGGGGCCAAGCACACAAGCAAGCGCAGAACCTACGTCGAGCAAAGAGTACTCATCAATCGCCTGACTCAGCTGATCCTCCGTAAACCCCTTCGCCAACACCCTCTCCCGCACCCTCTTCAGACTCAACTCCCCCCGACTCCCATCCCCCACCGCCGCCGCCCCACTATCCTTCATCGCCCGCACCAGATTATAGATCTTGCTGCTGACGCTCTGATCGCCCCCGCCGCGCGCCTCGTTGTACAGACTCGCCTTGCTGACCTCGATGAGCCGCAGCGCCTCGTCCACGTCGTCCGACACCACTTCGGCCGCGAAGCGCAGCCGCGCCAGCGCCTGCGACAGCCGCAGCACCCCGAGCAGCGTCCGCGGCGACGTGTGCGTGAACTGCTTTTTGCTGCCCTCGTCGCGCTTCTGCGCCTGCCGCATCCGCACGTACGCGCCCACCATGTACTCCGAGACGGACTTGGGCACCGTCGGCCGCCAGCTGCGCGCGCGTGCGATGTACTGGCGGACCTCGTGCGGGGCGAAGACGACGGACTCGGCGCCGTCGGCGGCGGCGTGGTCCGGGTGGCGGTTGTGCATGTGCACGTAGGTGACGTGGCGGGCGAGTTCCTCGTCCGCGTCGCGGGAGGGCTGGTCCAGCATGAGGAAGAGGACGTCGAAGCGGGAGAGCAGGGCGGCGGGCAGGTTTATGTTCTCGACGGGCGAGACGCGCGGGTTGTAGCGGCCGTAGAGCGGGTTGGCGGCGGCGAGGATGGAGGTGCGGGCGTTGAGGGAGGTGCTGATGCCGGCCTTGGAGATGGAGATGGTCTGCTGCTCCATGACCTCGTGGATGGCGGTGCGGTCGCCGTCGTCCATCTTGTCGAACTCGTCGATGCAGCAGATGCCGTTGTCGGCGAGCACCAGGGCGCCGCCTTCGAGCACCATTTCGTCCGTGACCGGGTCGCGCATCACCGCCGCGGTGAGCCCGACGCCGCTGCTGCCCCGCCCGGTCGTGTACACGCCGCGTGGGGCGACTTTCGCGATGTATTTGAGGAGCTGGGATTTGGCCACTCCCGGGTCGCCCATGAGGCAGACGTTGATGTCGCCGCGGATTCGCATGCCGTCGCCCATTTCTTTCGTCACACCCCCGATGAGTAGGAGGAGTAGGGCTTTCTTGACGTCCAGATGACCGTAAATTTCGGGTGCGATTGATCGGGATAGGTACTCGTACATGTGGCCGGAGTCCTTATACTGTTCTATTCGTCGTAACGTCCGAGCGTCCACCGTGAGATCCTCGTAAGCCTTCTTGTGCTGAGTGACGTACTGCGCCTCGAGATAGGTGTCTGTCAGCAGGCCTGCTCGAATGGCCTTGAAGCCGGTATATGGTGTAGGCAGAAAGATACCGGCGACATCGACGACGTCTCCAGGGTTGATCCGACGTGTCAAGGTTCCGTGGCAGTGGATGGTCAGAGACCGCGGTATGTGCCCTACAGGAACTTGGTCCGCCATCTCCTGGATCTTGACCTCCTGAAAAGGTAAGAACTTCGACGCCCGAGTGGACAGGAACAACTGCCCCTTGGAGTTGTTGGTTTCACATTCGTAGGAGGGGCACTTGACCATCGGAGTGAACTGCTTCGTGGTGACAGGTTGAAAGACCTCACACCCGCATCGATCGCACGTGTATGCATTGACCTGGACCGCGGGTTTCACGTCGGAAACTCGCGTTGTGATGCCTCGAACTGTGATGAGATGACCGAGGTGTTCCCCGCGAACGTTGCGGACGGCCAGAGCTTTCTGATCACGCTCGCTACTCGACCCGGATGGCGTCAGGGGCTTGAAGTTGAGGGTGTATCTTCGAGTGAGCTCGGCAGGAAAGATGGAAGAAGGAAGCGATGTGTCGAGGTCGTTCTCCGCTGCCATGGTCATTGTCTCATTCCTCCTGTCCCGCTGAGACATGATGATGTCGAGGACATCATCTTTGAAACTTCATACATAAAATTAGTGCCTATGACGAATCGGATCTAGTTTTGCGACTTACGAGACCTCTCTTGTCTCTTTTGGCATGACCTTGTCGACTGCCTGGGAAAGGATATCAATGTAATGCTTTGCGTTCTTCTCGATGCTTCCCACGAGTCGTAACTCTATGTCGTCCCCAAGGGTTTTCTCGTACTAAGAAGAAAAGCCCGTTAGCAAAGCCGGCGCTTCAACGCAAGACGATTGACCATGCAAAGATATGCCGCGAAATCAATAACATACTACGTCCATATCATCCAGTTCGATCATGACCTCCGAAGTGTACCGATCTGCTACGTCTTGAAGCATCACCATGTATTTCTTCTTCGGATCCTGCCTCCTATCTCCCTTGCCCGCCGGCCGTCGAGTACTACCATTAGCGACATCGTCCATAAAGTCGTACTCATCACTGAGATGATCTTCGTCGATGTTCAGGTCTTCTAGCGCCCTTGTCGCGGATGATTCAGTTGCTGATGAGGATGATTTAAAATTTTGAAGAAAGTCCACAAACGCCTCTGAATTCACATGTTAGCAACGCAGTGTAGAACCGTGAGAATTGCTGCCACACCCTGTTGCGCCTCATAATTCAGGTACACCGGCGCTTTGTAGGTAAGGAGAGCCATTGTGCGAGTCCCTTCACATCAACCACGTCAATCCCAGGGTCAATGATTGTGTCAAGCCTTATACAACACAAGATATAATCCAAGACCCTTGGACTTTTGGCTTCGATATCGAGGGTCAAGGCGATCGAAAGAACGTTACACGGGTTGACGCGCTGGAACGCGTTCTAATTTGAGCCCCCTACCAAGTAGCACCTTTCAACCGAGCTTACATAAGAAAGTATAAAGACTTCATTTACTCTTTCCCTTATCCCCTGTGCTTGCGAAAGCAAGAAGGCCATTTATTCGTCCATTCCAGATGCGCACATATATGTATTCATTATTATTGTCTATCTCTAATCGACCGACCAGTCGGAATCGTAGTCAGAGGTACCCTTTAACCAAGGGTGTTGTAATGCTTCCCTAGCACTCGGTCTCCTCAATGGGTCAACAACCAGAAGACTCTCGATAAAGTCAATACACCGACTTTCAATGGGCCCTTCCACTTTCTCCAACTCCTGTCGAATACCACCAACTTTTATGAAGCTCTCTTCTATGCCGGTCTGGGGGTGGACAAAGGTTTCCTTTTCAAAATACTCCGCAAGAGCAAACTCATCGACAATGTCTGTTTTAGAAGGGTCTGGGGTTCCTATGGGGCCAACCAGTCGCATCAGCTTAGCAATACACCAGTGGTCGGTTAGATCCTCCACTATCTTGTCGGCCGGTCCGAAGATGGTTTTTCCAGCCAGCCAATGTGCTAACTAAACTCCCTGTTAGAAACAGAAAAGGCAAGAAGAGGGAGTAGTAACTTGCTGTTACGCCCAGACTCCAGACATCAGCCTTGGGAGTTATTGGGATATCCTTCCAAACCTCAGGAGCGCGAATGACAACACCCTTCAAAAGCTGACGTGTCAGCTTATATCCAAAATATTGTTGTACAGAGATCCGCCGAATAAACGTTAAGATCTCACCTGATATCGAGTCTTTAACATTGGACCAGCCGCCGTCACTAACAAACTGTTATTACTGAACCATAGACGATGTCGGTTCTGCTGCCAAGAACTTACAATTTCCTAGATCCCCGAGCTTTACAACCGGCGAGGGACTATTTGCCCCCGACAAAAACACATTATTTGGGTTTACATCTGTGTGCACCCCTTCCTCGCCATCAAAGACTGCTAAAGCTTCGAGTATAGACCGTGCCACGGTGCGAGGTAATTCTGAGCCCGACCGGAAGGGCTTTGAGGGAAGTTGCCACAAATCTGTATCCATCCATTCGAACACCATGCATTGGGGTTGCTGATGGCCTTGGCAAGTTGAAGGCTCATCGTGTCCAATGAGGTCGAGCATGGAGCGGACGAAGGGAGATCGGGTGAGGCTGTCAAGTGTGTAATTATGGAGTTCGCGGTTGTATTGAGTTTTGCTGAGGTCGGCGGGGAAATGCTTGATGACGGCTCTAGACAAACGTTAGCTGAGCAAGATGATATGATCAAAGGGAAAGTTGCTCTACAACTGTGCTGGCTGTGATGCTTGCGTGTTCTCAAATGGCACTACCTTGGCTTGGAAAACCGTCGGGGCTTTAAGGACGTTGGTAATGTGATAGGAAGCCACACGGCCTCTCAAAAGCTGTCCAATCGATAGTGTCATTGGGTCTTGATGCTCCTATGGCCACGGATAACAAGAGCACGAGGATATGTGGTTGACAGGTTAATGAGGAGGTATATAGATTCAAATATGAAGACGGCTGGGAGACAGCTTCAAAAGCATTTCGAAACTGTTCAACCTTTCTTTCTCAAAACCCCACCCAAGCACGATCCTTGGACATTGAAGCCACAATGAATATAGCAACGTTACCGAGTAACTATCCTAAGTTTTGATAGTAGTAGGCATCAATTCTGATAGAAATTTGTATGTGATCTTTCTTGATCGTATAAATCATTAGCTTATTGGCTGTACAAGAACGTCGCTGTTGGCCATTGCAATATTGATGGTTCACCAACCAAGGGGATAGCGGACAATATCAGAAGGGCTCGCAGTACATTTTTCGATGGGTACAGCAAACGACGTCTGTGTAAGCGTGGAGACGGATAAGAATCAATAACCAAAATCTCAGCCTCTAGGCTCATGGACATCGGAATGCTCTGTAGCTGACTCAGCCATCCTAGAGGTCTTGATAATTTGCTCCAGCGATATGAACCTGTCCTGAATCTCATACCAAAATCTGTTTCCCAAATGATGTATGTTCCCCAATCTCACCTTCGTCAAAAGGTTATTCTAACATGAATTATTCGCGGTTTTTGGTAATTTATTTTGTATCATATGTTGCGACCGTGTAATTTATCCATATCTGGCTAGTCAGGTGTTATTTATGATGACTAAGACATAAACATCACCCCGCATTCTTTGTAATTTATTCTTGTAACTTTTGCCATATATGGCTAGTCTGTATAGATTACAGTCAACCTTACCCATAACAGCTAGTGTGCGTTTATTGCTTATTTAATCATCATATTATGTCAGCGTTGACGTTACCTTCGGCGAATTCCGTTGTGTCAAGCCGCTAATGCATAAAACGACGCTTTCTACCCGACGTGTCTACACGCTGTAGCTAAGTGTGCAATATTATTGGAGGATGGAGAGGGACAAGATGAAACAGACTTATAAGCGCGGTTCATTACACGCCACCCGGTAAGGCAGCTACTATTTATCAGGAACGAAGTAGTGTAATCTCACTACAGCTGCTGCGAACGTTCAGCCCCAAAATTTACGCTTTGCAGGGCTGTAATCCTCCTGCCGCCACCTGCAGATCAACTGATTCTTAGATGCCGCTGGCGACATTGCAGGAGGTGTTGGTGGCATAGCATCCTGCATCCGGCATCGAAACATGCCAGGGACGAGCGAGATTTGAGAGCGATGTGGATATCGGCGAGTCTGCGAGTCTCTGGGTGAGCCCCATATGGATAGTAGTGCTTGCCCCCTTCTTTCTGTCCTTTGCGCTGTCTCGTGCTTCATATCGCCGTCCAGCTGTCGCTCTTTTCAGTATCGCCCAAGATGGCATTCACTCTTTTGCCAGTTTCACTACTCTTGAATTTACTACTTCTACGCAATGTCTACGCTATTCAACTATTCCCGAGTGCTGAATCCATGCCCACGACCATCCCGGCAGCCTGCCGCAAGGCCCTCAGCACGAACATAACATGCAATCCACTCGTGCCCGCTAGCTTCGTGGCCGCCCAGAGGCCTCTGACGAACAGCACGCTCAAGGACGTTTGTGCGACTTCCTGCTCGCAGTCACTTGTTTCCTTCCAGCAAGCGGTGAACTCGGCGTGCGGGGATACCCCATACGAGTTCTACGCTTTGTCGAACAGTACCGTCAGCACCACGGCAGACAAACTTGTTTGCCCACTTGTCTGGGCACACAATGTTACTTGCCTTCAGGACGGCTCGTCCTTCTGCTATGCGGAGGTCACCAATGGATCCGTGACGGCATGCTCGAATTGCTTGCTCAGCTACGAGGCCGCCATGCTGGGTTCTGTGTACGGGAGAGGCAGGGTCAATCCCGCAGCATTTTCATCGCAGCTCAGCTCTTGCGGCGTACCGGCTTCTAAATACCCTTACTCTAGCCCTACGGATGGGCCAACAGCGACATCAACGTAAGGGGATGATAATCATTGCCTGCCCCAGAGCTAATCCGAATTCAGATCTGCAACATCTACGGCGACTTCGACTTGTAAAGGAACGACTTACACTGTTCAGTCTGGGGATAGTTGTAAATCCATAGCGGATGCACACTCCATCGCAACTGATCGATTTATTACGGAAAACAGCATCGATTACAACTGCACGACGTTGATTACAGGTAAGTCCCTACCAGCATTTCGAACTTGAGCCTCTCCACATTCCGCTTCCGTGAGAAGCTCGATGGCGACAGTCTCAACGTCTATGCTCTTCCAGAATACTCTTTCTAGGGCGCGAAATGCCGTCCAGTCGATTCATAACTTACTTGAAACAGGATCTAACGTCTGTCTGGAGGCCTCCTGCGCACTGGCAACAGTCCAATCAAATCAGACGTGCAACGACATCCTTTCCAATAAAACATTCTATCTTACCCAGGTAAGTAAAGTCATGGACTGATTATGTCAGACTATATTGTGCTAAATTGACATCTCAGCTGCTCTCATGGAATCCTACCATCCATACAAATTGCGATAACCTTGGATCAATGGTAGGAAGAAGCATTTGCGTATCCCCCCCGGGTTCAACGGAGTGGGACGCCGCTCCTTCAACCACATCAAGATCATCCACCGTGACCTTCGTTGTACCGTCTACGAGTTTCGGAACTATTCCTGCCCAAACCGCAGTACCAAACCGCACCACCTCTTACTTTGTCAACACTATCCTGCCTAACATTACAACGACTGCAATGACAGCAAATGCAACAGCAGAGTCTTTGCTCGCCCAACGCACGGGATATTGCCCTTTCAATTCCTCCGACTACGCAGCCGGATTGTCCATCTACGATATGCCTGGGAACTGCTCCAATCTTCTGGAACCCTACTGCTTTCCTGATCCGGATGCGCCCATTTTGACGTCTACCACGTTCCCGGCATTGTGTTCACCAGCCGCAGCCTTGAATATCCCCGATACCACTTCGGGCGGCTCGGCTGCAACGTTGACTGTTGGCTCGACGGCAGCTTCAAATACCGCCGCATCTTCAATTTCCAGCACAGCCGCTCCAACACAGACTGGGATCGCATCCACCTGCGCTAGGTATTACACCGTGCAATCTGGAGACAGCTGTCAAGGTATTGTTGATAAGTATGCTGGAGAGTTTACCTTGTCCGACTTGTACGGATGGAACCCTGCCGTCGGATCGGGTTGCCCATCGCTCTGGGTCGGCTATGCCGTCTGCGTCGGGCTTCCTAGCACTCCAACCACGCCACCGAGCTCCAGCTCCGTTGCTTCTTCGTCAACGTCAAGCGCCGCCCCCACTCAGACCGGGATTGTTACCACCTGTAACAGATATTACACCGTGCAATCTAGAGACAGCTGTCAAGGGATGGTCGACAAATATGCCGGAGAATTTACCTTGTCCGACTTCTACGCATGGAACCCTGCCGTCGGATCGGGTTGTTCATCTCTTTGGGTCGGCTATGCCGTCTGCGTTGGCATTCCTAGCACTCCGACCATACCACCGAGTCCTAGCTCCGTTGCGTCTTCATCAACGTCAACATCGAGCCCCGTCCCAATTCAGACTGGGATTGTTACCACCTGTGACAGATATTACACCGTGCAGTCTGGAGATACTTGTCAGGGTATTGTAAACAAGTACAATGGAGCGTTCACACTGTCGGATTTCTATTCCTGGAATCCTGTCGTTGGCACCGGTTGCACGTCGTTGTGGGTTGGTAAGTGTTATCTCTACATCCCTACTGCTATTCGCACATGTCCTCTAATGTTCGGGAAGGCTACGCTGTTTGTGTCGGTATACCTGGTACTCCAACGTAGGATGGCCGTTGGGCAGGTCCAAGTCAGGTCTGTAGCATTCTTGAATCGACCCCCGGCGGGTCGTAGGTTAGACCTATTGCTGCGCCATACACCGACCGAGGGTTGCCTGCGCATAAAACTTCCGTCTAAGCCCAGATTATCCCTCGGGGATAGTCTATGTAGTGCGCACTCGCTATACTATGAATAAAAACTGCGTATAACCATATTATTCATCCGTTCTTTTCTTACCTAGGTAGTTCCTCGCGAGGGCGCCGGAGTCAAGTCTCTCGAGTCCTTTGGGCTTAACAGTGAGAGGGCTAAATCGAATGTGAAACGCATTAAGTTCCGCAGAAAGGTACAGTACCTTAATTGACGTTAAGTTAAGGTTAACGGTTAACGCGTTGGAGCGCGCTCTTATTAAGCCTAATAAGGAAGCTAAGGTTAAGGTAGCACTGTACCTTACCCCGGTTGGTTAAACCTCGGCACATGCGCAGCTTTGGACCAGGAGCTTTGTAGACAATCGTTGTTCACCCCGAGAAAGCATTGTTCTTGGTCATGGCTGAGACAATCCCATTGTGAGATAGCAATGGCTTACGAGGCCTCCACTAAATACTCTCAACCTAGCACAGCTATCGTGGTTATCTCTACCTAAGAGCACAATCATCTACGATGCCCGCTACCACCAAACAGTCACCCGCGACAGCAGAGATAGCTCTTGTTCAGCTCAAGAATTGTCTAATCAACCTCCCATCTCCCCTCGTTGCGGTTCTTGTCAACGCCAACACGCCAGCGCAAAACGTCGTTGTCGAGCTCCAGTACCGACAGCTTTCACCTGCGTCACGCTCCAAGGATGAGAACAACGGCACAAGTCAGCAGCGATCCTTATACGTGGGATGGACGGGTATGTCCAGCAAGCGTAAGCTTGTGCCGATCGTCAGTCGGGATGGTATTAGTGGCGGCAGGGGCGGCACGGCTGGAAGGGAACAGGAAGTAGCGGTGGTAGAGATTGATGCAACATTCGGGCGAATGATTGGGTTAGCGGAGGCTCAGAAAGTTGGAATTCTGCTCCATGTTGATCCACCATCGGCGCATACTGTCCATATCGAGCCATTGACGCCGGCGGATTGGGAGATCATTGAGCTTCACGCAACCTTTCTAGAACTCAACCTCCTATCACAAATTCGAGCTCTACCGAATCCGTCTTTCTCTGCATCTTCAACGGTCCAATCTCAGCACGTCCACCCTCTCACGCTACATCTCTCACCAACCTCTACCGCAAACATAATTGTGACGTCGCTTGACCCTACTCCACCTGCATCATCTCCTTTTGCTAAGATTGCTTCGGACGCCGAAGTCATAGTCGCGCCTAAGACCCGTCCAAGGTCATCACGTAGCAATCATACGGAGAACCGAAGCATCACAAGTGCAAGCCGCAAAAGCGCTGGTGGAAGAAGTGGCGCGAGCACGGTTCGGCACAGAAGCTTCAAGGATGAGGTAACAGCAAGAGAAGCTATGTTCTTTCGGGGGATTGATAGAGCAGTTGGTGGAGAATGGTTTGATGAAGATCACGAGAGCATGAAGAACGGAGGGCTGAAGATTTGGATTGATCGAGATCAACTTGCATCAAAAAGCTTGAGAGGTGCGGAGTACATCATCGTATCTATTGTGAAACCTGCCGGACTGGAGGCGCCCATGGATCATCAGCAAAAACAACAGCTCAAAGAGCAAGAAGCTGGAGAAGCGGGAAAGCCGGCTACGAAAGTTGTGGCCCGAGTGGTGGCTTGGGACGACGGTCCAGATAGCTATCACGTCGGACTGTCATCCGTACTGTGTGCTGCGTTGGGCTCAGAAGGTCTCAGTGGTGGGATTGTTCGTGTCGAAGCTGCGCAGCCTCAATTACCCAAGAATGCGGTTAAATCTATTAAAGTCTTTCCGTTCGCTTCTGGTACTTTGCGACAGGGCGATGGATTGAAGTTCGGAGGGCAGTCTAAAGCAAGTAGAGATGAGGCGGCAGATCAGATAAGAAAAATATATAGCAATGTGGGCGAAGGTATGGACGGAATACTCGACGGACCACTTACCGATGGGCTTATCCTGCCTAGCCTTGGCGGTGTGAAATCAAGCTCTGTCTGGGAAGGTGGACTTGTCCGCTTCGATCCTCCACCGGCTCCGCAAGCAGAATCCCAGAAGGCTCCCTTGAGATGGCTGATGGGATCGGAGACAGTTTTCCAGTTGGTCGTCCAGCCAGAGATACCAAGGTCCTTGAGCTTGTCCAAATCTTCACAGCTTGGGCAAATCGTCCTTTCTCAAATTCCAGCACTGGTCGGTATCGATCCACTTGTCGCGCGTCTGGTGTCACACTTGTGCCATTCATCATCTGTACTACTGACAGGTGGTCTTGGGTCTGGGAAAACCCAACTGGCCCATCTCATTACGCATCGTCTGCGCAAGGAGCGTCTTTATCACGTAACGTACTTTCCTTGCTCAAAGTTGCTGACAGACGAAACAAGAGTGTCTACTATCAAAGATACTCTGAACAGGATCTTCATGTCTGCGACATGGGGTGCTCGTCTGGGAGGCCGGTCGATCGTCGTTCTCGATGACCTGGACAAGCTGTGCCCTGTCGAAACGGAGCTGCAGGTTGGTGGGGAGAATGGTCGCAGCAGGCAGATAAGTGAAGGAGTTTGCTCGATCGTGCGGCAGTATAGTGGTATGGACTCTGGCGTTGTGCTACTGGCTACAGCCCAGGCCAAGGAGTCGATTAACAATGTTATTGTCGGAAGTCACGTCGTCAGGGAGATCATCAGTCTGAAGGCCCCGGACAAAGAGGGCAGACGGCAAGTCTTGGAAAAGCTAGCGGGTTCTGACACTGGCTTGCAAACCCCCAGCAAACCAATCAATGGTCATGGGGGTGGTGTTGATGAAGAAGATGAAGGAGCTTGGATGGATGGTTCCGCCAGCAACCATGACAAGGGTCCCGCCAGCACAACAGACGGTTTTGTTCTCGATCGAGACTTGGACTTCCTTGACTTGGCGGGGCAGACTGATGGCTATATGCCCGGCGACCTTGTTCTCCTCGTCTCACGTGCTCGTGGCGAGGCTCTCATTCGGTCTTTCCAAACAAGCCCAGATATTACAGAGACCACCACAATTCGTCTTGGAAAGGAAGACTTTGCTGCTGCTCTCAAAGGCTTCACCCCGGCCTCGCTTAGGAATGTCACTTTGCAGTCTTCGACGACTATGTTCAGTTCCATTGGGGGCCTCAAGGACACTCGGAAGACACTACTTGAAACACTCCAGTATCCGACAAAATACGCTCCTATATTTGCTCAATGTCCACTCCGCTTACGGTCCGGCCTGTTGCTCTACGGTTATCCCGGTTGTGGCAAGACATTGCTGGCAAGTGCTGTCGCTGGCGAGTGTGGTCTAAACTTCATCAGTGTGAAGGGCCCTGAGATACTCAACAAGTATATCGGCGCAAGCGAGAAGAGTGTGCGAGACTTGTTTGAACGTGCCGAGGCGGCCAGACCGTGCGTTCTGTTCTTCGATGAGTTCGACAGTATTGCTCCCAAACGTGGCCATGACTCGACCGGCGTGACTGATCGAGTGGTAAATCAGCTATTGACACAAATGGATGGAGCCGAAGGTCTTTCAGGGGTATATGTGCTTGCGGCAACCTCAAGACCTGACCTCATAGATCCGGCACTGCTGCGGCCTGGCAGGTTAGACAAGTGTCTGCTCTGCGACATGCCCAACTTCGGTGACCGCGTAGAGGTCCTACAAGCGCTCAGCACGAAGCTGAAGATCAACCCCGAAGTACTCGATGATCGAAGCGGCCACAAAGGTCTTGAGGAAGTAGCACGACGAACGGAAGGATATTCCGGCGCAGACCTACAGGCAGTCATCTACAATGCGCAACTAGAAGCCATTCATGACGTTCTTGGCGACAACGACTCTAAGGGACATGTTAACGGGAAGAGCGCGAAAGACAAACGCAACGGCAATACCTCTTCGACGAACAGAGATTTCATCCAGTTCCGATTTGGCGAAGACGAACATCGAGAGGAAGCCGCTGCCCTCGCAGCCTCGGGCGTGAATCGCTCGAAGCAGATTGTCGAGCGAGCCGCCATTACCGCGAAGCTCGATGCAATCAAGCAGACTCGGATGAAGCAAAAGCAACTCCAGCGTGGCCGGTTGGAAAGTGACAAGGACCGACCGAATGGGGAATCAAAGCATGACCAGGAGGTGGTCATTGGGTGGAAACATATACAAGCTTCACTCTCAACGACCAGAAGCTCGATTAGCCCCGAGGAACGGAGGAGACTGGAGAGGATCTACAGAGAGTTTTTGGTAGGTAGGAATGGAGAGATGCCGAACGGACAGGGCCCTACAGAGGTTGGGGGACGGAGTAGCCTCATGTGATGACGCCGGATGTGTGGATCCGGATAAGTTCTGGCGTGTGGCTGGGTATTCGATCAGTGAATGTACGAGTGCGAGGTTGTCTTGGAAGCCTGGGCGGCGAATACGGATTTTCTGACTTGGGCGTCATTCACTCCTCCGGCTGCTTGCAGATATATCTGTACCTCAAGGTTCGGAAGATGGTCCCACCATTCGATCTCTGCTTCGATTCAACGACTGTGTCCCAACGCTCGTGTTGCGGGACGTCAAAGCGCCAGGCGTCAGTCTGGTCTCGCGCCGTATTGGCCCAGCGCGCATGTTTCATGCGTCAAGGAACGCTGCAGCGACTCAGATCCACAATCTCGTCTGCAGACTCGTTGCCTGAGGAGATATCTCGAAAGCGCAATGCGTGGCGGAGTATTGAGTCCGCACGCTTGCCACTAATGTCGGACCAGTGGTGGAACAGTAGGACCCAAGGCAGCGGACGACTGTTAACAACCCTGCTTCGTTCTCTAGACTCAGCCCAATGCAGCGCAGCTCGGATTTCATACTAGGGAGCGGTACTCCAATCGTCTTGATTGTCCGTGCACCCGGTCCTGGATGCAGATCAGCACTGCACCTCAACTCCATGTTGACATTCACAAACTGGCCCAACACCTCCGAGTGTCGATCCAGGCATGTCCCAGCTGAAGCACCGCATTTCACACCCTTCCATGAGGCGCTCGAACCTCCACCTCAACAGCAACACCCAATCAGTATGCTCCATTCTCCGAGTCGATAGTCCTCAGCAACCCTCTATCGCTAGGCATCAACATCCTCAACGGCTCCACCTCAATACGAGGCCTATTCACCGTCGACGCAGCTCTGCCGGAGAACCCGACTGTAATACGAGGCAGCCTCAGGGTACTACGCATCTCGTCACTTCGGCCTTTAAGAACCCCCCTTCCCTACCCATGAAGATGGCTCTCTCTACTCACATCAATCGTCCATCCAATACCACAGATCACAAAGCAGAGCTTTTCTCAAACGGTTACACAACGCTCCGGGAGACTTCCAAGCACTATCTCCTTTGACATCGCTCAATCCAGTCCGGCTTCAACCTCCTCTTCCCCGTCACGCACAACGGACAAGATGTGCAACTATGCGAGGTTCAGCTACCTTTGCGGGCACTCACCTTACGAGTTTCATGAAGATTGCGAGGTGAGAACTCGGAATGTGGAGAAGAAGGTGAACGACCCCTGCGAGCCGGTTTACCATGATAAGGTCGTGGCGGACGTTTACTACGTATGCTCCAAGTGCATACACCGGCTATCAGAGTTTTTCGATCAGTGGGGCAATCTCACGCGGGGTGGAGAAGATTATAACGCACCGTCGAGCGAGTCCAGGGGGCGTACCCGCTACCGCGCCGCGTAACTCTGGGTCGACAAATGCTCGATGAATGGTCTGCAGATCGTGTGTGGTGTGGAGCTCTGCAATGGCCTAGGGTAGGGTGTGGGGTTTTGGGGTAATGGAAGTGGATAAAAGTTTTTATTTCTGGTGGTCAGAGTTTAGCAGGGTTTACACAGAAGTTATGGGTTCTCGGTGGATGGAGTTGGACGGTGTGATCGGGGGCCCAGAATTCTTTTAAATTGGAGGGCTGGATGCGAGTGTGTTTGGATGGATGGACGATAGCAACTCTCTTTAAATACCGAAAGCGAATATCCTCCCGTTCCTGGGTCCACGATATGTGACTACTGAATCGTGAGTGAGATTACGCTACTAAGAGGCTTTCATTGGCCTGCCTTGTTGTACCTTATGCTGTCCGGACTGGGCCTGTAGGATGGTGCTTGGGATGTTAAAAGGCCACAGGGTGCATACGTTCCTGACCCTCCTGAACGATAAGAGGTATGTACAAATGATCTGGATATTTCTCGTCATTCTCACGGCTTTGAGGGAGGACGCCAGCACCAGATCTTTAGCCCTGGCTTCGGATCACCACCGTCATCGATTGGTTGTGTGTTTGAGATGAATGCCCTCTTTGCTACTTTGAGAGAGATAGGTTGGAGTAAGAGTAGTGACACGCTTCTGTATTGCGATGTACACCTGTCAGGGCAAGAACGGAACACATTTAGTTACTGTGACATAATCAGGTGGGTGATAGGGTTAGGTATTTATTGATGCAGCAGTAGACTAGTTACATACTCTCGCGTAAGGATAGGGTAAAGCCCCATAGCTTGGATTACTAAGGGACGCACGGGCGACCGTTCAGCCAAGCTTTCGGCTAATCCCTTGCGGCTTTCTCCGATCAGGAAAGTCCTTGCTTTCGTGGCCTGATCCTCCAATGACCATGGCCACGACCCTGGTCATAGATGACGTAGCTAGAATAGAAAAGAATACATTACAACAACATCGTATCCTAGCGAGTCGCGTACGTGTTATGAGTGGCGGGTGTGACGAAATGGAATACGAAATTGAAATGAATTGCAAGATTTACTGTAATTAATATTGTTTATTACCTGGTAAGGAGTCAAACCGGCAGTCTTTCTTGGCAAACAACTTTTGAAATGAACAGACCATGATCTAATTTCAACATAAGAGTGGCGCCCACCCTTCACCGTCCCCCGTTATTCACCCATTTCTTCCTTTACAACATCAATATTCAGCTTCCCACGACCACATCCTTCCTCCTTCTCACCTTCGTCAATATACAACTCATCTCAAGCACTGGGTATCAACCGTCGCAATGGCCCGTACCACTCCATCTCACTGGTATGAGCATATCTTCGCGCGCGCAATCACGGTCTCGACTTGACTGACATTCGCAGGGTTGGCGTCCTTTGCCTCTTGGTCGCATCCATACTGCTCCTCGTTACCACAATCTCAGCTCCAGTGATCCCCGACATTGCTATCCTCAAGGTCAAGCTCACCAACAAAACCCAAATCCGCAACTCAGCCGTAAACTTTGGCACCTTTGGACACTGCATTCTCGATGTCCCGCCAGTCCAGTGAGTCCCCTCCATCACTTGCAGCTATTGCCATTCCTACACCACTCTGTGGCGTCGACACGATCTTATTGACACGCTTGTTTTACCCAGGACCGACCAGGACTTTTGCTTCCCGAAGCATATCGGGTACAAGCCCGCAGCTATCATGGCCACTATCGACGGCAAGCGATTTGACCGAGCAGGCTCCAGTAGCGCCGACGGACTTACGCGCGTCATGATCCTTCACCCGATCGCGTGCGGTCTCGCGTTCATTGCCTTTCTCCTCGCCCTCGGCGCGGGAGTGTTTGGTTCGCTCCTTTCGGCGGTGGTGGCTGGAGCAGCTTGGCTTCTCACACTGATCGCCATGGCGGTTGATTTCTCGCTCTTCGGGGTATGCTCAACGTCCGAACGAAACTGGCAAGGTGGAACTAATCGTTTTGCCCCCAGACCATCAAGAACCACGTCAACAAGGACGGTAGCGGCTCGCACGCCTATTACTCGACCGGCATGTGGACCATCCTCGCAGCCATGATCTTGCTCTTCCTCGGGATGCTCATCGTGCTCTTCACCTGCTTCAGTGCAAGGAAGAAGACACGTGCCGCCAAGACGCATGCGGATACCGGGTACGACAATGGGTACGGTGGCACACGTACCCGTACGACTCGGACTAAGAGATTCGGCTTCATGTGAGACCGCGGTGCCGCTTCATAGCACTCAATTTCATTAGTTTTCTGCTGAGGCGATATTGTCGTCGGGGTCGCTTATCTAAGGTTTCTTGTGTAGCTACATCACCAGCGTCAATGCAGGTTTTTCTTTTCATGATCGACATAGTTGGCGCTCTGGAGCTGCATGTTTTCCAGATACCCATAATACCGGTTAATCTTTTGTTTCGAAGAACTGGTCATGATTCCCGCATTGCGTAGCCATGGATAAGACTGGCCTTCGAGTCAGACTGCATCACTGCATGAGTAGCTACCTTACCTTTGGAGGTGAGCGTAAGAACTACAACACCGCTGCCCCTATCGACGGACCAGATCCTAAACTCCCCTTCTGTTGACTTGGTCACTCATACAATTTACGGTCATCCTGACACAGTCCAGAAAGGGAAATCAAAGGCTGGTGAATCCAGCAGAATTTATTTACAGGTTAGAATCGCACGAATTGAAACAGGAGCTTATAGCAAATGACGGGATGATATGCTTCCCTTTGAATAGTGGAATATCTTCTTATACATTACTAGAGGTAGGGGAAAGGGATGAACTTTGAGGGCCACTTCGTAGTCTGCTGAGTCACCTTTTTCTCTACCCTCTTCACTCCCCTTTCCTCCCCTCCAACAACCCATTTGGCAACACAGTATCTCGATGCACCTCCGCTGTGGAAAGAGCTGGTCTCAAGGCATAGAATGACTCATATCTAGGCTCTGACGAAGTGAATGTCAGACTGCGCCTATTCACCTTCAGATTATAAAATAGCACTCACTTTGCGAGTATAGCACAATGTTTCTATCTATCTATCTCATATTTGAAGACCTAGCCAACATATCATTCATTCCATCTCCTTCTGACTACTCGCAAAAATCTCCCAAAACCCTCCCTCTCTCAACATCTGTTCCGTTCTCTTTGCAAGATGCCTCGCCCATTCATATACATCAACGGCTGGCCCGGTATCGGCAAACACACCATTGCCCGCGCCCTCCAGACGCTCTTAAGCAGACATGGACCCGTCAAAGTGGTCAGTGATCCCAAGACATGCAATCGTCTCGGCTCTGTCTGCTTTCCTCCATCCCTCCCTCTCAAGAGCCATCCTGACCGCCCACAACACGCCCGCGCAGATCCACAACCATCTCCACATCGACCTCGCCGGCGCCCTCCTCGACCGCTCCCATCCCGGCTACCAGACCCTACGCCGCCACCTCCGCTCCGTCCTCTTCGACACGCTCGCCGTGGACCCCGACACCTCCGAAACTACGTACGCCATGCCCCCTCCTCTTCCCCCCCGCTCTCACCCTCGTCCCAAGACCCCTCCCGCTCCAATCCTTCCCCACCCACCTTCCTCAACCCACCCCCCTA
>JAABUJ010002900.1_pt1 | contig 20170 bp, 22 predicted proteins | sample 5559131 | NCBI WGS metagenome assembly JAABUJ01 (sample SAMN10711875, study PRJNA513366) | rock metagenome | isolation source: Antarctica rocks | place: Antarctica: Victoria Land, Mt New Zealand nord | collected 2016-01-07 | reverse complement strand
CCCTCCCCGCGAACTGCGCCGGCCCGGCAGCGACACCGACCTCGAGGCGCGGCAGGACCTGCCCCTCTTCGGACTCGTGACAGACATCGGCCACAAGAGCTACCACGTGCAGGCTGGTAGCCATACCGGTGTCGTTGGGGCGTGCTGAGGTGAGGAAGGGGATACAAGTCCAGGGACGCGTTGGTGTACGGCAGTGGAGGGACAGCTATGCTGCGGCCAAAACGAGGGTCAATGCGTCCCAGGCGCGGACGAGACACGGTGCTTGGGGCATGCGGGGATCGCCAACGGGAGCTGCTATATCATAGAACCCATCGCGCAGATTGCGCATGAATCCGTGCCCCTCGCAGACCACCTGGGCACAGGGCAACGTCTGGAACCCACGCATACAGCGCGTACGGCCCTTGAGATGTTGGTGGTCGCGCTCGATGCGCTGTTGCTCCATCTTGCCGGTGATGTGCGCGATCTCCGGCAGCACGGCGGCGAAGGCCGGCGGGTAGATCGGGGCTTTGTCGGTCGTCGCGTGGTAGGGTGTAACCCCACTACTCTCGACCGCGCGCACCAGGAAGGCCGTGGCCGCAGCCGTATCGCGCGTGGGGCTGACATAGACGTCGATGACCTGCCCGTCCTCGTCAATGGCCCGAAACGCGTAGCCCCACTCACCAGCGATACGCACATACGTCTCATCGATGCTCCAGCGCCGCCCTACGCGGCGGCGTTTTGGGCGCGCCGCGTCCTGATAGAGCGGGGTGAACTGCTGCACCCAGTCAAAGACACTCGACGGGTCGACGTGAACACCACGTTCAGCCAAGAGCTCGGACACATCGGCATAGGGCAACCGGAAACGCAGATACCACCGCACCGCGAGGGCGATGACGTCATCGGGGAAGCGGTAGCCGCAGAAGACGGAGGCGGAGCGCGCGGTCTGGCGGCGCCGACAGGTCGTACAGCGGTGCACCTGACGTTTGGCACGATCGAATCCGGCCTTGACGAACTGCTCCCCCTCACACCGCTGGCACCGCATGCTCCCCTCCCTTATGACCATTCTTCCAGCCTGTAGAATAGCTCATATCAGCAGGCCCCAACGATACCGTGTGTCGCCAGCAAGCTGTCGCTCTGCTCCAGAAACTGCTGCTCTATACGCATGACCGTCTCCTCGGCGGCATCACCATTGAGGACGTGCTGTCTACCTTGTTTGCCAAGCATCGCGCGGTGCTCCCGACATGAGCGAGCATAGCTCTCACCCAAATCACAACAGTCGAGTTTTTGTATAACGCGGAGATGGACTCAGCCCCCATAGAACTCGCGGCGCAGCTGATCAAGTTCGTCCGTGTTATCCCACGACATGGTTCGGCGCCCTTCCTCCAGGTCGTGGATCATGTCGACCAGGCGGTTCGTCAAGGGAACGGGTAGTCCATGCCTCACGGCCACATCCGCGACCAACGCAATCTGCTGGTCAACTTCGGTCTTGCGCCGGCGCACCGCCAGGTCGCGCCAGATGCCGCTCTTGGCTTTCTTGTCGCGGCGGCGGCGCGCGACCAGCGCGTCGAGCGACTGCTGGATAACCAGCGGATCGCGGCGCTCTGGCGGATAGTAGATGGAAGGCTCGACGTTGTCGAAAGGCTCCGGCGTGACACCCTCGCGCGCGGCGACGGCGTAGACCTCGGTCGCTAGTTCGACCATCAAGGGGCGATAACGGTCGATCACATCGGCCATCGTCGCATCGACGAGCGCCGTGGCGAAGAGCATATTGGCGTAGCCCATCTTACCCCACAGGTAGCCCCATATGTTGTCCGTGACCTGCACCGCACCCCATGGCGTCAGCGTCTCTTGTAACGCGCGGACGCGGTCCGACCTGTGGCCGTCGAGTTCGCCCAGGTACAGGCTCCCCACGCCGCCATAGGCGATGACGCCCGGCTCTATGTAGTCGGCCGAGAAGTTGACGAAGCATCCGACTGTCCGCTCGACGCCGATCAGACGGGCGATGACGCGCTCGCACAACCCGTTCTGACACGAAACAACCACCGACGTGGGCGTGAGCAGCGGCGCTATCTCATCGATGGCGGCCACGGTGTGCTGCGCCTTGACCGCGAGCAGGACGACGTCGAGAGGCTCCGTGAGGTCCTCGGGCGTGGACGCCTCGACGGGCACGGTGAACGTTTCGGCGAAGCCTTGAATCATCAGTCCGCGCGCACCCATCGCGGTCACATGCTCGGGGGCGGTATCCACCAACCACACCCGCTCCCCCGCGCGCGTCAGATAAGCGCCCAGGACGCCGCCGATGGCCCCAGCGCCTACGATCGTGATATCCATCGCCTACCCTACAGCCTGTGAACGCGGCGCCGCTGACGCCAACGCCGCCAGTTCCCGCGACAGGGACGCGGCAGCGCGTACGTTGCAATACACGTCCTTCAGCACACCCAGCGCGGTCATGTGTTGCGCGGGCGTCAACGCGGCCGCCGCGTCTTCGACCAGGATGGTGCGGTAGCCGCGATCGCTGGCGTCGCGCACGGCGTTCTCGACGCATCCGTTCGTCACCACGCCCGTCACGATGAGCGTGTCGACGCCCATGTTACGCAGCACCGTGTCGATGTTTGTGCCGTTGAAGACGCCGCCGCATGTCTTGCTCAATACGATCTCACCCGGCAAGGGACGCAGCTCGTCGAGGATGTTGGCCTCGCGCGACCCCGGCGCCGCGAAGATGCGCAGATCGCGGTGCTGGCGGCTGACGTCGCTGCAATCGGCCGCGCGCGAGGCAATGCGGCACTGCACAATTGGGACGCTGGCCGCACGGGCGCCCTCCATAAGGGCCTTGATACGTGGCACGATCGCGTCGACCGCCGCGAAGTATGGCTCCAACTCGTCTTCGAGGTGATGTTCGCGCGCCGTGCGCCCCATCCCATAATCTCGGTGCGCGTCGAGGTACTGCATGTCCACGACGAGCAGCGCGGTCGAGCCCGCGCGCAGGTCGTAGAACGGTAGTGGCGGGAAGACCTGTAGCCAGGTGCGCGCCTCATCGATCGTCCGTAGCTCGTCCACTATCTATCCCCCTCCTAACTACCGCTTACCGCGGTGTTACTGTAAAATCCAGCCGCCATCGACGAACAAGATCACGCCGGTGACATAGGCCGCGTCGTCGGAGGCCAGGAAGAGCGCCGCGCCGGCCACATCGCGCGGCGTCCCCACGCGGCCAAGCGGCACCCCCGGCAAGATGCGCGCGAGCCGCGCCTCGTCCGTCAAGGGATTCATGCCAGTGCGGATCCAGCCTGGTCCGATACAGTTGACACGGATGCCGTGCGACCCCAACTCGACGGCCATGCCCTTGGTGAGCATGCGCACGCCCCCCTTGCTGGCTGAGTAGACGGCTGAGTCCGGCGCGGTCACCTCGGCGTAGGTGCTGGCGGTGTTGATGATGGAGCCGCCCGTACCGCGCGCCACCATAGCGCGCGCCGCGACCTGACCGCACAGGTAGACACCGCGCATGTTGACGTCCATGATGAAGCCGTATTGTTCGTCTGTCGCCTCCAGGAAGGGGCTGCCGCTCCCGACACCGGCATTGGCGAACATCACGTCCAACCGCCCCAACTCATCCGTGGCCGCCTCGACCAGGGCCTCGACCTGCGCGCGCTCACGCACGTCGGTCCGCCGCGTCAGCACACGGCGTCCCAGCTGGCGCGCCTCCGTGGCGGTCTCCTCCAGGCCGGCCTCATTGACATCGGCCAGGGCCAGGTCGGCGCCCTCCTCGGCGAAACGGATCGCCGTGCCCCGGCCGATCCCCGAGGCCGCTCCCGTGACTACGGCGACCTTACCCTCTAACCTCATTCGGGTACCCCTATTCCTACGATAAGTCCATCCCCGGCGATCGCCGGGCTCGTCGTCACAAACAACACCACTCCATCCACGGGGCTCACCGTCGTCGCGCACGGATCGCCCCACAGGTCGACGGTCTCTCCTAGTATCTGTCCCGTCGCGACCGTGTCGCCCGCGGCGACGCGTCGGCGGAAGAAACCGCCCCGCTCGGCCCGCAGCCACACAAAGTCACGCATACGCGCCGGCGGCTGCAACGGTTCGGGCTCTCCCGGTAGCATCTTCAGATGTTGGAGGGCGTGGCGCAGCCCGCGCAGATGCAGCGCGACCGCATCGGGCTGCACCTGACCTATCCCGCCGGCCTCGGCGATCACCGCGGGGATACCGGCCGCCGCCGCCGCGGCGCTCGTCGTGCCAGCAACTGGACCGCCGCCGGCTGGCTGCACGACTAGATACGGTAATCCGAAGGCCCCGGCCAGGTCGACGGCGACCGTGTCGATGGCGGCGTTCCCCGTCGCCTGCACGAGGCTAAACGGGGCCAACTCCTCGACCAAGTCGCCGGCGTGCAGGTCGATCAGGTAGTCGCCGCGGCGGATCACGCGCTCAAATATGTGGTGCGCCAGCACATCGCTGAACCCGCCAGCCGGGTCGCCCGGGAATACCCGGTTGAGATTCTGGCCGTCGCGCGGACACACGAACGGCGTGCGCTCCCAGAAGGCCGGTAGGTTGACCACGGGCACGGCGAGAAGCCGGCCATGGAGCGTAGCGGGGTCGAGCGCCTGACAAAAGCGCAGCACGGCGTCGATGGGCGGATATTCCGCGCCGTGGATACCAGCTAGCAGCGTGATGGTTGGGCCATCCGCTATGCCGCTAACCGCGATGTAGGGCCACTCGTAGCCGTGTAGGAGGGGCGTGTCGAAGGCCAAGGTACTCCGGCTCTTCTGTCCAGGGGCCGGGAAAACAGGTTGTGTGTCGCTCATGCGCGCGCGCCCCCTTCCGCGTAGAGGTGGCAGGCCACGGTGCGCCCAGGGCTAACCGTACGCACCACCGGATACTCCTCGCGACAGATCGGCATCGCGTGGGGGCAGCGCGGGTGGAAGTGGCACCCGCGCGGGCGATCGATCGGGTTTGGCGGGTCGCCCGTGAGCGCGGGCGTCAACTCCTTGCGACGCGGGATCGGCTTGGGCACGGCGCGGAGCAACGCTTGCGTGTAGGGGTGCAGCGGCTCGTCGAACAACTCTCCTGTCGGCCCCACCTCCACGATCCGGCCCAGGTACATCACGGCGACACGCTGGCTAATGTGCTTGACCACGCCCAGGTTGTGCGCGATGAACAAGTAAGTCAGGCCCAACTCCTCTTGCAGCCGCATCATCAGGTTGAGCACCTGCGCCTGCACCGACACGTCGAGCGCCGAGACAGCTTCGTCGGCCACGATGAAATCCGGCTCGACGGCTAGGGCGCGCGCGATACCGACGCGCTGGCGCTGGCCGCCGCTGAACTGATGGGGACGGCGCGCGGCCATATCCGGCGCCAGACCAACCATCTCGAGTAGCTCTCCGACGCGCGCGCGCCGTTTCTCCGGCGCGCAGACGTTGTGGACGGAAAGCACTTCCTCGATGGCGCGTCCGACGGTCATAGTGGGATTGAGCGACGAGTAGGGGTCCTGGAAGACGACCTGGATCTTCGTGCGCAACTCACGCGTGGCGCGCGCGTCGCTCTTCAGAATGTTGACACCATTATGCAGGATCTCACCGCCCGTCGGCTCGTAGAGGCGCAGCAGGAGGCGACCGAAGGTACTTTTGCCGCAGCCGCTCTCTCCGACCAACGCGACTGTCTCACCCTTGTCAACCGTGAGCGACACGTCGTCGACGGCCGTCAGCGTCTCCGCCGCGCGGCCCCGTAGACGACGCACGAACCCATCGGCCAGCACAAACGATTTGGAGACGTGGCGCGCCTCCAACAGCGGAGCCGTCTCATTCATGCTGTCCTCCGGCATCTTGAATCGGCGTGCGATAGCGGCTGCTCGCGGCGGCGAGGACGGCGTCGGACTCGGTCTCTCTGGTCATCTCAAGCGGCTCGAACTCTACCTCCTCGTGACGCCAGCAGCGGGCCAGATGACGTCCGTCGGCCTCTACATCCAGCAACTCGGTGGCCCAGGTGCGACAACGTTCGGTGTGTAAGGGGCAGCGGTCGTAGAAGCGGCAGCCGGGCGCGGGATCGACCAGACTCGGCGGCGCCCCCGGAATAGGCGTGAGGTACCGCGTGGCCGTGGTCCCCGGGAGCGAACGCAACAGGCCGACCGTGTAGGGGTGACGCGGACGCGTCAAGAGCGTCGCCGCGGCGCCCATTTCCACGATCTGGCCGCCGTACATCACGGCGACGCGGTCGCACGTCTCGGCGATGACGCCGAGGTCGTGGCTTACCAGGATGATGCTCATGCCGAACTCCTGCTGTAACGCCAATAGCAGGCTCAGGATTTGATCTTGGATCGTCACGTCGAGGGCCGTCGTCGGCTCATCGGCCAGAAGGATTTGCGGGCGGCAAGCGAGGGCGATGGCGATGACCACGCGCTGGCGCATCCCGCCGCTGAACTGGTGCGGGTAGTCGTCGACGCGACGCTCGGCCAGGGGAATGCCGACCCGACGCATCAGGTCGATTGCCGCCGCGCGCCGCCCCGCGCGATTCGCTTTCCCATGCGCCTCCAGCGCCTCGGCGATCTGGGCGCCGACCTTCATCACGGGATTGAGCGCGCTCATAGGGTCCTGGAAGATCATGGAGATGTGCGCGCCGCGCAGCCCCTGCATGACACGGGCTGAGAGCCCCACGAGCTCACGGCCGCCATACTGGACCGACCCGGTGGTCCGCGCCGACGTGGGGAGCAGGCCGATGAGGGAGCGGCAGGTCACGCTCTTGCCCGACCCGCTCTCGCCGACGATGCCAAACGTCTCGCCGGGGTAGAGGTCGAACGACACATTGTCGACAGCGCGGAGCACACCCGCGTCGGTCGCGAAGTAGGTGCGCAGGCCGCGCACAGTGAGAATGGGGGGTTCCCTACCTTTATCCATAGCCATGCGCTACCCTTTCGCCCGCAGGATGTCGGCCAGACCATCGCCGACGAGGCTCAACCCCACTCCGACCAGGACTATGGCCAGACCCGGTAGGGTCGGGACCCACCACGCCGTCACGATATAGTTTTGCCCGTCGGCGATCATCGAGCCCCACTCAGGGGTCGGTTGGGGCACACCCAGCGAGAGGTAGCCGAGCGCGGCGCCGAGCAGAATGTTGCCAACCGCGTCGGCCATCGAGAAGATCAGCGCGGCGGAGAACACGTTGGGCAGGATATGTCGCGTCATAATGCGCAAGTCATTGTAGCCGAGCGCGCGCGCCGCCTGCACGTACTCCTGATTTTTGGCTACCAGCGTCTCGCCGCGTATGATGCGCGCGTAGGAGACCCAGCCCACCGCCCAGATGGCAATGAACAGATTCATCAACCCCGGGCCCAGCATCGCCACGATGGCCAGAACCAGCACCAGGAACGGGAAGGCGAAAAAGATGTCGACGACGCGCATCAGCACACCGTCGATGCGGCCGCCGTAGTAGCCGGACACCAGGCCTACCGCGCTGCCAAAGATGACGGTTACAATGGTCCCAGCGAAACCAATGAGAAGATCGATGCGGCCGCCGTAGAGCAATCGGCTGAGCAGATCGCGCCCATACGGCGCATCGGTCCCCAGGGGGTGGCTGGGCGAGAACGGCGGCGCGGCCTGATTGAGGATATCCTGCGCCACGGGATCGTACGGTGAGATGAGCGGGGCCGCGATACAGGCAAGCGCGATCACGGCCAGCAGCGCTACGCCAATGACGAGCGGCCAGTTGCGTATGCGGCGACGTCGGCGCGCCGCCGGCCGGCCCACGCGGGCGGCCAGCGCCGCGCCGGAATCGACGGCCTCGACTGCCATGATAGACACCTCCTCCTCTATTTGTTTTGCCGCCGCGGCGGACGCATCACGGTTTTCCTACTCATAACTCACGCGCGGATCGAGCACGGCGTAGGTCACGTCGGTGAGCAAATTAATGGCGACAACCACGAAGGCCAGCAGGAGCGTGATGCCCTGCACCACGGCATAGTCACGGCGCTGGATCGATGTGACAAGGAGTTGGCCGATCCCACCCACGGCGAAAACATTCTCGATCACCACCGTCGAGCCGATAAGGAAAGCCACGTTGATGCCGAAGATGGTCACGGTCGAGAGGACGGCGTTGCGCAGCACATGGCGCCGCATGATGAGCCGCCGGGGTAGGCCCTTGGCGCGCGCCGTGTCGACGTAGTCAGCCTGGAGCACCGTGATAATGCTGCTGCGCAGTGAGCGTACGAGGATAGTGGCAAAGGCAAGGGCGATGGTCAGAGCGGGCAGGAACAGGTGCCACAGGTGCGACGCCGTAGTGTCTCCATACCCGCTGACCGGGAACAAATGTAGATTGAGGCTGAATACGAGCTGGAAGATCACGCCAACCCAGAAGGCCGGCATGGCTAGCGTCACCATGAGCGCGCCGCGCACAATTTGATCGACGACGCCGTCGCGGTGCGTGGCGGCGTAGATCGCCAGTGGCGCGGCAATAATCGTGGCGAGGACCGAGGCATAGACCACGAGCCAGACCGTCGGGCTAAGCTGGCCGAACACGGCGTCGGTGACCGACTGCGACGAGTAAATTGACGTGCCCAGGTTGCCATGCAAGAGGTTACCCATAAAGAGCAGGTATTGCGCCCACAGGGGCTTGTCCAAGCCCAACGTGGCGCGCAACTGTGCGGCGGCGCCAGGCGTATAGTGGTTGCCCAGGATCGCGACCGCCGGGTCCCCTGGGATCAGGCGGATCAGGAAAAACGTGATGATGGTGATGCCTAGCGCGACCGGGATCAGCTGCACCAGCCGCTTGCCCACGAAGCCGAACCTGCCCATATTGAGACCTCCGGTCAGTCGGAAGTCGGAAGTCGTTAGTAAGACTCGACGCGTTACTGTCACCCATAGCCACGCGGCTGTCGTCGTCACCGCCTGACTATGGGCTCGAAACCTATCCACTTCCGACTTCCGACTCACGACTTATGCACGCCCTGCAGATTGAAGTAGCCCAGGGGGTTCTCGTGGAACCCATGAACCTTGGCGTTGACCGCGTTGACGAACGGCGCGTAATAGAGCGCTACGAAGGGCACGTTTTGCGCCCAGAGTTGCTGGATCTGGTAGTAGAGGCGCTGGCGCGTCGCGCTGTCGTTGGTCTGCTCGGCCTGGTGCGACAGGCTGATGAGTTGTGGGTTGTTGTAATTAGTATAGAACGCATTAGCCCCCTGTGTGTAGTCGATGGCGAACGAGGTCAGTTCGTCGGGATCGGGGATGTCGTTCGTCCACAGGTTGCCCGTGAAGTCGTACTTACCGACCTGCTGATCGTTGAACAGCGTCGTCGGGTCGATCTGCTTGATATTGATCTTGATGCCCAGCGGCGCGACCTCCTGCTTCAAGATCACGGCCGTTTCCAGGTCGACGTTGCTGCCCGCGGCTACCTCCTGGGTCATAGTGAAGCCGTGCGGGTGGCCCGACTTGGCGAGCAGGCTCTTGGCCAGAGTCGGGTTGTAGGACGCCACGGGGATGCTGTAGTCATGGAAGAGCGCGCCGGCCGGGATGAATGAGTTGGCTGGCGAACCGTGGCCGTAGAGAACCGCCTTGACGAGCGCGGCGCGATCGATCGAGTGGTTGATAGCCTGCCGGACGTTGACATCGTTGAAGGGGGCAATCTTTGTGTTGAAGGTGAGGTAATTGGTCTGCGTCGACGGGTCGATCACGACCGAGGCGGAGTTGCTGCGCGAGACCTGGGTGATCTGGTTGTAGGGCAGTATGTTGTCGATATCGAGTTCGCCGGCCTCGACCTTGAGCAGGCGCGTGTTGTCGCTGGGGATCAGGTCGTACTCGACCTTGGCCATCGGGAACGCCGACGCGTTGAAGTAGCTTGTATTCTTCTTGGGCCGCAAGTACTGGCCACGCTTCCAGGTGTCCAAGGCATAGGGGCCGGTGCCGATCGGGTGCGCCGATAGACCCTTCTCGCCGACCTTCTTGAAGTAGGCTTCGGGGTAGACACCTGTGTCGAAAAGGGCTATGTCGGAGAGGAACGGTCCCCAGGGGTGCTTGAGCGTGACGCGCACGGTCGAGTCATTAGGCGCTTCGACCTTTTTGACGGCGGTCAACGTGAACGACCACGTTGGGTTTTGCTTCTTGTCGACCGCGCGATTGAGGGTGAATGCGACGTCGGAGGCCTTGAGCGGCGTCCCGTCCTGGAACTTGACGCCCTTGCGCAGGTGGAAGGTGAAGACGGTACCGCCGTTAGAGCTAGTGTAGCTCGTGGCGAGGTCCGGCTGGATCGTCTTGCCGTCGGGGGCGACGCGCAGCAGCTGATCGTAGATATTGACCTCGACCCAGATGTCGGGGTTTTGCGAGTTGTTGACCGGGTCGAGCGTCTTGGTCTCGATGGCCCAGCCAATGGTAAGCGTCGAGTTGTCGGCGGCGGCGCGAGCAGCCTGCACGCGGGCCGGCGTCGCATGCGTCACGCTCCCAAGAGTGAGGGCCGAGAGCAGCCCGGCGATGGCGACGCGGCCGGCGAACCGTGGATGACGAGGAAAAGTCATGGTGGCTCCTAATCTAGTTCGACTATCAACTATCAACATGAACGGCAAGGACAAAATACGATAGCGACGAAGGCCGTCGCCAGGGGCGCGCTAACGCGGCGCCGCTGAGGCCGCGGACCACCTCCTCTTCTCGCCCGTGGAGAAAGACACTCCCTGGATGCCCGTGAGGAGGGGGCGCAGGTCCTCGACGGTCGACCGTTCCGGGGTGTGCAGGTATTCGATTGCCTGTGTATGGGCGCCCAGGGCCGCCAGGACCTCTTCGCTGCCGCTGGCGTAGATGACGACGTTCGCCCGCGCCAGCACCAGTGAGAGACGTTCGACATCGGACAGCGTGGTACACAGTGGCGTGTGACGCGATTGGACGCAAGCCGTGACGCCCCGCAACATCGTCGGTAGAAACTCGGCGAACGTGCTGACCAGTCCCAGCTGGAGATCGCCGGGCAACGCGCGCAACCGCGCGACCGTCGTCGGATGCGCGATGAACGACAACCCCTCAATGGGAGGATGATCCGGACCCAGCAATCGCCGCACCTCCTTGACCCGATTAGGCAGCGTGAGAATGACATCAGCCGCGCAGACGCGAACGCGGGCGTCTTGGTCCGCGCGCAGTCCCGCCACCGTCCAGGGCGTTACCTCCGGCTCGAGGTCGGTGAGCAGGTCGGCGATGTCGCGCGCGTACGCCTGGGTAGCGTGATCGAAGAGGCCGACAATGGCGATGCGCGGACGGCGCGCCCCCGTGGTGACCAGCCGGACCGCGACGGCGCGGTTAATCTCCGACGGGCTGAAGCCGCGCTCCAGCGCCCCCACGATCATGGTGTCGACCAAACGGCGCAAGGCGGCCCACTCGCCGTCGGCCGCGATGCTGTCGCCGCGTGGGGCCACATACGTGCCCATACCCGGCCGCATCTGGATGAGTCCCTCGCGCTTGAGCGCGCTGTACGCGTGGCTAACCGTCAATTGGGCAATCTCCATGCGCGCCGCCAACTCGCGCACCGACGGCAACTGTTCTCCCGGCTGTAACTCTCCCGACGCGATGCCATATTCGATTTGGCCTTTCAACTGCACGCCGATTGGGACAGGCAAATCGCGGTCGAGTGAGATTCGTACAGGCATGTCAGACTCCCTCGTCGGTCGTTTAGTGTTATTTGACACTCCACACGGCTTGCGCCATGGGATTCTTGGCTCATCCAGCAGCCTTCCGACACAGTTGCCTGCATAGGATAGAGGGCAAACTGTCCCCAAGCGTGACTTTCGGCGTGCCCCGCCGTAGTTTCTTTCAAGTGGCGCACCCGAGCGCCAGGATGTTGCGCGCCGCGTTGTGGTCCCGATCGAACACTGCCGTGCAGCGCGGGCAGACATGCGTCCGCTCACTCAACGCCTTCGTGACCCGCTCCCCGCACCCCGAGCAATCTTGGCTCGTGTACGCGGGCGGGACGGCCACGACGGTCTTGCCGTACACCTTGGCCAGATAGCCCAACCACGTCACGAACGCGTGCCAGCCCGCGTCACTGATGCTCTTGGCGAGATGGCGGTTCTTGAGCATGTTGGACACCTGCAAGTCCTCGTAAGCAATCACGTCGTTGGACATGACCAGCGCCCGCGCCGTCTTCGACGCCGCTTCATCCCACGACGAAAGCCGTGATAGTGTTATATAACACTAGTAGACCGATCGTTGTCAAGCGGCAAGGTTCATACACGGTGCGTCGATTGTTCCTACAAAAGCGCTACGAGTCATGATACGCCCGCGCGTGCTAAGGTTCTTGCTATAGAAGATAACAGAGGCGCCGGACACGACGAGATACGAGAGGAGACTGAAAATGCGCGTCGCCGACATGAACTGGATGCAACTCGCCGACTACCTGGCGCACGACGACAAGGTCGTCCTGCCGCTCGGCAGCACCGAGCAGCACGCCTACTTGAGCCTGATGACCGATGCGATCCTGGCCGAGCGCGTCGCCGTCGAGGCGGCCGAGCCGCTCGGCGTGCCCGTCTTCCCGGCCCTCGCCTACGGCATCACGCCCTACTTTCTCGCCTTCCCCGGCTCGCTCAGCCTGCGCGTGTCCACCTACCTGGCCGTGGTGCGCGATCTGCTCGACGCGCTGGCGGGCCAAGGCGCCAAGCGCATTGTGCTCGTCAACGGCCACGGTGGCAACAGCCCCGCCGCGTCGCTCACCGGGGAGTGGATGGCCGACCATCCCGGCGTGACGGTCGCGCTGCACAACTGGTGGAACGCGCCCCCGGACCTGGGCGGCGGTGCAGGCGGTCGACCCGCTGTGTTCGCATGGCTCGTGGATGGAAAACTTTCCCTGGAACCGGGTCGCCCCCGCGCCGTCCGGCCAGAAACCGATGGCCGATCTGAACCGCCTGCGCGCGCTCTCGCCCCAGGGTGTGAAGGATCTGCTGGGCGACGGCAACTACGGCGGGGCTTACGAGAAGCCCGACGAGCAGATGCTGTCGATCTGGCGCGTCGGGGTCGAGGAAACCCGCGCGGCCATCGCCGGCCTGTAGGAGCGGACAGGTGCATGGCACACGATTGTGAGAGGTGGCCTGGCCTTAAAAGGCCATGACAGGAGACGGACCTTGAAAGGTCTGCTTGGGCGCCACGCGCGCGGCGTGCGTCAGTGAGGCGGCTGCGGTGTCCGTCGCGTGGGGACCTGTCACGATCCGGGTCCCTGCTGTCGGGCGGATACCACACTGGTCGTGGGGAGGCCTTTTAAGGTCCGGTCCCTGCCATGGTCTTTTAAGGCCAGGCCCACGGCGCCCACCATCACAATCGCACCGCGCACTCGTCGCGTGGCGCTACTGTTGGATGAGAAAAGAGAGAGGACCGAATGGAGTTTAGCTTCGAGGGCAAGGTAGCCGTCGTCACCGGGGCGGCGCACGGGATCGGGCGCGCGATCTGCGTCGAATTGAGCCGGCGCGGCGCCCATGTGTGGGCCAATGACATCCTGCGGGACGACCTGACCGCGACGCAACAGGCGTGCCAAGACGCGGGCGGCCGGTGCGAGGTGGGGGCGGTCGATGCGACGCGTGAGAGCGAGGTGGCGGATTTCGTCGGGCGCGTGGACGCCGCCGAGGGACGCATCGACATCCTCGTCAACACGGCGGGCGGTGTTCTCGGGCAGGTAGGGCAGCCCGTCGAGAGCGTGAGCGGCGCCGACTGGGACCGCATCGTCGCCGTCAACCTGACCGGGTCGTTCTACTGGGCGCGGGCCGTGGCGCCGGTGATGAAACGTGAACGCTACGGGCGCGTCGTCAACATCTCGTCGGGAGCAGGCCGCAGCGTGAGCCTGACCGGCATCCAGGTCTACGCCAGCGCGAAGGCCGGGCAACTCGGCCTGACGCGCCAGTTGGCGCACGAACTGGGCGCCTGGGGCATCACGGTCAATGCCGTCGCGCCGGGGTTCGTGTTGAGCAACCCGACCACCCAGCGCCAGTGGGAGTCGTACGGCGCGGAGGGGCAGCGCGCACTCGTCGACAAGATCGCCTTGAAGCGGCTTGGCGCGCCCGAGGACATCGCCCACGCGGTCCTGTTTTTCGCCTCCGATTACGCGGGTTGGTGTACGGGGCAGGTACTGAGCGTAGACGGCGGCTCGGCCATATTCTAGTCCCTGGACATGACGATTTGACGATAAGTGGGAAGGAGCGCGCATGAAAATTTACCTTTCAACCGATTTTGAGGGGACGAGCGGTATCGTCGCGTGGGAGCAAGCCATTGAGGGTAATCCCGAATACGCGCACGGGCGCGCTTTGCTCACCGCCGAGGTCAACGCGGCTATCGAGGGCGCGCGCGCCGGCGGCGCTACGGAGATCGTCGTCAACGACGCGCACCACAACATGCGCAATCTACGCGCCGACGAGTTGGCTGGAGAAGCCACGCTCATCAGTGGGCGGCATAAGCCGCTCTACATGATGGAAGGGCTCGATAGCTCGTTCGACGGCGTTTTCTTCGTCAGCTATCATGGCTCGATCGGCGCCCCGGCGGCCATCCTCTCGCACACCTACAGCCCCCACGCCATCCATGCCGTCCGTGTCAACGGGCATATCGCCGGTGAGTCGGCGCTCAACGCGCTCGTCGCGGCGCACTACAACGTACCGATCCTGCTTGTTACCGGCGACCGCGTGACCGTCGATGAAGCGGCGTGGTTCGCGCCAACCGCCGAGCGTATCAGGGTCAAAGAGGGGTTGGGCCGCTTCGCCGCGAGTAACCTGCACCCGCTGATCGCGCGGCGCCTCATCGGTGAGGGGGCCACACGCGCCGTCACAGCGTTGGGCGATAGCGCGCACGGCGTCATGCCCGCCATCGACCGCCCGGTGCGCGTGGAGATCGAATTCCTGAGCGCCGATATGGCCGAGATGGCGTTGGCGATCGCCGGCGTCACCCAAACCGAAGCGCGCACGGTCGTCATGGAAGACGACGACACGCTGTCGCTCTACAAGCGCTTTGTCGCCATTATCTACCTCACGCGCGGGCTATTCGACTGACATGGCGGGCACGGCCTGGCCCTAAAAGACCATGGCAGCGGAGGGACCTTAAAAGGTCTGTCTGGGCATGATTCGCGCCCGGTCCCCTCTCCGTGCGGGGCGCGCGGCTGGCTGTGCTGGCTACTACTCTCATCCGTCCCCATCAACTCTGTAGAGTGGCGATCAGAATAGACGCGCGGGCTAGCCGAGCGGGTCCGCAAAGACGTCAGCGACGCGGTACGTGAAGCCAGGCACGATGTCCTCCCCATCGAGCACGTCATCGACGTGGAGAGTCGCGGCCGTCCGGTCGACGCTTGCTGCGCGCCACACGTCGACCTCCTGCCGCTCCGGCCAGACGACCCAGACCAGACGCGTGCCCCCCTGGAGGTACCGTCGCGCCTTCGCTGCCATCTCGTCGCTCCCCAGCTTCTGAGACGGTGACGCGACCTCGATCGCGAGATCGGGGGCGAAGGGGATAGGCTTCGTCCGGTCGATCGCGGGGACTTTGGCCGCCTCGACAAAGCCCACATCCGGGAGGAGTCCCGTCTCCGCGCCGGGGAACTTGTACACCCCATCGGCTCCGGTGACGACGCCCAAGCGGCGCGGCCGCGCGAAGGCGCGCAGGTCGGCCCCCAGGTTGAACGCGATCGTCGTCGCGTCGAATGAACTCCCTGCCATACGGACGAGCACCCCCTCCACCACTTCGTAGCGCCAGCCGTCGTCCGGCAACGTGAGCAGATCATCAACGGCGGTGCGCCCGTGGCGCGGGACGATTTCCGCCCATGGGGCTAGTGTATCCGCTGAGACCACGCGTGCTTCGGCCATATCTGTCTCCCTCCTCATTAGTTCATCTTCAGTTCATCTTCGCAATAATGGAAGTCCATGTCGCATTATGGCTCCCGGAGAGCAACGTGAGGCTACAGGTGCCATGATAGGCGTCAGATAAGGCTTCGGTGACCTCGAAAGGGTCTGAAAATGCTGCATATGGCCTCTCACAGTGTTACGAAGATGAACGATTGTCGCCGCCTGCGGCACGATCACGCGACACGGCGGTAGTCATGGTGCAGACCCCCCAAGATCGGGACGGGGATGATCGTGCGTGTCCCCTGGTCTAACGCCCGTGCTCGCGCAGGGCGGCCCCCAGCGGGGATGTGTTGTCCGATCCCTTGATGTGGTCGTGCAGTGTTGAAGTAGGTGACGTACGCCCGGAGGACACGAGACAGGTGCTGCTCATGTAGGACCAGCATATGATCGAGACACTCGCGTCGGACGCTGCCCAGAAAGCGCTCACAGAGGGCATTGGCCTGAGGAGCGCGATAAGGCGTCGTGAGGACCTCAATACCACTGATCGCGGCGACACGGGCGAAGGCACCCCCGTACTTGCTGTCGTTGTCGCGCAGCAAGAAGCGCGGATGTTCTCCGAACGGCGTCGCTTCACGCAGCTGTTGGGCCATCCACGCGTCGGTCGGATGCCGCGTCACGCCTAGATGGATCACCCGCCGCGAGGCGTGCTCGACGATGAAGAAGGCGAACAGGGAGCGGAAGCAGAGGTCAGTCACCTGCACAAAATCGCACGCCCACACATCCGGGGCATGATTGCGTAGGAAGGTGGTCCATGTCTGGCTAGGCGTGCGACACGGGCGGGCGGGCCGCATGTATTTCTGGACGGTGCGCTTGCTGACCCGTATGCCTAGTTTGAGCAACTCACCTCTGATGCGCTCCGCGCCCCAGAGCCGGTTGTCCGCCGCCATGCCCTGGATTAACGCGATGGTGTCGCTGGGGATTTTAGACGCATGCGATACTGTCGTGGACTTCATGCGCCAGACGAGGCGGAACCCGGCGCGGTGCCAGCGCAAGAGCGTGTCCGGCTGGACGATGAGGAGCGCATCTTTCCATGCTCGCACGCACCGGGCCAACACCACTAGGAGCAGCCGGTCCGTCGACGTGACGCGCGGACGCTTCACCTGACGGCGCAAGACGACGAGTTGCTGGCGCAACAGGGCATTCTCGGCAATCAGGTCCGCTTTCGAGCGCGTCGCGTCGACGAGCACTCCCCCTAGGAGGCCGGGCGAGAGGGGTCGCGCCCATCGCACACAGCGTTGACCAAGGCTCTCGGCGCATGAGGTACCCCATCGCTTCAGACGCCCAACAATCGTGACCCACATCGCCGGTTCGCCCCCCTACTCCCTCATACCCGTTTCTACGCTTATTATCCATCATTACGAGAGCCCGCGCAGGTATGCGGAGCGTTCAACTCCATGGGCGGATGACGCTCGTAGCCATCACACCCCCCAGCAAGTGCTACCGACTGACCGATGCCGGGCGTGCGCGCTTCCATGCCCTGATGGCGGTGCCGCGTGAGCCCGAGCCGGAATACGAGTTCACCTTCGGGGTCAAGCTGGCCCTGATGGGCCATGTGCCGCCCGCTCAGCGGTTGGCGCTGCTTCACGACTATCACGACTATTGCCGCGCTCGTCTCGCCCATCTGGCAGAGGGAATCCAAGCTGTGACCGCACAGAGGGATCCATTCCCCGACCGGCCCTGGATCCTGGCCACCCTAGATCGCTGGCGGGCGATCAGTACGGCGGATGCGGCCTGGGTCGAGCAGCAACTTCACCTCCTTGAGGCCACTGGCGGTGAACGTCCCAATCCCTACCCGTGGACTGGATCACGACAGCACGACATTGACAACGTCTCTTATTGAATAGGAACCGGCGGTACACGTTGGTCTCGGAACGGAGAACACTGTATGTCCCTTATCTTTCGCGGACTCGCCGAGCCGCAGATGCACCAGTTGCGCGACAATCTCTTCCTGCTTGAGTCCAGCGATCCGGGCGCGCGGCGCGTTGGGCTCTCCACCAATAGCTATGCGATCGCGGTCGCTGACCGCGTCCTGCTGTTCGACATGGGCGTGTCGCCGCTCGTCCCGTTCGTGCGGCAACTGCGTGACCGCGGCTTCGCACCGGCGGGCCTCGTGCTATCGCATCGTCACGTAGCCCGCAACGGCGACGCAGTGCATGCCCTCGCCACGGAGTTTGCCATCCCCGTGCTGCTGCACCCGCTCGACGCCCACCACCCCGAGGCCGCCATAGATGTGCGCTACGAGGACCCGATGGGACATCCGCTGCTGGCAGCGTTCGGCCTCGCAGCGCTACATGTCCCGGGTCACACGGCGGGGCACATCATGTTGTACGGCGCCGACCAGGGTGGCCTGCTCCTGACGAGCGATGCCGCGATGGGACCAACCGCCGCGCAGGCTGAGTCCGGCATGGAGCGCCTGGTCCGACCGCCGATCGACATGGAGGTCGACGACGCACAGCTCCGCGAGCGGTGGCAGTCGTTCGACCTCCATGTCGCGACCGTCCTCCCCTACCACGGGACGGGCTATATGGATCGCGCCGACGATCTGCCGACGATCATGGACCCGCTCCGCCGCCCAGAACCAACGCTTGGCATGCTGGGGTAGCCTGCACCGTTCGCTTGTGTCGGCCATGAAGGGAGGTGAGGCATGCGCGGGCCGCGGTCGGCTGGCGATGTGCTCGCAGGCCAGCGGTCCACGTTCAACGTAGATACGTGCGTCTTTGACCACGGCGATGAGGGTATCCGCACCCAGTCCAGCGGATGGACCACGGTAAGAGAACACAGTATAGAGAAGAGGAGAGGCACATGAACGAGCGTCCGACGATCCTGGTCATCTTCGGGAGCACGCGGCAGGGTCGCAGGGGCGACCGCGTGGTGAGTTGGCTGATGGAGCGGCTCGCCGCGCGGCCCGAGGCGTCATTCGAGTTGGTCGACTTGCGCGACCTTGCGCTTCCCCTGTTCGATGCGCCGGTGGTCCCGGCACAGGGCGAGATCGCACCCGGGGCCGAAGCGTGGGCGGCGCAGGTCGCGCGCGCCGATGGCTTTATCTTCGTCACCCCTGAATACAACCACGGCTATCCGGCCGTGCTCAAGAATGCCATCGACCACCTCTACCAGCAGTGGGTCCACAAACCGGCCGCCATCGTCAACTACGGCGGTTTCGCGTCAGGCTATCGCGCGGCGGAGCAGTTGCGGCAAGTCTTCATCGAGGTGAAGATGGTCCCCATTCGTGAGCAAGTCGGCCTCTCTTTGGTTCCCGGTGTGACTCCCGGTCTCGGTGCCGAGGCCGGATCACCAAGCGCGGCGTTCCTCGATCGCACCCTGGACGGTACGCTGACCGAGTTGCTGTGGTGGACACGCGTCCTCACCCCAGCGCGCGAGCGCGAGCGCGCGCAGGCCACCGCCTAAGAGGGTCAGCCGCTGTCTGGGCCGCCCATCACGGCCTTGCGGCCTCCTGGTTGCCGCCCACGACTGGCGAGGCGACGACCTCCGTCTCTGAGGCGGGCGGTCGTCGCCAGAAGTTGGCTCTCCGGCACATTTGACTCGACTTTGGCCCTTTTCCCGCACCGGATGTGTGCTGTTTCGCCGCTGCCACGCCCACATAACGACGGCCGCAAAAGAACGGCAGCGAATTGACCAACTCCCGCTTCGGGGCCGCATGTGGCCAATTCGCCCGCCCACGGCGGCCATCTCAGGGAGCATCATGCGCCGTGTAGGCGAAAAAGGGCCAAAGTCGAGTCACATTAGGTGATCGAGAATCACGGAAAAGCGAGTGTGACACGAGCACGGCGTCTCGGCCATTGTTTCGGCCATTGAAGGCCACCAATGCGTTGTCGGATCTGATCGATTTGCGTAGGGTAAACGACGCTCAAAAGCTTCACCGGGATCGCGGGAGAGCCGAAAGTCGTGGCGAGGCATGGGCGCGGTACCTGTGCTTTGAAGAGCATCTTTGCACTCAAGGCAGCAATAAGCTGCAAATTCCTCAGTGCAAAGAGGAGTTGCAGATTTCTGCCAGGAGTGAAATGAGCGGCGAACGCTCCTCGTGGTCGAGCCATAACCGCTTGTCACGCCCAGAAACGTGTCCCTTTCGCTGTTCCTCAGTGCAATCTAATGTCCCGTTTTTGTTCCAAGGGCAAAGCTCAACTGCAAAAAGGGTTGGGGCTGTAGATTACAGGTAGAAAGTCAGCACGATTCTAAGGTAAAATGCGGCGCCAGGCGGGGTCCTTCGCGAGACGTAGCGCGCACTGTTCCACGGCGAGACCGGGACGGCCGCGAGAGCGCTGCGGCGCGGAGGACCCGGAAGGATGCTGAGATACATGGACCGTTCGACTATCCACTACCTGAAGCAGAAGGGGTGGAGCAACACACAGA
>JAABUJ010002899.1_pt1 | contig 20172 bp, 9 predicted proteins | sample 5559131 | NCBI WGS metagenome assembly JAABUJ01 (sample SAMN10711875, study PRJNA513366) | rock metagenome | isolation source: Antarctica rocks | place: Antarctica: Victoria Land, Mt New Zealand nord | collected 2016-01-07 | reverse complement strand
AGAAAGTAAGCTTAAAGATTATAAGTTTAAATCATTATCTATGTGCATTCTTTACATCTGCAGATCAGTCATGAACTGATTGTAAGTTAAAGAAAGTGTTAAATATAGAACTTACAATAGCTGTGCTATTAGTGTGATGTCATCTTTTAACAATAATTAAATTTAATTTGCTTCAATAATGAAAATTAAGATTAAATAATTCAATAAATTTTAATAAAAATATTATAAATGATCTTTTTTCAAATGAAGCTGATTTAAACACAGAGCATTTATCTTATATATTTATTTTAAATTTAAATACTTTTAACATTATAAATTTAAGCTTTCTTAACTTTTAGCATATAACTTTTATGTTGTTTCAGATATTAAAGTTAAGAATAAGAACAAAGATATGAGATTAAATAGCTTTAAAGATAACTAATTAATATGTATTAAAATTATTTATTAAAAAATTAAAATACTATAATCTTAATATTTCTATTAATATCATTATCTCTTCACAATCTTAAATGCAGTCAATCTCTTCATTTTAATCAGAGAAAAAAGCTTAAAGAAATGTATTAAATAAATATATTAATAAATATAAAGTATTTTAGAAACTTTAAGCAGTTAAAATTACAATATTAATTTCTTTAATATTAAAAGAAGTCAGTTAAGTCATAAGAAAAACAATTACATTAAGAAAATTATAATAAAAAAGTAAAAAAAGATAAATAATTTCTTAATAAAGATTCTTTAATCATAATTAATATTAAATGTTTAATAATTAATGTTAAATCAAATCTATTTACATCAATCTTACTTATATCACTTTTTCTTTACTTCTTTAATCATCAGAAAAGATCAAGAATTTTAATGATTAAATAAACTGTAAATTTTATTATTGTAAAAAGAAACTAAGAAATCTCTTTATATCTTAATAATAATTCTTTACACTTAAATATTTCTTAATACAACAATTTATATTTATTTTATTAATAAGAAGTTTTTTCATTATTAAATATCTCTTTATCAATAAAGTACTCTTTTATTATTTAATGTTACCTCATTAATTATCTTTTTTCTAATTATTCAACATCATTTTATTAATAAACCATCTTCTTATCATTAAATATCTCTTTATTAATAAAGCACTTTTTCATTATTTAATATTACTTTATTAATTATTTTCTTTCTAATTATTCAACATCATTTTATCAATAAAGTGTCTTCTCATTATTTAACATTACTTTATCAATAACTTTTTCTTATTATTTAACATCACTTCATCAACAATCTTCTCTCATCATTAAATATCACTTCATCAACAATTCTTTCTTATCATCAGACATCACTTTATTAACAGAGTGTTTTTTTCTTTTTATATAATTTTGATGAAGATTGCTGTCAAGATAAGCAGTAAAGAAACATTAATCTTGTTGAAGATAATAAGAATTATTATAAAAATAATATAATTATTATATTTTTAATATTAATTTAATAAAGAATTTATGATTTTCTTAATGATCTGATTGCTTAATAAAGAAAGATAAGTAATTGCAGTATGATGAAACAGTAAAAAGTTATATAAATATAATTTAATATTTACTGTAGATTAAAAATATAAATTTAAAAACAATAAATAATAATAATTCTTTTAAGTGCTGACTGAGTCTTTTAGTATAGAGTTATAGCATAGATAGTGATAGCATTACTATAAATTTAAAAGAAAGAATCTAAATAATTAATGTTATGCTTTATAATTAAATCATTATTTTTAATAAATAATTTTAATATATATATAATTAATCTTAATCACAAATAATGTCTACATACTTATGCAGTTATACTTACTTACTCATACTTATACTTCATTAATTAGCTCACATAAAATCTATAATTCAATATAAGTGTTAAATATATAACTCATGATAGCTATGCTATTAGTGTGGTGCCACCTTTTAACAGGTTATGAGCTCAAGTTAGTGCATAATAACTTGCATAAAGTGATGCCTAGGCCACCTCTGCCAGTGGTTCAAGTTCATGGTGAGAGAGTAAGTCTAAAAGGTCATGAGTTTAAACTGTCATCTATGCACACTCTTTACACCTGTGAGTCAGTTGTGAGCCAATCACAGGTTAGAAAAAGTGTTAAATATATAACTTATGATAGCTATGCTATTAGTGTGGTGTCACCTTTTAACAATAAGTAAAATTAAATTAATCATTTAATCTATACTTAATTTCTGACAAAAAAAAGTCATTTTAACTTATCTTAAGATTTAGACTTAATTCTGACTCAATTTATTTAAAAACTACTTATGAACTCAGTTTAGATCAAAGTTTCAGATATTGACTTTAAGAATTGTTGCTGTAAGTAAGATAAAAAAAATATTATAATATATTTTACTGAACTATTCTTTAAATAAAAAGCATCATCATTTATTAAATTTAAATTTAGACTTTATATGACTTTTAAACTTTCTTAAATGTGTAGTAAGAACTGTAAAATAAATTATTAAATTTAAATAATTTTGTTAATTTTAACTGATATCTAATTTGCTGTATAAATACTTTATACAGTAAAATTAACTTTTCTTAAAAATTATTATTATAAGCAGTTTATTAATCTTCTGTACAATGCATCATAAGAGTTTAAATTTTTCATTCTTACAGAATTTTTCTAAAGTATAGACTTTAAAAGTTCTACATAGCTATAGCTAGTTTAGTGTAAGATTAAATCAATTAATCAATGCAGTAAACAAAGTAAACTTAAAATAATTTAAAGATTTTTTTAATGTAGCTCTTTTAATGTTTATTTAATCAATTAAATTTTCAATAAGTTGTTTTAAAATGCTGTTGATGATTAAGATTCACTAAAATGATTAAGTTTTTACTTTATTAATATTAATTGTGATCTTTTGTTTAGCTAAAGTGACTCTGAACATTAACATTTATATGAATTTAAGAGTTATAATTTAGATATATAATGATTATTGATTATAGAGATCTCAGATTCTGCAAGATGAAGAGATGAATTGAAGATGAGTAAAAAGCAGTGTCTTTGTCTCACAATGTGTAGAAAAGATAATTAAAATTAAACTGTGCTTCTAATTCTTGGTGGTGACAGATGAGTCACATTGAAATTAGAGCTCAAGAAAGTGAATGCAGGGATGAAAGCACAAGAGAATGAATGCAAATCAATCATTGTCAGAGCATTGTTTGTTTCAATATTCTGTGCAGCTGATGTTTCACAACCGGCCTATGTTTACCCTGCCTTTGGCTGTTGCCTTGAGAGGTTGGCCTAGGCCACTTCTCATAACAGGACCTGATTTGCCGCGTAATGCAGGGTTACTGTAGAATTATGTGTGACATTCCAAATTTAGTTAGATTTCTCGTATTGTAACCCTCTCGCTTCACCGCGGCATAACGTTACATTGAAAGCTGAGCGTCTCGACGGCAGAGATTGGATGGAACCGCGGGTGGCATGCTCCGTCTGGTCTCCGCTCACCCCATTTGATGTTTCATGCATGAGGGCGGGGATAGGCCATTGACAAGAAAAGTACTAGTAGCTGGCGGTCTGCTGCCACACCCATCTCTCCCATCTCACCCTCCTACCCACCTCCCAACTATCTCCAGCAACACTGGGACATCAACCTGTAGCAAAACTTCAGCAACCATGAAGACGCCATTTGAGAAGGCTGCCAAGTACATCACCAAACCAGACGCCATCAAGGTCGTAGGCACGACTATTTCTCGCAAGTTGCAGTAGGTACAAGATGACCAAGACACGGGAGAGATGCGAAAGCACAGCAGATCTGTCGGAACGCAACAAAACAACGCGGCCGCAGCTGAACAGGCCGATGGGCAATCTCCAGAGACTGATGTAGAGGTGAGCAGGAGTCGCGACTCTGAGAACCGAACCTACTAATGTGACAGGAACAGCCAAAAAAGTCGGAAAAGTAGCGCGGTGGTTACATATCTAGTGGCGGCGACGGAAGGAACCTTGATGAATTGCTGAATTCATAGGCTGATGATAGCGTTCTCATCCCCTTGCGGCTGAGAAGCGGCCCCTCCATCAAAGACAACAGACACCTTGCTCCTTGTAAACCTATCCTGCGCCGTGAAGTTCCCAACAAGATCTGTGCCTAACCCCATCCTTATCTTCACTTTCGCATCTCCCTTTTTCGCAAGCCGGACACCATCCAATTCGACGCTTTGGATTTCCACCGGAGCATGCATCATCGAAAGGCGATAACAAATGGTGAAGGTGCCACTGTGAATGTAATCAAATGCACTCTGCAGCTTCTCCGTGGTGTTGTAAGGCAGGCAGGTCTTCGGGGGTATCAACTCAAGGTAGCCATTGACCGTGTCGATGCCATATGACGCTGGAGACTGATGATGTAGCGGGATAGCGAGCGGCAGGGTCGTAGGTTCTTCAGCTGTTCGAGCAAGTGTGGTTCTCCATCTCCGCGATATCGAGTGGAAGTGTATGAAGAGGGGTTTCGAAGCTCGAGGCTGAAGTAGAGGTATTGGTAGCGGTTGACGGAACATGGATGCGCGACACGACTGTAGAGGCAAGTTAGCATCGCATCGTCATCAGCGGCCTTGAAGAGCCTTGCAGGAGCGTTGGGCCAACTTTGTAGGCGAGTAGTGTCATGACGAAAGTGTCGATGAAAGGGCGAGAGAGGGGAGACGGAGTCGGCCTTTTCGAGACGACGGCATGGCGCACGGGCCATGTCACCGGCGTTACGTAACTCATCATGATACCCAGGCGCGGAGCAAAGATATGCCGCGCCGAGGTCCGCACTTAGTGGCCAGCCTTCCGTTGCCAGCCATCACCATGTCACTTTCCTCACGACATTACAGTAAAAGTTGCTGGCGAGGACATCTCGCGCACTACACCAGCGCTAGCCAAAGGCGCAATAACTTACCTACTACTCATCCTCATTGCGCTGTCGACTCCTCATTCAACGGCAACCGAAACAACGTGGTCCGATACTAGTAACTTGTAGGTCATTCATAGGTATTTCTATTTATTGACCACACATGTCAGATGGTCTCACTAAAACCTCAGATAATCTTGACAGAGATTATTGAAAGATCATCTGACCTTCTGAAACACCTTAAGATCAACTGAGATTCAAATTCTTTAAATATATTACTAATCTATTCTGAATTAATTAACTCTAATTTTAATGTATCTGAAATGCATGCATAATATATTTCATATTGCTAACTCAAACTCTCTAATTCTAATCACCTAATCTTAAACACTAATCTCTAATCACTAATCAGTTACAAATAGATTCTTAATAAATTTATAATGAATTATTAATAAATTACACAATCTTAAGTTCAGTATCTTGCTTGTTAGCTTCTTGAAAAACTCTATTTTAAAGAATTAACATAAGATCATCTGAGATTTTAGTGAGATCATCTGACCTGTATCTCACTATTGTGCTCTCAATCTAATAAGAGACTCACTGAGAAAAGCAGAACACATTAGTAATTAACTTAGCTTTGTTTGACTTCTGTTAAATACAGAAGAAGTGACTAATGAAATGAATATATAATTATAAGTGTTTAGTTACTCTATGAAAATGTAATCCTATAAGAAGGCCTTCTATCAGCAAAAGAAAAAACTTTTATTCATAGCAAACTGTTTACTTTAACAAACTCTGCATGTTCTTAAAATCTTTATAGAGCTTTAAAATCACTAAGATAACAAAACAAGACTGAAAGTTTAATATACTTTCTCAGCTTATTTCAACAACAGTAAGATAGAAAATGAAGATACACTTTTTCTAACTTAATTTAAATAGATATCTCTTAAGTTTTGAACTTAAGTGTCATATCATTAGATCACAAGGCCTTTCACTGACTAATGAGACTCATAAGATTTATAAAATGAGTAAATTTCAGTGTTAAAAGTGACTTTGTAAGTCTGTCAGCAACTATATTGTTTGTTAAAATGTAATTGAAATAAATAAGTCTGCAGAATTTAACTTTTCTTATGAAGTGATGATGTATATTAATGTACTTTGTATGAATGTAAAATTCAGAGTTCTTAGTCAAGACTATAGCTTTCTAATTATTTATTTAAATTATGACTGTCTCAAACTTCTTTAGCTTTAGCTCTTTAAGTAATTTCTGCATTTACATTACTTTCTTTGTAGTCTTCATTAAGATCATGTACTTCACTTTATAAAAGAATAAGACAACTATTCTTTGTCTTTTTAAACTTTAAAATACTGATTCATTAATCATTTTAAATATATACTCTGATATAAATCTTCTTAATTCAAGATCTTTTCCTCAGTCTGAATTCAAATATTCTAGCAATTTAAGTTAATTACTCAATTTGTACTCAAGAACAACATCTAGAATTCTTTACACATATTAAAATATCTGCTTTAGAGTCTTTCAATGTGTGTTGTTAAAGTTATGTGCAAACTGATTAAAAGTTAACACTGTATATGTAATGTCAAGTTAAGTTTGTATCATAACATACATAAAAGATTCTATGATCTTTTAATATTGAGTTATTAACTCTGATTTAGCTGTTTTAATAGTCTTTGTAAGATAGACTCTGAGTTTCATTGAAGTTATAACTGTCTTAATATTCTGTAGATCAAAGTCTTTAAGTATCTTCATAAAATAGATTTTCTGAGACAGAATAAGCATTCATAAAGTTCTGTTTTGTGTAATTAGCATTTCTAAGTAATGCTTATATGTCTTACAGTTAATCATTTCAAAATAATTACTCAATTTAATTTTAAGATCTAGAATTTTGTTCTTATCTGATCTGCATATAAGAATATCATCAACATATACAGCAACAAATAGAATATCATTTCTAAACACATTATTGTCTATGTAAATTCATGTGTATTCAAGACTGTCAAGAAATCAATGCATCATCTTATATTAAAGATAAGAAGACTGTTTTAACTCATATAAAGCTTTCTTCAATTTATACATCTTTTCTTTCTTCTTCTCATATTTATTAAGTTGAATTACATAGACTTCTTCTTTTAAATCACTGTGTAAGAAAGTCATTTTGATGTTTATTTGTTTTAATTTGTAGTTGTAAAACACAGTTATAATAAAGATGACTTTATAAGTCATGAATTTAACAATCATTGCAAAGATCTCTTTGTAATTGATTTCAAATCATTGTTCAAATTCTTTGACTATTCATCAAGTCTTATATCATAAAATTGAGTCATCAAATTCTCTTTTGTAACAATAGACTCATTTGCTTTTTAGAGCTTGTCAATTAGATAATAATATCTTTAAAGTTTATGTAAAATTAATCATTAACAAGTTATACTCACTATTCATTGCTTTCTTTTAGTCTTTCAACTTATAACTTTCAATTATCTGTTTAAATGTCTAAGATTCATCTCTGAAGTCTTCTTTCTTTTTTATGACATCAACAATCACATTAAACACAGTTAAATAGATCATGATTGCTTTAAGCTTTAGCTTTATAGAGAGTTGTCTTTCTCTTTTAAAACATCAAGACTTAACTAATACTGATCTGTCAATTGTAAAAGAAATATTTATAACTTTTTCTTTTTCTTTTTTCATTTCTTCTAACTGATTTGACAATATCAATATGAAAGAATATGATGACACATACTTCAGAGATGATGACAATGATGAAAATTAAGAAAAAGATAAGAAAAATAGCTGCATATCTTCTTGTTCTGCATTAATGATGTGAGATTAAGTGACTTTAAAAATTGAGACTGCAACTTCAATATTATAGATCAATGAATCTTCATCAAACTGCACATTTCTTGCTTTAATTACTCAGTCTGCCTTTTTCTTTTCAGAAAATCATACTCTATATTGATTTCTTTCTTCATATTCAACAAGAATTTTCTTATTGCTTTAAGGTTCAAATTTAATCTTCATTATTTAGATCTTCTTTGAAATATATACATATGCTGTGCATTCAAAACATCAAATATGTCTAAGATTGATAAGATTCACTGATTTATTCTTATTAACAGATTTAAACAGTAACTGAATTGAGATCTTGTTGTTCTCAAGAGCTAATATTAAGAGTTAATTAAAAAGATAGCATGCTGTTTTGACAGTCTCTGATCATAGAATTTAAAAGACTTCACTATTTAGAATTATAATTCTAACTTTTTATTGAAAGAAATGAATACTCATGCTATACTATGTTGTCTAGTAAAATTCCTAAACTGTGTTGTCTATGAGCACATCTTGATTGAGAGAGTTACAGAAGAAGTAGAAAGAACATTAACTGCAGTTAATGTAAATAGAGTCTTTACTTAGCTTCTGACATTAGTTCTATTTTGCTTTATAGAAGTAGCTAGAACATTATTTCTCAACACTCTTACTCAGTGAGACTGTATCTATTGACTTTCACTGACAGCAAACATCAGATGACTAAATGCATCATTAAGAGTTCAATAAATCATTTAAAAATTTAATTAATCATTAACAGTAAGTCTTATGAGTTCAATGAATTGCTTAAAGATCTGTTTAGACAGAGACTTAATAAGCTCATTAGCAATTATTTCTTAACTGAACACAAAGTCTATCTGAATCTGATTGCACTTATGTAGATTATAGATGTTGTAATAAAAGACATTAATGTGCTTTAATTACTTATATATATATGTGTTCTTAATTAAGATCAAGACAGCTTAATTATCTTCTTTAAGCTGAATGAGTAAAGATACTTAATGAACTTTATTCTCTTAAATGCTTATGCAGTGTAAGTTGACTTTAAAATATTTATCTATACTCATATCTTTTAATATCTATTCAAGTCAGATCTCAGTCTTTATATACATTGACATGATTATGTATTTAATCTCAGTAATTAAGATAATGATGAACTTCTGCTTTTGACTTGCTCACAACATTGATTTATTTTTAAACATATAAATATACTTTAAAATTAATTTCTAATTCTATTTATCTGAAACATAGTTAAAGTCAGAATATTTAAGCATTGCTTAACTTTTGTTAAAGCTGTACATAATGCTGAGATTAATGATTGATCTTACATACTGCAATAATCTCTTAAGTGTGTATTCATGATGCTTTGCAAAATTACTGAAATATTGACTTAATCAATTTAATGTGAGAATGATGTCTAATTAAATATGAATTGCTGTATACATTAAATTTTTAATTATCTATTAATACTGTTTTTAATCTATTCTTTAATCAGTTGAGTCAACAAAATGAAGAACATCATATTTATTAAGTAAAATGCTGATGACTTTATGCTTGTCAGATTGCATATAAAGATTCTTTAATATCTTGTTTACATAGTGAGTCTAATTCAGGCACAGAGTTTTCATTTTATAATTATATATAACTTAAATGTTAAGAATTTTCTGTGTCTCTTTTAAGTTCTTAACTTTGAACATGTTCATAAGAGCTTGCTTAAATCAGAGAATGTGTAGCAGATTTGCTGAAGTCATAATAATATTGTTTATATAAAGAAGCAGCATGATTCTTTTAATGCTGTAAAGAAAAAGACAGAGATCAGTTTTGCTTTAATGAAAACTTAACTTAAGCAGTTTAATGACACATCATTCATATCAGTTCTGTGTGACTTACTTAAGATCATAAAGACTGCAGTATGCACAGAACACAATTAAATGCAACATTGATTTTAAAAGAAAGTGCTATATAGATTGTTTTCTTCAGAAAGAATTTTATAAAGATATTATTGATATTTACTGAATAACAATTTAGATTCTTGAGTGCAATGATAGTTAAAAAGATTTGCAGAGTATTAAACTTAATAGTAAGAGCAAAGATATTCTTATAGTCAACATTATATGTCTATGAGAAGTCTTTTGTTACAAGTCTTGTCTTAAGTTTGTTTAAGAATTCATTGATGTTCAGCTTAAATTTAAAGATTCACTTACTAATTATAATGTTGACTCTTCTTAATGACACAGTCTCTTTTCATGTTTCATTTATTGTTAAGGCTGTCAGCTTCACATAAATAACATTCTTTTACATTTCTTCTCAGATTGAGTCTCTCACTGCTTCAGCATAGATAACAGATGTTGAAATGTTAAATTTAATTATAGAGTCTTTTTTATCTGTAAAGAATGCTGTAAGTGTCAGCATAACTTTTAATATTTTAATTAAGAGCTCATCTGCATCTTAATTATTGTTATCATCATTATTTCTTTTTTATTTCAAAATCTCAACACACAAAAAGATTCTGACTTCTTTAAGTGTCACTGTCTTAACTTAATCAGTGTTGATCTTCTTATTTAATGACTTATCTAGATTAACTGCAGTCAACTTAATCTCATGTTATTTATCTTAAGACTTGTTGATCTTAACTGTGATTAAGTTAAACTGTATCTTACTGTTTTAAGTTATGAATGTCTGATCTAAAGCTGTGATCTTCACAATGATTAACTTTTTCTGTAAATATTCAATAAATCTTCTATTCAGAAAAACATTTAATGTCTATTGTTGCAGTTTAAGATCAACAGTATTTTTCTTTTTACTTTTAGCAAACTTTACAGTATAATTCTTGATGATGTACTTGAGATCTGAAGCTTAAAGCTGATACTGCTTTGTGATTTTCTCAATGTAGCTCATAAAGACTTTTACTTATTCTTAATTTATAAATTTATTGCATCTGTCTTTAGATAGTAACTTAAGATCAATACAGCTATAGCACTTACATTCTTATATATAAATGTAATTGATGAATAACTTCACATTAATGAAAGCTTTCTTGAGAGTTGTCTACTTGCTGTTAATTAAGAAATTAGTTGCTGTTTAATTACAAAGATAAACATCTGTCTGTACTGTCTGTACTTAGAGCTTTATTGACAGTTATGTCTCTTTAATTATGATGTGCACTGAGTTCTCAGTAATTCAGATGACTCTTTCAGCAATGTCATTCTGAATTGATATGTAGAGCACTGTGTATTGCAGTGTAATGTTAAAAGATTTGCATCAGTCATTTAAAGTGAACTTTAACTTCATTTTATTGTCACTTTATACAGCAAAAATCTTTGCATCAATCTGAAGTTCAGTCTTTAACTGTCATTTTTGCAGTGTCTGTGAGATCTCATCATGTTGCTTCAGCAATATTGTTTATATCTTTTAAAAATGATTATCTATTATCTTCAGAAAGTACTGATATCTGTTAAATAACAAGAATAATGAACTGCATATGTTAATAAAGACAAAAACAAGAATGTTAATCTTTCTTTTACTTACAGTGTAATCTTACTTATTGATGAACTTAATTAGAGCATAAATCTCATATATATTCTTGTTGTTCTCAATGATGAGAATTGACTTTTCAAGAATTGTTATCTTGTGAAGATCATGCAACTTTGTGAAATTAAGATGAGCAAATTGTTAATGTTATAGTCTGTAAATCTTGATCTTTCTGTTTAATGATGCAGTGTTGATGTCTGAGAAGTTGATCATAAGATTGTGCTTATGAATCTGAATATGTAAGCTCATATCTGAAGCAACAGCAGAGAAGATGATCTCTGAATGTAGTATGTGCATTACAAATATTAAAACAAATTCATTAAGATTCTTTGCAATATACTTAACTATATAGACTTTGTCTTGCTCTGATGCTTCTATTATAGTTTTGCTGTGCTTATTACACATTTAAAGACAGTGTTGATCAAAGCTTTTATGCAGTTTTATTTTGCACATTCACTTTCTTAACAGAAGATTAATCTTAAGTTTAAACACATAGAGTGTTGAACTCAGTCTTACAGAATTTCTTAACTTAATTTGCATAATGATCACTTCACAATAATGAGAGTATAAATGTTCTTTCTTAACTCTAATTTGCTGACATCTCATTTGTATAAAAGAGTCATGACAGTCTTCTTAAACAGAGCAGCAATTTCATTGCTGACTTTCTCTTTCTCTTCAGATTTAGAGAAGAAGTCATCATCATTACTGTCATTAATTTCTGCATCAAAAACTCTGTATCTCTTTTCTTTTTCTTTATAGACTGACTTTCAGTACAACTTAACTGCAATTAATCTATATAACTTGATTGCAGTTGATCTACTTGTCTTCTTTTAAGCATCTTGCTTGATGTCAGAAAGAAATTTACAATCTTTAATAAAGTGAAAGCTGTTGCAAAGAAAATACTTAATAAAGTAATGAGAAAAATAATTACTGTCTAAGCTGAATGATCTGTGATAGTGTTGCTTAATATTAGCTATGTAATAATTTGATAAACTATAATTTTAATTCATTAAATATTAATCTTTCTTCTATTTATCTGTTCACAAAACAATGACAATCTTGTCAGTCTTAAGCTGTGTCTCTTTCTTCTGAAGCTTTTATAAATCTCTCTTGATGTCTGAATTATTTTAAGTATTAATGACATTGCAGATCATAACATATTTAACTGATAATACTTAAAGTAACATTTAAAATCATCATTCTGATTTAAACAATCTAATTATATCAGACTGAGTTGCAGCAATCTTTCTGTTAAGTTTGCTCAGATAAATTTATGCTTCTTTAATAAATACATTCTTTGACATTCTATATTCAACAAACTTTATCAGATATTGTCTCTCAGTTGTCTGCAGCTTCTTCTTATACTTAAACTTTAATGCATTTTAAACATTCTTTGTACTGATTTTGTTCATCAGATATTCTTAATTATCTATATTTATGTAGATAATAAGTTAATATAAGATCTTTACATCAATTTTCTGATTTTTAAAGTCAAGACTGCTGAGAAAAAATGAGCCTGAGAATTTACTAATCAATATATTGATTGTTAAGACTTCAATAACATTTTATAGATCTTTTTCTATTAATTATCTTTTCATAAGAATGAATTATTAATTGCAGTTCTTGTGAGTGAGAATTGAGATAAGTCATTGCTTTATAAAGAAGTTGTTGAAGTTCATGATGACAATAGTTGACATGTAGTATAAGAAGTGAATAAAGTAAAATAACAATATATATATTAAAGATAATATAAGTAAAATAAATAGAAAGCTTTTATATCTTTTATTCTGTAAAACAATAATTTTTATTCATCTTAATGACTTATATTAAGCTACTAAAGAACAGTACTCTCTGAGTAACTGTAAATGCTGATTTTTGTTGAGATCAATTCTTTATAAATCTTTTAAATTAAACATACTCAGCTGCTGCAAAATGCTGATTCTGTTAAAGTTAGATTTATTATAAATCTTAATAGTCAGTAATACTGTTAAAGCTGAATTGACTGTGAATCTTAATAATTAATATACACAGCTACTGTCAGTGTGCTGATTCTGTTAAAGTCAGATTTATTACAAATCTTAATAATCAGTGATACTGCTAAAGCTAAATTAACTATAAATCTCAAAAGCTGACATACTCAGCTGCTGTCACACTAGAAGTATACACTTTCTCTGAGAAGCTTCTTATTAATTTGAGCTCATAATTTATTAAAAGAAATGAATATTTATACTATACTATGCTGTCTAGTGAAATCTTTAAACTGTGTTGTCTATGAGCATATCTTGATTGAGAGAGTTACAAAAGAAGTAAAAAGAACATTAACTGCAGTTAATGTAAGTAGAATCTTTACTTAGTCTCTGATACTAATTTTATCTTGCTTCATAGAAGCAGCTAAAACATCACTTCTCAACACTTTTGCTGTTAAAAGTTCATTACTTCTTTCTGTCATTTCATTCTGCTTCAGTTCATAAGAAACTGTTATTTCATAAATAATTTCTAGACTTCATAATCATTTAATGATGAGCTCACTCTTAAATTTCTTTCTGTTGTCAAGTCATATTTATGCAATTCATAGATTCATCTGAATAAAAAGCATGTTAAGAAACTGTTCAATTTCATCTTTTGTTTGACCTTTCATTTTCATATTATAAATGTATTATCAGCAAGTAAGATCATCTATGAAGACTATATATTACAAGAACTCATTATATGCTTTCAGCATGACAAAGTCAACAACATCAATGTAAATCAGTTCAGTCATCTTTATAACTTGATTTTGCAGTTTTTTTAAGATCTTCTTCTTTTAATTTGTTCTCATGCAGACATCACACAAGTATAATAATGTTTTCATAAGTTCTTATAAGTCAAGCCTCACTATTTCAGAGTTCTTTGACACATTATTAAGACTTGAATTCTCTATATAATTAAGACATTAATATCAAGTAATTCTTAAGATCTTGTTATCTTTAATAACTGACATAATCTTATTCTTGTTTACAGATTTTCTCATCATTAAAATTTAAAGATAATATAGCTTGTCTTTGCATACTGTGTAATTAAGTATATTCTTTACTTTGTTCTTTAAATGTAATAATTCATTTTTGATTTTGATCAATATTTCTTTCTTTTTGATTATTTCAATTGAGAAGAGATTAAGCTCTATATTAGACATAAAATAAACATTCATTAAAATGATATTTCAAAACTTTTCATTACTGTTCTTTAGCTGTAAGTTAATCATTTCTATCTCTTAAGTGTATGTCACTTCAGACACTTCTTTTATAAAGAATTTATTATTGAACATTTTGATCAAGTTAAATGCAGAGAGATCACAGTATATATATTGTATTGCATTAAAGTCAGCTATTCATGACATCTTATTAACTACAAGACTATAGTTCTTTACTGCAGTCAAGATCACTAAATTCTTATTATATTATTTATTTTTAAAACTTAAAAATTTCTTTTTCTTTTTCTCTTTCTTCTTTTTAGTCTCTTGCTTCTTCTTTATCTCTTTAGACATCTTTTTTGAGTATAACTTTCAATGATTGTTCTTAAAGTGAACTGCTTTCTTACAGTAAATATACATCTCATTCTCATTCTTATTCTTATTAACATTTCTCTTTTTATTCTTTTTCTTCTTATCTTTATAATTTCTCTTTTTACTCATTAAAGCAAGCTTCTCATTCTCTTCTTTGAGACACTCTTCATCAATTAGTTCAATAATTAAGTCATTGAGAAATGAGATTACATTATGGATCTCAGAGCATTTCATCATTATTTATTGAGAATAAAAGAATTCTAAATTCAATAAAAAAATAATGATCTTCAGAGTTTTATCAATGATGAGATTGAAGACTGCAATTTCTCTTAAGAGTGTCTTATATTTTAGAGTATAAGTATTGACAGAGAAGTATTGATTGAGTTGATAGATGTATAAATTATTGAATAGAATGTATTTAAGATTAAATCTATAAGATAAATAAAGATATGCAAGATAATTTTACATCTCTTTTGCTGTTTTCATGTCATCTATGATGACAGTGATCTTTAAGCTGACAGTAAGAATAATAATAATTGTGATCTTATTGTTCTGTGTAATTTAGTCAGCTTAAGTGATGTCAATTAAGACTGTTAATGTAGTTATCATTATTTTAAATATAAATTCTTCAGTCATTACTGACTAATTTAAAACATCTAACTTCAATAAGAGTTCAATGTCATTCTTTATTATTAAATCTCATAATTCAGCACTCATCAGACTGTATTTAATCAACATTCTTCATAATAAGTAGTTTGCTGATCTCTTAAGTTTTGTAACTTTTGAAAATGTGAGATCATATAACATTGTGATTATTTTGTATGATAAGAACATCTAAATTGATGATGAAGTTGTTTTCAACATAAAGATCTAACTTTAAAATGATTATAAGAATTGTTTTTGACTATTTTATTTGTGAATTTATAACAGTTTAATGTGAATAACTTCTCATTATATATTGAATTCACTTTACTTCTTAAGACTCTTTCTAGCATTTATGAAATAATGATGATGACAAGATGTTTTTTCTTTTATCATTTTAAATAGAAGCAAATGACTTAATGAATGAATTTCAAAGAATATCAATACATATTTAGGCTCATAATCTGTTAAACATAGAAGAAGTGACTAGTGAAATGAATATGTAATCATAAGTGTTTAGCTACTCTATGGAAATGTGATCCTATAAGAAGGCCTTCTATTGATGAAAGGAAAAACTTTTATCCATAGCAAACTGTTTGCCCTAGCAAACTCTGCATGTTTCTGAAACCTCCGTAGGGCTCCGAAACCACTAAGGTAATGAAATGAGGCTGAAAGTTTGACAGCTTCTAATAATAGAAAGTATGCATAGGACTGCTTACCTTAGTATTTAGGGTATTGTCATTTATTCAGCTTGGGGGTAGTATAGGTAGAAGTTTCCGCCCCAGGGGCTGTTTGTGCGCGCCAAGAAGAGCTTTCCGTTTACGTCTTGCCCTGAAGATCCGACATTTTGTGAGCCTTTGAAGTTCATCGGCGGACACATTGCGAATCTATAAGCTGGCCTTGACGCATTCAAGCCTAGAAGAAGGAGTCAATGGAATCGCATCCGCGTCTTCGCAAACCTTCCCCCCTCGCTCAGATCGCAGGAATTGACACGCCATCCACGTTTCTACCCTCCCCTTCGTCAACCTCAAAGCTGCGATCGAGGAGCCCCAACCTCTTGACTTACGATGAGATCCCCGAATGGCATCAGGATAACGACTGCATCCGCCATGGCTATGGACCGGAATCCAATTCGGCCTCTGGTTGTGTCGCTAGCTGGATATATCTCCAGAATGAGACAGTAACATCTACTCCCACCTGCTACCTGCTTTTCTCTTCCTGATCCTCCAAGGCGTCATTCTTCGCCTCCGCCTAGCGATGTATCCCCAAGCGACCACGGGCGATCATCTGGTCTTTGCGTTTTTCCTGCTGACAGCCGCAATATGCTTGGGCATGTCGACGACGTACCATACCTTGATGAACCACTCCCAACAAGTGTCGCTCCTATGGCTCCGATTAGACTTTGTGGGCATCGTTGTCTTAACCCTTGGCGATTTCGTGTCTGGTATCTTCTTAGTATTCTACTGCGAATTCACGTTGCAGAAATTATATTGGAGCATGGTACGTAGAAATGATAACCATCTTATCTTAAATACTAAAATCCTGACGCTGACGATACTGGCTTGACTAGATCCTTTCTCTGGGCGCTGCAACAATGATAGCCCTCGTTAGCCCCAAATTTCAGGGACGTCGGTGGCGCACATTCCATGTCTGCATCTTTGTCGGCACTGGCATGTCTGGCCTCGCTCCGCTCGCCCATGGCATCATAATCTTTGGGTTTGAGCAGATGATGAAGCAGTCGGGCATGCCATACTATATTCTTGAAGGTCTCTTGCTTTTACTGGGAGCCTTCTTCTACATTGTCAGTTCCGTACTTGTCATACCTCCTTCCGCGACACCCTCCGACATAATATGAGAAGCCGTCATTCTGATCAGAAGGAGCAATAGGCGCGAATCCCCGAGATTCTAAAACCCGGCCGCTTCGATTACTTTGGGTGCTCGCACCAGATCTTCCACGTTCTGGTTGTTTTAGCCACTGTGGTACATTTGGTCGGCATTGCCCACGCTTTTGACTACAACTACCATCATCGACAGTGCGGAAGAAGGGTTGCATGATTCTACAAAATCCTACCCTTGGAATCTGAGCAGGTCCGTCTCACGGAATAAGATCCAATAGGCTGCTATCAACGCGGGTCTTCTTTTACGCTGGCGATGCCTACGGGTCAAAGCCTCATCGTCACACGCGCAATATGGCCTTCCAGATGACCAGGGAAAGTGGCAGCGAGAAGACTTCTGAGAAGCCAGGCTCGGAGCCGTGATGGGCTCAAAACCAGAGTTGGCTCCGCGTAATTGCAGCTGGCGGCTGGAGTGCTAGATTGAGCCCTGTAATCGATGGATGTTCTAGCCCTTACACTGTTATATCGTAGCACACCATCGCCCTTCCATGTTACGGAAAAGAAATTGTTTACCCCAAAAAAGAAGAAAAATGAAGAGCAAAATTGTGACCTTCGTTGCTAGCTTGCACATATCCCAAAATACTCACCTCACACACGGCTCTTGTTGATCCTTGCATGCACCGAGTGCAGATAATTAGTCACTGGCACAAAGGAAAGCTGTACAAAGTCAGCTCAACTTAATACCTTGAGTTTGCGCATTTAAGCGACCCCACCAATCTAGGGAACAGCAATTTTCAATGAATTACTTAGGAACATTTATACAAGTCTGTAGCATGAAATTTTAGATTGAGAATAGTCATTATTAGGGTGGCCGTCGGGTCGGGTTGACCCGGCGGTCCCACTGACCCGACCCGCGCTAGGGTCGGGTCGGGTCAGAAATCTTGGCCCGGCGAGTCGGGTCAGGTCAAGATCTTTGACCCTGGCCTGACCCGCCGGGTCAATGCGGGTCATGCATAAGGCATTAGTCATGCATATATGCATGACTTATGCATAATCCTATGCATAAAGTCATGTGAGCGATAGAAATAAGCGATATCATTAGTTCAAATAGAGGCATACTAGCCTGATTGAGAAACTTACTTACTTAATATATACTATTATATTTAGTGCAGGTCAACTCAACTCAACTCTGACTCAACCTGGCTCTAGCGCAGGTCAGGTCACAGGTCAGACATCTTAACCTGCTGTGAATTGGTCTATAGAAAGTTGTTTCTTTTCATTTACACTATGTAGAGTATATATAGAAAATGATGACTAAGACATAAATAAAGACACTTAATAAAAGATAAGTAAGCAACAATATTACATTCTTCTTTACTGCATAGTCACAACAGTTCACTAATGTAAGTACAGAGATTTACTTAATGTTCTGTAAAATTTCTGTCTGTAATTTACATTCACATTGTTTTATCTCACTTTACATCACTATTATTGTTCAAAAATGACTAGAAGTGTAAGTCATTGTCATTATAACAGTAAGATAAATTATTCACTGTCTATCTCATCTGTCTATATCATTAATCACAACATTCTTAAAAAAAAAATTCTTTTCTTTTTTTCTAAGTTTTCAATCACACTTCAACTTCTGTCTGCTTTTCTTATCATACTTATCAATTTTTATTTGCTCTACTATCATGTAAGCTTTTCATGATTAATTTATAGTGCATCATTAACAATTTATAGATCTGTCTTTTAAGTCTGTATTTTATGTAGTTTCATCACTGTTACTTCATCATCAGATACAGATAACAATAATTTAAATCATCATAAGTCTGCTTCTAATCACTCTCATAAGATTACTGAACAGTTTCATTGTAAAAAAAATGCAAAAACTCTCTTCTATAATATGTTGTTGTCTCTGTTTCAGTTTAAAAGTTAACAATACATAGAACTGATTGAGCATTCTGCTTTTAATGTTGCTTTCTTTTTTCTTTTTAACAAATTAACTACTGATCAGCTTAACTTCTCATTACTTAATGCTCTGATCAATCTGTCATTAAAGAGTTGACTCAGAATCAAGCTTAAGATGTTGTTAATAATTTAACAGTTAATTCTGTACATTAACATGAATTTAGATTGTTTTTGTGCTTACTGAACATATTATGAAGCTGTTGTCACTCATATTCATAAGAAATGTAAGCTGATCATCTGCAATAACTATATACATAAAGATAGACTGTTTACAATATGCATTTAAGCTAAGTTCAATGATCATCATCTTCTCTGTAGTTCATGTATAAACTGTCATTAAGGTGCACAGAGTATTCAGTGCAGCTTTTATAAATATAAATCTATATTAATATGATGACTACTTATCATTCTAGATCATATAAAGTTCAGCTTTTCTTCATCTGCTGACTCAGCAACTTCTCATTATCATTATGTTGCTGCTCTGTTCACTGCTCTCACTGTCATCATTAACAATGTTACATTCTTTACTGATTATGATTACTCATTAACAGAGAATGTTTCAAGCACTGTGAATGAGTTAAAGATGACTGCTAAGATTCTTTGTTGTTGAGTTAAAAGATTTAACATTGATGTGTTTATTGCTTTATTTGTATCATCATCTTATTCACATTAGTCACATTCTCACTCATCATTACACTGTTGCAGTGAACAGTAATTTTGCTTTAAATATGATCTGTGCTCAGCTCATAACTTTTTTTTTTTTTTCAATAGATAGATAGTTAATGAAATTGCTTTGCTTCTAATACTATTATTTTCTAGTCTACAAGAATCTTTTTCTTGAGTCTTTTATGTAGATTATATAAGCTTATATTTCTTTTACAGATCATCATCAGATCACTGTTGATCATTATTAAAGTTAAGACTTTTTGATCTTTCTTTTTAAATTTA
>JAABUJ010002897.1_pt1 | contig 20181 bp, 17 predicted proteins | sample 5559131 | NCBI WGS metagenome assembly JAABUJ01 (sample SAMN10711875, study PRJNA513366) | rock metagenome | isolation source: Antarctica rocks | place: Antarctica: Victoria Land, Mt New Zealand nord | collected 2016-01-07 | reverse complement strand
AGCGTGCTGACGCCCCTTTATTTAGATGCCAACGAGGATTTGGAATGGGCGGGGCGCGGCATTGTCTTTCTGGACGAGATTGACAAAATCGCCCGCAAGTCGCAGGCCAACCCTTCTATCACGCGCGACGTGAGCGGGGAAAGCGTGCAGCATGCCCTGCTGAAACTGATTGAGGGCACGAAGGCGCAGCTTCCGCTGGGGGCATCGGGACGCAAGCACCCGGACGCGCCGCCCGAATACATTGATACCAGCAAGATTTTGTTTATCGGCGGCGGGGCCTTTGAGGGCTTGCCGGAGATTGTCGCCCGCAAGATGAAGCGCAATACGGAGCGCACGATGGGCCTGCGTGCTCTGCCGTCCATGATTGCAGGCGACCCGCAGCGCGACTACGAGATATTGTCCGAAGCGCCGATGGAAGTTTTGATTGAGAGCTTGATAGACTACGGCTTCGTGCCCGAGCTTGCCGGACGCCTGCCGATAGTCGTTCCGCTTGCGCCGCTGAGCAAAGAGCAGATGCGGCTCGCGCTGACCCAGCCAAAGAACTCGGTCGTGCGCCAGCAGATTGAACTGTTCGCGCGCGACGGCATTGAGCTGGTTTTGACAGACGAAGCCCTAGATGCCGTCGTGGAAAAAGCCAGCGCGATGAAAACCGGCGTGCGCGCCCTGCGCAGTTTGGTGAAGGGAATGACCAGTCAGGCGCGCTACGACCACAGCGGCGACAAAAGCGTGCGGCGCGTTGTTGTTGGCGCGGACGCATTGGAAGACCCTAAGCAGTACAAAGTCAGCCACGGCGCAGCCCCCGACCTTGCCGAAGCGGTCTAAGCCAAACGACAAAAAGGGCGAGTGCCATCGGCACTCGCCCTTTTCGCCTGTCTAGCCCCATCGTTATGTTCAGCCCCAGCGTTAATGCTGGTCGTAGAGGACCTTTTCCATCAAGTCGCCAATGACTTTGAGGCTGTGCGGGTCGCACTTGTCGGGCGTATCGCCCAGGGTGTGCCAGTACGCATAATCAAAATCAATCAAGTCAATCGCGGGAATGCCGTGGGCATTAAAGGTGTCATGGTCATCAGAGATTTGCCACTTAGCGGCATCCGGGAACTGCGCGCGATAGCCAAGCAGCCCGGCATCCGCCCACACGGTATCGTTGAGCGACGGGTTCAGCATCTGCGAGGACTTCTCGCGGTAGACAGTCAAGCCTTTGTCGCCAATCATATCCAGCAGGATGGCATAGTCGGGCCGCCATTCTCCGGGGTTGGACGCAAAGTGGATCGCGCCCAAATACATCTTATCCTCGCCCGGCCCCCAATCTTCGCCGTCCACAAACAAGAGTTCCACGCACACAGCAGGCTTTTGCTTGTGCAGGGCGCGGGCCAGTTCCAGCAAGACAGCGGTGCCTGACGCGCCATCATCGGCCCCCAGGATCGGCTTTTGCTTGTTGGCGGCATCCAGTTCCTGGTCGGCAGTGGGGCGCGTGTCCCAGTGCGTCAGCAGCATAACTTTCTTTTTGGCATCGGGGTTGATAATGCCTAAGACGTTGGTGAATGGGAGCGTTACATGGCGGGCATCGTCATGGTAAGTCCAGCGCTGGGTGACGACTTTGTCCACAAAAGGCGTTAATTGGGCCAATATGTAAGACTTGCATTGCTCGTGGGGGAGGGTGCCGGGCTTGCGCGGCCCAAAGTCGCACTGCGCCTGGAGCATGCCAAAAGCCCGCGTGCCGTCAAAGGCAGGCCCGCCCGTTCCCACAGGAGCCGCTGCGGCAGCTTGCGCTGGGGGCGGAGGAGGCGAGGGGGAGGCAGTCTGAGCACGGCAGCCGGACAGCAAAAGCGCGGCGGCAGCCAGCGCAGCGGGCAGGGGGAATGCGGCAATACGTTTCATGAGAAGTTAGTGAGCGGCGGTAATGCGGGCCTCGCCGCTGACATTCAGAGGGTTATGGGCGCTTGCGTATGTCAGTAGGCTTTGGGACAACGAGAGGCCCGTGTCCTGCGTGATGTCTTTCTTACTCCAAACGCGGAAGTAGCCCAGGTCGCCCAGAGCCTCCGAGCGTGTCATGGCAACAGTGTAGGTGGACGAGGCACTAATCTCGCTGCCGCCTGCCCCCGCCAGGGATACGCGCTTGCCTTCGGGCTGAGAGGGATCGTAGCGCACCTGAAGGCCTGACACCTGCCAAAAGCCTGCAAACGGCTGCGGGGCATGCCCAACGCCTAGCTCCAAAGCATGCAGCACCTGCGCCCCGCTCAGCTTCAGGACAACAACCGTATCCCCAGGGTCATTGGGGCGACGCAGCAATATGGCAAGCTTTGCGGCAGAGATGCTGCCTGCGGGAATGCTGGTGTCGGCAATGTCATCGGCGGGCACAAGGCCAATCTGCGCCCCGCCTGCCTCGCGCAAAGCATCGGCTAGCAAGTCGCCTGCACTGGTTTCTTTGGTAGAGGAGCCAGTGCCATCTAGGGCAGTCTGCACCTGCACGGTGTCTTTGGGGGCGGCATGGGCAAGAGGAGACGCCGTTATGCCAAACAGGAGGGCCGAGAGGAAGATGCGCCGCATGGTTATTCCGCTGCTTTCTGTGCGTGCTGCCAGCGCAGGAACGCATCCAAGAAGTCGTCTATTTCGCCGTTCATCACCCGGCTGACATCGCCCGTGTCGTGCCCGGTGCGCGTGTCTTTGACAAGCGTATAGGGGGCAAAGACGTAGTTGCGTATCTGCGACCCAAACTCGATGTTCTTGCGCTCGCCCCGCAGCTCGTCAATGCTGGACTTTTGTTCTCGGCGCGCAAGCTCCAGCAGCTTGGACTTCAGGACGTTCAGCGCGAACGCTTCATTCTGGCTTTGCGAGCGCTCATTCTGGCACGAGGCTACTAGCCCTGTGGGCAGGTGCGTTAATCTTACCGCGCTGCTGGTCTTGTTGACATGCTGTCCGCCCGCGCCCGACGCCCGATAGGTGTCGCGGCGCAGGTCTTTGTCGGGGATTTCTACATTGGACACTTCGGACACTTCAGGCGTGACGCCGACCCCGGCAAATGACGTTTCGCGCGTACCGCCGCTGTTGAATGGCGAGATGCGCACCAGCCGATGCACTCCGCCCTCGCCGTAGAGCTGCCCGTAGGTGTTCTTGCCTTCAATGCGCAGGGTGGTACTTTTCAGCCCCGCCACATCGCCTTCCACTTCGTCCACAATCTCGGCTTTGTAGCCATGCCTGTCCGCCCACCGCAGGTACATGCGCTGGAGCATGGAGGCCCAGTCGTTGGCGTCCGTGCCGCCCGCGCCCGCGTTGATCTCCACAAACGCCGGGGCGGCATCATGCGGGCCGGACAGCAGGGTTTCTATTTCCAGCTTATCTAAAGACGTGCTGACCGTGCCGATGTCGGCGGCAACTTCACTCGCATAGCCCTCGGCATCGTCTTCGCCCTGCGCCAGCTCGGCGAGGATGCGGGCATCGTCTAGTTTCTTCTGCGCGAACTGCCACGGGGCCAGCCCTTCTTTGAGCATGTTGAGCCGCTGCATTTGCTTTTGCGCAAACGCGGGGTCGTCCCAAAAGCCTGCCTCGCCTGCCTGCGTTTCCAGGTCGGCAATCTCCTGACGCTTGGCCTCAAAGTGCAGCGGCCCGCTCAGGGTCTGCAGGCGCGCTTGCACGGTGTCTAATTCTTTGACGATATCTTCGAGCATTAGGTTCCTCACGGGGCAGGGTGCGCCGAAAACAAGCAAGCCTCCCAGCCCTAAGTGCGGGGGCTGGAAGGCCTGCTGGAAAGCGGCGTGCCTGCCGCAAAAGAGGGTGTGGGTCGGCTGGGTCTCGAACCCAGGACCCTCTCATTAAAAGTAAGATGCTCTACCGCTGAGCTACCGACCCACCAGAAGTTATTATAGACGATGGGCCGGGGGCAAGTCAAGGTTTTTGGCACCAGCCCCTAGGCATTGTTGCGCAATTTCCGAACCCTGTTCTGCTGCCGACCGATGGCGGCTATTTGTGTGCATCCCACTCAGGATAATCGCCTATGCGCGCCTGCACCGGCTGGCTTCTTTCCAGTACAAGCCGCCCGAACTGCTCGCGCTGTATTAAGTAAACAGTGCCAGGAGGCCCACCTTCGCGAAACGGATACGGTTCGTCATAACTCGCGTACCGCAAGAACGACGTCCCCACATGCCATGCTGGTGCCAGCCGCCAAGCGACCCTTGTGCGGCCCTGGGATAGGGTGGCTGGCACTAAAGCTCCCATAATCAACAACGCACAAACGACAAGTCGGCCAAGTGTCCAAGGCTTAAGCTTGAAACGATGACGGTTCATCTGGGTTTCCTTTGCTGCCTAAAACTATGGTTTCGCGTGACGTTTACGCAGCCACGGCACGGGCGCATCCAAGAGCTAGCGCCCGGCGGTTGGGAACGTGTCAAAGCCGGTGAATGTCACGCCGCCGTTGAAGCCGGGCACGGGGCCACTGCTTCCCTGCACGGTTGGCCCCAAAGTCTCGTTGGAACGGTAGGCATTGGCGGCGCTGATAAGCGTGCCGACAAACTTGAAGCTCCCGCCGGGCTTGACCCCAATCTTGGAGCCTGGAATGGTGATCGTGTACGGCGCCTTGGTTTGGCCTGCTCCCATGATATAAACCAGCGAATTGTCTTTGCCCGCCGCCAGCTTGAACAGGCCCACAAAGCTGCCCTCAACCGAAATGGCGTAGTCGGCCTTGAAGCCCGGCGCGAACTTAACCAGGCTGCGCGAGGCGGGGTTTTTGCCGTTGATCTTGCTGTTGGTGCCCGCATTGGCCCCGGAGATAATCTCGTGGCCCGGATCGCCGTTGTCGCTGAACTGGGATGTACTCGCGAAGCCGCCCGGCACGGAGTCGATGTACAAAGCCACGCCGTTCCCGCCGAGGCTGCCGCTGTGCGGGGCGAGCGAGAATGTCAGGTCGCCTTTCGCGTCGCGGGTGACGGTGAGGCTGCCTTTGCCGAGATAGCCGCTAAAGCCGCTTGCGCCGTTGCCGGTGTAGGTGTGCGTCGTCTGGGCGTGCGCCGCCATTGGCGCGGCGAGGGTAGCGGCTAGGATGGAGCCGACAGCGAGTGAATAAAGTTTCATTTGGGGTTCTTTCTTTGATGGCAATACAGAAGTATACTGCTGACTGCTTCTCCTTAGCGCATTTCGGCTTCGTGCTGCTCTCCCGCTATGGAGAAACAAGCCGCGATAAACTCTAGCAGTTTCAGCATTTTTGGGCTGCTCAGGCTTAAGCCGGGAAACGCATATTCTGCCGGAACAAGGATCATGCCGCCGACATACCAGGGGTACTCTGGGTTTGGGTGTTCGCCGCCGTCAGGGGAAAGGTCTTCCACCGCCTGCGCGAGAGGAAGTAAGCCGTCCATGTAGGCCCGGAATGCAATCGCTTGGCTAAACCCGCAGGCGGCTTGGAACTCTCGGCGGCGCTTGACCACGCGCACGAACTCGGCAAACGCATTGTGGGTGTTTGGATAACGACCTCCTGGCGGCGTCAAGAACGCCTTGGCAAGCTTCTCTGTTGTCATTTGCAGATAATGAAGCACCTGCCAAACGTCAACATCATTGTCGCTCAGCAGCAGCCGCAGCATCTCGTAGTCGGAATGCGCTTGGCGCAGGGTGGCGGAGCGCCAGTTGTGCGGCATGGGTCACGCTTCCCACACCAGTTCCGCCTGTGCCCATGTGCCCCAGTCTTCCGGCGGCTGAAGAGCGTCTTTCTCTTCGGGCCTAATCAGCGCAATAGCGGAAGGGTGGGGCAGGCCGTGCGCAGCGTTGGTGCCAAAGTAATAGGGCCTGATCACTCCACCGTCGTGGTTTGGTGCCGCTGTTGGGTCAAGATGCACCAGCCGAATTTCTTTGTCGGAGGGAAACAGGTACACGGCGACAAGGGCAGGCTCCGCCGCAATGCTGTCTTCCCAAAGCTGCCGGGCAATGGCACGAATGTTGGGTTTTATAGTTTCTGTCAGCATATGTTGTTTTTCTTGTAGGAACTAGGCTACTTTGCTTCCTTAACATAGGTATGCTTGAAAGTTCCTAGATCGAAGCTTAGTAGCTCTTGGTGGAGGTCGTAACTGGCAATCTGTGCCTTACGAGCGGCACGTATTGCCCCTAAGAATGGACGTTCCTGTTTACTGTCCATGTGGTAGGGATGCTCCCCTATGTATTGGGCCAGCGCGACACCCCATTCTTTGCCCTTAAGGCTTTGTGGTTGTCGTTCAGAGACAGACAGATATTTTTCCTCGAATGCGCGTCCTTTTGCAATGCCTGTCCAATCCGCTGTGCGGACAGCATTACCGGAAATACCATTTGCTTCGTCTATACCTGCGGCTATTTCTACTAGTTCGTCAAGCGTACAATTAGCAAACTCAAAGTCTGGAATGTGCCGATCAATAAAGCCTACTATATTTTTTTGCTCTAATTGCCGCCGTATCTTTTTTACGTTTTCTGGAACGTCATCGTCAAATGTAATCATGCTAAAACGCTTTAGAGCTTTATCTTGCTCTAAGTGGTCTTTTAGCTTCAGAGCGATATTATCCTTGTCAGTGGCAAGATTGCCTCTGAGATTGATAAGCTCTATATGATACCGTGAAGGTTCAGGGAACATATGAAGAATGGCATGATATTCCGTCTCACCTTCTACGTACCAACGAACAGCACTGCCTGTGTGATAGCCGTATTCGAACGCTAGGTATGGCCTAGACTTGATTTTGTCATCTAGAGGACGCTCAGAGCCATATGTTCGTGTGCGTGCTCCTGCGGGCCAGTATCCAAAGCCCTGGTCTTCCTCTAACCACTTAACAGCATGCGCTTCTTCAAAAGCAAGCCGTATAACTTCCGCCATGTGCCGCAGCCATAAAGCCTCCGAGATGCGTCCCTTTAACTCTTTTCGCTTATCCCATTTGGCGAGGCGCAAGAAGAGGTACAGCTCACTGTTCTCGTCAATGTCGGCGGCATCAATGCGTAATTGTTCATGTGCCTCTTGCCAAGTGACAGGGTCTAGAGTTTTCACCAGTTGCAGTGTCTTTTCGTTGTACGCCTTTTTTCGAAGGGCACGTTCGTTTTTGTTGACACCTACGTATCCTCTTACCCAGCCAGTAACATCAGGCCAGTAGATAGGCTCCAGCAAAACCGCAAGATCGGTGATATTGTCCCAATATTTCGCATCCTCGCTTGTTGGCAAATCACCATGCAAAGATAGTATCTTGCCTTCTGTGGCCCATAGATACCTATCGTTGTTTAGCGATTGAGAAGCCTCTGCGTTGTTTTTGCAATCACTGAGCAGACACCCTAATGTGAATACACGAAACGGGTGAAAAGTGGGCTGGCCTCGATAATCGACACCATCATTTTTCAACCAGCCTCGTGCATGAAAAATGCCAGGGTCTCCTCTCCCCACGCCATGTAGACTTATACCGCGCTCTTTAGCGAAAGTGACCATTTGCGATTCGTCTAAAAGGTTGTTCTGTCGTAACAAATCAATGTCTTCAGACCAACTTTTTAGATACTGATAAAAGTCAGGGAGAGAGGCTGAACTCATTACTTACCTGCATTATTGTAGTATGTGACAGTATGTTCTACGTTGGCTGTTTTCTTTCCTGCCGCCTTGAAGCTGTACTGCAATAACCATACTGCTGCAATCATTATGTGGTCGTGCTGGCATTTGCCCGCACTCAGCGCATTCTTAACTGTTGCTTTGCGCATTGCAAGCGCGTACCAACGACGGAAGGTTTTGTTCCGTCGTCGGTATAGGCTGAGAACGAGGGAGCAGCGCGGGAGCAATCCCTTAGCAAACGGCGTTCGGGTATACTGAGGCGAAACTAAAGATTAACTGAAGCGGACGCTCGGCGAAATTGAAGCGAACGCGAAGGGGAAGTGTCTCAAGGATTATGTGCGGAATAACAGGCTATGTCGGCGGGCGCGGCGCGAGCGTGCGCCTGGTGCTGGATAATCTCAAGCGGCTGGAATATCGGGGCTACGACTCGGCAGGGGTCGCGGTTGTGGAGCAGGGCAAAGAGAACGTCACCGTGCTCAAGCGTGCGGGCAAGCTGGCGAACCTGGAAGCGGCCCTGAACGGGCTGGGCGCGGCGAGCGGGTCGGTGATTGCACACACGCGCTGGGCGACGCATGGCAGGCCGTCCGATGCCAACGCGCACCCGCAGACCGACTGCACAAGCAAGATTGCGATTATTCACAACGGCATTATTGAAAACTACCTGCCTCTCAAAGCCGAGCTTGTTGCGCAGGGCCATGTGTTTCAATCCGACACGGACACCGAGGTGGTGGCCCATTTGATTGAAGCCGAGTTTGCGCTCAGTGGAGATATGGAGCAGGCTGTGCGCAACGCACTTGGACGGGTCACCGGGGCATATTCTATTGGCGTGGTCAGCGAGCACGCGCCGGACACCATCTATGCCGCCAAGACCGCCTCCCCGCTGATTATCGGGCTGGGCGAGGGCGAGAACTTTCTCGCATCGGACATTCCTGCGGTCATGGGGCAGACACGCCGCGTGCTGGTGCTGCAAGACGGCGACTTTGCGGTCATCACTCCCCAGGGCGTGACCCTGACGACACTTGCGGGCGCGCCTCTCACCCGCGACGTGTTTGAGGTGACATGGGATGTGCAGACGGCGGAAAAGGGCGGCTATGCCCACTTCATGCTGAAAGAAATCCACGAGGAACCGCAGACCATTCGCGATACTCTGCGCGGGCGCATCTCGCCGGATGGGCGTGTCATGTTCCCCGAACTCGCGATAGACACGCGCAAGCTGCTGGACTTCAACCGCATTGTCATCGTCGCGTGCGGCACGGCCTACCACGCTGGCATGGTGGGCAAGAGCTTTTACGAGCACTTATTGCGCCGTCCGGTAGAGGTGCAGGTGGCGAGCGAGTTCCGCTACAGCGACCCCATCGTAGACCAGCACACGCTGGCAATTATCATCTCGCAGTCGGGGGAAACGGCGGACACCCTGGCGGCATTGCGCGAGGCCAAGATCAAAGGGGCGACAACACTCGCTGTGGTCAACGTGGTCGGGTCGAGCATCGCCCGCGAGGCCGACGAAGTGATCTACACCTATGCCGGGCCGGAGATCAGCGTCGCGTCCACCAAGGCGTATGTGACCCAATTGGTGGCCCTGTATCTCATCGGGCTGTTCATCGCACAGCAGGAAAACAAGCTGGATGCAAGCGTCGTGGCGGAAAGCGTCGCGCACCTTCAGGCCCTGCCCGCCCAAGTGGAGACAATCTTGGCAGACACGACGAAGCTTGCTGAGATGGGCGGGGCACTGGCAAAGTCATCCAGCTTCTTTTATCTAGGGCGCGGCTTTGACTATGCGGTCGCGATGGAAGCGGCCCTGAAGCTCAAGGAAGTCTCGTATATCCATGCCGAAGCCTACCCCGCCGGGGAGATGAAGCATGGCCCGCTGGCTTTGGTGGAGCCGGGCGTGAGCGTGGTGTGTTTCGCCACGCAGTCGGCGCTGTACGACAAGATGCTGTCCAGTGTCAAGCAGATTAAAGCCCGCGACGGGGTCGCGGTGGCGGTGGTGAAAGAGGGCGACGAAGGCCTGGACGCGAGCCTGGTAGACTACACCATCCGCGTGCCTGCGACCAGTGATGTGTTCATGCCCATCCTGGCAATCGTGCCGATGCAGCTTCTCGCGTACTATATCGCAGATGCCTTGGGCCGCGAGATCGACCAGCCGCGCAACCTGGCGAAGTCTGTCACGGTGGAGTAAACGCCGCCGCTGCCCATCCCAAACACGCCTTATGATTACTGTCCATGACATAGTGAAGACATACCAGACGGGCGGCGTGCCCCTGACTGTGCTCAAGAACGTGTCCCTGCATATCGGGCGCGGCGAGATGGTGGCAATCATGGGGCCTTCGGGTTCGGGCAAGTCCACGCTGATGAACATTATCGGCTGCCTGGACAAGCCGACCTCGGGGTCGTACCAACTGGACGGCGAGGAAGTGGCTAAATTAGACGAAGGCACATTGGCGGCCATTCGTAATCGCAAGCTGGGCTTTGTGTTCCAGCAGTTCAATCTCTTGCCCCGCACCACTGCCCAGCGCAATGTGGAGCTGCCTCTGATCTACTCCGGCGGACGGGGGCGCGCGAAGAGGGCTTATGATGCCCTGGTGCGGGTCGGGCTGGGCGACCGCGTAGACCATCGCCCGAACCAATTGTCCGGCGGACAGCAGCAGCGCGTGGCGATTGCCCGCGCCATTGTCGGCGACCCGCCTATCTTGTTTGGCGATGAGCCGACGGGCGCTCTGGACTCGCGCACCGGCGAAGAGATTATGGGCATCTTCCAGTCTCTGCACCGCGAGGGCAAGACGGTTGTCTTGGTCACCCACGAAGAGGACATTGCCGCCCATTGCCAGCGCATTGTCCGCTTCCGGGACGGCGAGATTATCAGCGATGAGCCGGTGCCGTCGCCGCGTCAGGCTCCCGCTGCCTTGCCCGCCTAAACGTCCCCGAATGCCTTTCTCGCTTCTCCCGCGCCTATGCGCTATAATGATGGCATGACCATTGCCCTGCGCCGTCTTTGCGTTGCCCTGCGCCGTCTACGCGTCCTCCTGCTCTTGCTCTCGCTTCCACTTCCCCTTCATGCCGCCCCCCTAGTCCTGCGTGTGGGCGGGGCAGGCGCGTTTAAGCTGCCCGACAAGAACGCTACCGACCCGCAGTCGCGCGGCAACCGGGCCATCGTTGACGCGTTTGAGCGCCTCCATCCCGATATTGAGCTGCAAAACGCGCAGGGCCTGCAAATTGGCGGGCCACAGGCCGAGGCCAGCATGATGCTTGCCTTTGCGGGCGGCACAGCCCCTGATGTCGTGTATGTCAACTTCCGCACGTCCGCGCAGTACATCCAGCAGGGCTTTATCATTCCACTAGATGCTTACGTGCAGCGCGAGCCGGACACGGTGGCCCGCCTTAATCCTGTCGTCCGCAAAGTGCTGCGCGATGTCGGGCACGGGCGCATCTACTCGCTGCCGTGGGCGCAGTATGTGCTGGCTTTATACTATCGCAAGGACTTGTTCCAGGCGGCAGGCCTTGACCCCGACAAGCCGCCGCAGGATTGGGACGAGTTCTACACGGATGCCCAGCGCATCACCGACCAGCCCAAAGGCATTTGGGGCTTTGAGTTCAAGACCGGCCCCGAAGCGTCTGCCGTGTGGTGGGTGGACTTTCTGTGGCAGGCGGGCGGCGAAGTCATCCAGCGCAACCCACAAGGGCGCTGGGAGGCGGCGTTTAACTCGCCTGCGGGTGTCACGGCGCTGAACTTCTACAAGAAGCTGAAGACCGCGCCGTGGAAGGGGAAAGACGGCAAAACTTACGTTGGCGTCGCTACCAACTCGCCCACCGCAGACCAGGATCGGGTGCAGGGCAAGTGCGGCATGTGGTTCCAGTACCAGAGCAACATTATTGCTAACCAGGCTGATGTGAGCAGTGTCAATCCTAGTTTGATTGGCATCGCCCCGCTGCCCAAAGGGCCGACCGGCATCCAGGCCGATGAGCTGAATGCCGCCATGTGGGGCATCTCGTCGCAGATTAAAGACCCCCGCGTGCGCGAGGCCGCGTGGCAGTTTGTCAAGTTCATGGGCAGCGACGAGGCCGACCGCATTCGCACCCAGGCGTATGTGGAGGCAGGCCTGGGCAACACCGTCAACCCCGAATCGCTGCAAAAGTACGGCTACGGCGACTACACGACGCGGGCGTCTCGTGCCTGGCTTGCCGCCAACCACACCCTCTTTCAGCACGGCCACCCGGAGCCGTATGCTGAAAACATGAGCCAGATTTACACCCTGCTGGCGAACCCTCTTTCCAACATAGAAACCAACCCTCAGGCCGACCCGCGCCAGCTTTTAGACCAATCGGCCCGCGAGATCAATACCAAGCTGACCGGCTATGTTGCGCCCCGGATCATGGCCGCGCGGCGGCGCACGGCCTGGGCCATCTTTGCCGCGCTGATGCTGCTGCTTGTTGGCATGCTGGGTTTCGCCGCCAATCGTGCCCGGCTTGCCCTGGCCGCCTACCGCGCCGTGGGCAGTTCCGGCCCGCGCGCGGCGGGCATGACCACCCGTGCCCATGTCCTGGCCTGGCTGTTTATGCTGCCTGCTGTCGGCTCGGTCGTTGTCTGGGCGTATTATCCCCTGGCGCGCGGCCTGGTGATGGCTTTCCAAAACTACCACATCTTAGGCCCGGCCCAGTGGGTGGGACTGGACAACTTTATTGATTGTTTTCATCAGCCCTCGTTCTGGTTTGGCGTGCGCAACTCGTGCCTGTATACGCTCTACAGCCTTTTTTTGGGCTTCTTTCTGCCGGTCTTCCTGGCTTTGGGGCTGTCGGAAATCCCGCGCGGGCGCGTCCTGTTCCGCACTTTTTATTATCTCCCCGCCGTCACCGCGCCGCTTGCGATTATCTTCATGTGGAAGATATTTGAAACCAGCACGCCCGACGGCCTGCTGAACCGCATCCTGGCGCTGGGGACGCGCGGGCACGCTGGCCCTATTCACTGGCTGGACGACCCCCACTGGGCTTTAGTGGCAGTTTTGCTCCCGGTGATTTGGGCCGCTGCGGGGCCGGGCAGCATCATTTACCTGGCGGCCCTCAAGAGCGTTCCCGATGAGATGTACGAGGCCGCCGATTTGGACGGCGCAGGCATCTGGACTAAAATCTGGCGCATTACCCTGCCGACTTTGGCCCCGCTGATGATTATCAATCTTTTAGGCGCGACCATCGGCGCATTCCAAGCCTCCGCAAACATTATTGCCCAAACCGGCGGCGGCCCGCAGTATGCCACCCACACGATGGGCCTGGAAGTGTTCTACAACGCCTTCCTGTTCCTGAAGTTCGGCTACGCCACCGCTGTCGCCTGGATCATGGGCGCGATGCTGGTCGGCTTCACGCTGTACCAACTGCGCATCACCAAGAAGCTCAAGTTCAGCCAGGGCAAAGCCTAGGCGCGGCACACCCTTTGCGCAGGCGTTTCCTCGGCATTTCAAGCGCGTACCAACGACGGAAGAAACTGTTCCGTCGTTGGTATGCGTTGGCAACAAGCGGGAAATGCATGGGTAATGCCTTCGCGACTCTTCTTGACACTGCCTAGCCCACCTGCTACAATATCCTATGACCGCTGTGGAAACCCTGCGCATCAAGAACTTTGCCGGTATCAAAGACGCTCAAATTGAGTTGTCCCGCATGAACGTCTTCATCGGCCCGCAGGCGTCCGGCAAGAGTGTCTGCGCCAAGCTGTTGTTTTACTTCAGAGAAATCATTCGCCGCATGACCGCCGGAGTCGCAAGCCAACGAACAGATGCTCAGATTCACATGGAAGACGAACAGCGTTTTTTTCGGTACTTTCCACCTATAAGCTGGGGTGCCGGAGACTTTGTAGTGGAATACGCGGTCGGCGACTTTTCGGTGAAAGTTGTACGCGCGGAGAGCGCGTCAGCAACTGTGAAAGTTACCTACTCTGCGCTTTATGCCAAGCTTCTCAGCGATGTACGCCAAGTAAAGACACAAATAGAAGAGGAGCGAAGCAAGGCTCCTATTTCGCATTTTCTTGACCCTCTAACAACCAACACTTTATACTCAGTCATCAAAGGCTTGTCAGAAAAGATAGACGCGCGCCTTGGCAACTACACATACTTCATACCAGCGGGGCGGAGTTTTTTCGCAGCATTACAAAACAACATATTCAGCCTTATGGCTGACAACATCAACATAGACCCATTCCTGACCGAGTTTGGCCGGTTATTTGAGGGCATGAGTTACAATTACCACTATGATATAAAAGAATGGCTTGACGAGAAGTTGGTTAAGCGCGTTTCTCAACTTATCTGCGGCACCTATCTGCGCGTTGAGGGCGAAGACTATATCCTGGCAGCCGACGGCAGACAAGTTCCTTTTGGCAGCACATCGTCAGGCCAACAAGAAGTCCTGCCGCTGGTAATCACACTTGTTGGACTTGCACCCCAGGACAATAAAGCGATGCAGGCTACTCTCTTTATTGAGGAGCCTGAAGCGCACCTTTATCCCACTGCCCAGCGTGAAATTGTGCATTTGCTGGCTGCCGTCACCGACTTAGCCTCAGACGAGACATCTAGCCAGTACGTCATCACCACGCACAGCCCTTATATATTATCTGCGCTCAACAACCTGATGTATGGCGCCCAGCTTGCCGCGCAATCCCCCGACAAGCGCGCCCGTGTTGTCCAGGTGCTTGGGGATGCCGCCCTCGTGCCTGCGGAGAATGTCCGCGCCTATGCGTTTGGCGACGGGCAAGTGCAGTCTATTATTGACGCTGAGACAGGCTTAGTCCGGGCCACCATACTGGACAGCGTATCCAATGAACTTGCCAAAGAGTTTGGGGATTTGCTTGATATTGAATTTGAGGACGAGGAAATGGCTGCGTGACACATCTGCCCCGCAAATGCGTTAAGCGTCATGCCGAACTTGAGTTCTCAATTCACGAGCAGCAAAGTAGGGTTACCTTTCACAATCCTTATTTGCGGGCTATTCAGCAAATCAAAGTCGATGGCTGCGTATTCAAAGGCAATGACGGCAAAAAGTGCGATTACTTAATCAATGTTGCTGAGACAAACACCTCCGTTCTCGTTGAACTAAAAGGTTCAGACATTGACGAAGCTTTTCAGCAACTCAACCAAGCCCAAGAGCGTCTGGCTGAACATATCAATCGCCGCATATTCTGGATCATCTGTTACTCCGGCAGCCCCCGCCACACAACAGAAGTAGCGAACATGAGATTACAGGCTCGGCTTCATAAAAAGGCTGATCTGCGTCTGGAAGCAAGTGGTCACACACGTGCCCTTTAATTTATGCACCTCCCCTTTAGTAGTAATCACGTGACGGCAGATGAGTTTCATACGAGCAGTTGGCGGGCGAGGGCGACGTCTTCGGGGTTGTCTATGTCGGTGCCGATTTCGGCGTAGCGCGTGGTGATGGCGCGGGCGCGGCAGCCGTGTCCCAGCAGGCGCGCGACGCCTTGCTCTAATTGAGGGATGGTGAGGACGGAAGGGGCAAGGGTTTGGGCCACTAACAGCCGGGCGAGAAGGCCCCAGCCGAGCATCGCGCCAAGCTGAAGGGGATGCTTGCGGGCGGCGTAGGCACGGGCCAGAGTGTCGCGCTGGGTCAGCACAAAGTCGGGGTTGATGAGCATCAAGTTGCCGCCGGTGAAAGTGCCTTCGCGTAGGCGCACGGTGGTACGCTTCATCTGCGGATAGGCGGCGCGGCACAAGTCCATGGGGACGATGGGGTAGCAGAAGTCGGCATCGGCGACCAGGGATTGGGCGACGAAATCATCCACGCTGGCGGGCGTGAGGAAGGGAATGTCGGAAGTGCTGACCAAAATGCGCGAGTCGGGGCGGCGATGCCGGGCGGCGGCGATGCCTGCGAACAAGTTGTCCATTAGTGTCTCAGCGGGCGGGATTTGTTGGTAAGCATCGCCTGGGGGGACATTGCCAACCACGACAATACGGCCCACAGAAGAGGCTGCGGCCAAAGCCTGCACGACATAGTCCAGCATGGTGTGCGCGCCCAAGGGGGTCAGGGCGCGAACCTCGGTGTGGGCAGTCGCCTGCATAGCGGGGCTGTTCCTGCCACCGGCGAGAATGACGGCGTCAACAGTCATAGGGCATCTCCAGGGTGTGCGTGATCCACACTTTTCCAAGGCGGGCGGCTTGCAGCGCATCGGCGGCAACGCGGGCGGCGGCATCGTCCGGCAGGCGGCAGAAGAGGGCGGAGCCGCTGCCACAAAGGCGCGGCGTGAAACCTTCCTGGTTTCCAATTGTCTGTCTCAGCAAGTCGTAAATCCGCCGCACCGGAGGCAAGGCGGCAAAGACAACGGGTTCAAAGTCGTTGGCGTTGCGGGCTTCGGAGGCAGGACGGCCCAACAGCCATGCGTCGGTGGCATGGCTTGGCATGCGGCCTGAGAGGGCATCCAGGGCGGCATAGGCCGCCGGGGTGGACATACCAACAGCGGGCTTGACAATCACCAAAGGCCAGGGCAAAGAAAGAGAGGGCAACGGCGTGACACGCTCGCCCAAGCCTTCCACCAGCGCCGTGCCACCAGTTAAAAAGAACGGCACATCCGCTCCCAGCTCAGCGGCCATCTGGGCGAGGCGGGGGGGGGACAGGCGCAGGCCGAACAGCGCATCAATGGCGCGCAGGGCGGCGGCGGCATCACTGCTGCCGCCGCCTAAGCCCGCCTGGATGGGAACACGCTTAGTCAAATGAATGTGCAGGCCGCTTTCCTGGGGAGGCACAGATTGGCGGGCGGCGGCAATCTTCTGCAAACGCACGGCAGCTTTGTGGACAATGTTGCTTTCGTTGGCGGGAACGCCCTGAGCTTCATCCCCGTCCACGGTCAGCAGCACGCCGGGAGCGTTCAGGGTGCGGGTGACAACCAAAGTGTCGTGCAGCGCAATCGTTTGCATGACGGAACGGATGTCGTGGTAGCCATCAGGACGGCGACCGAGAACATCCAGCGTTAGGTTGATTTTAGCGCAGGCGTGCTGCGTAATCGTGGTTGTCATAGAGAAAAACGCGCGAGCGTTTATTGAGCGGTGTGCCCGGCATGCGGCTTCATGTGGGCGGCAGACAGGCGGCGCGCGGAAACATGAGCAAAGGCATCGGCAAGGTCGGCGGCGCGCGCCTCGCGAGGGAGCAGGGCGAACGCGGCGGCAAGGACAGGCGCACCCTCGCGGTCATCCAAAGTGAGGGCTTGGCCGATCAGATAGCGCATGCCGTCGGCATCGGTGCGGGCAAGCCAGCGGGGGCTGGAGCCAATCTTAGCGTACAAAGCCAGAGCGGGGGCAATTAAAAGGCGATTGAAGTTGGCCGCGCCCCTAAAGTCGCCCCACATCTGTGTCACTAAAGCGGGGCCACCAGGACGGCGCTGAAGCCAGCGGATAATCAAGCGCTCGCCCAGATACCCATTGGCCCAATACTCCGGGTCTTTGTAGCCGCCAATCGCAGGCAATGCAAGATGGGAGTATTCATGGACAATTTCGCGTATCCACTCAATGGAACTGCGCGGGGCATCCAGGTCGTAAAAGTACAAATTACGCTGCCACTGCTCGCCGCCTGCTTTGCCGGAACGCATCAGCCAGACATCAAAGGGCGTATCGTCGCCCCAATTTGTCTGATGGGTGCGCAAAACTAGCGTATCGTGGGCGAGCGCGAGCAGGCGGGCCAGGCGGGCGGCAAGGGGAGCATCATCAGGCGACTCGCTATGCACGCGGCAGAACAAATGCAGCGTGGCGGCGTCTGTACCAAGGGCGGGCACAAACAAATAAGTGATCTTGGAAAAGGCAACATCCTGCTGCGGGTCACGGGCCGGCGTGGCAAGATAGGGCTTGGGAACCACCAACATGCCCATGCGTTCAGGCAGAGGGGCGCTGTTCAGCGGGAGTCGTGCCAGCAGCGAGGCGGGCAGAGTATCGGGCAGGCCAGCGCTGACGGCAGTTTCCAGGGCTTGTTTGGAAGCGACGCCGCCATCCTGGGCAGTGTCAGCGAGGGCGGCCAAGGCATCGCTGGAAACAGGGTTAGTTTGCGCAAGCGCTGCACCGTGCGGCATGAGAAGCAGCACGCACAAGGCGACAAGCGCGAATAATCGGGGAACGAACACGGGTTTATTGTAACATAGGGCGGGAAGAAAGACAACATGATGCGTAAATCCTCTGCTTGGGGGCTGGTTCTGATGCTGATATTGGGGTGGGGCGGGGCAGAACTGCCTGCGGCGCGGGCCGCCGCGCCTGTTCTTTCAAGCAAAGACAAGCACCAAATGGAGGAAGAGCAAAAGCAGGGGCAGGAAGTCGCAGACCAAGTCGCCAAGCAGATGAAGTTTGTCACCGACAAGGCCGAACTCGACCGGGTCAACAAAATCGGCCAGCGTTTGGCGGTTGTTGCCAACAGCGGCCCGTATCTCGCTCAGTTCGGCAACGATCATACGTATCCGTTTCAGTGGACATTTCACATCATCAAAGAGAAAGACATCAACGCATTCTCGTTGCCGGGCGGCAATGTGTATGTTAATCAGGGGCTGATGGACTTTGTCAAGACGGATGATGAGCTTGCGGGCGTCTTGGGCCATGAAATTACCCATGCTGCCCATCACCATGCCGCCGCATTGGCCCATGAAGCGGGCAAAATGAACACGCAGATGGCGTTAGGCATGATCGCCGCCTTGCTTGCCCATGTTCCCATGCAGGATATTGCCAGTCTTTCGCAGGGCGCGCAGCTTGCCCAGATGGGCGTGATGAACAACAAGTACAGTGAGCGAGCAGAGCGCGATGCTGACCATGGCGGCGCGTATTTGATGGAGCGCGCGGGCTTTAATCCCGTCGGCATGCTCACCTTTATGCAAAGACTGGCCGAGCAGGAGCGTCGCAGCCCGGATATTCAGCTTGGCATTCTGCGAGACCATCCCTACACGGACGAGCGGGTCGGGCTGATTCAGGCTCATCTGGCACAAATGCAGGTTCCTATCACCCCGCGCACCGTCCGCTTGGTGTCGGGAGCGCCGCGTGTCACTGTCAGGCAGATCGGGTTGACACGGGAGCTAGATTTTGCGGGCCAAACCCTCGCGACTTTGGCTGACGGCGACGGCGACCGCGCCGCTCTTGCCTCGCGCCGCATCAACAGCCTGCTGGATCAGGGATTGCAGCTCGGCCAAGTCAAGCCAGAAAACGGCGTTTTGGTTGCCAGCGACAAAGCCGTGCTCACATTCACGCCTGCCGATGTGAATCTGCGCGCGGGTGCGACCACAGACAGCCTCGCCGCCGATGCCAGCCGCGTTTTGCGTGCCGGACTTTGGGCGCAGACCATCAACGGCAACTCCACGGCGTATGCGCCGCTGCCGCAAAGCAAATAACAGCGCAGTTTAGCACAAACTCTCAAAACAAGGAGCAATGCACATGCCCAAAGCAGCACAGGACTCTCCGGAAACAACACAGGACTCGCAGTGGGCAGACGAATGGCTGAACGCGGTTGCGGATGGCTCGCTGACAATGAGCCAGCGCAAGTTGACTTCGGTGCAGACGCGCGGCGGGGGATTGGAAGCGGTCAAAGCGATGGCTGAGCAAAAAGGCCTGCATTTGCTCTTAATTGAAGATGACAAGGGAACAAAGCTGGTCACGGCAAGCACGAAGCCGTTCCAGGTGGTATGCTGAGCACCAACTCCACCTAAACTGCCGAACTGTTCTTACTTCAAGGGACGAATAGGCTCCACATCGTACTTATAAAGGGCAATATAGGCATCCCACGCGCCCTTCTCAAACAAATCTTCGTAAAATAAGTACTGCTGTGCCCAGCCAGCCATTGTTCCGAAGCGCTCGCGCAGCAAATTGCCAATCTGGGCGTAGGCTTTGCGCGTAAATGTCTTGCTTACTGGCTCTAAATCGCCCGGCTTCGCGAGATAGCGGCGCTGGGCGATTTGACGCATGTGGGTATCCACGGGCACGGCGTCGTCTTTATCCAAAGAAAACAAACAAACACAGTCCGCAATCTTGTCCCCGACACCGGGCAGGGTCATTAAAGCGCTCTTGGCGTCAGCATAGGGCAAAGAACGCAGCCCAACAAGCCACTCCGCGCCGCCGTTCGCCATCACCTGCCGGGCGGCTTCGCGGATATTCTTGGCGCGAAAGCCCAACCCGAACTTTTGCATCTGCGGGAGCGAAGATTCGGCCAAACGATGCGCGGGAGGGAAGCCGTGATGCAGGACTCCGGCGACTTCCCCTTGAGAAGCAGGGTCGCCGTAGGCGCGGCAGATGGCCGCAATGCCGCCCCGTATGCGATAAAGCGGGGCGGCGGGGGTGCAGAGGAACGAAAACAAGCACTCTTCGGGGTCTTGGCGCAAAACGCGCAGGCCTTTGAAGTCATCCAAGGCGGCGACGATGTAGGAATCGCGGGCGGCAAACTCACCGGCGAGGGCGGGCAGGTCAACATCCAGGCGGAAATAGTCGCGGATATGGGCCAGTCCGCCTTTTTGCGGAAATGTTTGGTAGAAAATCTGTTCTCTGTCCTGCCACAAGCGAATAAGACGGTGGCGGGCCTCGCCTTTCTTGGCATTGGTGATAGGAAGTAAGCACGACCACCAGCCTTCTTTGTCTTGTTTCCATCGGAAGGCTTGTCCACAGATCAGCGTATGCTCTAAATGCAGCTCGGTGATGGGACACAGGAAGGTA
>JAABUJ010002895.1_pt1 | contig 20184 bp, 17 predicted proteins | sample 5559131 | NCBI WGS metagenome assembly JAABUJ01 (sample SAMN10711875, study PRJNA513366) | rock metagenome | isolation source: Antarctica rocks | place: Antarctica: Victoria Land, Mt New Zealand nord | collected 2016-01-07 | reverse complement strand
TCGCTGTCACCATTCTGGCCTTCACCGGCACCTGGGAAGACTTCTTTGGTCCCCTGATCTACCTCCAAGATCAGAGCAAGTACACTTTGCAGCTGGGACTTGAGGTGTTCGAGGCGTCCGCCGGTGGGGTCCCGCAGTGGAATTTCCTGATGGCCGTCGGGCTACTCATCATGCTTCCGGTGCTCATCATCTTTTTCTTCGGCCAGCGCTACTTTATCGAGGGTGTGACGCTCACGGGGCTGAAGTAGTGAGCGAGTTGTGCCCCCCCTCCCCCACCCCCTCCCCCTCCAGGGTTCATGAGAGGACAGTTTCACACCGCACAGTTCCAGTCAGGATGGGTAGAATCGATCTTCAGATCGTCCGGTGGAGGCGCCGCGCGCAAGCGCCGGTGCCGGCCCGTCCCACTGCAGTACCGGGTTCCCGATTCTCGCCGGACGGAGATCTCCGAACGGGGCCACAGGACCAGGGTCCGTCTGGCACGCTCCTCCCCGGCGCAGCTCGGTGGTCGCATGCACCCAGGTCTGGTCTCCCACCACGGAGCGGAGCAGAGAAGCACACCCGTGGGTGGCTCGACCACCCCATTCCACCAGTGCAGTCGAGAAGCAGCATGGTGGGACGGCCCAGGACCGGCGCTGCCGCGCGGTCCTTCCTTTGACGGTCTGAAGACCGATTCTACGGTGTCAATGGACGGTCGATCGTTGCCGAGCGGCGAAGCGGTGCGAGCCCATCCTCACCAAACTGTCCGCTCATGAACCCTCCAGGGGGGAGGGGAGATACTACGGGGAACGGTTTCTCTCAAGACCTTCCCCTCCGCGGGGGAGAGGGCGCCTCCTGGCGCATCCTGGCGGGAACGGTGCCCAGTGAAACTGTCAGGCCATGAAGACGTGAGGCAGCGCAGACTCTTACAGGCCTGCACTGCCCTGCTGATCCTTGCTGGCTTGCTGCCAGGAGTTGCCCGGGCGAGCCCGGTGCAGCCGTACATCCCCACATCCTTCTACCCCGTGGGGTCGGGCATCACCTTCGATCCCACCTACTCCGATGAGAGCATGAATGCCGCCTGGGACTTCGATGCGAACGGTGAGCCGCTGATGCATAGTTATGCTCAGAGCGTGTTTCTTCGGCAGTCCGGCTGGATGGAGAAGTCCTTCCTGGTGCGGGGAGGGCAGATCGCCTGGTTCATTCTCTTCTCCAGCGACTACGGCACGTTTGCCGACGGTCACCCGGGCAATAGGGAGGCCTATCGCGATCTTCGGTACATGCTCAAGCAATGGTGGTTTGCCAGACCAGCAAAGCACCCGCCGCGCGATCTTCTTCCCGCCACGGACACCGGAGCTAGCCAGACCCGCATCATACCCAAGCTGGGCGACGGTCCGTTCGTCGTCATGTCGGCACGCTGGGGCGGGACCCAGGAGGTGGAAGCCATTGCCTTCTCCAGCCCCGGCCTGCTCAGCAGGACAAAAATGCTCACGATGCTCGCCAGGCAGGTGCGGTATGCGGTGGGACTTGCGGGCCCTCTGCCCCAGCCGCTCCCCCAGCGCCGCAGGGCTGCCTGTCCCGCCCAACGGCGCGGGGGGCAGGCCCTCCGGGGTTCATGAGAGGACAGTTTCATACCTCACCGTTCCCGCCAGGACGCGTAGCATCGATCTTCAGATCGTCTGGTGGAGGCGCCGCGCGCGAGCGCCGGCGCCGGCCCGTCCCACGGCAGTACCGTGGCGCGGCATATCGCCGCCGCAGGACCAGCGGCTCCCCGACACGCTCTTCCCCTGCACAGTTCCATGGTCGCATCCACCCGGGTCCGGCGTCCCACCATGGAGCGGAGCAGGGAAGCACACCCGTTGGCAGCTCGACCACCCCACTCCGCCAGCGCAGTCGAGAAGCAGTATGGTGGACCGGCCCAGGACCGGCGCTGCCGCGCGGTCCTTCCCTTGACGGTCTGAAGACCGATTCTACGGTGTCAATGGACGGTTGATCGTGGCCGGGCGCCGAAGCGGTGTGCGCATACCTTCACCACTCAATGAGATTCACTTCCCGAACCGGCTCACCTTCATCCCTGGGCACGCGGAAGGTCTTGAGTTCGTTCGGAAGGAAATCGGTCTCGATGGTTCGGTGCCAGGCCGGCAGGCGAATGGTGCTGTGCGTGGTGCGGCCGGCGGTTTCGAAGCAGCGTAGGATGAGATCGTCGCCGTCCTCGGCGCGTTTGACCACCGTGATATCGATGTTTTCTGTATCGATCGAGAGGTAACTGGTGGTTTGCGGCAGTGGACCGGGATGGCAAGACTCCGCTTGCACGATGAGTGGCTGGTTCAACTCTACCGCTCGACGCACCGTGCCCGCGTTTCGCCAGCTGCCGGTGTGCGGCAGCAGCGAGTAGGTGAAGCGCTGGATTCCCTGGTCGATGAACGTGTAGCGCCCCTCTGGCTGGGGCTGATATGGCGCATGGTGGGCATAGATGGGGCTGCGTAGCACGGTGATGCCGATGTCGTAGTCCTTGACATCGAAGCTGTACTTGCCGTCGTTGAGGATGCTCATGCCCAGTAGCTTCCCGTTTCCCCGGCCGATGCCACCCAGGTCGATCCAGCGTTGTCCCGGTTCCTCCTCACCGTTGGCGGGGCGCTCGATGTGTCCATATGCGATCTCGTAGGTTGCGCTGGTAAAGTCGAGGTTCAGGGGGAAACGCAGCTTGAGCAGCTTGAAGTGCTCTCGCCAGTCGACCGTGACCTGCACATCGATCTGCCCCAGTTCCGGATACATGATGAAGTCCTGGATGAGAAACGAGCTGCCGTATTCGCTTTCCACCCGGATGACCGATTGCACCGGTCCGTGCTCCACCAGCCTGGTCTGCCGCGCGGTGAATTCACCGATAACGGAATCGAAGCGGAGCACGCCGTGGCTCCAGGTGTCGCTGGGATCATCCAGCACCACCGGCCTGGCCCCTTCTCGCCGTAGCCACTCGAATTCCAGGCGTTTGTCGTACAGGCTGCGGATGCATCCCGAAGCGGGATTGATCTCGAGCCGGAAGTGGCTATTCTCCAGGGAAAGGTCGCCGGCCTGGACGGTGGGGAATTCTCTGGTGGACGGACGCGACGCGACGCGATAGGTTTGATAGCCAAACGCGGGCACCTCGGCCGTGAAGCTCAGGCGGTTGCGAGAGCCACTGGAGACAGTCGCGTAGGAGCGCACGGGCTGGAGCGGGGTCTCGATGCCCTCGGAGTCGAGCAGCACGGCGCCGTCCGGCAGCCGGCCGAACTCCACTTCAACTGGCGCACGCACCGGCCAGCAGTGCGGGTTGAACACCACCAACGGCCGGACGCCCTCTTCCTGCTCGATGTTCACCCGCCAGGAGAGCGCCTGGACGGCGTTATTCAGGTGGCGAGCGGCGATGGCCATGGCCTCGCCGTGCAGATCGCGTGCATCCTGGTAGGCCGGCTCGATGCTGGTCCCCGCCAGAATGTCGTGGAACTGGTTGAACAGTACGCCTTTCCAGGCGTGCGCCAGATCCTCCGGGTACGGCAAGCACCCTTCGCGCCAGGCCAGCGTTGAAAGTTTCTCAGCAGTGGCGAGCCGGTTCTCTGCCTCGCGATTCCAGCGTTTCACACCGGAATGCGCAGCATAGCAACCACTCGCATGGTGCTGCAGCTCGTCATGGAAGACCGGTGGAACGAAGGTGCTCTGGCGAACGCTCTCGAAGTAGCGAGTGGGTGTGCTGAAGAGCAGCCTGGGATAGCCGGGTTCAGTCTCCATCTGGCGGATACTCTCGATGTTCTGGCGTGTGGGGCCCCCGCCGTGGTTGCCCACGCCATAGAAGCACATCAGCTCATTCAGGCTGCCTCTGAACTCGGCCGCGCAGCGTTCGACGTGTTGCTGCAGCCCCTTGCCCCAGGTGCAGTACTCGTAGGGGATGCGGAAGGTCAGGACGCGCGAGCCATCGTCCGATTCCCACCAGAAGAGTCGCGAGGGAAGGCGCTGCTCATGGGGATGAGGTCGCATGAAGATATAGGAGGTGAGGCCGCTTTTTAGCAGAATCTGGGGCAGTGATGCCGCGTGGCCGAAGGTGTCGACGTTGTACCCGACCGTCGCGGTGACGCCGAGCTTTTCCTTCAAAAAGCGCTGGCCGTAGAGTCCCTGACGGACCAACGACTCGCCACCTGGGATGTTGCAGTCCGGCTGGATCCACCAGCCGCCCACGATTTCCCATCGTCCTTCCTGAACCCGCTGCTTGATCTCCTCGAATATGGTCGGGTCGTTGTGCTCGATCCACTCGTAGAGGCCGGCCGAGCTGGAGGTGAACAGGAAGTCGTCGTACTCGCGCATTCGGTCCAGTGCCGACCGAAAGGTCGCCCTGGCCTCCTGGAAGCCCTCCTGCCAGGTCCAGAGCCAGACCGGGTCCAGGTGAGCATTGCCGATCATGAAGAGCGTGCCGGTATCCGCGTCCGTCATTCAAACGCCTCCGTGCGTGAGTAGCTTCACGCTACCAAAAAGAGGGGAAGTACGTGGAAGCTACCCGACGGCGGCAAGCGTGAACCAGGGATCGAGCAATTTGCCGAAGCGAACGCGTGCCTCTCGGATGAGACGCTTGGGATTGAAGATCAAGCCAGGACGTCCATGACCGATGGTGACCACGTCGAAATCCACCTCCAGCAACCGGTCGAGCGTCGTGGCCCACGCCTCGAGATCGGAACCCACTCTCGGACTGTAGCCCCCCCAGAGCGTGTCTCCCGCCACCAGCAGGCCAGTTCCCACTACCGTCGCTCGAAGACAGATGCTGCCCGGCGAATGGCCGGGGGTGTGATACACGGTAAACGTAAAGTCGTTGACGGTGAGAACATCGCCTTCGTGCAAAAAGCCGTCCACCGGGGTGGGTGGGAACGGCTTGAGATACAGCTCGGCAGCGGTCCTGACCGAGTCACCACTCTCTACCTGCGCCGCGTCCATTTCGTGCAAGTAGAGCTTGGCGTCGCTTTCCTCGCGCAGTCGGGCCATGCCCGACAGATGATCCCAGTGACCATGGGTGCCGATCACTCTCTTGATATCCCTGGGCTGATAGCCGAAGCCTATCAGGGCACGCTTGAGTGCCGGATAGCCCTCCGCGCTGCCACAGTCGATAAGGGCGGGCTCATCACCGTTAATAAGATACGCGCTGGCGTCCCAGGGATGGGTCAGCGGTCCCCCCGAGATCTGCCACATCTCGCCTAATAGTCTGATCACGCTAATTGTTCCTCACGATAGGTCTTCTTACCATGTATAACGAACGGAAATAGGCCGGCGTCACCGCGCCAGCGTGATACGTCCACCTGCTCGGTCATGGGGAGTTCTGGGCCGGTCCCCAGCCGTTGGCTGGGTTGAAGACATGGAGAGCGCCGCGCTGGACGCAGTCGGCGGCGTAGATGTACAGCGCAGCCGACCAGGATTGGTGGTCGTACCCCATGGGCTGCCCGGAGATGCCGTGGAACCATTCGTTGAAGCCCCAGGGACCGGTCCGGCCCACCTGGTTCATGGCTGTGAGGGCCAGGAGTTGGCGCTCTGCCTCGTCAATTCGACCCGCCTGCACCAGCGCAGCCACGTAGAACCCGCCAATAAACGGCCAGGCGCCGCCGTTGTGGTAGTGGTGCGGCAGGTTTAAATTACGCACCCGATAGTACTCGCGCCAGTCTCGTTCACCCGGGTGGATGACGGGGTAGAGGGCACGCACCGGCCAGGGACGGTCCAGGCCCGTCCCCGAGATATAGTCCAGGATCTTCTCTGCCTTGGCGCGATCCGCGACGCCGAAGAGGATCGCCAGGAGGTTGCCGAGCGTGTCCATGCGGTCGGCGTACTCCCGGAAGGCGACATACGGTAGATAGAAGGGACGCTCCACCAGCTCGGTCTCGATGCGCCGGAGGGTGTAGATCCACTCGCGCCGCTCAGCGCCGATCCATTCCCAATCGCGCTGCTCTTCTGGTCCAACCCACAGTACGGCGTTCACCTTGCGGTGAACGTCGACCGCGTTGCGTCGATAGAAGTCGGCCGGCTGGTCGAGGGCGTCGGCCATCAGTGCCATGCATCTCCAGGCGGCATAGAACAGCACGTTGTCGTACAGCACGTTGTAGCGGTTGACAAAGAGGTCTGCCCAGTCCATAGCCTCGTGGACTTCCAGCAAGCCACACTCGTTGGAATCCTGATAGCGCAGCCAGAGCAGCGCCTTGCTGAGACTCTCCCAGGAGCGTGCCAGAAACTCCCGATCGTCACTGACCGCATAGTTGTAATAGTGCCCGATGATGTACCAGAGTGCGCTGTCCACGCAGCCCGCATGAATGGTGTCGGTTACCGGCTCGGGACGGTCGTCCGGGCCGCTCAGTTTCCCGCCATGTGCGATGAGAGCCGGATCTGGTACATCCGCGAATCCGACATTATGAGCTACGTTGCCCAGCGCTGTCTGGTAGCGGCCTAGGGTCTCCAGCGAACGCCGGTGGATAGCGCCGCCCTCGCCATCCGCACAGAGCAAGAGACCAAGGCCGCAGATCATACTGTCGCGCGCCCACACCTGCTGGTATGCGCTGCGCGACCCCAGCAACCCCAGTTCCCCTGCATTGGCCAGCACAACGCGCTCCGCTGCGACGCGTGCCTGTGTCAGGTCTGGCCCGCTCACCTGTCGTTTTCCCGGTCCCTTTCGCACGAGAGCCGCATCACACAGCGTGGTCATGCTGTGGCATGAGCGCACCGCGCTCATGATTCCATGCCGTCCCACGGTCACGCGCATACTTCGCCAACTCGATCACTGCTGTACCACCAATGCGTTTGGTGCTGTACTGAACCTGGACCAGCAGCTCCTCGACATTGCGCAGCGGGGCCTGGACATTGCCCCCGGTCTCGCAGGCACGCAGCACCCGGAGGGCAAATCGAGCCATCCAGACGCGGTCCTCCAGCGCCTCGATCCAGGGAAGCAGGTCGTTGCGCAGCCGCAGATTGGTCATGCGGTTCTTGAGTTCGTAGCACGATTCGTCCAGCGTGGTGAAGTAGACTTCGAGCCGGGCCACGGCGCCGTTCTCAGCGACTGCCTGACCGTAGCGGAGAGCAGCGACCGCGTCACGCACCAGCCGGTCCAGGCGCGGCGCCTCTTCCTCCTGCAGGCAGGAGTGCAGCGAGTTCTCGGCCAGGTACAGCACTGCCTGGCCGCTCTGCGCGCCGGCGACCCGTGCCGGCGCTCGCTTCCAGGCAGCATCTGGCCGGTAACGCTCAGGATTTCTGAGATAGTCCGCGATGGTGAGAAGCGGGATCTTGGAGGCCTCGGGCTGAACCATGAGATTGCTCAGATAGCCTTTGGTCACGGTGTGCAGCAGCGGATCGCGCCCGCGAAGCGGCCCCAGGTGCATCTCGCCCTTCATGGTCAGATCGTTCACCGGATAGTTGTCCCACAGCAGCGGCCGTCGCTGGGCCGCCGTCGCGAAGCCTTCGGCATCGGCCACGGTGATCTGGTGCGAACAGACATTGGGTCCGCTGTAGAACAGATCGATGGTGGGGTCCAGCTTCGCGCCGAGATCGTGCAGGTAGTCGGTGAAGGGCACGGCGCCGTGATACTCGCTGGGGCAGACGGCCAGCGAGACCGGCTCCGCCAGCTCTTGCAGCCAGGCAAACAGCCGATTGCAGAAGCGGGCGTGCGAGTCGGCGATCGCATGGAGGCGATCTCGCCCTGGTCCATGGACCAATTCCTCGGTAATGTCGTCCAGCAGGACGGCAAAGGCTCGGCAGCCACGCCGGTAGAACTCCGAAAACTTGTCGGTAACGGTGGCGAAGCTGTGGTCCGACCTGTAGTCGAGGGGCACACCGAAGGAGATGGCGTAGCAGAAGGTGACGCCGGACGTCTGGGCCACGCTAATGGTCTCGCGGAAACTCTCGAGCACGGCTGGCGGGTACGGATCCCACCAGCGCGAGCGGTGCTGCCGGTCATTCTTTGGGCCGTAGAGGTAGAAGTTGAAGCCGTGCCGCCCCAGAAAACGGATGAGGTCTTTGCGCTCGGGAAAGGTATAGAAGGAGCCGTAAAATCCCTCGATTGCACCCCGCAGCTTGAACGGCGATTCGGTCATGCTCGTGTGCTCCGCTCTGCCGGGGCATGGCCCGCGCTCTGGACGAAGTGGCAAATCTTGTCGACGACCACCTCCTGCACCGCCTGCAGTGCAATGTCAAGTCGGTCGGGCGGCAAGGCACGGGCCTGCGCGTCGGTAAGGCGCTCCTCGCGTCCCAGCGCGCCCAGAAACGCAAGCTCCAGGTCGGTGGCGATGTTCACCTTGCTCACGCCGCCGCCCGGCACCCGAACAGCCTCCGCCATCATCTCCGCCGGCACCCCGGACCCGCCGTGCAGCACCATTGGCGTGGCCAGACGAGACCGAATGGCGCCCAGTCGTCTGTAGTCGATCTTCGGCTGTCTGACGCGATAGACGCCGTGCGCCGTACCTACTGATACGGCCAGGGCATCCACGCCCGTCTCGCGGACAAAGCGCTCCGCCTCTGCCGGGTCGGTGTACAGTTCCTCGTCCCGGTCGGTTTCCACGAAGTCGGTGGTACCGATCTTCCCCAGTTCGGCCTCGACCGAGCTTCCAAACCAGTGGGCGAGCTCCGCCACCTCGCGGCTGATCGCGATGTTCTGATCGAGCGGTTGATCGGAGGCGTCGATCATGACGCTGGTAAACCCAGCCACCAGGGCCTCTCTGATCACCGCCAGGTCTTTGGTGTGGTCGAGGTGAAGAACCAGTGGGACGGTGATATGATCCTCGCGCACCACTCGATAGAACTCATCGGCGACCGCGGAGGGACGAATGTCCGCCCGGATCAATTCCTTTTGCGAGATTTGTACGATGGCTGGTGATTCTGTCTGCTGCGCGCCGTGCATGATTGATCGCACCATCGGCGTTAGCCGGGCGGCAAACGCCCCGACCGCGTACCCGTCCCGTTGTGCTGCCCCGAGTACCTCACACAAGGTGCGGACGTTGTCGGGTCGTGTTATCGTGCTCATGCAATCCCCTCGTTTATATTATGCCTCAATTGGTGTCGTGTCAATACTTCTCCTCGGTATTTCCGCGCAGAAACGCCTGAAATGGCTGGTAGTGTGTCTCGTAGAGATGGCGATACCGAGTGTGGCGGCCGGCGTCGGGGATAAAGGTGTGCCGGTCGTCCCGGTAGCGGCGGGCGATGTCCTGGACACTAGCGAAGTCGCCCAGCAGGTCGCAGCCCAGCGCAGCGGTCAACGCGGCGCCCAACACCGTTGCGTCGGGCAGCGAGAGTGTTCGGCAGGCGCAGTTCGAAACATCGGCTCTGATCTGTAGCCAGCGGGCGTTCCGCGCGCCGCCGCCGGCCACTACCACCTCACGAATCGGCCCGCCGGTCAGCCCTTCGGCGGCTCGCCGAATCGATTCGAACTCATAGGCCGTCCCCTCCAGCACCGCCTTGACCAGGTCGGCCCGACCGTGCGAGGCGCTCAGCCCGGCAAAGGCGGCCCGGACATGCAGGTCGTGGATCGGCGTCCCACTACCGGCGAGGTAGGGGACATAGAGAATATCACCCGGCTCGAGGTCTACTTCCGTCAACAGCTCATCCAGCCGGTCGTACGACAGCGGCTCCTCACCGAGTTGAGCGCGGAGCCATTCGATGGAGCCACCGGCGGCGGGGGTACCGCCCTGCCAGCACCAGAGACCTGCTACTGCGTGCGGCGCGAAGGTCAATCCGGACTCATATGCAGCTTGATCGAGCTGTAGCTGATCCAGCACGCCAAGTACTGACTCAGCGGTCCCGATCGAATCGAGCACTGGTCCCGGAGCGGCAATGCCCGCGGCCAGCAATGTACAAATATGATCGTGACCGCTCACGGCAACCGGCGTCCCCTTGGTCAGGCCGGTTGCCTGAGCCGCCGATGTGGTCACATTCCCGACAGGTGATCCTGAGGCGTGCACCTCCGGGAACAGGGCGGAATCCAGATCGAAGTGGCGGATCCAGGCCGCATCCCAGGAGCTTTCGGTGAGATCGTAGACGTAGGTCCGTGCCGCCAGGGTGGGGTCGGTGGCCATCCGGCCAGTGAGCTTGTACACGATGTAGTCGGGAACGGAAAGCCAGACGGCCCCACTGGTGATGGCTCGGTCGCGCTGGTGCAGCCAGAGAATTTTTGAGAGGCCATACTTGAAGCTAGGGCGCAAACCGCTGCGCTGGAAGAGCGACCAGGGATCGCTCTCGCGCTCGATAGTCTGCAACTGCTTGGTCGAGCGAGGGTCGAACCAGGGGATAATCTCAGTCCGCGGCGCACCGCTAACGGCGTCCACCAGCAGCCCGGCCTCGGCCATACCGGCGACTCCCACCACCTCCACGCCCCGCTCCCCAGCGGCCGGCAGCGCCTCCTGGATCACGGCGCTCACGGCCTCCCAGAGAGCCTCGGGGGCGTGGCATGGGTGACCCTGGGCGGTATGGCCAGTGGGGGTGGAACGCGACGCCATGCGGATTACCGCGCCGGCCAGATCGAAGGTGCCCGCCTTGCAATGAGTCGTGCCGATGTCGACGCCAAGGAGAATAGAGGTCAATGTCTCGCCTGCGTTCGGGGTCGCCTCTGAGATGTGGGTTCTTGAGGGGGCAGGTCTGAGGGGCGGTATTCACCAGAAGGGAGAACCGACCGCAGTTCTGTGTCCACATGGCCCCGACTGCGGCCACAATGCTCCCGTAGGGGCCGCGGCTCCTGCCCGGCCCGCCCAACGGTGTTTCCGGAGGGTAGTGGTTTCCACCGCAACCGACCGTGGTGGGCCGGGCAGGAGGCACGGAGCGGGCCAACGGCCATCCCCACGTGACCACCCACGCAGGCGGGCCGGGCGGAGCCACGGCCCCTACCGGAACGATAACCAGTATCTGACACATGGTCGCCCTCCGTCCGGTCGTGTGCAAGGGTTCGACGAATCATGCGGGAGACTCTTCGCGTCGGAAGGTGATCGCGACGGTAACGATGCCGGCGGGACCAGCCGTCAGTTGGAAGCTCCCATCTTCGGCCACGGAGATCGCGTCAGTGGCGAGAGGTTGCTCACGCAGGTCCACCAATTGCACGGTTTCAGGGCGACGGTTCAGCCGGACAGTGGCGCTGGTCGCCTCTCGTGCCACATTCCAGGCGCGAAGGATGAGAGCATCGAACTGCTCGGCTTTCTTGCAGGCGCTCACCAGCAGGTTGTGATCGCCGAGCAGTTCGACCTCGCCGCCGTCACCCGGTCGAACCCCTGCATGCGTGTCGGTGACCGAACCATAGAGCGGCACGAGATACTCCTCCGCGGTGAGATACGCCCGCGACGCCAGCCAGCTTCCAGGGTGCGGAATAATCGTATAGCTCGCCGTATTGCGGCCCAGGCTCTGGGCATCCTCGGTGGGAATGGTCGGCCCGGCGCCACCCACCCGCGAGAGCAAGTCCTCACGCGACACCCAGCCGACTGCCCGCAGCACCGTCAGGGCGATGGCGCCGGAGCCATCCCGGAGGATCTCGTACTCGGGGAGGCCGCGATTGGCCACCATGAGACCGCGTGGTCCGTTCTCCACGCTCACCCACCCTTGCTGCGGCCCGGTTGGCACATATATCTCCGGCCAGCCATCGCCTGGGTTGTCGACGGCGACCGGCCGCTCGGTGACCTCGAACTGGCCCTCGGCGTGGGCCACGCTTACCTCCGCGCCAAGGGGGAAGAGCGCCCGGAGGCGGTGATCTCTGGAGCGGTTCTCCCATTCGGTGGTGATCTCCACTCGTTTTGAGCCGGCCTCCAACGAGACCACGGTCGAGATACGCGTGCTCTGATCGTTGATAGAGCGGCTGAGGCGATCATCCGACAGCCCGTCGGGCAGGGCCCAATCGAGATCGATCCGCAGCGAGGCGCGGGCGTAGCCGGCCTCGGCGATCGACACGTGGACGCGAGCACTGCCGGTGGAGTGCAGCATACTGTCGTTGAGAGGCTGCGAATAGTTGTATTCATCCCCGGCATCGCCGCCGTCCTCGAAGGCGTTCAGGCCGGGGTACGCTTCGCCGCTGATGCGGTCCGTGACGCAGAGTGTGCCGTTATCCGGATCGACCTCGACCCGCAGATACCGGTTCTCCAGGATGCCGGCACCCACTCTCAGATCGGTACGCGCGTCGCTTCCCTTCAGCGCAGCCACCGGCTGTAGCGCTTTAAAGTACATCTGCTTGGCGTTCAGCGGTTCCGCGCGCCGGGTGAGGCGATAGGTGCGGTAGCCCATCCCAGGTACGGCGTCCGCCATGAACCCGACCTCGGTCCAGCGATAGCGGTCAGTCATGGGCCGCACACCGTCAACCTCTCGTATCTGAAAAGGAACGTCCTGGCCTCCCGCATCCAACAACTGATGGGTACCTGGACTAACGTCCGTTCGCTCGATCCAAACGGCGGCCCAGCCGGATCGCCGTCGTGCCAGCGGGTTGTGGACGACCAGGGCACGATCGTCAGCGTCCAGGTCCCCGGTGTCGATGGCGGCGTTGAGGTGCTGCGCCGCCTGTTCCGAGAGAATCTGGGCGATCTGGCGCGACTGATCGAAGCGGGGCAGCATCTCGCGGTGAACCTGATCGATGCTGCAGCCGCAGATGCTGTCGTGCGGATGATTCTGCACCACGTATTCCCAGGCTTTCCACAGCAGTCCGGCGTCGTACCGTTGCCCCGCGAGCCACGCCATGGCGGAGAGTGGCTCAGCGTAGCGCTGGAGCCAGGTTTGTCCCCAGAAGTTCGCCTGCTTGAGATAGAGGCGGGTGGAGAGAACGCCGGGGAGGATATGCGGATGGCCGGCGCCAAAGGCACGCAGCTCCCCGCGGACCGTCTGCAGTTGCGGGTTACGCTCGCGGACGGCCGCCAGATACTCGCCAAGGGTGGCCCAGCGAATCTCGCCGAGGTCCTTGATCGCCTGGTTGGCCTCCTTGATTCGGGCCGGTAGCTCGCGGTCGGCGGGACGGTGATCGCCTCCGTAGGGCAGTAATAACAGATCGCTGGTGGCGCGCGGCCCCCAGAGCTCGATGGATCTGAACACGCGACCCACCTGTTCCTCCCACGGCCAGTCTTCCTCGCCGAAGTGAAAGAACGGCATCCAGTAGTAGCCGTCGGGGAACCAGTAGGTCAGGACGGCGCTCCCGTCTGGCGCTTCCCACCAAAACTCGTTCTTGACGGTTTCCGGGTCCCCGCCCCGACCACGCCACAGGAACGCATTGTCGATGCCGAAGCCGGCTAGAATTTGCGGCATCTGGCCGATGTGGCCGAAGGTGTCCGGCAGGTAGCCCACGGAGAGGATGGGAATATCCAGCTCCTGGGCCACGCGGCGACCCAGCCAGAGGTTTCTAATGTGGGACTCGCCGCTCACCAGGAATTGATCCGAGAGGACGTACCATGGGCCGCATTCGATGCGACCGGTTCGGAGGTACTGCACCAACCTGGCATGATTCTCTGGCCGGACTTCCAGATAGTCGCGGAGCACGCTGGTCTGGCTGTCCAGGAGGAAGGTGCGGAACTCGGGATCGCGGTCCAGGATCTCGAGCAGGTCGTCGATGAGCTGGACCAGCCGAATGCGAAAGTCCTGAAAGGTAGCCCACCACTCTCGATCCCAGTGTGTGTGGTGGAAGGTGTAAATGTGGAAGTACGGGTGCTTCCCGGCGAGCCTGTTTCGCGCCATCGTGCTCAGGTCGGTCGATGCCATTGCCATGTCTCTCGAATCAAATCGTAATCCTCTGCCTCTAGAGGTTCCTGAGTGAGGTCGATGTGGGTCGCGAAGTAGAGCGAGGGGATGCCGATCCTCGGTTGCAGTTCGACGTACTCGCGCCACATCGCCTTGTTTCGTACCGGCCAGTTGTCCGTGTCGATCGGCGTATCGGGGCACGCGGCGCGTGCCACCCGTGCACGCAGCTCCATGGTGTGTGCGATATCCCATCCCGCCCGGGGATCGTCCAGTTCGGTGAGATCGAGCATATCGTTGAGCCGGATCATGTCCACCACATCGGTCAGATACGGGTGGGGCGTGTGCGCCATAATCAGCGCGTCCGCCTTGATCGCCCTGGCTTCGTCGTGGATGATGCCCAGATAGCGGCGGAGCAGTTCCAATCCCCAACTCGCGCCGTGGATGCGTAGTCCCGGCCCATTGGGAATACGGTGCGTGAAGTCGATCTTGAAGCCATCGGCGTGGTACCCGTCGGCGGAGAGCATCCGGCGCACGGAGCCGCGTAGCCTGCGCTCGAAGCGTGGGTTGGTCGGATCGACGCCCAGTGGTAGGCCGGCGGCATTGAGGATGCACTCCTCGTCCGGCACGCCCTCACGGTCCCAGGCTTTGAGCCAGAGCAGCACGTGGCGACCCTCGGCATGGTGGCCCTCCACGAAGCCGGGAAGATCGGGCCACTTCTCCTCATCAACGACATTGTCACCGTAGGTGCGCTGCCACTTATCGTCCAGCACCACCGTGCCTGGAACAACACCCGCGCGGGCCAGGGACGCCAACCACTCCTCGTAAAGGTCCTGACGGGCATACCCAGCCGCGTACTTCATGGTGGCGAGGAAGGCGCGGAAGTCGGGGCGTTCGTGCTCCTGTACATCGTATCCATGATCGGCGGCAGCGCGGGCGCACTGCGCGCCCCAGCCGCAGAAGATGGGGCGCGACCACCATTCAGGACGATATGCTTCGGGGGAGGGTGACTTGTGTGCAAGACGCAACGCGGTGACATGCGCGGCCAGGGCAGCGTACTCGTCGCCGGCAAAGTCGATGCCGATGGCCGGGAGGCGATATGTTCCGCGTACCTGCGTCATGCCGTCGTAGGCCAGTGAGAGAGAGAAGCCGGGACCGCCGTGGTATCGGTACTCGGTGAAATGGTTTTCGCCCTGCTCGGCCTCGACTCCGAGCCCGACCCAGCCGGTCGGCGTCTGGAAGGCCAGGCAGAACGGGGCGGGGGTAAAGAACCAGTGCCGCTTGCCGGGCAGCGGTGCACCGCTGAGGTCGATCACGGTGCCTCCGGCCGGATCGAAATACGGCTCGTTGCGGGTGTTCGGCTCCGGGTTGAAACCGCGCAGAAAGATGTTACCCGACGGGAAGAAGCCCGACCCCCAGCGCGGGTGCGCGGAGCTGTAGCCCCCGAAATAGCGCGCCTCGCTGAGCATTCCCTGGCCCTCGACCGTTATCTGATAGGTCAGACGATGAGGAAGGCAGCGAAACTCGATGGTCTTCGCGTCCCACAGCGAGCTGCGCACCCGCGTGGAAAAAACAGTTTCCGCCGCCGATTCGCCTATCTGCCACGCGTCCATGGCCACACTATCATCCAGGCCGGCCAGGGTATGCACACTGGACAGCACAAAGAGTTCCGTCAGGCGCCGGCCGGCACGGTCCGCGAGATAGACAAAGGGCCGATCACGCGGAAAGGTCAGGCTATATGAATCCGCGGAGAACCGCAGATCCGGGCCGTCCTGCTCCACCACGCCGCTTCCCTCACTGGGAAGGACACACCCTCCCGCTCTGTCTATTTCCATTATGCTGAAGCAATTGCGCGAGGAGAAGTAAACTTTTCTTCGGTTGCTGTCAGGGAGGTAAGATCGTTGAGCAATGCTACGATGCCGGCGGTGGTCCAGTACGGACTCGAGGCCGGGAAGGTCGAGTTGCGTGAGGCGCCGGTGCCGGCTATTGACGAGGACGAGGTGCTGTTGCGAGTTGGCGCGGTCGGTGTGTGTGGGAGCGATGTTCACCAATATCTAGGCACGCCCTCCTGGCGGGTGAACGTGCCGGTGATTCTGGGGCACGAGTTCACCGGTACCGTGGCGGCGGTGGGCAGTCGAGTGGTGGGCTTTATGGAGGGAGACCGCGTGGTCTCGGAGACGGCCGCGCGTATCTGTGGCGTGTGTGTCTTCTGCCGCTCCGGCAACTATAATGTCTGCCCGCATCGCCAGGGTTTCGGATACGGCATCAACGGCGCCATGGCGGAATACGTGCGGGTGCCCGCGCGCTGCCTGCACCACATCCCGGACACACTGAGCTTTGAGCGCGCGGCGATGACCGAGCCCACCTGTGTGGCCTATAACGCGGTCGCGGAGCGCTCCACGCTCAAGCCTGGATGCAGCGTACTCGTGCTGGGTCCGGGTCCCATCGGCCTGCTCTGCTTGCTGGTCGCCAGGTTGCACGGGGCCGGCGCCACGATCGTCGCTGGGTTGACGGCGGATACCGGGCGGCTAGAACTGGCCCGCCGCTTGGGAGCGACGCACACTATCGATTCCCAGCAGCACGACTTGATGGAGGTGATCCGGAACACGGGGGATGGCTACGGCGTGGATCTGGTGGTGGACGCCGCCGGCGTGGCCGCGTCGCTGCGCGCGGCGATGGAGGCTGTTCGTCCGATGGGCCAGATCGCCAAGGTAGGCTGGGGCCCCGGATCGCTCGACGCGTCGCTGGACCCCATTGTGCAGAAGGCGGTGACTATTAACGGCTCGTTCAGCCACAACTACCGCACCTGGGAGCGCGTGATCGCGCTGCTGGCCTCGGATCAGATCGACCCCAGTCCACTGGTGGGGCTGAACGGACCCCTGGACCGCTGGCAGGAGGGCTTCGAGGGCATGCACGACGGCCGGCTGGCCAAGGCCGTGCTCACGCCATGATGGGGCAGCATGGCCTCACCGGCGTGCGGAATCTGCCCTAACCGGTATGTCGGTACAAATCGCGGCGTTCCCGAAGTGCTACCTGGAGGCCATGATGCCGCCCAGGCGGATGACCTGGTTGGACTGGATCGAGCTGGCGGGCGGCCTGCCGCACGTGCAAGGCTTGGAAGCCTATCCGCCGGCCCTGGATTCGCTGGAGCCGGACTATCTGCACCAGATGCAAGCAGCGGCCGGCAGTCGAGGTCTGGCGGTCCCCATGATGTGCGCCTCGCCAGACTTTACCAGGCCGGACCCGACGGAACGAGCCGCGGAAACCGAGCGACAACGCGCGGTGATCGACGCCACGGCGGAGCTGGGCGGCCGGTTCTGCCGCGTGCTCTCCGGGCAACGCCGGCCCGAGGTAACGCGCGAACAGGGTATTACCTGGACCGTGCAGGCCATCGAGGAGCTGCTACCCCATGCCGAGCGTCGCGAGGTGACGCTGACCATGGAGAACCACTATAAGGTTGGGTTCTGGGAGTATCCGGAGTTCGCCCAGGCCAGCGATATCTTTCTGGAGATCATCGGCCAGATCGATTCTCCCTGGTTCGGCGTGAATTACGATCCGTCGAATGCCTTGATCGCGGGGGACGACCCTCTCGCCCTGCTCAACCAGGTGAAAGATCGCGTGGTCAGCATGCACGCCTCCGATCGCTCGCTGGCGGGCGGCACCCTGGACGATCTCCGCCGGCACGACGCCGACCCCATGCTGGGCTACGCGCCGTACGTGCAGCACGGCGTGGTCGGTCACGGGCTGATCGACTACGACGCGATTTTCCAGGTGCTGAAGGGCGTGGGCTTCGATGGCTGGATCTCCATCGAGGACGGCCAGGACCCTGAGAATGGGATGGAGAATCTGGCCGAGTCCGCGGAATTTCTGCACGGCAAGTTGCTGGAGCATGGGCTGTAAAGTGGCGTGTGTCTCATGGCCGATGTGCCACTCAAGAAGACAAAGCACCTAATCAGACGTCGGTGGCGCGACTACCGCACGGCGATGGGGCGTCGCCCCGTCAAGGAGTTCGTCGATACGCTCAATGATGTCGACGCTGCCGCCGTCGCTGGCGCCATGAAGGAGGTGAGAGAAGAGGGACTTGTGGCCGCCCGCCATCTGCGTGGTGATATCTACGAGGTTCGTGCCGACGGGAACAGGCAGATCTTCCGGATTCTCTTTGCTGAGGAGGGAAAGCACGGACATGTGCTTCTATCACTCACCGGTTTCAATAAGAAGACCCAGAAAACACCACCAGACCAGATCAACCTGGCGGAGAGGCGGCTTCGAGAGTGGCGTTCTAGGAGAACGTGAGATGCTTGCAGTAACCTACCACGGATGGTATGTTGTGCCTGGAGGCGCCGAACCCATGTCAACCCTTACCGACAGCGATACCGACTTCCTCGACGAGATTATCGAGGAGCGCACCGCCATGAACCCTGCCTTCACCGCAATAGTGGAGGAGGCCTATCAGCGCCGGTTGCTGCTTCGGCAGCTCGCGGAAGCGCGCAAAGCTGCACACCTCACCCGTACGGTGGTTGCTGCCCGGATGGGTACCTCTGAGGCCGCTGTGGCCCGCCTCGAGGCAGCGATGGGAGATCCCAAGGTGTCCAGCATCGAGCGATTCGCCGCGGCAGTTGGGAAGCGCATCCACTGGGAGATCGTCGACGCACACTCGTGAATTACCATGAAAGAGATGGAATACGTCAGTGGATCGAGAATATAATCCGCGTGCCGTACACCGCGTGGCAAAGGCTGCGGGATTACCGCCCGACGTGGACATTCGACCATGGCACGAGGATGACTTCCCCTCGATTCAGCGCCTCTCTCGAATCGAGGGCTGGCCGACCCCGGTCGAACGTCGAGCGGATGCGGTCCGGGGCTGGCACGGCTCCTGGCCCGCATTGGTCGCGGTGCATGATGGCTCGGTGGTCGGATTCCTTCGAGCCGTGAGCGACGGTGCGGTCACAACCTATGTGGCTGAAATTCTTGTGACCTCGGCGTGGCGAGGCCGTCGATTGGGTGTGGCCCTGCTCGCCGTAGCCCAGTATCTCTGTCCGGGCACGCGCCTTGACCTACTGGCAACCAGCCAGAGCCGCACCTTTTACGAGAGGGTCGGGTTTCGTCTATTTCCCGGCTATCGAAGAAGTTGGGCTGAATTCGAATCTCTCCTCTACGTCGGGTCAAGTTGAAGGTGACGAATGGGTACGCTTGCAAGAGGCAGGCGAATGACATGCCGCATGAATCGCGTCATGCCAATGCAGCAGAATAGGTGAGTTGGTAAAAAGCCAAGTGCAAGGCGTCCGTGAGCTGGAATCTCTGGTACAAGCGCACTACGACGCTGCTCCGGCGTCAGTCCGCCTTCTCGCTGGCGGCTGGGATGGGAGCGTCTATCTCGTCACACGACCCCAAGGTCCGGCCTGGGTTCTGCGCGTCGTCAGCCGGAAATCCGCTGAACGGGATGTGGCCGTCCTCTCCTTCCTGGAGAGCCAACACTTTCCCGCACCGCGTGTCATCCGCTCTTTGAGTGGCTGTGGAACGGCTCCCTTTGGCGAACACTCAGTGCTCGTCACGACCTTTATCGACGGCACTCCCGCCGGCTTTTTTCCGCACATTCTCTTCGGCGTCGGCGAGGCGCTCGGTCGTCTCCATACGCTCAATAGCGCGGAGGCGCACACGTTGCCGCCCGCCGAGATGCTCCCAGCAACAGACATGGCGATCGCTCTGGAGTGGCTGGCGTTGGCCGAGCCACGTCTACCTCCCGGCCTGCGTGGCTGGTATGACCAGTTGGTGGGAGCTATCCGCGGAATCCGTAGCTACGATCACCTGCCTCAATCCCTCATTCACAATGATTGCCACCCGGGCAATGCGATTCTCATGCCGGAAGGTCCCATCATGATCGATTGGCACGGCGCGGGTCTCGGACCTCCGGTTGTCGATCTCGGGTTTCTCCTTATTTCCTGCGAGATTGCACCCTCATGAGCTGCGCCACTGGCGCCGAACCCCGATCGAGTCGTTACAATCGTCGATGGCTACGCTCGTTACCGAACACCGACCATCGACGAACTCGACTGGCTTCCTGACGCGATGCGCTTTCGTTCGCTCCTTTATGGCGCCGCTCATGTTGCAAAGTGCGCGGAGCAGGGCCTGGAAACAGTTTCAGAGACATGGTGGTGGGAAAGGTACGAGGCCGCGGATGAGGTTGCAAATCGAGCTCGGCTTCGGTTCGAGGGATATTGATCGCCGCAAGAATCGTCGACGCTCACGCAGCGCAGTGAATGACATGTCCACCACGCTGAGGTGGAATGAGCATCTCGACACTTCGTGGCCGCATGAGTTGGCCGCCGCCGTCCTAGCCGGCGCGCGCCTTGAAACGCTCTGGTTGTTTCTGAGAAACGTTTGCATAGTATCTATCTCGGACGCCCATGGTTAGGTCCTGCCGGCGGCATGCATTTGCGACCCACGTGGGGCGTTACGAATGGCGGGATTCAGGGTAGCAAAGAGCGCGGTAAGCAGGACGACCGCACTGGCGCCGATGGCGGTCGGTGTCACCCCCGC
>JAABUJ010002894.1_pt1 | contig 20186 bp, 18 predicted proteins | sample 5559131 | NCBI WGS metagenome assembly JAABUJ01 (sample SAMN10711875, study PRJNA513366) | rock metagenome | isolation source: Antarctica rocks | place: Antarctica: Victoria Land, Mt New Zealand nord | collected 2016-01-07 | reverse complement strand
CATCGACCAGTCGCCGCGGCGGGGAAGAAACCCGCGTCGACATGACCCGAGACGATCAGCTACAGCCGCTTCAACCAGCTGCAGCGACACGCGGCAAGGTTCTGAGACCAGGTCTAAGCCTGGCCGGCGAGCCGCACGTCGACCCAGGCGCGAACGGCGTGTGGAACCCAGACCGCACCATCGCCGCCTCGTTGGACCGGATGCGGCTACCAGCAGGCAGCGTCCTGCTCGACTCCGGTCCCGGATTCGCCGTACTGGCCGCAACCCACCGCCCCCGGCAGTTCGTCATCACCTCCGATCGGGACTTCGCAGGCGCGGTCATCGACCCGGTCGGCCACCACATCCGCTACCTGCTCGTCAACGACGGGAGAGATGTCTACGACGCGGTCCGGCACACCTGGCCCGATCTGGGCAGTGGACGCAGGACGCCCTGGGCGAGACTGGCCGTCCGCTACCCGCGGCCGCTGCCCGGATCCCACCTGTGGTCGCTGTGGCAGGTCGCCGAGCCGCCGCCCCGCTCCTGACGCCTGCCTCCCGTCCCGCCGTTCCGAAAGGACGATCCTCATGTCGCGCTCCCTGTCCGAGGTTGGTGCTGCGCCACCACCCAAGCCGATTGCTGCAGCGACCGGCCAATCAGAACTCGCCGTCAGTCGAAGTCGTCGCCGACTTGCTGGGGGTCTGCTGCGTGCGCTGCGACCCAAGCAGTGGGTCAAGAACGTGCTGGTGGTTGCCGCACCTGCCTCAGCCGGAGTGCTATTTCGTCCCGCCGTGCTCGGACAAACCGCGGTCGCGCTCGTCACCTTCACCGCATGCGCCGCCGCCGGCTACCTGATCAACGACGCCGGTGACGTCGCCTCGGACCGCAAGCACCCCACCAAACGATTTCGGCCGATCGCCGCTGGCCTAGTGCCCGTAGCAGTGGCGCGGGCAACCGCCCTCCTGCTGACGGTAAGCGCACTGCTCGCCGGTGGCCTCGTCTGCGGCTGGCAGCTCAGCGCAGCGCTCGCGGTCTACCTGGCGGTCACCTTTACCTACTCGACGTGGCTCAAGCATGTCGCCATCCTCGAGATGCTGCTGGTCGCAGCGGGTTTCCTGCTTCGCGCGGTGACTGGCGCAGCTGCTACCCACGTCACCATGTCCCGCTGGTTTCTGATCGTTACCGGTTTCGGGTCGCTTTACATGGTCGTCGGCAAGCGCTACGCAGAAGTCACCGGTCTTGGCGAGAACGCCGTCGGCGCACGCCGAATCTTGGGCGAGTACCCAGTCAACTTCCTGCGGCAGACCCGCGAACTAGCAGCCGGCGTCACGCTCGTCGGCTACTGCCTCTGGGCGTTCGAGCGCGCCCCGGTGCACGCGTTCCCATGGGGGCAGCTGTCCATCCTGCCGGTGACGTTCGGGCTCCTGCGCTACGGGATGCTGCTCGAACGCGGCCAAGGCGGCGCCCCCGAGGACGTCGTGCTGGGCGACCGGCCGCTGCTCGTTGCAGGAATGCTGTGGGTCATCACCTTCGGGCTTGGCGTGTTCGTGTCGAACATGTGACCGTCCCCAGCAAGCCGCCAACCCGGCGAAGGGCCGGGCTGGCGCTAGGGCTCCCGGTTCTGATTGTGGGCTTGGTGGTGGCAACGCTGGCGGTGTCGGGCCGGTGGTTTCTACCCGGTCAGCAGCGCCTCGGGCTCGTGGGGTTCAACTGGCCCAACGCCGGCCGGGTCTACGTCACGCAGCTCGTTCAGCAGAGCACGACACCGACCCAACCCGACCGCCCCTTCACCGTCGCCCGCGCCCACGGCATCACCCGCGTGCGCGTCTTCATCGGGGATGACCTGACCATCCGGAGCTGGCAGCAAGACCCGGCCGCGGCGATGGACCGCGTACAGCGAATGCTCAACGACGCCGCCGCAGCTGACGTCAAAATCGTCGTCGGAAACTATCTGACCCAGGACACCGTCAGCGTTCTCGCTGGGCACGGCTACCCCTCCTGGGCGGCAGCACAGCAGGATCTCACGACCCCCGGATCACCGCCGTGGACCGAGTTCGGCGCCTGGCTGCAAGCCCTGGCCGGGCGCTTCGGCCACAGCCCGGCCATCGCCAGCTTCGAGGTGATGAACGAACCCAACTGGATGCTCGGACTCGACAGCGGCGCAGTCGACCGCGACACCGGACTGCGCTTTTTGGATCACTTCGCTGCAGCTCTACACGACTTCGGGGCACCAGAGGTCAACGGCGGCGGACGTCCGGTCTATGACCCGGTGACCCTCAGTGACACGCAGCTTGCGCTCTACACCCGGAACCTTGACGTTCTCGACGATCACCTATACCCCGCACTCGAACCCGACGGTCGTCCCGTCGGTGGCGCCGGCGACGCCCGGGCAGCTGTCGCTGGCACCGCACGCTGGTTCGACCGGGCCCGGGCCGTGACCCACCGGCGCATGCCAGGCATGCTCGGCGAAGTCGGGACGGTCCCGGACGTCTGGGGAAAATCGGCTGCCGAAGCCGGATCCGCACGGGGCTGGACCACTCTGGCCTGGGCATTCGACGCTTTCGATGTCAACAACTTCACTGACACCGTGCACACCGAAACCCTGTCTTGGGTGACCGCCCGAAACAACGCAGCCCTCAAAACGCAACACTGAAGGAAGCAAAGACTGTGGTTGTAACCCCCTTTGTAACCGTTGTGCCGGGTCCGCCGGGGCCCCGAGCAGCATTGGCCAGGCGAGCACGGCAACGACCGTTTGTGGGACAGGGGCAGCGATGTGTCGGAACCCAGGCTGGTAACGGCCGACGGACGTTCCGCTACCCGCGACCGGTATCAACATGCCGCTTCGAGTTCTGTCGGGGGTTTGCCGTACGTTGCCGGGCCGAGGACGTGATGGAGGTATGGCAGGTGCCAGCGTGGTGGACGGTCAACGATGGGGGAGTGGTGCTGCGAACCTTCCGCCTCGGGCTGACGCCCCTACGCCTGAGCCCCCGGAGGGACAGGACTGGAGCGACGGCGACGAGCTCAGGTGGCTACGACTCTTGTCGGACGCCCGGCCCGCTCGAGGTGTGCCTGTCGCCGGGGGACCAGGCAAGTTCGAGGTGCTCCTAGAGGCAAGCAGCTTGTTCAGGGGCAGGCGGTAGCGCGACGCCCCCGGGTGTCTCGCCACTGGCGGTGCGGGTCCGCGAGGTCGCCACAGCGCTAGTAGGGGTTTGCCTGACGCTGAGCCCGTCCAACAGCGGGGTGGTCGTGACTTAAGCCCAGCACGACCAGATGGAGTGCGACTCCTCCTGGTGCCTGCAGGGCGGTCGTCCGCGCGTCTACTCGTAACCGCGTGGTCAGCGGACGAGGACCGCGTCAATGGCGGCCTGCAGGAGGTGGAACGCTTCCTCGTCGTCCCAGACCGCGGGCGAGTGCCGCCACGCGACGTAGCCATCGGGTCGGACCAAGATGACGCCGGCCTCTTCGACTTCCCGGGCGCGGCGCCAGTCGTGGTAGCTGTCCCGTGCGCGCTCAGCGCCGACGACGACAGTCCGTAGGAACGGCAGGTCGAGCTTGTGGGCCGCGCTCGTCCACGCGCCGCCAGAGAGGCCGGTGACGAGGGAGAACTTGCCGTGCCCGGTGACGTCCAGGGTTGAGACCTTGTGGCCTGAGTCGTTCACGAGCCATACGTGCGGCAGCTTCGCGCCGGGTCGGGTGGTGGCCTGCAGGTACAGGCCCTTGTCCCGGGCCCATCTTTCCTCTGCTGCATCCGGGTCGGGTAGTACCGCCGCGGATGCGTAGCGCTGGTTGAGCTCGGTGCCTTGGGCGTTGAACTCGGTGTTCTTGAACTCGATGGCGTCGATGAGCGCCTCACGGACGGCCACGCCGGCAGGGGTCGGGTCGTTGAGCTTGGCCAGGCCAGCGGCGACGGCGTCGGCTTGGCCGTGGGTGCGGAACGCCTCGTTGATGGGGCCGTAGTCGATGCGGGACTGGTTGGCGCGGGCGACGACCTGCTGCCCGACCGGGGCACGCTCGTGGGAGTACGTCTCGAGCAGTTCGGGGCCGGCCCAGGCCTTGATGACGTAGGCGAGCTTCCAGGCGAGGTTGAACGCGTCCTGGATGGAGGTGTTCGACCCGAGCCCGCTCGATGGTGGGTGCCGGTGAACGGCGTCGCCGCCGCAGAACACGCGGCCCTTGGAGTACTGGGTGGCCCAGGCCTGGTTGATCTGCCAGGTGGTGACGTTCTGGATCTCGACGTCGACATGTGGGTCGCCGATCATCTCGCGGATGCGGGGCAGGACCGCTTCGGGTCGCAGGTCGGGCTCGGGGCCTTCGATGTCGTAGCCCCAGCCGGCGATCCACTCGGTCCAAGGGCGGATGGCGCGGAAGGTGCCCATGCCGATCTCTCCGTATCCTGCGCCGGGGGTCATGATCCAGTGCAGGATGCTCGGTCGGTGCGCGACGTACTGCGTCAGATCTGCCTTGAACAGCGTGTAGATGGTGCCGGCACGGCCCATCGTGCCTTCGATGGGCAGGTCTAGCTCGTCGACGACGCGCGAGCGCGCGCCGTCGGCGCCGATCAGGTACCGGCTTCGAATGGTGTACTCGTGCCCGCTGAGCCGGTCTCGCAGGATTGAGGTCACGCCGGTCGCGTCCTGGACGTGCGAGACGTACTCGGTGTTGAACGCGATCTCCGCCCCCCGCGCGGCCGCGTTCTTCACCAGCACCGGCTCCATGTAGGGCTGCGGGATGTCCAGCAGCGGACACGGGCTGCCCTGCAGGTAGTCACCGATTCGGTTCTCACCTGTGCCCCAGGTGCGCAGCCGCGCGACCTCGGCGCCGGCCAGGCTCGTGGTGAACAGGGTGTCACCCATCAGCTTCCACGGAGTGGCGACCGACGTCGCCTCCTGTTCGACCCCCAGGTCACGCAGGACCTCGAGGGTGCGCTGGTTGGTGATGTGCGCGCGTGGACTGTTGGCCAGCCAGTTCCACTTCGCTGCCACCCGCACCCGCACCCCGTAGGTGGCGAGCGCGAGCGCGGCCGCGGCGCCGGTCGGTCCGGTGCCGACGACGAGCACGTCGGTGTCGAACTCCTCGGTACCTGCATACCGGGTGGGCGCACTCATCCCGTCGTCGCCTCCGCCCGCCGGTCGCTGCCGGCTGCGGCTGTGGTGTCGCTGCTGGCGAGCAGGTCGAGGGCGACGTCGACGATCATGTCCTCCTGCCCGCCGACCAGGCCGCGTCGACCCACCTCCACGAGAATGGCGCGAGTGTCCAGGCCGTAGGTCGTCGCGGCGCGTTCGGCATGGCGCAGGAAGCTGGAGTACACGCCGGCGTAGCCGAGGGTGAGGGTCTCCCGGTCGACCTGCACCGGGCGGTCCTGCAGCGGGCGGACGAGGTCGTCGGCGGCGTCCTGCAGCGCGAACAGGTCGCAGCGGTGCTGCCAGCCCTGGATGTTGGCCACGGCGATGAGCGGCTCAATCGGGCAGTTGCCGGCGCCGGCGCCCATGCCGGCCAGGGAGGCGTCGACGCGGGTGACGCCGTTCTCGACGGCGACGACGGAGTTGGCGACGGCGAGGGAAAGGTTCTGGTGGGCGTGGATGCCGAGCTCGGTGGCGTCGTCGAGCAGCTCCCGGTAGGCGCGGATGCGGTCGCGGACGCCGTCCATGGTCAGCCGGCCGCCGGAGTCGGTGACGTAGATGCAGTGGGCGCCGTAGGACTCCATCAGCTTGGCCTGCTGCGCGAGCTCGGACGGCGAGGCCATGTGGCTCATCATGAGGAACCCCGACACGTCCATGCCGAGCTCGCGGGCCTTGGCGATGTGCTGGGCGGCGATGTCGCCTTCGGTGGCGTGGGTCGCCACACGGACGGACGTGACGCCCAGGTCGTGGGCGCGTTCCAGGTTCTCGATGGTGCCGATGCCGGGCAGCAGCAGGGTCGTCAGCTTGGCGTTCTTCACGACAGCAGCGACGGCGCCGATCCACTCCTCGTCGGTGTGCGCACCGGGGCCGTAGGTGAGGCTCGCGCCGGCAAGGCCGTCGCCGTGCGCGATCTCGATCGCGTCGACACCGGCTGCGTCGAGCGCGGCGGCGATCTCGGTGACCTGCTCGAGGGTGTAGCGGTGCCGGACGGCATGCATGCCGTCGCGCAGGGTGACGTCCTGGATGTAGACCTTCGGCCCGACCGGGGTGCTGGGAGTGCTCATGCGGCGGCCTCCGCAGGCAGTGTTCCGGTGGCCTCGGCCTGCGCGGCTAGCGTGTCGGCGACCCGCAGTGCGGCCGAGGTCATGATGTCGAGGTTGCCGGCGTAGGCAGGCAGGTAATGTGCCGCGCCTTCGACCTCGAGGAAGACGCTGACCTGGGTGCGGAGGTCGGGTTCGAGGTCCGGGTTGAGCGTGCGGGTGGTCTCGTCGGCATCCAGGTCCCGGAACTGCACCTGCTGCTTGAGCCGGTAGCCGGGCACGTAGGCGGAGACGTCGGCAACCATCTGCTCGATCGAGGCGGTGACCTTGTCACGCCCGCCGGCGTCGAGCTGGTCGGTCAGGCACAGCACGGTGTCGCGCATGATCAGCGGCGGGTCGGCCGGGTTGAGCACGATGATCGCTTTGCCGCGCGCGGCTCCGCCGACCTGCTCGATCGCGGCCTTCGTGGTTTCGGTGAACTCGTCGATGTTGGCGCGGGTGCCGGGCCCCGCGGACTTCGAGGCGATGGAGGCGACGATCTCGCCGTAGTGCACCGGCGTGGCGCGGCTGACAGCAGCGACGATGGGGATGGTGGCCTGGCCGCCGCAGGTGACCATGTTGACGTTCGGTGCGTCCAGGTGCTGCTCAAGGTTGACCGCCGGCACCGTATACGGGCCGATCGCCGCCGGGGTCAGGTCGATCAGCTGCTTGCCCAACGGTGCGAGCTTCGCCGCGTTGGCGATGTGCGCCTTGGCCGAGGTGGCGTCGAAGACGATCGCGATGTCGTCGAAGCCACCCATCGCGATGAGGCCATCGACTCCGTCGGCTGTGATGGGCACACCGAGCCGCTGGGCACGGGCCAGCCCGTCGGAGTTGGGGTCGATGCCGACCATCGCGCCCATCTGCAGGTGCTGTGCCAGGCGCATCACCTTGATCATCAGGTCGGTGCCGATGTTGCCGGAGCCGATGATCGCGACCTTCGTCTTGCTCATGTGCTCTCCCTTGCCGGGTGGTCGCCGGCGTCCCTCGACGATGCGGTGGTCCTGCTGAATGACACGGTGACGGCGCCGACATCGGTGATGTTTGCGGTGAACGAGCAGCCAGGCTCGACCGTGACCATCGGTCCGAGGGCGCCGGAGAGGATGACGTCGCCGGCGCGCAGCGGGTTGCCGAAGTCGCGGACCGTTCTCGCCAGCCAGGCGACCGCAGTGAGCGGGCCGCCGAGGCAGTCCGCCCCGGTGCCCTCGGAGACGACCTCGCCGTCGCGGGTCATCGACATGGACGTCGCGACCAGGTCGAGCCCGTCGAGCGGGACGGGCTGGTCGCCAAGGGCGAACATGGCCGACGAGCCGTTGTCGGCGACGGTGTCGAGGATGCTGATGTCCCAGCCGGCGATGCGGCTGTCGACGATCTCGAGCGCAGCGACGATGTGGTCGGTCGCGGCGGCCACATTGGCCTCGCCAATCGGGCCGGCCTGGTCGAGGTCGGCGCTCAGGACGAACGCGATCTCGGCCTCGATCTTGGGCTGCAGCAGCCGTCCGATGTCGACAGGCTCGCCGGGGACCGTGTGCATGTCGTCGAGCAGCACACCGAAGTCGGGTCGGTCGACGCCGAGCTGGGCCTGCACCTTGGGGTTCGTCAGGCCGATCTTGCGGCCGACGATGCGGGCCCCGGCCGCGGTGCGCCGCGCGATGGACGCGCTTTGCACCTGGTAGGCAAGGTCGATGTCGGCGCCGACGTCGCCGTGGTCGAGCAGTAACCGGATCGGCGTGCAGGGGATGCCGGTGTCCTGGGCGGATTGGAGCCGCCGAACCACCTCGACGGCGGCGTCGTCCAGGGCGGGTCCGGCAGGGCCGCTCAGGACAGCTCCTCGTCCAGGAAGCCGAGCACGAGGTGGTTGAACTTGTCGCGCTGCTCCCACTGCGGCCAGTGCCCGGCGTCGCTGATGTGCTCAAACCGGCCGCCGGTGATCTTCTCGGCCATGGTCATGCCGGCCGACGCCGGCCCGGACGGGTCGTTGGAGGTCCAGACGACCAGCGCCTGGTGCGGGACGGCGGCGAGCTCGTCGTCGGTGATCAGGTTGCGGCGACGTACGTCGGGGTCCTGTAGGCACAGGATGTGGCGCATCGACTCGGCGAACCTCGGTTGGGCGTAGATGGTGCGGCGGATATCGACGAGTTCGTCGGTGACGGTCTTCCGGTCGGCCATCAGCCACTCCAGTCGGGCGCGGATCCGCTCGTCGGTGGGCTCGTCCGCTGCGGCCTGCGACAGGCTGCGGATGCGCTCCATCACCTCCGGGGTGGCCATGGTGCCGCCGGGGGTGTTGAGCACGAGCCGCAGTGCACGGTCGGGGTGGGCGGCGGCGAACTTGACTGCGACCCAACCACCGAGCGACTCACCGTTGAGGTTGGCCCGCTCGATGCCGAGTGCGTCCAGCAGCCCGGCGAGGTGCTCCACGTAGTCGGGCAGTTCGAGGTCTGTGGTGGCGGGGGCGGAGTAGCCGTGGCCGGGGTAGTCGTAGGCGACGACGCGGTACTTCGCGGCGAACGCCGCGATGTTGTGCGCGTACGCCTCCAGGTGGCCGCCGGTGCCGGGCATCAATACCAGTGGTTCGCCTTCGGCTGGGCCGGCTTGCAGGACTCGGGTCCGCCAGGGCCCGACCCGGACGTAGTCGATCGAGTGCGGAGTCGATGACAGCGCCACCCATACCGGGGTGTCGCGGGGGGGCTCGGGTGCACTGTCGGTCATGGGTTCGCTGCCGCTCCGGTCAGGGCGCCGATCGCCTCCGCGCTGGTGACGATCTCCGCGAGCAGGCCGAGCGAGGCCAGCGATGCCTCGTGGGTCGCGTCGTCGGCTGCGCTGCACGCATCGGAGACGATGACGGTCCGGTAGCCCAGGTCCGAGGCCTGCCGGGCGGTGCCCTCGACGGAGAAGTTCGTGGCGACGCCGGCAAATAAGAGCGTGTCGATGCCGCGCGAGCGCAGCAGCACGTCGAGTTGGCTGGCTGAGAAGCCCCCGACCCTCTGGTGGGTGAGGACCAGGTCGCCGTCCCGGGGGGTGAGCTCGGGCAGGATCTGCGCCTTCTCGCTGCCCTCGACCAGGCAGCCGCTCTGGGACACGATGCCGAGGATGGGTGAGTTGGGGACGAGGTCGGCGAAGCCGGGCTGCCACGCGACCCGGGTGTAGATGACCGTGGCGCCGGCCGAGCGGGCGGCGTCGAGCAGTGCGCCGGTGACGCCGACCACGCCGACCTTGTCCGCCTGAGCGGCAAAGAAGCCGCCGAAGGCGCCCTCGGCGGTGACGACGTCCTTTTGCATGTGGACGGCGATGACGGCGGTGGTGGACGGGCTCAGGTCCATGACAGCTCTCCCGGCTAGTGGGTTCGGGCCCGGTCAGGCGTGGGCGAGGATGGAGGCGCCGATGTCGCTCACGTCGCGCTCGGCGGTAAACGGGTTGGACAGGAACACGCTGACCAGGTCTACCCCTGAGTCAGTCATGATCTTGGTCTGCTGCTGCAGATCCTCCGGGCCGCCGTACATGCACCAGTAGTCGACGAGCTCCTTAGTGATCAGCGGCTTGTGCGCCGGGTCGAGCCCCCGCAGGTACTTCGCCCACGTCTCGAGGTAGTGCGGCTGGTCGGGCGAGTTCGGGTCGCCGAGGTAGGCCATCGCCGCCGCCGTCGACGCTTGCACGATGGGTGCGCCGAGCTCGTCGATGTGCTCGTTCATGAACCCGGCGTTGGTCAGGCACGAGGAGATCGGGCCGGAGCCGAAGCCGTTGGAGATGCCGTCTTCCCACGTCTCGCCCGGCTGCGTCTTGTAGAACCAGGTCAGCGAGATCAGTTGGACCGACCCCTCGGGGCGGCCGGCGTCGGCGACCGCCTTGTCCAGCTCTCGTCTGACGAGCTTGATCATGTCCGGCTGCGGGCCGAGGCAGTAGATGACCGCGTCCGCGACCGCGGCGGCGGCTCTGAGGCCCTTCGGGCCGCCGACAGCCACCCACAGTGGCACCTCGGAGGTGAAGTCATACCAGTGGCCGTCGCGGTCGAGGAACTCGATGTCGCGCTCCTGGTTGAGCCACTTGTGGTTCACCCGCTCGCCAGCGAGCAGCTTCTTCGACACGCGGATGTGTTCCATCAACTCGTCGACCTTTGCGGGCCGGTTGCCCATGGAACGCAGGGCGTTGTTGGCGGTGCCGATGCCCATGAACGTGCGGCCGGGCGCGAGGTGGTTCAACGTCGCGACCGAGTTCGCGGTGACCGGCGCGATGCGGGTCAGCGGATTGGTGACCATCGTGCCGAGGTTGATGGTCGAGGTCTTCGTCGCGGCGATCGCCAACTGCTGGTACGGGTCGGAGAATAGCAACGGTCCCTCGCCGACACCGAAGTGGGTGACCCCGACGTCCTCGGCCTGCTTGACGAGATCGACCTGGTCGATCTTGGCGCACGTTCCGATGCAGAAGTCCATGTGTCGCGCTCCTTCTAGGCCGGGAGAACCCCCGGGATGGGCGGATGTCGTCAAGCGGATGTAGCGGTCCGTGCAGTGGCGCATGGTGTCGAAGCCGGTAGTGCGGTGGTGACCGCGAAGCCTGCGATCCAGTCGGGGATGGGCTCGTAGAACGACGAGGCGACCTCGTAGGGACCGGACGCGGCGAGGGCGGCGTAGGCGGCGATCACGGTGCGGGTCTCGTGCGAGGAGTGCCCGGCCTGCTCGGTGAACCAGTCCGTGCTCCAGGCGTCGATCTGTTCCAGCTCGCCCGAGGCGAGCACGGAGAGCAAATTGCGGTCCCATTCCGGGTTCAGCGGCTGCATCGGCGACTCGCCGGCGGCGTAGTCCCGTCCGGCCTGGATAACGCGCATCTGCCGGGCGGCGCGCTGCTCGGGGGTGAGCCGTCGGCCCTCGAAGATCAGTGATGCCGCGACCTCGGGCGCGGCGCCTTCCAGGGTGGGGACCGGCGGGTCGTGCGAAAGGCCGCCCGAGCCAACGAACAGCACGCGTCGATCGAGGTTGGCCGCGGCGGAGCCGATGACCGAGCCGAGCAGGCGTGCGCGCCGGGCCGGGCCAAGTGGTTGGGCGACGCAGTTGATGAACACCGGTACGACCGGGACCCGGTCGATGCCGCCGAGCAGAACCTCCAGCGGCTGCGCGAAGCCGTGGTCGACGTACATCCGCTCCGAGAGCGTCACGTCGATCTCGGCCTCAAGCGCCGCCTTCACGAAGGTCCAGGCCGCGTCGTGGTCGACGTGCAACGGGCCCGCCGTGGTGCCGTAGTCGCCGATGGATTCCGCAGAGGCGCCGATGCAGAAGCTCGGCATCATGTCGTAGAAGAACCCGTTGTAGTGGTCTGGACCGAACAGCACGATCAGCTGCGGGTCGAACTCGGCGATGAACGCGCGCGCCTCGTTCAGCGCCGCGTCGACGCGCTTGCGCGTCTCCGGGGCGGGTTCGGTGAAATCCATCAGGGGGGAGTGCGACATCGTGACCAGCGCTGATGACACTGTTCTCGGTCTTCCTTTCGCCCGTGAAGCACGTGTGCATACTGGCATGCTAGCGTTCTAGTAGATGTTAGCTGGGTCACCACGTAAGTCAAGGGTTGTAGCCAAACCCCTCGGAGATGACGCCGGGCCCAGCCGGTGAGCGACGCATGCTGAGGAGAGGCGGTCGGGCGAGCGATGACCGCGCTGTACGGTGCGCTCGTTAGGCTCCGCGGATGACTTCGGCCGCGTGGCAGGGTCGTCCGGCGGCGAGTGCGCTGGGCGTGCGACCGGCTGCGGCGTCGGCGGGAAAGCGGCTCGCGCCACTTATCTACGACCTGGTCAAGGAGCGGCTACTTGAGGGTGGCTACCAGGCCGGGGAGTGGCTCCCGGTGGAAGGGCTAAAGGTCGAGTGCGGCGTGTCCAAGCAGCCGATAATGGACGCGCTTCGCAGGCTCGCATCCGATGGGCTCGTCGAGATCATCCCGCAGATCGGCTGCCGGGTACCCGTGTACGAAGGCCAGGATGTCGCGGACTTCTTCGCCGTGTTCGGCGGCATGGAGGGGGCGGTCGCTGGTGTCGCTGCACATCGGTACACACCCGAGCAGCTCGACGAGCTTGCGGCAGCGAACACAGAGATCGACCAACTCCGCACTGCCCCGGACGCATCGGTGCGGTCGCACGGCTACCGAGTGTTGAACCGACGCTTCCACGCCCTCATTCACGAAATGGCGCAGTCACCGGTCGTCGCCGAGATCAGCCGTCGGATGTGGGACATGTCCGATCTATTGATCAACACCAGCGGTGTGCCGCAGCCGCTCGCCTCAGCCGTCTCCGGACGCTATGACGATCACGAACGGATCATCGCGGCGCTGCGCGACCACGACGCCGCAACGGCTCGAGCCGAGATGGAAGCGCATATCGTCGGCACCGTCTCCATCATTCATACCGAAGCCCGCTCGGGAACCGCTAACTCGGCCGGTAGTTCTAGAGTCGTCAAGGCATAGCGGTCTGCATGCGCCCTCGACATATCCAGGTCGACGACCACACCCTGATCCGCCGCGCGGCCATCTGTGGACGGTCAGAACAGGCGTCGGTCCACCCATGCTCGAGCTCGATCTCAGTGCTCTGGATGCAGTAAGGCCGCACTGCAGTCGATCTCGCCACGCCGCCGGAATCTAATGGGTCGCTAAATGATCCTTAAGGCCAACTCGTCTTGGCTACACAGACGCCGCACCATCCGCACCACGCCGCTCCGCGGAGCGTTGTTTCAACCTGACTGAGCTCCAGGCGATTTGCGGCGAGTCTGGAACCGCGCGGCCGCGACCCTGGGCGTCCCACTTCCTTGGAACTGAGACAGCCCGCCGTGAGAGGAGCAGCGAGGAGTCTCGGCGGAACGTGACGTGCCACAAGCCGGTCCGTAACTCGGTTGTCGGCGCTGCGTCGCCTCTGCGACTTCTGAGACGGCTGGTAGGCCTTGCTGGGCGGGGGTCGATGACCGATTAAGGCGGTTGGTTGGCTACTCGAGAAGGTCGGGCGTCAGCCGCGTCACGCGCACCGAGCGCGACCGGATGGGACGCCGCCTCCAGGCGCGACGCGGCGAGTCGGGTGACGCAGGAACCCGCCCACGAACCGTCCCGTGGTCGGTGACGATGCTCGGCTCCACCGGCGACACGGCGGCCCGTCCCACCCGCCGGAGCGGGTCGGGATGCGTTGTGTCTTCCTACAACGGCCCTACGGGCGGCGACTGGCCGCTACCGCTGCCGCTTCTTAGCGTCGTTCCCGTCGGGTGCCTCGCCGTCACGGCCCAACCGTTGACAGCCCGCGGGAAACTGATTGAGGGGGCCGCATGGCTTGGGACTTCTCGACCGAACCCGATTTCGCCGCGAAGCTGGAATGGGCTCGGGAGTTCGTCCGCGCGGAGATCTACCCGCTGGAGACCCTGGACCTCGATCACCACGAGTTCCGGCGACTGGCTGCCCCGCTGCAGGAACGGGTGAAGGAGCAGTCGCTCTGGGCGGCCCACCTGCACCCGGCGCTCGGCGGTCAGGGATACGGGCAGCTGAAGCTGGGCCTGCTCCACGAGATACTGGGGACGACCGAACTCGCGCCCTACGTCTTCGGCTGCCAGGCGCCGGACTCGGGGAACGCCGAACTGCTCGCGTTGGCCGGCAATGAACAGCAGAAGCAGCAGTGGATGTACCCTCTGCTCGACGGCCGGCTGCTCAGTGCCTTCTCGATGACCGAGCAGGGCACGGGTTCCGATCCCCGGCAGTTCACCACCTCGGCGCGGCTGGTCGACGGCGAGTGGGTGCTCGACGGGACCAAGTGGTTCGTCGGCAACGCCGGGCGCGCCGACTTCCACATCGTCATGGCGGTCACCGAGCCGGAGTCCCCCCCGCACGAGCGGATGTCGATGCTCATCGTCCCGAGGTCGACGCCGGGTATCGGGATCCGTGAGATCGGGCTGATGAATGACCCGGGCGGCCGGCACCCCGTGTGGTCGCACTGCGAGGTCACCTACCGCGATGTCCGCGTGCCTGCCGAGAACCTGCTGGGCGGGCGCGGGCAGGCCTTCATGCTGGCGCAGAAGCGCCTCGGTCCCGGCCGCATCCACCACTGCATGCGGTGGGTGGGGGTCTGCCGTCGCGCCTTCGACATGCTCTGCGAGCGCGCAGTGAGCATCGACGTCCACGGCAGCCTGCTGTCGGAGAAGCAGACGGTGCAGAACTGGGTAGCCGACTCCAAGGCCTCGATCGAGGCTGCCCGCCTCCTCACCCTGCAGGCGGCCTGGAAGATCGATCAGGTCGGCGCCTCGGCGGCCCGCACCGAGATAGCGATGATCAAGTACTACGGCGCCACCGTCCTGCACGACGTGATCGACCGCGCGATCCAGGTGCACGGCTCGCTGGGCTTCTCCACGGACATGCCGCTCGAGCAGATGTACCGGTGGGCGCGCGCCGCCCGCATCTACGACGGCCCGGACGAGGTGCACCGGGTGACCGTCGCCCGGCGGGTGCTCCGCGACTACACGCCGACGGCGGTGCCGACCGAGCACATCCCGACCCGCCGCGCCGAGGCTCTCGCCCGTTTTCGCGACCACCTCGAGGTCGCCGTGGCCGCGCAGTGACCGGGGTGACGACCGCCACGGAGGTGGTGGAGTCGCTCGCCGAGTGGCTGACCCGGCGCACCGGCTCCCCGGGCCCGTGGGAAATGGACCGCCTGGCCGGCGGCAACTCCAATGAGACCTGCCTCGTGCGCGGCGAAAGCACGGAGTACGTCCTCCGCCGTCCACCGCAGCATGCGCTGTCCACGTCCGCCCACAGCGTCGCGCGTGAGCACCGGCTGCTCACGGCCCTGGCCGGCACCGCCGTCCCCGCGCCGGCGCCGGTCGCCCTGTGCGAGGACCCCGCCGTGCCCCTCGCACCGTTCCTGGTGATGGAGCACATCCCCGGCGGCGTGTCGATCACCGACGCGCTGCCTGCCGGCTACGCCGACGACCCCGGGGCGCCGACCGCTGTCGCCGACGCCGTGGTCGACGCGCTGGCCACCGTTCACCAGGTGGACTGGCGGGCGGTCGGACTGGAAGGTTTCGGCCGTCCGGAAGACTTCCTCGCCCGTCAGGTACCGCGCTGGTACGGGCAGTGGAAGGCGATCGCCCGCCGGCCACTTCCCCGCATGGACGCGCTGGCCGAGTGGCTGGACAGCCACCGCCCCCTGGACCGCCCCCCGGCTCTGGTCCATGGCGACTTCCACCTGGACAACTGCCTGTTCTCTGCCGCGAGCCCGCGACTGCTCGCCGTCATCGACTGGGAGATGGCGACGATCGGCGCCCCGCTGCTGGACCTCGGGCTGCTCCTGGCCTTCTGGGGCGAGCGGCCGGCGGCCCCCTGCGCCATGCCGAGGATCCAGGCGGTCTCCCGGGCACCGGGCGCCCCGCCTCGCGATCACCTGCTCGCCAGGTACGAGCACGCCACCGGAGCCCCCGTGCCGGACCTGCCGTACTACCAGGGCCTCGCCTTCTTCAAGCTCGCCGCCATCGTCGAGGCGGCCTACAGCCAGTGCCTGGCCGGGCAGTTGCAGACCGCCTACGCCGCCGCCCTGGAGCAGGACGTCCCGACCTTGCTGGAGGAAGCGGCGGCGACCGTGGGGCTGGCGTCGGCACCCTGAGCGCCCTCCGGCGGTTGGAGCGGGCTACAACGGCGGTGACACCTGACCGGTGACGGCTCGGGACCTCCCCACCACGCTGGCCTACGACGATCGCTCCGCCTCCCCGGGGAACGCCTCGACCCCCGAGCGGCGGAGCACGGTGAGCACCTCGAGGGAGACGCCCGTGAGCGAGAACGACTGCACCTTCGGCCTCTGGTACGACTTCCGCAATCCGGCTCGCTGGCCGCGCTCCTTCAGCGCGCTGTACTCCGAGGCCCTGGAGCAGATCGCCTGGGCCGAGTCCCTCGGGCTGGGCTCGGTGTGGCTGACCGAGCACCACTTCGTCGAGGACGGCTACACGCCGTCCCCCTTCGTCCTGGCCTCGGCGATCGGCCAGCGCACGACCACCATGCACATCGGGACCAACCTGATCGTTGCTCCGCTGCACAATCCGATCCGGCTCGCCGAGGACGCGGCGACCGTCTCCCTGCTCACCGGCGGCCGCTTCGATCTGGGCCTGGGCCAGGGCTACTGGGCGCCGGAGTTCGCCGCCTTCGGCCGCGAGCTCAAGCAGCGCCCGAGCCTCCTCGAGGAGAGCATCGAGCTGATCCGGCGCGCCTGGTCCGGTTCGCGGGAGCCTTACGCGGGCAAGCGGTTCACCTTCCCCGGCATCCCGGTCACCCCGGTACCGGAACGGATCCCCCGCCTGCTGGTCGGAGCCATGGCCGACCCGGCCATCGAGCGGGCCGCCCGGATCGGCGACGGGTTCCTGAGCACGCAGAACGCCCACCAGCAGTCCTACCTGGACGCCCTGGAGCGCCTCGGCAAGCCGGTCGAGGAGGGACGCATCTACGCCGGCCAGTGGGCGATCATCGCCGACGACCCGGAGCGCACGTGGGCGCGCATCGGGCACCACGCCCTCTACCAGATCAACAACTACGTGGCCTGGGGTGCGTTCGGCCCCGCCGACCAGGTGCCCCAGTTCGCCGACCCGGACCAGCTGGTCGCCGGCGGCGCCTTCACGCTCTGGGACCCGGCCACGGCGGTCGACGAGCTCACGGCACTGCTGCGCACGCGTGCCCAGATCAAGGACGTCCACTTCTGGGCGCAGCTGCCCGGCGAGTCCGTCGACAGCGGGTCGGAGCGGATCGAGATCCTCGCCACCAAGGTCATGCCGCAGGTGCGGGAGCGGTTGGCGGCCGAGGCCGTGGTGGCCGGGTGAGCAGTCCACTCCTGATCACCGGGTTCCTCCACCGGGCGCGGGCCCTCTTGAGGGAGCGGGATCGTCGAGTACCGCGCCGGTGCGCAGGTGCATCGCTGCACCTACCGCGAGTACCACGCCCGGGTCGTACGGCTGGCCGGGCGTTGGTCCGCCTCGGGGTCCGCCCCGGCGACCGGGTCGCCACGCTCGCCTGGAACCGCCTGGAGCCGGCGGAGATTGCCTACATCGTCGAGCATGCCGAGGACCGCGTCATCGTCGCCGACCGGTCGCTGCCCCCGCTGATCGATGAGGTCCGGGCCCGGGGCCGGGACCTCGTCGTCGTCGCCACGGACGGGGCGGACGGCGACCCCGGGTGCTGGACTACGAGGACCTGGTGGCCGCCGGGCCGGAGCTGCACGGGCCCCCCGCGGTCGACGAGAAAGACCTCGCGGCGCTGTGCTATTCCTCGGGCACCACCGGTCCGCCCAAGGGCGTCGGCTACTCCCACCGCGCCCTGTACCTGCACACCTTCGCCGCCTGTCTCGCCGACGGGCACGCCATTTCCGAGCGGGACACGGTGCTGCACGTCGTGCCGATGTTCCATGCCAGCGCCTGGGGCATCCCCTTCGCCGCCCTCATGTCAGGCGCCCGCCAGGTCGTCCCCGGTGAGCGCCCCATCCCTGCGGAGATCGCGCGATCATCGAGGCCGAACGGGTGACCTACGTGGGCATGGTCCCGACCGTGGCCGTCGACCTGGCGCGCCGCGCCCTGGCGGTCGGCGTCGACCTGAGCAGCCTCCTGGCCCTGGTGCTCGGCGGTTCCACCCCGTGCCTGGACCTGATCCGCATGCTCGAGTCCGACCTCGGCGTGCCCGGTGTTCCAGGTCTGGGGCATGACCGGAATTTCGCCCATGGGGACCACATGGGGACCCTCGCGACCCCCTGCAAGCACGGACGACGACCCACCGGCCCGGCACGCGTTCATCCGCACCCGTTCATCCGCACTCGGGGCCGGCTGCTGCCGGGCTTGGAGTGGCGGCTGGTCGACGAGGATCTCCGCGACGTGCCGCACGACGGCGGGCACCCAGGGGAGTTGTTGATGCGCGGGCCCTGGGTGGCCAGCAGCTACTTCCGGGACGAACACCCCGGGTCCTTCCACGAGGGGTGGCTGCGCACCGGCGACATCGCCACCGTCGATGCCGAGGGCTGCCTGCGGATCGTCGACCGCACCACGGACCTCATCAAGAGCGGTGGGGAAGGGATCAGCTCGGTGGAGCTGGAACAGGCGCTCCTGGACCACCCCGCCGTCCAGGAGGTGGCCGTGGTCTCCGTGCCGCACGAGCGCTGGCAGGAACGACCGCTGGCTCTGGTCGTGCTCGAGAACTCCTCGGTGGGGCCATCGAACCTGCTCGACCACCTGCGCCGACGAGTGCCCGCGTGGTGGCTGCCCGAGGACGTGTTGGTCGTGGCCGAGCTGCCGCGGACCAGCGTCGGCAAGATCGACAAAAAGCGTCTCCGCGCGACCGTGCCGCCGCCGGTCTCCGCCACCGGGCCCGACCCGTCGTTGTAGGACTCCACAACGCCCCGTCCGGCGCCCGGTGCCACGCACCCGCCGGCCCCCCTAGCGTCCGACCCCGACCGTCGCTGCCGTTCCGAGCATGGAGGAGACACCGTGGGACACCTGGAGGTCGAGGGAACTCGGCGCATCTACTTCGAGCACCACAGGGGATCCGGCCGCCCGGTCGTCCTGATCCACGGCTGGGGCGTGACCGCTCGCTGCTGGGACAACGTCGTGCCGGCTCTGCTGGCCAACGGCAACGAGGTCGTCACCCTCGACCAACGCGCCTGCGGCCGGTCGGACCAGGACTTCGACGACGTCAGCATCGCCGCCATCGGCTCGGACGTCGCCGAGCTCTGCGCCCGCCTGTCCCTGGACCGGCCGGTGCTCAACGGCTGGTCCCTCGGCGGGGCGGTGGCTGTCGACGCGGCGGCGCGGCTGGGGTCGAACATCTCCGGCCTCGTCCTGACCGGCGGAGCCACGCCGCGGTACACCGCAGCGCCGGACTGGCCGCACGGCGGCAGCGCGGCTGACGTCGCGGGCGTCCTCGCCGGGGTGGAGAGCGACCGCGCCACTACGTTCAAGGGCGTGGCCTCGGCCGTGTGCGCCGTCCCGGTCAGCCCCGAGGTCATCGACTGGATGTGGGGGATGTTCCTGGAGATGGGCCCCCGCGGCTCCGACTCGCTGCGGAGCCTCGCCGATGTGGACCAGCGCAAGACCCTGGCGACCATCGAGGTCCCCGTCCTGGTGCTACACGGCCGGCAGGACGGCTTCGTGTCGTTCTCCGGCGCCGAGGCCGCCGTGGGCCTGTGGCCGGACGCCCGGCTGGTGGAGTTCGAGGACAGCGGGCACGCCCCCTTCATCGAGGAGCGGGACAAGTACCTCTCGGAACTGGTCGGCTTCCTGAACCGGTGAGCTCCCCCACCGATCGCACCCAGACCTGGGTCATCACCGGTGGGTCACGCGGCATCGGCCGCGCCGTTGCCGACCGGGCGATCGCGGCCGGGGACCGGGTGGCGACCTTCGCCCGGTCCCCGGCCGCGGGCACCGGGCGCCTCGACCGGCTGGAGGTCCGGGCCGACGTCACCGACGCGGCGTCGGTACGGGCCGGTCTGGACCGTGTAGTCGAACGCTTCGGGTCGGTCGACGTCGTGGTCAACTGCGCCGGCGTCCATCGGGGCGGCCGGGTCGAGAACCTCCCCCGCGAGGACTGGGACGAGGTGCTCGCCACCAACCTCAGCGGGGCCTTCGAGGTATGCCGCGCCGCGGTGCCCCTGCTGGCGGACGGCTCCGCGGTGGTCAACGTTGGCGCGGTGGTGGGCTTCCGCGGCTTCCCCGGGGACGTCGCCTACGGCTCGGCCAAGGCCGGGCTCAGCGGCCTGACCCAGGTCCTGGCCGTCGAGCTCGCGCCTCGCGGGATCCGGGTGAACCTCGTGATTCCGGGCTTCGTTGACACCGACATGACGGTCGGCCTCAGCGGCCGCGCCCGGGAGCGGATCCTCGCGGCCATTCCCGCCCGGCGGGTCGGGACGGCGGCGGAGATCGCCGAGGTCGTCGTCGCCGTGGCCGGCGCCAGCTACATGACCGGGGCCACGGTCCCGGTGGACGGCGGGCTGCTGGCCTCCTTCGGCGGCACGGCCCGGTAGGTGCTTGTGCGAACCTCCAACCG
>JAABUJ010002890.1_pt1 | contig 20204 bp, 22 predicted proteins | sample 5559131 | NCBI WGS metagenome assembly JAABUJ01 (sample SAMN10711875, study PRJNA513366) | rock metagenome | isolation source: Antarctica rocks | place: Antarctica: Victoria Land, Mt New Zealand nord | collected 2016-01-07 | reverse complement strand
ACCACTTCGAGCGGGGGATGCACTGGCCGAAGGCTGCCAGTACCACACACTTCCGACAGGCCATCAAAGCCAAGACCAGGCGGAGCAGCGGCGACAGTCTGGTGACGATCATCCGCAGCATCAACCCCATCATCCGGGGGTGGTACGGCTACTACCGGCATAGCCACAAGACGACCTTTGAACGGCTGGATGGCTACGTTCGGATGCGACTTCGGAGCATTCTGCGCAAGCGCCACGGTGGCAAAGGACGCGGACGAGGCACTGACCATTATCGCTGGCCCAATGCCTACTTCGACGCCCACGGGCTGTTCACCATGATCGCAGCCCGGAAGGCGGCAGGGTATCCCCGATGAGGAAACAACCGACTGGAGAGCCGGATGCGGGAGATCCGCATGTCCGGTTCGGTGGGGAGGGGGCTTCGGCCCCCTTACCCAATCCCCCCAAGACGGGGACGGATGCGGCTCTGGGGTCGATGGACGCCACGGGGCCCGTACGTAGTCGGGCCGCCCTGGCCGAATCGGTCTGTAGCCCGGCCGTCCTGGCCGGACTGGCCCGCAGGCCAGCACTGTCGGCGGTGCCAGTGGGTATGGAGCCGCTAAGGTGGTGCGATGCACGACGGATATCCACGTGTGCGCCCCGTGGCGGAGTATCGGGGATGCTCTTAAGTCACCCGTCTTACATGCTCCACAGTCCACTCTATCTACAAGGAGACACACCATGGGACGAGCCTGGAAGCTGCACGACAACGTTAACACCGACGAAATTATCCCCGGACGCTACAACGTCACCACCGACCGGGTCGCGCTGGCCAAATACTGCCTGTGTGAGGTTCGCCCGGACTTTCCCGGCGGAGTCCAGCCGGGCGATGTGCTGGTGGGTGGCCGAAATTTTGGGTGCGGCTCCTCACGCGAGCACGCGCCGATTGCGATTCAGACCTGCGGGGTGGCCGCGGTGGTGGCGCCAACCTTCGCTCGTATCTTCTACCGCAATGCGGTGAATATCGGTCTGGGCGTGCTCACCTGCCCAGGGGCTGAACGTATTCAGGAGGGTGATCAGGTGGAGGTCGACGCCGTGACGGGCACGGTGATCAACCACACACGGAGCGAGACGCTTCAGGCCGAAGCACTGCCGCCCTTCGTCGAGAAGATCGCCGAGGCTGGGGGCATCCTGGAGTACGTCCGCGCCCATGGCTGGGAGGGCGTGGCATGAACCTTGGCGTGATGTACTCCCGGGTGCGGGTCGAGGAAAAGCTGCTCTTCGAGGAGTTCGCGCAGCGTGGCATTCCGCTGGGCCGCATCGACGACCGCGAGCTGATCTTTGAGCTGGGCCAGAGCACGTTTCCCTACGACGTGGTGCTGGAGCGCTGCATCAATCACTCTCGGGCGTTGTACGGGCTCAAGCTGCTGGAGGATGCCGGCATTACCACGGTGAATACCTATCGGGTAGCGGATACCTGTGGGAATAAGATCCTCACCTCCAGTGCGCTCACGCGCCAGAGTGTGCCCTCGCCGCGCACGCTGATCGCCTTTACACCTGAGTCCGCGCTGGAGGCGATCGAAGAGTTGGGCTATCCCGCTGTGCTCAAGCCGGCGGTTGGCTCCTGGGGACGCCTGCTTTCGCTGGTCAGCGACCGGTACGCCGCCGAGGCCATCCTGGAGCACAAGGAGATCCTGGGTACCTATCATCACTCAATCTTTTACATCCAGGAGTTCGTGCCCAAGCCGGACCGCGACATCCGATCGTTCGTGGTCGGTGACGAGTGCATTTGCGCCATCTATCGGTACTCCGGCCATTGGATCACCAATACCGCCAGAGGGGGGCGGGCCGAGAACTGTCCGGTGACCGATCGTATAGCCGAGATCTCTTTAGCGGCCGCGCGGGCCGTGGGCGGTGGTATCCTGGCCGTCGACCTGCTGGAAAGCCAGCGTGGTCTGCTGGTGAACGAGGTCAACTACACCATGGAGTTTCGCAACAGTATCGACACCACCGGCGTGAACATTCCCGGCAAGGTGGTGGAGTATGTGGTGGCTCAGGCGGAGGGCGCGCCACGCCCCCTGGCGGGCAGTGTGGCATGAGCATCTCGGACGCCGCTGCTGTCCAGCTGCTGGCTTCGTTGGTTGGCGCCTCCAGCCTCTGTGGCCAGGAAGATGAGGTCGCCGAATTGTTGCTGGCGGCCATGCTGGAGGCCGGTTTCGCGGCGCGTCGCGACGAGGTGGGTAATGTGATCGGCGAGTTCGCTCCGGCGAAAGGCGATGACCGAGCACCTTCAGTGGTCCTGCTGGGCCACCTGGATACCGTGCCCGGGAAGGTCCCGGTCGAGCACCGGGATGGCCTGCTCTACGGTCGCGGCTCGGTCGATGCGAAAGGGCCGCTGGCCACGGCGATGGTGGCCGCCGTCCGTGCGCGGGAGCGGGCGCGAGCAGGGATCACGGTGATCGGCGCGGTGCAGGAGGAAGGCCCCTCCGTGGGCGCTCGCCATCTGAGGCGGCGCGCCCCGCCGGACTACCTGATCATTGCCGAGCCCAGCGGCTGGGACGCGCTGGTGATGGGATATAAAGGAAGCCAACGCTTCACGGTATCTCTCATCCAGCCGTGTACCCATAGCTCGGTTCCCCAGCCAAGCGCCGCTGAGCGCGCCGTGGGCTGCTGGAACGCGTTGGTACGCTGGAGTGCTCACCAGGGCTTGCCGGAGAAGCGCGACCAGTTCCACAGCCTCACGCCAACGCTGATTTCCATGCAATCGCACAGCGACGGACTGCACGACACGGCGTCCCTGCACATCGGTCTGCGCCTGCCGCCCGGGATCAGGCTGGAGGCGGTGGAGCGTGGGGTTCGAGCCCTGCTGCCGGAGGGAGATTTTCGGTTCAGCCCGGGCGACCCGGCGGTGCGCGGCGACAAGGGCAACCCGCTGGTGGCCGGCTTTCTGCGCGCGGTGCGTGCCGAGGGCGGGAAGCCGCGCTTCAAGGTGAAGACCGGCACCTCGGATATGAACGTGGTCGGCCCGGTATGGCAATGCCCCATGCTGGCCTATGGCCCTGGGGATTCCCGCCTGGACCACACACCCCAAGAGCATATCCGTGTCGATGAGTACCTGCAGGCGATTCGCGTCCTGACGCGAGTGTTGGAGGGATTGTAGAGATATGGTTGAGCATTCAACGGTTGATGCTCCGCTGGTGGTCAAACTTGGCGGCAGTGCGGGCATCGACTATCCGCGCTTCCTGGGTGATCTGGCCAGGCTGAAACAGCCGTACGTGCTGGTGCATGGCGCCAATGTGGAGCTAGATGCGTTGATGCGCCGGATGGGAAGGGAGCCGCGGTTAGTAACCTCCTCTACTGGGCAAGTCAGTCGCTACACTGATCAGGAGACCATGGATCTCTTCCTGATGGCCTATTGCGGCAAGGTAAACAAGCGTATGGTGGAGGGCCTGCAACAGTGTGGAGTGAACGCCGTGGGGCTTTCCGCCCTGGATGGCGCCATTGCCCGTGGCCGGCGCAAGTCGCGTATTCGCATCATGGATCACGGCAAGCCACGGGTGCTGGAGGGCGATTATGCCGGGGCCATCGACGCGATCGATATCCGGCTCATCGCGGTGCTGCTGAACTCCGGGTATGTGCCGGTGCTCACGCCGCCGGCGATTAGCCACCAGGGCGAAGCGATCAACGTGGATGGCGACAAGCTGGCGATGGAGCTGGCGGTGGCGCTGCACGCTCCCACGCTGCTTATCTTTTCCAATACCGCTGGTTTGCTGTTCGATGTCAACGATCCTACCTCTACCGTGCCCGAGATCGACCTGGATCGGCTGGATCACTTTGTCGGATTGGCCCAGGGCAGAATGAAGAAGAAGGTACTGGCCGCGGCCGATGCAGTGCGGCGCGGCGTGGGAGAGGTGATCCTGGCTGACGCCAACCAGCCGGATAGTCTTCGCAGCGCCCTCTCCGGGGGCGGCACGCATATAAAGGAGGCAGTTCATGCCGGTGGGTGAGGTTGACCAGCAGGAAATCGTGGCCACCGAGAGCGAGTACAGCATTCCGCTGTACCACAAGCGGGACGTCGCGCTGGTGAGCGGCGAGGGCGTGTACCTGTGGGACGCCGAGGGACGCCGCTATCTCGATATGATGAGCAACTACGGTGTCGCGGTGTTGGGCCACTCCCATCCCGCGGTGTCGGCCGCCATCGCCACCCAGGCCGGCACCCTGCTCAGCAGTCATCAGAGCTTTTACAGCGATCAGCGCGCCCGCTTCATCGCGGCGCTCGAGGCATTGCTACCGGATGGGCTGAGGAAAATCAGCTTCGCCAACTCCGGCGCCGAGGCGGTGGAAGCCGCGCTGAAGTACGCGCGCGCGGCCACCGGCCGGCAGCGACTGATTTCCACCAAGCGGGGCTACCATGGCCGCACCTTTGGCGCGCTCTCCGTCACCGGCGATCAGAAGCACCGCGCGCCCTTCGCGCCACTTTTGGATGGATGCGAGCAGGTCGCGTACGGTGACCTGGAAGCAGCACGTGAGCGTCTGACCGATGCCGCGGCCCTGATCGTGGAACCGGTACAGGGGGAGAGCGGCGTGCGGGTCGCCTCGATGGAGTACCTTCAGTGCCTGCGTCAGATATGCGACGAGACCGGCGCGTTGCTGATTCTCGACGAGGTGCAGACTGCCTTTCGCACCGGCCGCACCTGGGCCTTCCAGCATAGCCACATCCTGCCGGACATCATGACCCTCTCGAAGCCGCTGGCCAACGGCCTGCCCATCGGCGTCACGGTGGTGTCCGATCGCGTGGCAGCCGGTATTCCCCCCGGCAGCCACGGCACCACCTTTGGTGGCAATCCGTTGGTATGCGCTGCCGCCACGGCGACGCTGGAGGTGGTAGCCGAACCGGGCTTCAACGAGCATGTCGGCCGCATGGGGGAGCTATTTCTCGCCGGCCTCAGGACGATTGAGCATCCCGCGATCCGCGAAGTGCGGGGCATTGGGCTGATGATCGCGGTTGAGCTGAAGCGAAACGTCTCGTCAACTTTGCAGACCATGCAGCACAAGGGCGTGTTAGCTATTTCAGCAGGAAGTACCTCAGTGCGCTTCCTGCCGCCCTTAATTGTGGAGGAGGAGCACATACAGGAGGCAGTACGGGTTTTTGAGGAAGCACTGTAACCCCCCCTCCCCCTCCCCCTCCAGGGGGGAGGGGGAGGGGGGGAATACCAAGCAAAGGAGTAATTCATATGCAAGCAGAATGTCCAGAGTGCGCAGCCACTATCGAACTGAGCAATCCCGAAAAGGGTGAAATTGTCGAGTGCCCGGAGTGTGGTGTGGAGTTGGAGGTCATGGGGGCAAACCCGCTGCAGTTGGCGCCGGCGCCGGAAGAGGAAGAGGATTGGGGCGAATAAGAGTCTCGATTGCCGGCGGGTCGGGGTACACCGGCGGCGAGCTGCTGCGGCTGCTGCTGGGGCACCCGGCAGCGGAGATCGTGCAGGTCACCTCGGAGCGGCGGGCCGGCAAGCGGGTGACCGGCGTGCATCCCAATCTGCGCAAGCGGACCGACCTGAAGTTCGTATCGAGCGCAGAGCTCGAGCCATGTGATGTGCTGTTCCTGGCGCTGCCGCACGGCGCCTCAGGTAACCAGATGGAGCGTTTCATGGGTCTGGCGCCGATTATCATCGATCTCAGCGTCGACTTTCGGCTGCGCGATGCCGCGGAGTATCCGCGCTGGTACGGCCACGAGCATCCACGTCCCGACCTCTTGGACCGGTTCGTGTATGGCATCCCCGAACTACACCGAGAGGAGATGCGGACGGCAAACTACATTTCCAGTGCCGGCTGCCTGGCCACGCCCACGATTCTCGGTCCGTACCCGCTCTTTCGGGAGGGACTGGTCGATCTCGATCGTCCGGTGGTGGCCGAGGTCAAGACCGGCTCCTCCGGCGCCGGCGCGGAGGAGGGACAGGCGTCGCATCATCCAGAGCGAAGTGGGGCCATGCGATCGTTCAAGCCCACCGGCCATCGGCATACCGCTGAGGTGGAGCAGGAACTGACCGTGAGCACGCCGGATGGCCCTCGCCGCCCCACTGTATCGTTCTCCGCCACGGCGATCGAAGCGGTACGCGGCGTACTCTCCACCGCGCATGTTTTCCTGAATAGGGCGGTCACCGAGCGCGACCTGTGGCAGGTGTATCGCCGTGCGTATGGGAAGGAGCCATTTCTCCGACTGGTCAAGGAGAGCAGTGGCATCTATCGCTATCCTGAGCCCAAGATTCTGATCGGGAGCAACTATTGCGATATTGGGTTTGAGCTTGATCCGCGCGGCGACCGGGTGGTGGTCATGGCGGCAGTGGACAACCTGATGAAAGGTGCCGCCGGACAGGCGCTCCAGGCCATGAATATCCGGTGCGGCTGCGCCGAAGACGCCGGCCTGGAGTTCGCCGGGCTGCATCCCGTGTGACCTGGAGCAGCGGAGCGGCATGATTCAAGACACGAGGGGTGCTTATTCGGGGGCGTTCAGGGTATTCTGAGACGGGGAGAGTTCTCAGACATGATCGAGATACGTGACCGTCAGCCCGCGTCTCGCCGTGCCGGTTGTCCCTTGCGGCATAACGGTAAAGAGGGTACGATAAGCGTATACCTTTTTCCGCATCCACGAGAAGGCCAATCGTAGTGCAAGCAGCCGTCCCGGTAGAACTGGGCGATTTCGACCGGAAAATCCGGCGTGCCCTGCTCGTATTTTACGGCTTTGGTCTCCTGGTCGCGCTCCTGCTCACCATCGATTCCGCGAAGTTTGGCTTTGGTCGTGGTGAACTGGTGATATTTGCGGTGGGAGCGGCAGGCTGCATTCTTGGAGTTCGTGTCATCCCCTGGGAGCGCCTGCCTCGCGCTGCTTACCTGACGTTTCCCCTGAGTGGGTTGGGGCTAGTGGCAATTGGCATGGCGGGTACCGGGGGCTCAAACAGCCCCTTCAGGTCCGCCATTCCGCTCGCAATTGTCTTTTCCTGTCTGATTGTGAACTGGCGCTACGCGCTGTCCGTGGCGTTCGCCGGCGCATTGGTTGCCGCTTCCCCATCTCTCTACCACCCGATGGCACAGCCCCTGGCGGTGGTGCTGGCGAGCCTGGCTAGCTACGCTATTTTGATTTACATGGTCAATATCATCGCGGAGCGCGTGCGGCTCCACGAACGTGCTGCCGCGGCCGAAGCGGTGGTGCGAGAGCAGACCGAACAACGCGCTACCGGGCTGATGACGCTCCAGCGCGTTTCCGCTATCGTGGGCAGTTACCTCAGCATGGACGACGCGATCGCGGCCATCGTGGATGAACTAGATCGGGCCTTCGGGCATCAACTCATCAGCGTCTATTTGATCGAAGGGGATACGCTGGTGATGCAGGCGCAGATCGGCTACGAGAATCCCTACACGGTGATTCCGCTGGGTGTTGGTATCTGCGGGCGGGTTGGCCAGAGCGGCCAGACAGAGTTTGTTCCAGATGTGAGCCAGGATAGCGACTACCGACCCGCGCTCGACAACGTGGTCAGCGAGCTGTGCGTTCCGCTGCACGACGGTGGGCGAGTGGCGGGCATTCTCAACATCGAAAGCAGGGCACGGCTCACCGCGCTCGATTGTGAGTTGCTGGAGCTCTTTGGCGCTCAGGTATCGGTGGTACTGCGCAATGCCCGTCAAGCAGGAGAGCTACGGGTACTGGCCGAGCACGATCCGCTAACCGGGCTATCCAATCACCGCACGGTTATGGAGGAACTGGATCGTCTTCTGGCGCCGCCCGCCGCGCGGTGTGCAGTGTTGATGGTGGATTTGAACGAGTTCAAAGCGTGTAACGATACCTACGGCCACCTGGCGGGTGATGCCGTTCTGCAGCACGTGAGCGCGATCCTGCGAGAAAGCTGCCGCCAGGACGACATCGCGGGTCGGGTGGGCGGCGATGAGTTTATGCTGGTCCTGCCTCTGGCTGGAGCGTTGCTGGCTCAGACCATTGGCCAGCGTATCCGTCGTGCTGTTCGTGATCGGCCGTACTGTGCCCCAGACGGGTGCCAGATACAGCTGTCGGTGTCCATCGGCGCCGCAATTGCCCCGGACGATGCTCGGACCCGGCAGCAGCTAATAGCCGCCGCCGATGCCGCCATGTATCACGTCAAGCAGGCTGGGACGTAAACCATGGCTGCGGACAGCGTTAGCTATCACGGCGGCGGGAGATTCTCATGACGACCGAGCGCAGGACCATCGCCTCCGGCTCTCCGTATGAACCGACCATTGGATTTAGCCGGGCGATGCGCGTCGGCAACCGGGTGCTGGTAGCGGGCACGACTCCCGTCTGGCCGGATGGCTCGGTTGATCCGGATCCGGAACGGCAGGCGGCACGCTGCCTGGAGATCATTCTTCAGGCGCTGGACCAGGCGGGAGCGCGGCCGGAGGATGTGGTGCGCACGCGGATGTTCCTCACCAGTGTGGCAGATGCTGCGGCAATTGGCCGGGCTCACGGTGCTGTGTTCGGGCGCATCCGCCCGGTGAGCACCATGATCGTGGTGGCCGGGCTGCTCGATCCACGCTGGAAAATCGAGATCGAGGCGGAGGCCGTGATCGGTTGACAGGTCGAGCCAGGAGCCGTACACTTGCGCTCATCCATCTCTGGCGTTTACCCTAGGGGTAAGTGCCGACTGGCCCAATGGAGCGAAGTGTGTATCGTCCGGCCAACAACACGATTCTATGGTTACCGCCAACCTCTCGTTTGGGCGGCCTCGTCTCCAGGGGAGTAGTGTGCCCACGAGCGTGTTAACATAAAGTAACAGTCGACCAGAACTGAGCACGAGCCGTGGGAAAGAGCCCGCGGCTTTTTTGTTGTGGCGCATTCGGCGTCATGGTTGGTGGAACGGAAAGAGGAAGAACATCATGACACTTCTCAGTACCCAGGGTCTCGGTCTCGCCTTTGGCGTACGCGAGATCTTCAGCGGAATTAACGTTAATCTCACGGCCGGCGACAAGGTCGGGCTGGTTGGTCCGAACGGCGCCGGCAAGACTTCCATCCTCCGGATGCTGGCCGGGGTGACGGAGCCCTCCGCCGGCTCGGTGCAGCGCTCTCGCGGACTCCGCCTGGGCTATCTGCGCCAGGAGGCGATCGAGGCCTTTGCCGGTCGCGAGCACTCGGTCTACGACGAGATGCGTGAGGTCTTCGCGCATCTCCAGCAGCAGGCTGCGCAACTCCGCATCATGGAGGATCGCATGGCGTCGGGCACGGCGTCCGAGGCATTGCTGGCCGAGTACGGCGCGGCGCAAGAGGCGTTCGAGCACGGCGGCGGCTATGACTATGAGGTCCGCATTCAGCAGGTGTTGGAGGGGCTGGGGTTCCCGGCCTCACGCTGGGGAACGCCGTTGGGGTATTTGAGCGGTGGACAGAAGACGCGGGCTTTGCTGGCCCGGCTGCTACTGGAGCAGCCAATGCTGCTGATCCTGGATGAACCGACCAACCATCTCGATATGCAGGCGGTGGCCTGGCTCGAGAAGACGCTGCACGACTGGCAGGGCACGCTGCTGGTGGTGAGCCACGATCGCTATTTTCTGGACAATGTGGTGAACCGCGTCTGGGAGCTGACCCCCGATCGTATGGACACCTATCGCGGCAACTACAGCGCCTATCTCCGACAGCGCCAGGAGCGTTGGGAGCACAATCAAAAAATCTTCGAGAGCGAAATGGAGCGGCTGGAGAAGGAGATGGAGATCATCCGCCGCTACCATGCCTGGCGCAAGTATGAGGAAGCGGAGGGGCGGCTCAAGCGGTTGGGCCGTGAGCTGAAGGCCATCGAGCGTTTCGGCATCTTGGGCGCGCGCGACCTGGAATGGAGCGAGGTTGGCATCCGCAGTGCCCGCGTCATGGGCGTGGACGAAGCGCACCGACGGATCAAGGAGATCAGGCCGCCGGCCAGCCGGCCGCCGGTGCTCCACATGCATCTGGCCCCGGCTAGCCGCAGTGGCGACATCGTGCTGCGCACCGCCGGACTTGAAGTCGGGTACGATGGCAAGCCGCTGGTGGTGGCCGGCGATCTGCGGCTCGACCGGTTGGAGCGGGTGGCGGTGATCGGCCCGAACGGCTCGGGCAAGACCACCTTTCTGCGCACGCTGGTCGGTCAACTACCTCCGGTGGCGGGCGACATACAACTGGGTGGCGGGGTGGTCACCGGTTATTTTGCTCAGGCGCACGACTCGCTCGAGCTGGACAACACGGTGCTGGCCGAGCTGATGCGTCACCGCGATATCTCGCCCGCTGCCGCGCGCAATCACCTGGCCCGCTATCTCTTCCGCGGGGAGGAAGTGTTCCAGCCGGTTGGCGCCCTCAGCGGTGGCGAGCGGGCCCGCCTGGCGCTGGCCATTCTGGCCCACACCGGGGTGAACTGCCTGCTGCTCGATGAGCCCACCAACCACCTGGATATTGCCGCCCAGGAGGTGCTGCAGGAAGGATTGGAGCACTTCGACGGCAGCATGCTGCTGGTCTCGCACGACCGGTACCTGGTCGATCAATTGGCCACCCAAATCTGGGAGGTGCGAGAGGGTCGGTTACACGTGTTCAAGGGGACCTACCAGGAGTTCCTGGCAGCCTCGGAGCAACCAGTCGGCATTGGGGCAGTGGAGAAGCCGGCCGAGAAGCCGGCCGACCGGCAGCTCAGCGCCGAGAAAGCCGAGCGGCGTCGGGTCCGCAACCTGGCCTTACTGGAGGCGCAAATCGCCGAGGCGGAAGCCATGCTCGCCCAGTACACCGCTCAGCTCCAGGAGGGCAGCGCCGGCGGGGACTACGGCGAGGTCACTCGCTTGAGTGATGCCTATGTGTCGACCCAGCAGCGAGTGGAGACGCTGCTGAAGGAGTGGGAAGCGCTGTCGGTCGATTGAGTTAGATGTTGTACACGGGCAGCAGGCGCTTCTCGATCTCACCCTCGATGCGCGCCTCGACCTCGACATACCGCGCGATGCTGGAGGAGGCAATCTTGGGCCGCAGCAGGTCGTCCAGCTGGAACAGCCCGGCTGAGTTGTTGAGGACGGCCTCGATCCGGATCGGTTTCTCGGCGCCCTTGCGAATGATGACCCGCTCGACCGCCGCGGCCGAGAGTGAATGTATATTCACCGCCCCCTGCTCGAATGGGATGCGCGAGCGTCCCTGCGTCATGTCCAGCGCGTCGCCGACCTTCACGGCGCTGGCCTCGATGGTGTAGGTCCGTTCGTCCGAACGGTGCGAGATGACGGCGTGGAGCGTTTCGCTGGTCATGATGGTCAGCTCCGGCTCCTGGTAGATGCCGGACAGCAGTTCGCGGGCCTTGGGCGCGCCCAGGATCAAGCTATAGGTTTCGTGCTCGTGCCGGTGAATCGACATGCCAATATCGTGTAAGGCCGCCGCCAACACCACGATCACCTCGGCGTCCTCGTTGCCCAGACCGTGATCGCGGACCACCGCCGCCTCGATGTTGTCCTGCAACAGGAGGCGGATCAGCTTCAGCGAGATATTGGCCACGATCCGGATATGCACCGGTCCGTGATCGCTCATGTTGGAGCGATCCATCGCATTCACATTGGCGCAGCGCCACAGTTGATGCAAGCTCTCGTCGCGATTGATGGCCGCCACCAGTTGCTGCAGTTTGGCATTGTGCCGCGCCGGCACATGAAAAATCTGTCGCGCTTCGGCCGGTGTCTCACGCTCCTGCGGCGCATACGATATCTCACTGCCCTCGGCGACCACCGGCTCGCTATCGGCCAGAGGAGGGGGATCGTTGGCGACAGGTCTATCCATACTGTCTCGGTTTGGTTTGCTCCTGGTGTCCGCCACGACGGTTCACAGTCCTTATGGGTGATTCTCGCTCTCGACTTATCCTACATGTCCCCAGGGTCAGTAGTGCCCGATGTATTAGGCTTTCGATGATAGATTGTTGAAATCAGAGGTCCTACAGCTGGGAACATTCAGCATACTGGTTTCTCCATCCCCATGCCCGACTTGCTCTCATAGATTGGAAATCACATGCAAGATTTGAGGCACGTTGACGCCTATACGGATGGCGCTTGCTTCGGTAACCCTGGCCCTGGCGGTTATGGCGTCGTGCTGAGCTATGGACCGCATTGCTGTGAGCTGTCGGGAGGTTACCGTAAGTCGACCAACAATCGGATGGAAATGCTGGCAGCAGTCACGGCACTCCGAGCGCTCAAGGAGAAGTGCCAGGTCAGTCTGTACAGCGATTCGCAGTACCTGGTACAGATGATGCAAGGAGGCTGGCCTCGAAAGTGGCAGGCCAATGGATGGCGGAGAGCAAGGAAGGGCATGGTTGCCAACGTCGACCTATGGGGCGATCTGCTGCAGGTCTGTGACGAGCAGCAAGTCGAATTTGTCTGGGTCAAAGGCCACGCAGGTCACCCCGAAAACGAGCGTTGCGATCAATTGGCGATGCAGGCTGCACGACAGTCGAATTTAGCCGTAGATGAAGGCTACGAACTGGCCGTCGGGAAAGCGGGTAGTTTTCTCCTGGAAGGCCGACAGTCCTCTTTGCTCGATCCATCGCCAGACCAAGACACGGTTTAGTTCGGCAATGATCCAGGGAGACCAGATTCCCACGTACATCTCAAGCTGCGCTGCTTCTTGGCGATCACGACGTAGCCCAGGAGGGACCAGCGAACTCGTGTCGAGAACAGCCCGAACTAGTCGGCGGCTGGCGAGCACTTCGTGCTCCACGGCAACGATCCCGGTCGAGCAGTCTCCAAGTCCCGGAGTTGGCGCCCGGACAGGCCGTCAGGGGCTCCTAGCTCCGCAGACCGCTCATGGAGTCGATCGGCCGCATGGATGCTCCTGAGCAGTGGCGAGTCCTGGAGATTCTCCAATGCAGAGCGGGGAATCATCATGCGATTGCCATGCATCTCGACCTGCACGCCGGTCTTCCGCACAAGCAGCTTGAGCGTGTTCACAGGGCCAAGGCCGAGCCAAACCTTCGCCTGTGTGGTTGTGAGCAGAGGAGTATTCAGCTCCTCGAGCGCACGATCAATACGCTCAAGCGCCTTCTCGGGACGCCCCTCCTCAATCTGTTGACGGGCGCCAACCAGTTCTTCACGGAGATCTCCAATACTCATGTTGCTCCCACGTGTCGAGTAGCGAACTTGCTTGCCCTCAGCGTAAGGGTAGCTGTCATATTTGTCAATGGTGCGAGATCAACCACACCGGTTGGACCCGCATTGCCGCGGCCTTGCGCGACTACTCCCCGCATACCGATGCCGCTGTCGCCATGGCCCTCTCCCCACCTCGCGCATAGGCCCTACTCTATGAGCGCGCTGGTCCGGTTCTTGCGCCGAATCCAACAGCCCTCTCGATGTCGCCGCGCCAGACTGACAGAGGTCAGAACGATTGGCTCGGTACAACTGCGGAAAGGAGCGCAACTTTATGTTCGATCGCATCATGGTACCGCTGGACGGATCGGAGCTGGCCGAGCGTGCCCTTCCTTATGCCCGCGAACTTGCCGCCGCAACCATCGCGACGCTGCACCTGGTGCGCGTCGTCGATCTGCCGCCCGCGGTGAAGCCGCATAGACTGGGCGCGCCGGTGAACGTCTATGCGGACGTGATCGCGGCGCAGCGAGAAGAGGCAAACGCCTACCTGGAAGATGCGCGGGCGCGTGAGGAGAGCGCGGGAAGGCCGGTCACGGTCCAACGCCTCGACGGTGACACCGCGACGGTCCTCCTCGACTATGTCCGCGAAGCCGGCATCGACACGGTCGTGATGACCTCCCACGGCGGCTCCGGTCTTACCCGCTGGGCGCTCGGCACGGTAGCAGACCGGGTTATGCGGGGCGGCACGGTTCCCGTGCTTCTGGTACCGGCGGCAGCAAGCGAGGCCCCGGAGGGAGACTGAACTCGACATTCGCTGAAGACAGGATGGTACCATCGGGCATGTTTCGACTTGGCGCCTTTGCCCTGATCTTTAATGAGCACAGGGAAGTCCTCCTCTGCCATCGTCGCGATATGGACGTGTGGAACCTTCCCGGCGGAGGGGTCGAGCACGGCGAGTCCCCCTGGCAGGCGGCCGTCCGTGAGACGCATGAGGAGGTTGGCCTGGTGGTCGAGATCGAGCGATTGGCGGGGGTTTACGCAAAGCGCGAGCAATCCGAGATCGTCTTTTCGTTCGTCTGCCGGGTGGTAGGGGGAGAGATGGCCACGTCTGCTGAGGCGGATGAGCATCGGTTCTTTCCCGTGCAGGCCTTGCCTCCGAGCACGAGCCCGAAACAGGTGCAGCGCATCCACGATGGGCTGCACCTGTTTCGGCTCGTAGTACTGCGCGATCAGGGCGGCCCGAGCACCCGACAACTCCTCGAAGGTGGGACGTGGCCTGTCTCGTGAATGGAGGGGGCTGGGGACTCTGACACGAGTAGCGAGTCAGGTTCGCTGTAAAGACGGTGGATAGCGGGGAAGAGCGGAAAATATTCAAGCGGACGCCAGAGGAAAGCGGCATCGATCCACGTCTCTGGGACTTTGCTGACCGGCTGGTGGCCCAGAGCCGCGTGGTCGTTGACCGGCCACGCGGAAGCAGACACCCGCGCTATCCAGCGTATGTCTATCCATTGGACTACGGCTATCTTGACGGTACCACGGCGATGGATGGTGGAGGCATCGACGTCTGGCAGGGCAGCCTATCAGAGAAGCGCGTCACTGGCATCATTCTCACCATTGATCTGCTGAAACGAGACGCTGAATTGAAATTCCTCGTGGGGTGTACAGCAACGGAGGCGGACACCGCTCTTTCGGCCCATCAAGCCGAGTCCCAAGTGGCGCTGCTCATTCCACGAGCCGCCGAGGAGCAGCAGACGTGAGCTGGATTCTCGTAGGCTTAACTATCCATGGAGCGAAGACGGCGAGCAGATCACGTTCCACAGGCACGCCGCGGACCAGGAGGAGGCAATGAGCGACGCCCGGGTCTCGGGGGTGGGGGCCGTGATCTCCCGATACCGCTCCCTGGTCATCCTGGGACTCTGTTGCGAGCTGATCTATCTCGGCTACTTCGTGCGGCAGTTCTCGCTCCTGGCGTACTACCACCACGACACCGACATGGGCATTATTACCGGGCATTCGCACGCCGGATTCGTGATGTTCGTCGTCGCTCTCACCATCCTCTTGGTCGCCTTCGCCCTGGCGTGGAAAGAGGGAGGGCGAACGTCCGACGAGCATGCGCTGCGACTGGTTCTCGGATTCGGCGCGCTCTTCGCGGTCACGCTGATCTTCGTGTACCCCATCACGGCGACGGACCTCTATTCATACATCGCGCAGAGCCAGGTATGGGTGCACTACCACCACAACCCACTCTTCACTCCACCCGCCCAATTCCCCCACGACCCGCTGATGGCGCTGTCCGACGGCTACCAGCGGTACGGCTCGCCGTACGGGCCCCTGGGGCTGGTGGTGGACGCGATTCCGTCGGTGCTGTTCGGAAACCGGCTGCTGGCCGACCTGCTGGCGCTGAAGCTGATGTTCTCGGCGATGGCGCTCGGGTCAGCCTACGTGGCGTACCTTGTACTGCGCGCAGTACGGCCGGGCCTGGCCGTGGGCGCCGCGCTGCTGATCGCGTGGAACCCGTTGGTGCTGCTGGAGGTGAGCGTCAACGGGCACAACGACATCGCGATGCTCCTGCTGACGCTGGTGGCCCTCCTGGCCGTGACCCGCAACCGGCTGCTGCTGGCCCCGGTGCTGCTGGCGCTGGGCGCGATGGTCAAGTACGCATCGGCCTTGCTCTGGCCGCTGCTGGTGCTCTACGGACTGAGGCGCCAGCGCTCGCTGGACGATCGGCTGATCTACGCCGCCTCCGCCGTCGCCTGGTCGTTCGCGATAGTCGTCGTGCTGTACTTCCCGTTCTGGGAAGGGCCGGCGACGCTCTCCAACCTGCTGACCCAGAGCCAGCGCCACGCCAACTCCTTCAGCTCCGTGCTCTCCAGCGTGCTCCCCGGCGCCTTCTCACTGGACCAGGCGGCAATCGTCGGGTGGGCTCTGTTCCTGGCCCTCTACGCCTACCTGCTCTGGTCGTGCTCCGGCGATCTCTCCCATCTACTCCAGGGCTGCTTCCTGGCACTGTTCGGCTTCCTGGCCCTGGCCGCCGCCAATGTCGAGGCCTGGTACCTCCTCTGGCCGGCAATCCTGGCTGCCACGGTGCCGTATCTCCAGGAGCGGGCCGCGGGCGTCCTCCTGAGCTATGGCGCCGAGCTATCGACGGTAGTCTTCGGCTACATCTGGGTCTGGGTGAGCTTCAACCCCAATGACCTCACGCCCTTGAACGCGACAACCTATGCATTGGCCTTTCTGCCCGCTGTTGCCGCCCTGATCGGCATGGCTGGTATCCGTCCTCCCGGGGAAGAGGCCGAAGCGAACGCGGCGAGTCCGCTGGTCGAAGCCGCGGCGATCACCAAGAAGCCGAGGTTTCGCGATCGGACCAGGACGGAGCCGTAAGGTAGCACCCCAAGCCGCCGGCCTACGTTCCGTTACACCTCAGACGGGATGCCGGGCGGAAGTGGAACCGTTTGCCATTCGAACTGGCTCCCCTTGCTCACCGATTTCCTCCTGCCCGTTTCGTCCGGCACACCGCGCGGAATCGGATCAGGCCCGATCCGGCTCCGCGCGGCTGCCGCTGAGGGGCCGGCCGAGGTGCGCGGCAAGCCGGTCGATCGCGGGAGCGTCGCCGGTGACCGGTTGAACCGGGCCGAACGGATGGCCGGTGCGCGGGACATCGGGAGCGCGTTGGCCGCTGGCGAAGGCCAGCTCTTCCTCGGCGAGGTCTTCGGGTAGTCGAGCAGGTTGTCCGATGGCGTGGGCCAGGTCCCAGCCGTGGACCAGGAGTTCGGTGATGCGCAGATGCAGCAGCACCGCGCCCGGGGCGGGGCCGATCGGGGCCTGGAAGACGCGCTCGAGTACGCCAGGTTGGCTGAACGCGGCCTGCAGTGCCGCGCCCGCCTCGCGGTAGGCCTCCACCGGATTGTCGCCGAGCTGGTCGATGTCGCGCAGTCGCCGGAGGTTCTCCAACTCGGATGCCGGCTCGCCGCGCAGGATGGCTGCGAACATCCGGTTGCCGAAGACGAGATGGTTGACCAGAGCCCGGACGTTCCACTCCGGGCACGGCGTCGGATTGGGCCATTGGTCGTTCCCAACCGCGGCTATCAACGCCTCTGTCACGTCGAGCGCCAAAACCAGCCGGTCGACGGGTGCTGTCATGGGCATCGGATCCTCCCGGAGTGATCGCCCACGAAAATCCGTGGGCTAGACACGATACTAAAGCACCGGGAACGGTTTCTCCAAGCGTGGTGAATTAGCTCGGCGAGGTAGTAGCTGGGTCCGGTACTATCGTGACTGTTGCGGGAGGTGGAGCGTGCCGCCAGGCCTACTCCGGTGAAGGTGGCTCCCCCACGCTGGCAACGATATCGAGCCCGCAGGCCGTCGCTGTAGACAGCAAAGGCGACGTATTCATAGCCGCGTCGGCACGAGTAGTAGAGATTCCAGCAGGCGCACGTACCGTCCGCACCATAGCTGGTGATGGCACCTTGCCACGAACATCGACCCATGCTCGACACCAGTTGCTAATGCTTCCCGCGGCCAAAGCTGAACTTGACCCAGTTGGGCTCGCTGTGAATGAAGCAGGGACCGTCCTGGTTGTTGACGCTGCCACTCGAACCGTTCGGGAAGTCAGGCAGCATTGAGCGAGCGCCAATTTACGGCGGAGAGTGCATAGTTCGTTTTCGGCCAAGGTGCACAGCAGAAGTGGGCTAGGGACCAAGAGTTCGTCCCTAATATGAACGAAGCTGAGCGCGAGAAGCTCTACCAGGGCTGGAAGCGAGTGGTCGAGCGCGCCAAGGACTGGGTGGAACCTGAGGCGTGGAGGCAGTCTATAGCTGCTAGCACTCCTGTATAAGTTCGGCGGGTGGACTTGGGGCGATGAAGCGCGCATCCGCTTGTGTCGTCCTGCTCCATGGCGTTCCTCCCGTGGCTCCCCTTTTCTTCAGAGGGCACGTACTGACTCCTGATGACTGCAGTAGATGGTAGATCCGCGCTGGTAGGGCGGCCCGAGTAACAATACAGGACCTTCGGCCTGTTACACGTCACCCTCGATCAGCGTTATGTATATACACGGAGTGGATGTGCATGTCCACTTCCCGTGGTGACACAGTGGACTGAAGGGACGTGGCACATGGACGTTTGGGAAGCCGTGCATCATGGATGCCGTAGCGGGCAGCTGACACCCGACACGTTGCGTGATCTGAGTCCCTTCCACGATCTCCCCGAGCCGGCGCTGTTGACGCTCAGTGAGCACGCTGGCGGCAGTGCCGGTCGGAAGAGAATGTGATCACCACCGGCATGGCGGAGCAGTCCATCTATGTCGTGCTGCACGGGGTGGTTCGCGTCGGTGGCGTGGGGCCGGACGGTCGGGAGATCGCGTGCTTCTTTCTCGGTCCGGGTGACGTTCTCGACGTCGTGGACATGCCGGCCGCCTTGGTGGACATCGCCTATGCTCGCGCCATAGTGAGCGATGCGATCGTGATTGCCATTCCAGGCGAGCGGTTCAGTCGAGTGGCACACGAGCAGTTGAGCCTGGCGACGGTGCTGCTCGACCAGTGGCGGCAGCGGCTCTACCAGACAGCATTGCTCCTGGCCGATTGTCTGTACGCCAGCTCAGTGGTGCGCTACGGCCATCTGCTGGGAAAGCTCGGGCCGCTCTATCCCGGCCAGCTGATCACTGCCACCCATGAGGAGATTGCCGGCATGGGCGGGATGAGCAGAGCCCGGCTGGAGATAGCCTTGCCTCTGTTCAAGGCAGCCGGCTACGTGGACTACGAGTACGGCGAGAGCGGGATTACGGTGCTGGACGTCGACAGTCTCCTCCACATCGAAGACAGGATCGAGGGCGTGTAGCGCACGACGCAGAGAACGTGCGTCGCAGGACGCAAGAATCGTGCGTTGTGCGAGGCAGGAAACGTGCGTTGTAGGGAGCAGGAAACGTGCGTCGTACGAGGCTGCAAAAACTTGGGAAGGCGCGTAAAGTGATGAGTATACGAAGCCAAAGCTGGGTGCATATCGGAACTCACACCGTTACGTGGGCCAGCTAATGTTCCGCGGAAGGGAGGTAAAACGCGGGAATAAGGGAAATGGGCAGGCCCTCAACGGCAATTGAGAGGCTACCCAGGGGCGCGATCGAGACGAATGCCTCAATGTGCAACCACACTGCGAGTGTAGTCCGCCCTCCAGGTTCTGGCAAATCCTGGTAGGTCGTAGACCGGGGCAAGAGCGGCGGACTCATGCAAGGGCTAGAGGTGTCCCCGTGCTCCGGCCTCGGCGCCACTACTTTAACAGCACCCTTTTACACAACGACGGTCTCTACGATTCTTCTCAGTGTCGTCAGGTTTTCACGGCACTTTGCACAAATACGATCACAAGAGGTAATTGATGAACGGATCATTGAGAAATGCGCTGGCGGTAGTCGTCAGCCTGGCGGGACTTTTTGCAAGCGAGCCACTACAGAGCTCCGCTCAGGGATTGAGCGGCCATGGACACCTCATGGTGCATGCCGTTGATGCAACAACTGGTAGAGACATTTCCAACGCTGAAGTTCGGATCGTGTTCGCATCCCAGGGCTCCGCGACGTCTGCCCAGACTGGCGTGACGGGGATGACCGCGCCAAGCGGTCTCACGCAGCCTTTTCAATTTCCAGCACCGGCCCACCTGGCGGCCTTGCAACCGAACTCAATATATTGGTCGAATGTAAACGTAACCGTGCGCGCTCCAGGTTACGAGACGTTCGTGGACAATGGAGTCAAAATCCTAGACCAACAGATCGGAACCGAGGAGGCACTGATGATCCCCGGGTCCGGTACATTCACGGCGACAACTCCATTACCCGCGCCATTTCTTGTAAGGCGGAGTGACGCTCAGCCCTTCAAAGCCCAGAATGCGGCTCCAACTGGGACCCCAACTTTAAATGCATCCCCGCAGACGGGAGCATCACCATAGGTACCGTGTTGCGGCAATTACACGCAGCCAGCCTCCATTACGGTTCACTTCGGCGCACCCTCGTGCTACAATTGCGCCAATATCAGCTACAGTTTCAGCGACTAGAAACTGTCTGAAAAGGGTCATGAGCGAGCCAGACGACGGAGCATGATCCGCGACATGGTGATGTAAATGAGTGCCTCGCCCGTTGCCGGGAGCCGTTCGTAGTCCTTACTGAGGCGCCGGCT
>JAABUJ010002889.1_pt1 | contig 20207 bp, 17 predicted proteins | sample 5559131 | NCBI WGS metagenome assembly JAABUJ01 (sample SAMN10711875, study PRJNA513366) | rock metagenome | isolation source: Antarctica rocks | place: Antarctica: Victoria Land, Mt New Zealand nord | collected 2016-01-07 | reverse complement strand
TCCCGCACGAACGCCGACACCCCCACCACCACCAAACCCCGGACAACCGCACGCCACATGCCCTCACCGTGACAATCCCGGCAAAATCAGCTCACCCTCCCAGCGAATCGGTGACTTCAGGCTAAGCAATCACCGCAATCATAATCCGCGTGTCGGGGGTTCGATCCCTCCTCCGGCATCGGCAGCTTTGCAGGAGTCTCGTGTTTGCCTCAGCCGGTGTTCTGCATGCCCGCCGCGATCCCCGCGACGGTGTCGAGCAGCGCTTCCCGAGCGCGCTCGTCGCCCGCCCTCACCCGATGGAGCAGTTCCACCTGGATGTGCGAGAGCGGGTCGATCCAGGGATTGCGGTGGTCCAGCCGGGTACGCAGCGACGGCGCTCCGGCAAGTAGCCGGTCCCTTCCGGTGATGGCAAGCACCGTGTCCACCGCGCGCGCGTGCTCCTCGACTATGACCGGCCATAAGCGCTCGCCTAGCTCCGGAACCACTAACTCGCGGTAGCGCTTAGCCACGCCGAGGTCGGACTTGAACAGCGCCATCTCGAGCATGTCGCAAACGCCTCGGAAGAAGGACCAATCGCGCCACATGCGCCGGTGAAGGTCGAGGTCACCGTCGGCGAATGCGACGCCCGCCCCGTACCAGGAGGGCAACACGAGTCGGTTCTGCATCCATGCGAACACCCAAGGGATGGCACGCAGGCCCTCTATGTCGCTGGCCCCGCCGCGGTAAGCCGGTCGCGAGCCGATGTTGAGGCCACCCAGCTCTTGGAGCGGGGTGACCTGCGCCATGAAGGGCATGAACTCCTCCTCCCCGTGCACCAGCGCGTGGTAGGCGGCACGCGAGCGCCGGGCTATAGCCTCCATCTCCTCGCGGAAGGCGTCCTCGGCGCGAGAGGGTGGCGACGCGGTCCCCAGCATCACGGCTGCCACCGTCTGCTCGAGCGAGCGCAGCGCGAGCTGGCGCTCCGAGTAGCGGGCCGAGATCGTCTCCCCCTGCACGGTGATGCGGATGCGCCCGCGCACCGTACCGGGCGGCTGGGCGAGAATGGCGGCGTGGGACAGCCCCCCGCCGCGCGACGGCGAGCCACCGCGGCCGTGAACGAACCGAAGCATCACTCCGTGGGTATCGGCTTGGCTGGTGAGCACCTCCTGAGCCTGGTAGAGCGCCCACTGGCTCGCGAGGAAGCTCGCCTCCTTGCCCGAATCCGAGTAGCCGAGCATCACGTCCTGGGCGCCTGACCGCGAGTCGAGCTGCTCCCGGTAGACCGGATTGGTGTACAGCGCCTTGAGCATCCCCTCCGCCCGGTCGAGGTCGTCCACTGTCTCGAAGAGCGGCACGATTCGCAGGTGCCACGCGCCGCTACGCCGCGCGAGCCACAGCGAGCACAGTACGTCTGAGGCGCTCTCGACCATGGAAACGATGAGCGTGTCGAGCGCCGCCGGACCGTAGCGCTCCCCGGCGAGAGCGAGTGCGTCGAAGGTCTGCAGCACGCGCTCGACCTCCCCTCCCTTCGGGGCCGCCCCGGTCCCCTCGTTGGACGAGAGAAGCGCCTCCGTCAGAAGCCGCTGGCGTGCCTCCTCGTCAGCACCCTGGAGCTCGGGAAGCAGCGCGGCCGCGGCGGCCTGCATGAGACCCGCCGACTGACGCACATCGAGGCGGGCGAGATGGAACCCGAAGCAGGCCACCTGGCGCAGCAGCGCCGTGATGGCGCCGTTGTTCGACACGTCGGACGAGCCCGTGCTCGCGCGCACGAGCTCGAGGTCCGCAACGAGCTCCTCCGGTCCTCCGTACCCCGGATCGTCACCAGGGTCAAGTGTGTTGGCGAGCCGCCACCAGACGAAATTGAGCTTGCGCCGCAGCGGCTCTTCGCGCCAGCGCGAGCCGATTGCCTCCGCAGCACGGGGCAGCTCGTGCGCGTCCCGCTCGAGCGAGGCGAGCAGGCGCACATTGGCAGGCAGACGGCGGGCGCTCTGCGAGTAGCTCAGCGCGAGCGCGAGCACCCGGTCGCGCAACAACTGCAGGGCGAGCCGCCGGTGCGCCTCGAGCGTCGGTAGGAAGCCGCCAGGGTCCACCTCGGGGTTGCCGTCCATGTCGCCACCGGCCCACGAGCCGAAGCGCACCGGCGTGGCCACCACGGCGGGATCGTTGCAGAGACGTCGCGCCACCTCAGCGCCCAGCGCCGGCACGGCATCAAACAGCACCGCCTCGAAGAAGACAAGGACGTTCTGCACCTCGTCCTCCACGCGCAGTCGCAACCGCCGAATCGGATCAGTCTGCCACCAAAGGGCGAGCGCCTCTCGAATCTGTGCCCTCGCCTCCTCGCGCTCGGAGGCGCCAAGGCGATCGTCCTGTACGACCTCCAGTGCGACCGCGACGCGGCGCTGATGATCGAGAATGGACCGCCGTCGGGCCTCGGTGGGGTGCGCGGTCAGCACGAGCTCGATGTCGAGTGCCGACGCCAGCGCAGCAACCCGGCCCGGATCCTCGTCGCGCAGACGAAACGCAGCCTCAGCAAGCGACTCGTGCTGACCGCTCGCCTCCCCATCGTAACGGCGTCGCTCTCGCACACGCCCGCTCGCCTCGGCGATGTTGGCGAGCGCGAGCGCCATGGCGCACGCCCGGATAAAGGGAATCAGCGCCGCATCGGAGTACTCGCGCAGCCGCCCGATCAGCCGCTCGGCAGCCTCCTCATCCCCCGCTCGGATGGCGGCCGCGTCTGCGTGTAGGGCCCGCACCGCACGCCACAGCTCAGCACCGTCCTGCTCCACCACCACCTCCCCCAGCAGCTCGAAGAGCAAATCCGTCTCGCGATCGAGCGGGTCCTCGGCGACTGGCGCGGACCCGCTACCGGCAGCCCCGGGAGTCTCTGACGTGACGTGCTCCATCACTGTCCAAGCATACTGCCACGCATTTTCCAGCACGCGTCCTCCGATGGGTGTAAAATTGCCGGTGTTCCCTCTGCGATCGTGCCTGCATGGTGCGTCCTTACGGAGGGTGTCGATATGAGTTCGGCCACCACCAGCACTACGCGTCGCAGGACGGCATTCCCGTCGGCTCTCCTTGACCCGCCGGCGATGTCCGAGCTCGCGCGGAAGGCCTCGGCCGCTCAGGCGCCGGAGCGCTAACCCGTGGCCGACGCGAGCGCTCCCCGCGCCGAGGGGCAGGTACGCGCACCGTACGAGCAGGCCGAGACGCAGGCCGACAGGGCGAGCCGGGAGCTAGTCGTCTCGCGCGGGTTCGGCGGACTGCTCGGCCAGCTGGCGGAGAACGCGGCGGCGGTGACGAAGCTCTCGAGCGACGCCATGGACCTGTGAGTGGCGAGGGGCGCACGGCGCTGGTCACCGGCGCGGCGAGCGGCATCGGGGCGGCGATCGCGGCGCGCCTGGAGCGCGACGCGTGGGACGTCCTGACGGTCGACGTGCGCGGCGAGGTTGGCTTCCGGGCCGATCTCACGAGCCGCGAGGGCAACCGCGCAGCGGTCGCGACCGCGTTCGAGCGGTTCGGCCGACTCGACGCCGTGATCCCAAACGCAGGCTTTCAGCACGTGGCGCCGATCGAGGAGTTCCCCGAGGAGAGATGGGACGCGATCCTGGCCCTGCTACTGACCAGCCCGTTCCTGCTCGCCCGCTACGCATGGCCGCACCTGCGTGCGTCCGGTGCCGGCCGCTATGTGGCGATCGCTTCGGTGCACGGGCTGGTGGCGTCGCCGTACAAGGCCGCCTACGTGGCCGCCAAGCACGGCGTGCTCGGGCTCGTCAAGACCCTCGCGCTGGAGGGCGCGGCGCACGGAATCAGCGCCAGCGCCGTATGTCCAGCCTACGTGCGGACCCCTCTGGTAGAGGGTCAGATCGTCGACCAGGCGAAGGCCCACGGCCTGCCCGAGGATCGCGTTCTCGAAGACGTGATCCTGGCGCGGCAGGCCGTCAAGCGCCTGATCGAGCCCGAGGAGGTCGCAGCCACCGTCGCCTTCCTGCTCGGGCCCGACGCCCGCGCCTTCACGGGAGTGCCGGTGGTCATGGATCAGGGCTGGAGCGCCAGGTGAGCCACACCCGCGACAAGCGAAATCCTTTCGGCGACTGCTCAGATGCGTCGCGGTCGAACGCGTGCAGATAGCAGACGGCGGCTAGCGGCGCTTGCAGACTTGCCGAAAGTTTGCTAATCTGCTAGCAGTAATCGCTCACCACGCAAACAAGGAGCACGAGACAATGGCAACCAGTTCAACCAAGACCAACACCCCCAAGTCGACCAAGACCAACACCCCCAAGTCGACCAAGACCAACACCCCGAGGTCAACCAAGACCAACACCCCGAGGTCAACCAAGACCAACACCCCAAGGTCGACCAAGACCAACAGCGCCGCTCCTGACCTCGAGGCCGCCACCGAGCGCGCCCGCGAGACCAACGAGCGCTTCGCCGAAGTCGGCCGCAAGGTCACCGGCGCGTACCTCGACGGCGTCGAGAAGTACGTCTCCGGGATTGCCCAGGTCGAGCGTAGGATCGGCAAGCAGTCTCACGTCGAGGCCGTCGCCAGCCTGTTCGACACACACGCGAAGCTGACCGAGGACGTAACCAAGGCGAGCGTCGCTGCCGCCCGGGAGCTGGTCACCGCTTAAGCTGGTCGCGCGCCCAGGTCCCACCAGGGTGAAGTCGGTCCACGACGAGAGCACGGGCGCGCCGGTGCTCTCGTCGTGATGGGACTGGGGATGAACGCGACCTGGCCGGTGGCGCACAGTTCCGCTGTTTGCGACACCTTCAGCGAACCGGCACATCGACACCGGGGCTGCTCGCGTACACTCGCCGAATGGGACCCATCGGCGCCATCGCCGTCATCAATGGCCTCCGGGCAACGTAGGCATCGGGCATTCCTTCGGTGGAGCCATTCGTTCTCAACCGGCACGGCCGTCTGGTCTTTCCCTCGAACTTCTTCCCGGAGCTGGACTTCTCGGTATTTGACACCTTGGAGCAGTTCGAGGCGGGGATCAAGCGTGACTTCGAGGCCAAAGCGCCAACGGGGACAGAGCTTCTCGAGCGTGTTGAGTCGGGCGCCTACCGCGGGCGTTTCGAGCTTCTGCGAGATCTCGCGCTCCACCTTCTGTGGTCCGAACGCTTCGCGATCACGATGTACGAGAAGCGGCCGACGCGATGGCGCGACGTGCCGCGCGAGCGCGACGACGTGTTCCTGCCGATCCTGACTCCTTGGGAGGACGGTGAGAAGAAGATCTCCGCCGTCGGGACGAGTTACGAGTCGCTGCCCGCGACATGGGACGGCGACGCCGAGGACCGCATCTTCGCAATTCTGTTCGACCTCTTTCGGCACAAGCGACATCACGCGGCCGAGCTTCCGCCTATCGAGCCGACCGTGGCCGAGACGACCCGCGAACCCATGAGCCTCACGTTCTGCCTAGCGGGCTACGACCCCGATTACCGTACCCACACCTACGAGGAGGTGCTGGATTGCACGGAGGAGGTACCTGAGCTCGAGGCTCTCCACCGACAGGCGATGGTGCTCCAGGATCAGTATCCCTGGGATCGTGCACAGACGCGCCTGTCGGAGATCGGCACGATCGGTGACGACGAGTTCGTGGTCCTGTTCGTGCCGCGCGACCGAGAGATCCTCGGCTTCATCCGCCGGATGAAGGCCGTCGCTGCAGTCGGTGCCAGTTCATCCCCGTCGGTGGAGCCCGGCGCACCGGCCGAGGCACGCAAACCGGTCGAAGCGTTCACGCCCGTGATCGTGCGCGACAGGTTCACGGTGATGCCGCGCGTGGAGTCTCTCGCCGTCGTCAAGGGCGAGCACGTCTGCACGAACGAGGACCTGATCCGAAACGCGGCCTACAACTGGTCGCCAATGACTGCCGACGAGATCCGAGTAAAGACCGGGATCGACGAGCGGCGCTACACAGACCGAACGCTCGAGGACATCTCGCTGGCGGCGGCACGGGCCGCGATGGAAGGGGCTGGCCGGACCGCAGACGAGATCGGAGCGCTCCTCTTCTGCTCGTGCACCTCCACCAGACTGATTCCGTCGGTCTCGTGTTGGCTCTCCGGACAGCTCGGGATCTTCCAGACGCACGCGTCCGTCGATCTGGTGGCGGCATGCGCCGGCTTCCCGTACGGCTTAGCCGAGGGAATCCGTCTGCTTCAGGAGGTGACGCGGCCGATCCTCGTTGTCCTCGCGGAGAAGTTCTCGGACAAGATCGGCAGTGTGCGCACGTCACGAATGATCTTCGGCGACGGTGCCGCCGCAATCGTCCTTGCTCCGGCGCCTGACGGAGCAGCGTCTGACGTCGACGTTGTCCAGACCTATGCCAGCGGTCCCGTCAGCGAGGTGAATTCGATCATCTGGCCGAACCCGGGCTTCGACAACAACATCACCGTCTACGGGCCGGAGGTCAAGGCACTCGTGGAGCGCTACCTCGCACAGATGATGGGCGAGCTTCGCACGCTCCCCCACCCGGCCGGAGGATCGGGCTCGCTGCTCGACAGCATCGATCTCATCGTCCCCCATCAGGCCAACAAGACCATGGTGACGGACTTGGCGCTGGCAGCCGGGCTCTCTGAAGACCAGCTCTACTTCAACATCGAGCAAGTCGGCAACGTATCCGCGGCAAGTATCCCGATCGCCCTGTTTGACAGCGTTCGTGAAGGCGTGATCGACAGGCCGATGCGGGTCTTCGCGCCGGGCTTCGGGGCCGGGGCCGTCGGTGGGTACGCGGTGCTCCGCGTGGACCCGGCGATCGTCGTACCCGCCGGGGAAGCGGTCGACGTAGTGCGAGCCCCGGCGCCGATTCGGATCCCCTCCTCCGAGGATGTACGCGTCGCCTTCGGCGACTGAGGCGAGCAGCGTGATCGTGCGGAAACGAGCGACCGGCAAGGTCGCACCGCTGCCGAGATACGCGAGCTCCAGGGATAGGGGAAAGAACGCGTGTTTGACCGCGTAGCGATAGTTAACCGTGGCGAGGCTGCGATGCGCCTCATCCGGGCGGTGCGGGAGCTCAACCACGGGCACGGCTTCGGGATCCGGACGATCGCTCTTCACACCGAGGGCGAGCGCCGGGCGATGTTCGTCCGGGAGGCCGACGAGGCGGTGTGCATCGCCTCAGCTTCAGCGGCCGGCCCTTACCTCGATCATGCAGAGCTCGCACGGGCTCTGCGCGCGAGCCGAGCAGACGCGGCCTGGGTCGGGTGGGGCTTCGTGGCCGAGGATCCCACTTTTGCCGAGCTCTGCGAGCAGCTGGGTGTCGTCTTCGTCGGCCCGCCGGCGGACGTCATGCGGCGCCTCGGGGACAAGATCAGCGCCAAGCTCCTCGCCAGCGAGGCGGGAGTTCCCGTCGCGCCCTGGAGCGGCGGCCCGGTCGACACACCCGCGGACGCGATCGCCCACGCCCGAGTGATCGGCTACCCGCTGATGGTCAAGGCTCGCGCGGGCGGCGGCGGGCGTGGGATCCGGATGGTCGACACCGAGGAGGAGCTCGTCACAGCTTTTGAGCGTGCCGGCGCAGAGGCGCTGCGATCGTTCGGCGACGCGACGCTGTTCATCGAGCGCCGCATGACCGGAGTACGCCACGTCGAGGTGCAGCTAATTGCCGACGACCATGGCCAAGTCTGGGCTCCGGGCGTGCGCGATTGCTCGGTCCAGCGACGCCACCAGAAGCTGATCGAGGAATCGCACTCCACTGTGCTCGATGACGAGCAAGCGCAGAAGCTGCGCACGGCGGCGATCAAGCTGGCGCGGGCCGCCGGCTACCGCGGCGCCGGCACGGTGGAGTTCCTCTACCAACCCGATCAGCAAGAGCTCGCATTCCTGGAGGTCAACCCCCGGCTTCAGGTCGAGCACCCCGTCACCGAGATCACAACCGGGGTCGACCTCGTCAAGCTCCAGCTCCACGTAGCGGCGGGCGGGCGCCTCGACGGCGAGCCGCCCCCCCCGAGGGGCCATGCGATCGAGGCGCGACTGAACGCCGAGGATCCGCAAGCCGGCTTCGCGCCGGCGCCCGGGACCGTCGAGCTCTTCAGCTCCCCGGCAGGCCCGGGCATCCGGGTCGATACCGGCGTCGCCGAGGGAGACGTCGTGCCTGGGGAGTACGACTCGATGATCGCGAAGATCATCGCCTCGGGGCGCGACCGGACCGAGGCCCTGGCGCGGTTGCGCCGGGCGCTCGAGGACACGACGCTGCTCCTCCGGGGCGGGACGACGAACAAGTCGTTCCTGCTTAAGCTGCTCGATCGCTCCGAGTTCATCGCCGGTAGCATCGACACCGGCTGGCTCGACGGTCTGCTCGCGTCCGGCGCCTTCGCTTCGCTGCGCAACGCCGACGTCGCGCTGGCATCAGCCGCAATCGAAGACTACGACGCCGAGGAGGAGATCGAGCGGCGCGGGTTCTACGCGTCGGCCAGCCGCGGCCGTCCACAGGCCAGCCATGAAGTTGGTCGCAGCTTCGAGTTTCGCCATCGCGGCCAGACCTACCGGCTCGAAGTCGCCCAGGTGAGCCCGAGCAGCTACCGGATCGAGGTCGACGGTTGGGCGTTCGACGTGACCGTCGAACGTCTCCGCCGTTTCGAGAGCCGGCTCGAGATCGGAGGCCGAGCATTCCGCGCGGTCTCGCTCTTGCACGGTCCCGAGCGCATCGTCGAGGTCGACGGCGTGGCCCACCGCGTCTCGCGAGACGAGGGCGGCGTGGTCCGCGCCCTGGCCCCGGCGATGGTCGTCGCAGTACGCGTGGCGGCGGGCGACGAGGTCGAGGCGGACGCTCCCGTAGCGGTGCTCGAGAGCATGAAGATGGAGACGACGATGGTGGCCCCTTACGCGGGGCAAGTTCGGGATGTCCTCGTCGCTGCGAACGTCCACGTCGACGCCGGGGCCCCGCTGGTGCAGATCACACCGCGCGGGTCCCAGCCGACGGACGCCCCCCACGGACCGCGGGTCCAGTTCGGTTTCGCGACCCCTGAGCACGATCCCGCCGGACGCAGCAGAGCGCACCTCGCCGCCTTGCGCAGCCTGCTGATGGGCTTCGACATCGCTCAGCGGGAGGCCCAAGGGCTGGTTGACGAGTTCGAGCGCACGCGGGAGGAGCTGCCTCCCGATGATCCTGATCTCCTCGGCGGTGAGCTTGCGCTGCTGAAGATCTTCGCCGACCTCTGCGAGCTCTCCCATAATCGGCCCGCCGACGAAAAGGAAGAGGACGAGCGCGTGCACAGCCCGCGTGAGCACTTCCGCTCGTATCTGCGCTCCCTCGATTCCGAGCGCGAGGGGCTTCCCGACCGGTTTCAAGCCAGGCTTCGTCGGGTGTTGATCCACTACGGTGTGTCGGACCTCGATCGCAGCCCGGAGCTCGAGGAGGCCGTCTACAGGGTGTTCCTCGCCCACGAGCGGGCGCCCTCTCAGCTTCCGGCCGTGCTGGCACTCCTCGATCGGCGACTCCGGCACTCCGATGCCCTCCCCGATCCGCTGCGGGAGCGGCTGCGAGAAACCCTCGATCGCCTGATCGTGGCCACCCAGCTGCGGTATCCGGTGGTCGGGGAGCTTGCGCGGAGCGCGCGGTTTCGGCTGTTCGATCAGGGGCTTATCGAGCAGGCACGGGAGCAGGGGTTCGCCAATGCGCGGGAGCAGCTCCGCTACCTGGACGAGCATCCCGATGCGCAGGATTACGGCGATCGGATCCAGGCCCTGGTGTCAAGCCCGCAGCCGCTGATCGGCCTGCTGGCGGAGCGGCTGGCCGAACCGGTCAAAGGTCGTGAGCCGATGCTCGAAGTCCTCGCTCGCAGGTACTACAAGATCCGCCAGCTTAAGAACGTCAGCTCCTTCGGTGCCGACGGGCGGGAGTTCGTCACCGCCGACTACGAGCTCGACGGGTCCATGCACCTCATCACGATGATGGCCGACGTCTCGGAGCTGCCCGCGGCAGCCTCGGCCGTCGCAAGCTTGGTGAGTGAGGTCCGGGGTCCGGCAAACGTGGTGGTCGACTTCTACTTGTCCTGGAGCGACCCGCCGGCCGACCGCGAAGTCATGGTCGACGAGCTCTGCGGCCACTTGAACAGGGCCGGCCTTCCCCCGCGGGTGCTCCAGGTGGCGGTCGCTGTCGCGAGCCGTGGCGACGCAAACATCCACCACTTCACGTTCCGCCCCGCCGAGGAGGGTCTGCAGGAGGATCGCGTCATCCGTGGCCTCCATCCGATGATGGCCCGGCGCCTCCAGTTCGAGCGCCTCGCCAACTTCGAGGTGACACGGCTGCCCTCACTCGAGGACGTGTACCTGTTCCGCTGCGTGGCGCGAGCGAACCCGTCCGACGAGCGCCTCGTCGCGCTCGCGGAGGTGCGCGACCTCGGCCCCGCCCGCGACGCCTCGGGGCGGCTGCTGGCGATCCCAGAGCTCGAGCGCGTCCTCGGTGCCTGTCTCGAGGGCATGCGCAGCTTCCAAGCGCGCCGACCCCCGCGCAAGCGTCTGCACGCCAACTGCATCTTCTTGTATGTCTGGTCGCCGGTCGACCTGCCGCTGGACGACGTGCTCGAGGTCGCCGGCACGCTCGCGCCGATGACCGCGGGGCTGGGGCTCGAAGAGGTACAGGCCCAGGCCCGCATCTCGCACCCGCCGTCCGGCAAGGATCGTGAGATGGCGCTGTGCTTCTCCTACCAGCCGGCTACCGGCGTCGCGCTCCGGGTCACCGAGCCGCCCGTCGAGCCCCTGCCCGCGCTCGACGAGTACGACCAGAAAGTGCTCCAGGCCCGCCTCCGCGGCGCGGTCTACCCCTATGAGCTGATCCCTCTCCTCGCGCGTTCGGGAGGAAGGTTCACCGAGCACGACCTCGACGAGGACGGCCGCCTCGTTCCTGTCGAGCGACCTCACGGCAACAACCAAGCGGGCATCGTGGTCGGCGTCTTCTCCACGCTGACCCCCCGGCACCCAGAAGGCATGGAGCGCGTCGCGCTGCTCGGCGACCCGACCAGAGCGCTGGGCGCGATCGCGGAGCCCGAGTGCCAGCGAGTCGTGGCCGCCCTGGACCTCGCCGAGGACATGGGCGTTCCCGTGGAGTGGATCGCTCTGTCCTCGGGAGCGAAGATCTCGATGGACAGCGGCACCGAGAACATGGACTGGGTCTCCCGGGTCCTGCGCCGCCTGATCACCTTCACGCAGTCCGGTGGGGAGGTCAACGTCGTCGTGGCCGGGATCAACGTGGGCGCGCAACCCTACTGGAACGCGGAAGCGACGATGCTCATGCACACCCGCGGAATCCTGGTGATGACACCTGAGAGCGCCATGGTCCTGACCGGCAAGCTGTCACTCGACTACTCGGGAGGCGTGTCCGCCGAGGACAACTTCGGAATCGGAGGCTACGACCGAATCATGGGACCGAACGGCCAGGGCCAGTACTGGGCGCGCGACCTGGCCGCGGCGTTCGACATTCTGTTCGCCCATTACGATCACACCTACGTCGCCCCCGGCGAGCGCTTTCCGCGGCGGGCTGTGACCACCGACCCATTCGATCGTGACGTCCGTGAGTACCCGCACGCTGACGTGGGCAGCGGCTTCCGCAAGGTCGGGGACATCTTCTCGGAAGAGACCAATCCGGAGCGCAAGAAGCCGTTTGACATCCGCACGGTGATGCGCTCGACAGCCGACCAAGACCACGAGCCCCTCGAGCGCTGGGCGAGCATGGCGGACGCCGACACTGCCGTGGTCTTCGACGCCCATCTCGGCGGTCATCCCGTGACGCTGCTCGGGATCGAGTCCAGGAACCTCGTACGTCGCGGCTTCCTCCCGGCCGACGGGCCCGACCACTGGACGGCGGGGACGCTGTTCCCGTTGTCCTCGAAGAAGGTCGCCCGCGCGATCAACGCCGCGAGCGGCAATCGCCCCGTGGTCGTGCTAGCCAATCTCTCCGGCTTCGACGGCTCACCGGAGTCGATGCGCAACCTCCAGCTCGAGTACGGCGCCGAGATCGGTCGCGCCGTGGTGAACTTCGACGGGCCGATCGTGTTCTGCGTCGTCTCCCGCTACCACGGGGGTGCTTTCGTAGTGTTCTCGGCAACCCTCAACGACGGCATCGAAGTGATCGCTGTCGAGGGCTCTCATGCCTCGGTCATCGGTGGAGCCCCGGCGGCGGGCGTGGTCTTCGCCCGTGAGGTCGGGACCCGCACGGACAGCGACTCGCGGGTCGGCGAGCTCGAGGATCGGTTGGCCGCCGCGGACCCTGACGAGCGGGCCCGTCTGCGAGCTGAGACGGCCGACGTGCGCGCGGCCGTGCGCTCCGAGAAGCTCGGCGAGATCGCTGCCGAGTTCGATGCGATACACAGCATTCAAAGGGCGCTGAAGACGGGCTCGGTACACGCGATCATTCCGGCCGACCGTATGCGTCCGTACCTCATCGAGGCGGTCGAACGAGGGATCGCGCGCTCGCTGGAGCTGGCACCGACGCCCAGGGCAAGCCTCGGGTAGTCGGGGACAGCTGGGATTGTTTGACGATCGCCGACGCGGGCTGGGCGCACGCGATCAACGTCGTCGCCCTGTGCATATTCGTCATCGTCGGTTTGCCTGGAAGAATCCCTGAGGACAGTGGAACGCGTGGCCATCATCGACATGGGCTCTAACTCGTTCCGGCTCGTGGTCTTCCAGTACGAACCAGGCAGCTGGTGGAGCCTCGCCGACGAGATCCGGGAGGCCACGCGCGTGAGCGCCGGGATGGGCGAGGAGGCCGTCCTCCAGCCGGAGCCCATGGACCGTGCCCTGCACACCGCCGGCGTGTTCTCGTCCTTCCTGCGGGCCTCGGGCGTGGAGCGCGTGGACGTCGTGGCCACCAGCGCGATCCGCGACGCCGTCAACCGGGACGAGCTGCTGGACGCGATCCGCGAGCGTACGGGGCTGCGGGTGCGCGTGATCAGCGATGCGCAGGAGACCTGGTATGGCTACCTCGCAATCGCCAACTCCCTCACCCTGACCGACGGCTTTGGCATCGATCTGGGCGGCGGCAGCGTGCAGCTCATGCGGCTCGCAGACCGGCGGCTTCAGGAGGCGGAGTCGGTGCGCTTGGGGTCGGTGCGTGTGAGCGAAGCCTTTCTCGAGGGCAAGAAGACCACCGGCAAGCAGATCAAGGCGCTGCGCGAGCACGTGGCGCGCACGCTGTCGCCGTTCGAGTGGTGGGAGGGGGGTGAGGGGCAACGCCTGGCCGGCATCGGGGGCACCATCCGCAACCTGGCCGCGGCGGCCCAGAAACGCCTCGAGCTGCCGGAAGTGGACGTGCAGGGTTTTCTGCTCACGCGCGATGTGCTCGAGGAGCTGATCGATCTGCTGGCGTCGAAGCCGGTTGCAAAACGGGGCTCGGTGCCGGGCATCAAGCCCGACCGCGGCGACGTGATCCTCGGGGGTGCACTCGTCCTTGCCGGGGCGATGAAGCACGGCGGCTTCAACGGCGTGGAGGTCATCGAGGCCGGTCTGCGCGAGGGAGTCTTCTTCGAGCGCCTGCTGGAGGACCGCGATCCACCGCTGCTCGAAGACGTAAGGCGCGAGTCGGTCATCAACCTGGCCCATCGCTTCCGCACCAACGACGAGCACGTGGAACACGTCGCGCGACTCTCCATCGAGATGTTCGACGCGCTCGAAGCGGTCGACCTGCACGAGCTCGGCGACTGGGAGCGCGAGCTGCTCTGGGCCGCCTGCATGCTCCACGACATCGGAGTGGCAATCGACTATGACGATCACCACCGCCATTCGCACTACATGATCCTGCACGCGGGGCTGCCGGGCTTCGATCCAAGGGAGCTCGAGCTGATCGCGCTGATCGCCCGCTGGCACCGAAAGGGCGACCCAGATCCCTCCGAGCTCGGCGACCTCGAGCGCAAGGGCGACGGCAAGCGCCTACGGCTCCTGTGCGGAGTGATCCGCCTGGCCGAGCAGCTCGAGCGCAGCCGCGACAGCTCGGTCGCCACGGTGCAGCTCGACGACCGCGAGCCATGCGTGATCCTGCGCCCCGTCACCGACGGCGGCTCGCGGTCGGACCCGAGCGTGGCGATCTGGTCCGCGCAACGCAACTCGGACCTCCTGGCCGACGCGATCGACAAGCCGATCGAGGTCGTCGGCCCCGACCGCTGAGTCGGGGCCGATCGGCCGCGCCAACTTAGACGGCGGCAGCGTCACCCAGCGCTTCATCGCCGGCGCGAACGTCCCGACCGGGCTGGCGGTGCTGCCTACCGCGTTCCTGCGCGGCGGCACCCTTTACTACAACGGTAGCTCTGCCGGCTCGGTCAACGTGACCGACGCGGTCACCGACTCGGGAAGCGGGCCGGCTTCGGCGACCTTCCCGGACATCGCGACCACCGGATGGACGCACGCCGCCGAGACTGTCACGAGCGGAAGCGGATCGGCACCCACGATCAACTACATCTCCAGCACGTTCAAGTGGACCGCCAAACCCGAGCAACCCGACCGGCTACACGGTCAGTTCAAAGGACATCGCCGGCAACCCCAGCAACGGCTCGTCGCTGACCTTCGTCAACGACAGCATCCCGCCGACCGCAGGGGCGCTCAGCGTCAACGGCACGTCGGCGACCACGATCGGCGCAGCCTCGCCTACAGTGGCGGCCTTCACAATCGGCAGCCGCACCGACTACACGGAGAGCCAGTCGGCGACCCAGTCCGGGCTGCGATCGAGCACGTTCACCGTCCAATCCGAAACCCTTACCGGGAGCACGCGCGGCAGCCCCGGGTCCGGCGGCCCGTTCACCGTTCCCACCACGATCACCCGAACCGCCCAACCCTCCGGCATCACCACCGGCTCCTGCTACCTGTACACGCTCACCGGTATCGACAACGTCGACAACACCGCGACGACCAGCACGACCGTCGAGGTCGCACCGCCGCCGCTGCGCGGGGACTGGACTTCCAGTCCGGTTCGGGGACGGATCTGACAGGGAACTGGTCGACGTTCACGCTGGAGGGAACGGCGTCAATCTCCAGCAATGGGCTTGCCGTGAGCGGCAACGGCTCGACTGGGGACCAACCTTCTTCTTCCGCGTGGGCGGAGGCGTCGAGCTATTCAGGCCCGCCGATCGGGGCGAAGACCCTCGTTGCCTGGCTGAAGCTCGACAGCACGTCGGGCGTGGGCGGCGGCGGGGGCTCGCTCTGGACCAATACCTCGCGGGTGCTAACGGCAACGACGGTCAGGTCGATGCCCTGGACTACGCCGAAAGGCAGGCGTTCCAATGGGTGTCGGGCAGCGAAAATTTCAGCCGCCCGCAGGACTTCAGCCCGGGGGCCGGCGACACCGCAACGGGCGTGACGACCCAGATCGCGATTTCGTATAGCGCCGGCAGCGGGACGGAGACCATCACAGGCTGCCTGAACGGCCACGGTGATGAGCTGGGCTGACAGCTCCCCCGCTCAGAACGACCTGACCACCCACGCCACGCCCCGTTCGTGGTCGCCAAGCCGACCGGCTCCGGCGGGTACGTCGGCTGGGGCATTCCTCGACACCTACTGGTGGAGGCGGACGACGTTCAGAGCGGCGCTTCCCGTGTCAACGACCGCGCCCAACGTCATCATTCCAACGGCTCGGGTGATGGCGAGGAATGCTCCGAGCGCCAAGAATCAACCAGCTCGCGCGCCCAGCTCACTGCCGCGGTCGCAACTCGGACGGCCCGCTCTCGCTCGAGTCCGTGCGCCACCTCGTCGTAGCGCATCGTCACTGCCCACGGACCGAGCCAATCGGAGGTCTTGACGTCCTCCGGAATCGTTTCTTGCCCTGCCTCCACGAGCCTGATCAGGAGGACTAGGTCGTGGGTCCTTGGGATCTCGAGACCGCGAACAGCCAGGACCGCCTTCAGTGCCTTCTCGACCGCCTGCTCGGCATGGAAGCCCACGACGTCATCGAGCTGCGCGTGATCAGCGGCTAGAGCCTGCGCAGCAGCGCGGTCGGAAGCCGCTTTTCGCAAAAAAAGGTCACCGACCTCGAGCTCCTCAGGTGTCGGCAAGGACGCGGCCCTCGCGCAATGCACGCTCGACCAAGGTCCCGCGAACTGCTGCCCGGCGCCGAGCTAGCTCTCGCCCAACGACCACGACGTCGATCGGGACGAGCAGATCACCGAGCTCGTTCCTGAGTCGAACGGCCTCGCGGGCACCGTCTGCAACCTCTGGCTCGATCACGAGCACGTCATAGTCGGAGCCGTCGTCGGCCCGCTCGCGCGCGTGCGAGCCGAACAGCAGCACGCGTGAATCCGCCGGAGCTGCACGCGCGAGCCGCGCACCAATCTCAGCTATCACCTGAGCTGAGGTCACGAGTCAGACGGTACTCGATGACTCAGACCGAGCCCTGTGCACCCTCCAACGCTTCGGCGCCGTATCAGAACTGCGGATGGCTCACAAGCTCTGATCGTGAACAGGGTCGGCGGTCGATGAGTCGCCGGCCAGGGCATTCGCGCCCGCTGGGGAGTCCTCGGAGTCCGTCTCGCTCACCGGATCGGGGAGAAGAGCTGCGGCCTTCCGAGCATTCTTGCGCGCCGTCTTCTCGGCGCGGCGCTCTCGCAGCCTGCTCTCCCGCGTGAGCTTGGCCATCGTCGTCTTCTTCTTACCTTTTGAGGGCATGTCTTTCCGTCCCTATTCGAATGGGCTCCGGCTGTCGCCGGCGCGGATCTCCTAGCGCGGTTGAACGTTCGCCGCCGCCGGGCCCTTGGGGCCCTGCTCAGCGTCGTAGGAGACCTTCGCGCCTTCGGCCAGCGACTTGAAGCCACTGCCCTGGATCGCGCTGTGGTGCACAAACAGGTCCTTGCCTGCCTCGTCCGGGGTGATGAACCCGAAGCCCTTCTCGTCGCTGAACCACTTGACGGTTCCTGTAGCCATCATTCCTCCAGTTTCGGTGCAAAGCGAAATGCGGAGGGTGCTGAAGGGCAACGTCTGCGAGAACGCGAGCACTGCTTTGGCAGAGCGGACGCTCTATCCAGGCTCTGAGTTTAGCGCCCCGAGCCAGATAGCGGCTAGAGGCCTCTGGAGACCATCTGCAGCAGCTGCGTGATCACCGCGCTGCGGTCGGCATCGGGCAGAGCACGCAGGGGGCCTTCGTTGAGCAGGGTCGAGAGTCCGTGCACCGCCGACCAGGCGGAGATCTCGGCGTTGGGGCGGCGCTCGGGCGGAAGCTCTCCGACCGCGACGAGCGCGTCCAGGCGCTCACCCAGCAGCTCGAAGGGATTGAGCCCCGAGTCGCCGACGCCCTCCCCTGGGCCGAGATGCTCCAGCGAGGGGGGCACGGCAAAGGCGGTGCGAAACCAGCCGGGCTCCGAAAGCGCGAACTCGATGTAGGCGGAGCCCGTGGCCTCCAAGCGCGCCCAGGACAGCGCCGCCGTGTCGGAGTCATCGGGCACCTCCGCAACCCGGCGCTCGATCAACCGCGCAAACTTGGCCATGCAGCGCTCGCACACCGTCTTGAGCAGGAGGTCGCGGTCGGCGAAATGCCGGTAGGCGGCGTTGTGGGAGACCCCCACTTGGCGGGAGGCCTCGCGCACGACCACCGCATCCGGACCCCCTAGGCGAGCGAGCTCGACCCCGGCATCGACTAGGGCGCCGCGCAGGTTGCCGTGATGGTAGGGGCGGGAAGCGGGCACAACCTTATGTTGACAGCGTCAACGAGATGTGTACGGTCTCCAGTGTTGCTCTTGCCAACATCGAGGTTTCTGGAGATCCGATGCCCGCCGTGCCTCCCCGCCGCTCACTCGTGCTCGCCGCCGCCTGCCTGGCCGCGTTCGCGATCAACCTGGACACGACGATCGTCAACGTCGCCCTGCCGTCTCTGACTCGCCAGTTGGGCGCGAGCACAAGGGATCTGCAGTGGATCGTCGACGGCTACAACCTCGCCTTCGCCGCGCTGGTCCTCGCTGCCGGCAGCCTCGGCGACCGCTTCGGTCGACGGCCCGCTCTGCTCGTCGGACTCGGCGGGTTCGCGGCCGCCAGCGCCGCTGGGGCGCTGTGCCAGTCGCCCGGAGCACTGATCGCCGTGCGGGTGCTGATGGGCGCGTTCGCCGCGCTGATCTTCCCGACCACGCTGTCGATCATCACCAACGCCTACCGCGACCGTACCGAGCGGGCCCGGGCGATCGGTGTGTGGGGCGCGGTCACGGGTCTGGGCGTCGCCGTCGGCCCCGTCACGGGTGGGCTACTGCTGGCGCACTTCGCCTGGCCGAGCATCTTCCTTGGCCTCGTGCCCGTTGCACTCGCAGCCGCGCTGCTGGCGTTCCTCGTCGTCCCCGAGTCGCGCGACCCCTCCGCCCCTGCACTGGACCGCGCCGGCCTGGCCACCGCGACGGGGGCGATCACCGTCCTCGTCTACACCATCATCGAAGCCCCCGGACGCGGCTGGACGAGCACCACGACCCTAGCCGGCTTCACCGTCGCCATCATCCTCGCGGCGCTTTTCGTCGCCGTCGAGCGTCGTCATGAGCACCCGATGCTCGACGTCTCCCTGTTCCGCGAGCGTGCCTTCAGCGCGGCCAGCGGGGCCGTGACCGTGTCCTACTTCGCGCTCTTTGGCTTCATCTTCCTCATCACCCAGTACTTCCAGTTCATCCGCGGCTACGGCACTCTCTCCACCGGCCTGCGCATCCTGCCGGTCGCCATCAGCATCGCCCTCTCCTCCGTGGCCGGCGCGCGCCTCGCCGGACGAGTGGGCACACGGGCGGTGGTGAGCACGGGCCTGCTGCTCTTCGGCGGCGCGTTCGCCTGGATCTCCCAGAGCGCAACCACGACCCCGTATACGGTCATAGTCGGGCAGATGCTGCTGATGGGCACCGGGCTCGGGCTGACCTCCGTTCCGGCCACCGAATCGATCCTCAGCGTCCTCCCCCCCGCCAAGGCCGGCGTCGGCTCCGCGGTCAACGATGCCACCCGGGAGCTCGGCGGCACGCTCGGGGTGGCCATCATCGGCAGCGTCTACACCTCTCTCTACACCTCCCACCTCCTCCACAGCGCCCCCGACCAGCTCCCCGCTCTCGCGCTGCAGGCCGCCCGGAGCTCGGTGGGCGCCGGGATCGCCGTCGCCGCTCACGCCCCCGGACCGGTCCTGGACGCCGTCCGCACGTCCTTCATGTCCGGGCTACACGCCGGGTGCCTCGTCGCTGTCGCGGTGTGCTGGATCGGAGCGCTCGGCTCCCTGGCCCTCCCCGGACGAGCGGTCCCTGCCTCCGGCAAGCGCTCGGTTACCCTCGTAGCGTAGAGCGAGCCCGCGGGCCAGCGGATGGGCGAAACCCCGGCGCGCGCGGATGAGCTCGCGGGGCACGAATGACGGTGGCAAGTTCGTGCTCAGAGGCTATGGTCAGGAGGTCGCGACGTGGGTAGCCTCGCAGACGGCCATGTATCACGCCTTCGTACGCACCAAGGTACGCGAGGGATTCGCGCTGCTCAGCAGCGGTCAGCTCGACGCCCTCACCGGTCAGTTCGCCCCCGACGCGGTGTTCTCGTTCCCTGGCGAGCATCGCCTCGGCGGAGAGCGGCGAGGGCCGCAGGCAATTCGCGAGTGGTTCGTCGAGACGCTCCGGCTGTTTCCCGACTTTGAAGTGCAGCCCCGCACCATCCTCGTCCAGGGCGGCCCATGGCGAACCCGGGTCGCCACGCGCTTCGACGTGCTCGCCACCTTCCCCGATGGCGCGCCCTATCGCAACGAGGGCATGCAGTTGCTCGAACTGCGCTGGGGCCGCATCCACGAGGACCGCTTGTTCGAGGACACCCAACTCATCGCCGGCCGCGTACGTCATCACCCGGCCGCTGGGCGCGTCGATCGCCGACTGGTTCGGCAAGCCGCACGCCGCCACTGGGCTGGGGCTCGGGGATGGGGCCTTCAGCGCCGTCGCGTTCGTCGTCTTCGTCATGCTCGTCGGCTATGTGGGGCTGACCAAGCCGGACATCCAGCCCGACCTCACGGCCTCAGAGCGCCGCGGTGTCCCGCAGCCGGCGGGAACGTGAGTGCCGAGCTAGGCCCTCCATACTCTTCGGGACCGGCTTCGAGGTCACCGAGATGCCCGTCAGCCGGCGGATTCACGGCCGCGACGGAAGGTCCCTGCACGAGCACTGGGCGCAGCGCAGTGTGTCGCTGACCAGGATCCGCTTGCGCGCGCTTTAGCCTCGATTCACGGGACGCGTGAGTCGAGCGTGTGGGCGTGAGTTTTTCGGGCTGGGGTGCTCGATTTCTTTGCTGTCTTGGGGTGTTCAGCGGGCATAGCTCAGGTGAACTATTGGAACT
>JAABUJ010002886.1_pt1 | contig 20214 bp, 16 predicted proteins | sample 5559131 | NCBI WGS metagenome assembly JAABUJ01 (sample SAMN10711875, study PRJNA513366) | rock metagenome | isolation source: Antarctica rocks | place: Antarctica: Victoria Land, Mt New Zealand nord | collected 2016-01-07 | reverse complement strand
CTTCAAAAATGAAAGATCTTTATATATATAATAATTCTGTCTATTCAGATTTATCATAAAAACTCATTATTGTAGTTAAATATATAATTTTTAAGTGTAAATACTGTCTTGTTGTATGTGTTACAGCCATCATTCTAATAGGCTCATTGAATGTGTAGATTCAGTGAACTATACCTTGAAGATATACAGCTCAGTGTAAGCTCATGATGCTCATGAGTAAGCTGAGTGAGCTGATTCACAGTGCTTATAAATAAGCAAGATGAGCAGCCTAATATATATACAGATTATCTTTCTTAAGAAGATGAATATATTCAATGTAATCATTACTTAACATATTACTAGCTACTGATTAACTCAATGTGCCTAAAATTCTCTTATATCACAAGCTTTAATCTTTAGTCTCTATATCAGAGAAATCTTCAATCAGAATGTAACACATTGAACATTCTTACAATATAAAATATGTTAGTTAGCATGCAGAAAGCAGCCTTCATCAATATGATCAATTTTCAGAATCTTAAAGATCTATAAAAGATGAACAACATACTGAAGATACTGATGTCAGATGTGTTCAGTGATGAATGTAAAAAGTTATGAAGCTTCTTGACAAAGCTCAATCTATACATAGATTTCAATCAGAAGAAATTCAACTCTGAAATAAACAAAGATCTATACATAATAATCTATTTTAAAGATGCAGTGTTTAACTGAGTCAACCTTAAACTGCATGAGTTTTTAGATAAGTCATTAAAGAAATAAGATGCTGACAAAGAGTTGATCTTTAATGACTTTAAGAAGTTTAAGAAAGAACTTTGAAAGATTTTTAAAGTGATTAATGAGAAAAGAGCAGTGAAATGATGACTTTACATATTAAAGATGAACAAGTCAGTGATTAAGTACTCAGTGAAGTTTCAGCACATTGCAGTCTTAACTGACTGAGACAATGACATCTTAGTATTGCAATATTATTGAGAATTGAGTAAAGATATTAAAGATGAAATAGTCTGAAGAGACTGTTCTGAAGAACTTTAAGAGATGATAGATATCTTCATTAACATTAACAGTTGACAGTGAGAACAATGAATGAAGAAGATGAGATCTTATACAGCTTTAAGAATGTAAAGATGATGATTCATCATCAGAATGTAAGAAGACTCAATGAATCTTAACAATATTAAGAAATACAATTAGAAGTTATGAGCTAGATCAGTAAAGCATGAGTATTACAATAGATAACTTATTAAGTCTCACACTTAATGAGCAGAGACTTACAAATGTTATAATTGTGATAAATTCAGATATTTTGTCAGGAATTGCAAGAAATCTCAATAACAGAGAAAAGAAGTTGCAATGACAGACTCAGTGATAATGCATAATTAACTGAGCTGAACAGCCTGCTATAATGACAACTGCTTTGTGCACATAAGCAGTAAAGATAAAGCTAAATGATGATTACAGAAGCTTAAGAAGAGGCACAGTATCAATTACATTACAATAAGTAAATTAAAGAGATTAATTATTCTAGAGACAGAGATAACTCAGATAAGATTGAAGAGATTGATATTTGTAAAACTTAAAAGATAGACACTGCAGAAGCTTAAGAACAAGAAGATCTTATCTGAATGTATCTGAATTTGAATGTGAACTCAGAAGATGTTGATAATTAAGAAATCAACATGAAACTTAAGTAGAGCTATGAGCATCTTAAGAATTGACATTTAAAATGATGTGAAAGTCTGCTAGAAGAACAGCAGCAGACACTTCAAGAAGAAGTTATTATTAACAAATGACATGAAGCAGAAATGACAGCTGTACAGCTAGAAGAGCTAATGATAATGATATAATTCACAATATAAGATTAAGAAATGTTAAAGTGATCAAGAAAAGATTATGAAATCAAGATATGTTTATTTACAGACTATGTGATGCTCACAGAAGAACATTGAATGCACACAGAAAAGTACATGTTATTTAAGTTTCTTAACAAAGTAAAAGCACTAGAGAATCTCATTCAACACAAATATGATCAGTATGAGGTGTATCAACATCTGAAATAAATTGTCAGAAAAGAAACTGACAACTATACAAAACTGATTATAATCAATAAAGAATCAGTATGATTTAAAGAACTATAAAGAAAGTTTACTGAATCATAAGATGAACTTTGAAGCACAGACAGAGCTTAAGAGACTTTGATAGAAGTAAAGAGCTTAAAGAAGTTAAAAAATCTTAAGTTTTCTCAGTGAGACTAAAGATAAAGAAGCTTTTAATGTCTTAACAAACTGACAATGATTAAAAGATATGAGTTGACATTAAGATACTGCTAAAGAAATAACTTTGAATAATGATAAATTCAGAAGCAATCAATAACTTTATCTTGCAAAAAGCAATTGAACAGCTAGAACTAACACTGCAATAAGTGTCTAAGCTTACACAAGTGTATATGATCAACAGAGAATATGAATGAATTTATAAAGAAGTTTATATTGAAGTTATAATAAAGAATGATTTACAGAAGTTGAAACTAAATGTTCTTAAGTCAGTTAAGTATGATGCTATACTAGAGATGCTCTAATTATGTAAAAAGAATTTACAGATTAACTGAATCAATAAAGAACTCTATGTGACAAAGAACATATATAATGTCTTTAAACAACTAAAAAAAAGCTTATTAAAGCATAAGTCTTAAGATCATGAGATATTGCTATTAGATGAGAGAGAATTAAAGTAAATGTTACTTTATCTTATAAGCAAGAATTAGCTGAAGAAAGTTCAGAACTATTTTGCTGAGAATTTAAAGAGAGAATTCATCAAATTATTAAAGTTATCAGCAGAATATTCAATTCTGTTTGTATCAAAAAAGAATGACATCAAGTGACTTTGTGTTGACTATAGACAATTTAATAAAATAATTCATCAAGACAGTTATTCTTTATCACTGATAGAAGAGTTGCAAGACAGATTAGAGAAAGTTAAGTAATTTATGAATTTAGATCTGAAGAAAGTGTACTATTATGTATGCATAAAGAAGAACAAAGAATAAAAAATGACATTTTAAATGAGATATAAACATTATGAGTATACTGTTATGTCATTTAGGCTCAAAAATGCCTTAGTTATCTTTCAGAGACTCATTAACAACATGTTGAGAGAATATCTTAATGATTTTGTAATTATATATCTTGATGATATTCTGATCTATTCAGACAATCTTAAAATGCACTGTGAACATGTGCATAAGATTCTAGCAAAGCTCAATGAACAAGCTATGTATGTGAAAAAGTTGAAAAACAGATTCAAAATTAAGAAAATACAGTTTTTAAAGTATATTATTTGATCTAATTAAATCAAGAAGAATCTCAAAAAGACAGAGACAGTCTGAGACTGATTTACATTGCAAAAGATTAAGAAAGTATAAGTCTTTTTAGAGCTAACAAATTATTATTGAAAGTTCATATTTAATTATACAAGAATTGTGAAATCTCTTATGCATTTGATACACAAGAACAAGAAATGACATTGAGATAAGAAATAGAAGAATGTGTTTTATGCATTAAAGAAAAATCTTAGTGAAACTGCACATCTGTAAATACTCAATTAAGCATGCAAAAAGATACTGAAAACTGATACATTAAATTTTGCAGTTGAAGCATATTTATATCAGATTAAAGATGAGCAGAAGAAGTCTATTATGTATTAATTTAGAAAGTTGTCAGAATCTGAGAAAAGATATAAGATTTATAACAAGAAACTTCTTGCAATAGTAAAAGCACTGCAAGATTAAAGATCTTATCTTGTAAATATAAGCAAGTCTATTCAGATCTTTATGAATCATAAGAATCTGAGAAACTTCATGACAATTAAGTAACTGAATCAGCAACAAATTCATTAAGTAGAACAGTTAGCAGACTTTGAATTTCAGATTTATTATAAGAAGAGTAATAAAAACAGTGATGCAGACATTTTAAGTAGATGATCTGATCATTAAGAAGTAAAAATGATTCATATTGAAATTCTGTGCAAAGACAAGAAGAAAACATTCATGAAAGGTTTAGCAGCAACATTTAAGATAAAGAATGCTTTCTTGACAGATAATGAACTCATTAAAGTATGTTATAACAGCAGAGCTGATGAGCATCTAGAAGTTAAATGTACAGAAAATCTTATATAAAGAAGGTGCAACATAGACAATCTTTGCAATTAAATTATAAAATACATTGTTAAATGTGATTCATACTGATGCAATAAGATTCAGAGAGATAAGTATTACAATAAGATAACACAACTAAATACACTGAATGCATTCTGAAAGTCTGTTATCATGAACTTTATTATTAAGCTATTAAAGTTCAAGAACCTGACATAGAAAGTCAGATTTGACAGTATATTGATTATAGTGAATAAATTAATGAAGTATATGATGTTTATTTCATTCAGAGAGACTGCAACAGCATTAATATTGATGTATATTATATTGTGAGAATTGATTAGCAATTATGAGCTATTAAAGAAATTTATTATCAACAGAGACAAGCTGTTTATGAGCAAGTTCTGAGAAACACTTACAGCAGAACTCAGAATAAAACATAAGATGTTGATGATATATTATTTATAGATGAATGAATAGAGCAAATGAATGAATCAGACAGTCAAGATGTACTTGTGACATTATGTCAATGTAAAATAGAATAATTGAGTATAACTGCTGTCAATGACATAGTTTATGTACAACAATGTGTGAAATGAAATCACAGAAAAGACATCATTTAAAGTAAATTATAAATATTATCTGAAGATTTGAAGAGATTCATAAGTACACAGATCTTAAAGTTAGAAAGTGATGTTAAACATTGTGAAGCTTAAGAAACTGTATACTGATTTTATGAAGAGAATTGAAGAGCAGAAGAGATGAATAACAGAGATAAAATTATATGAGATTGATGAGAAGATATATCTACAGATGAACAACATATGAACAAAGAAAAAGAGTAAGAAACTTATAAACAAGAGTATTGAGTCATTTATAATCAAAAGAAACATCAAGAAATTAAGTTATGAATTAGATTTATTTTAGAAAATGTAAATACACTCAGTATTTTACACATCAATGCTTCAATAATACAATCAGTTCATATCACTTCAAACTACATCAATATCTGTTGAACTCAAAATCAAATATGAAGTAGAGAACATTTTAAAGAAGAGAATGATTAATGAGAAAGCTCATTATTTCATTAAATGAAAAGAGTATGATGCTTTAGAAAGCACATGAAAACTTAAGAATAACTTATTTAACTGTACAAGAATGCTTCAGCAGTTTGAGAAGAAAAGATTGCAGAAATAAGATCATTTTAGAAATTTGAGAATAAGAGATTTAAAGAATTAGAGTTATTCTTATCTTTAAAAATATCATCATTATCATTGACAAGTTTATAAGCAAGACAGAGTGTCTTCTCAGCAACTTTATCTTTTATATATTTTAATGTCTTATAAAGACAAACAACTCTAGCAAGAATCTGTGTCAATTCTTTCTCAGTAACAGACAGATCAAACTTAAGTTTATTATGTGTATAGTTAAGAGATTCTTATAATATACTGACACATAAGTAATCACAGTAAACACACTCAGCACACTTAGAATGATTCTTCATCTTTATATAAAGAATTATGTTGAGAAGTGATGTTCTAGCTGCTTCTATAAAGTGAGATAGAACTAGCATCAAAGACTGAGTGAAGACTCTGTTTACATTAACTGCAGTTAACATTCTTTTTACTTCTTCTGTAACTCTCTCAATCAAGATGTGCCCATAGGCAACATAGTTTAGAGGTTTCACTAGATAACATAGTATAGCATGAATATTCATTTCTTTCAATAAATTATGAGCTCAAATTAGCAAGAAGCTTCTCAGAGAAAGTGTATACTTCTAATGTATACAGCAGCTGAGTCTACAGACTTTTAAGATTCACAGTAAATTCAGCTTTAGCAGTGTTACTGACTATTGAGATTTGTAATAAATCTGACTTTAGTGAAATTAGCACAGTGATGACAGCTTGATATGCATCTATTAGGTAAACAAGCATCTTCAGCAGTTAAGTATGTTTAACTCAGAAGATTCACAGAGAATTGATCTCAGCAAAAATCAGCATTTATAGTTACTTACAGAAGTACTGTTCTTCAGCAGCTTAATATGTGTCTTTGATAGATAAATAAGCACTTATAGTTGCTCAGAAAGCACTGTTCATCAGCAGCTTAATATGAATCATTGAGATAAATAAGCACTACTGCCTCACAGAACAAGAGATATAAAAGCTTTTTATTTGTTTTATTTACATTATCTTCAATGTATACATCATTACTTTACTTTATTCACTTCTTATACTATGTGCCAACTATCATCACAATGAACTTCAACAACTTCTTTATAAAGTGATGATTCATTTCAATTCTTACTTGCAAGAACTGCAATCAATGATTTACTCTTATGAGAAGATAACTGATAGAAGAAGATCTATAAAACATTGTTAAAGTTTTAATAGTCAACACTTTTGTCAGTGAATTCTTAGCTACATTTTTTCTCAGCAATCTTGACTTTAGAAGTCAGAAAACTGACATAAAGACTTTATATTGACTTATTATCTGCATCAATGCAGATAATCAAGAATATCTGATGAACAAGATCAGCACAAAGAATGTTTGAAATGCATTAAAGTTTAAATACAAGAAGAAGTTGCAGATGACTGAAAGACAATATTTGATGAAGTTTGTTGAGTATAAGATGTCAGAAGACATGTTCATTAAAGAAGCATAAACTTATCTAAGCAAATTTGACAGAAAGATTGCTGCAACTCAGTCTGACATGACTGAGTTGTTCAAATCAGAATGACAGTTTCAGATGCTGCTTTAAGTGCTGCTGAATGAGTATGTTGTAATCTATAATGTCATTGACACTCAGAACAATTCAGATGTTAAGAGAGATCTGTAAAAGCTTCAGAAAAAAGAGATACAGCTTAAGACTGATGAGACTGTCATTGTCTTGTGAATAGATAAACAGAAAGAAGATTAATATTCAATGAATTAGAACTGCAATTCATTAAATCATTACATAGCTGATATTAAGTAACATTATTGCAGATCATTCAGCTCAGACAGTAATCATTCTTCTCATTACTTTATTAAGTGCTTTCTTTGCAACAGCTTTCACTTCATTAAAGATTGTGAATTTCTTTCTGATGTTAAGTGAGATGCTTAAAAGAAGGCAAGCAGATTAACTATGATTAAGCTGCATAGATTGATTGCAGTCAAGTTGTATTAGAAGTTAATCTATAAAGACTGTCAGTAAGATGCTTAAATTTAAATAAATTGCAGATTCTAAATTCTTCTTGCACATAACTGATCAACTTTAACTCTTCAGTGACTCTCTTATATGAATGAGATGTCAACAAATTAAAGTTAAAAGAGAACATTTATACTTTTATTATTGTGAAGTGATCATTATACAAGTCAGGTCAGAAAATTCTGTAAGACTGAGTTCAACACTTTATGTGTCTGAACTTGAGATTAATCTTCTTTCAGAAAAGCAGATGTGCAAAATGAGACTGTATAGAAGCTTTAATCAACACTGTCTTTAAATGTGTGATAAGCACAGCAAGACTATAATAGAAGCATTAGAGTGAGATGAAGTCTATATAATTAAGTACATTGCAAAGAGTCTTAATGAATTTGCTTTGATATCTGCAGTGTATACATCACATTCAGAGACTGCTTTCTTCACAGCTACTTTAGATATAAGCTTACACAACAACATGACTGATTTCTCAGAAGTCAACACTGTATCATTGAATAGAAAGATCAAGATTTACAGACTTTGACATTAATGATTTGCTTATCTTGATTCTGCAAAGCTGCATGATCTTTACAAGATGACAATTCTTAAAAAGTCAATTTTCATTGTTGAGAACAACAAGATCATGTGTGAGATTTGTGTCCTGATTAAGTTCATCAACAAGTAAGACCACACTGTAAGCAAAAGAAAGACTAACATTCTTGTTCTTGTCTTCATTAACATATGCAGCTCATTATTCTTGTCATTTAACAGATATCAGTACTTTCTGAAGATAGTAAATAATCATTTCTGAAAGACATAAACAATATTGCTGAAGCAACATAATGAGGCCTCACAGACACTATAAAAATGACAACTAAAGATTGAACTTCAGATTGATGCAAAGATTCTTGCTGTACAAAGCAACAACAGAATGAAGTTAAGATTCACTTTAAATGACTGATGCAAGTCTCTTAACATCACACTGCAGTACATGATGCTCTACATGTCAATTCAGAATGACATTGCTGAAAGAGTCATTCAAATCACAGAGAACTCAGTGCATATTATGATTAAAGAGATATAACTGTCAATAAAGTTCTGAGTGCAGACAGCACAGACAGATGCCTATCTTTGCAATTGAACAGCAACTAATTTCTTAATTAATGATAAGCAGACAACTTCTAAGAAAGCTTTCACTGATGTGAAGTCATTCATCAATTACATTTATATATGAGGATGCAAGTACTACAGCTACATTGATCTCAAGTTACTATCTGAAGGCAGACACAACAAGTTCATGAATTAAGAATGAGTGAGAGTCTTTATGAACTACATTGAGAAAATCACAAAGCAGTATCAGCTTTAAGCTTCAGATCTCAAGTGCATCATCAAGAATCATGCTGTGAAGTTTGCTGAAAGCAAGAAGAAAGACACTGTTGATCTTAGACTGCATTAGTAGACATTAAATGTTCTTTTAAATAGAAGATTCATTGAACATTCATAGAAGAAGTTAATCATTATGAAGATCACAGCTTCAGATCAGGCATCTATGACTTAGAACAGTAAGATGCAGTTTGACTTGATCATAATCAAGATCAATAAGTCTTAAGATAAACAACATGAGGTTAAGTTGACTGCAGTTAATCTAGACAAGTCATTAGATAAGAAGATCAACACTGATTAAGTTAAGACAGTGACACTTAAAGAAGTTAGAATCTTTCTGTGTGTTGAGATTCTGAAATAAAAGAGAGATGACAACAATGATAATTAAGATGTGGATGAGTTCTCAATCAAAATATTAAGAATTATACTGACACTTACAGCATTCTCTACAGACAAAGAAGATTCTGTAATCAGATCTAACATTCTAATGTCTGTCATCTATGCTGAAGCAGTGAAAGACTCAATCTGAGAAGAAATGTAAAAGAATGTTATTTATACAGAGCTGACAGTCTTGACAGTAAATGAAATATAAAAAGAGACTGTGCCACTAAGAAGAGTCAACATTGTAATCAGTAAATGAGTCTTTAAACTTAAGCTGAACATCAACAGATTCTTAAACAAGCTCAAGGCAAGATTTGTGATAAGAGACTTCTCATAGATATATGATGTTGATTATAAGAATATCTTTATTCTCACTGTTAAGTTTAACACTCTGTAAGTCTTTTTAACTATTATTGCACTTAAGAATTTAAAGTGTCATTAAGTAAATGTCAATAATGTCTTCACAGAATTCTTTCTAAAGAAAACAATCTATATAACATTTTTTTTTAAAGTCAATGTTGCATCTAATTGTGTTCTGTGCATACTGTGCAGCCTTTATGATCTTAAGCAAGCTGCACAGAACTGACATGAACAATGTGTTATTAAACTACTTAAGTTAAGTTTTCATCAAAGTAAAGCTGATCTCTGTCTTCTTCTTCACAGCATTAAAAGAATCATGCTGCTTCTTTATGTGAATAATATTGTTGTAACTTCAGCAAATCTATTATATATTCTCTGATTTAAGCAAGCTCTTGTGAGCATGTTCAAAGTCAAGAACTTAAGAAAGACACAGAAAATTCTTAACATTTAAGTTATACATAACTGCAAAATGAGGACCCTGCACCTAAATCAGACTCACTACATAAACAAGATACTAAAGAATCTTCATATGTAATTTAATAAGCACAGAGTCATCAGCATTTCACTTAATGAATATAATGTTTTTCATCTTGTCAGTTTAACTGATTAAAGAATAGATCAAAGACAGTATTAACAGGCAATTGAAAGCCTAATGTATGCAGCAATTCATACTTAATCAGATATTGTCTTTACACTAAATTGATTAAGTCAATATCTCAGTGATTCTGTGAAGCATCATGAATATGCACTTAAGAAATTACTGCAGTACATAAGATTAATCATTAATCTCAGCATCATGTACAGTCTTAATGAGAGTCAAGCAATGTTTGACTACTCTGACTTCAACTATGCTTCAGACAAGCAGGATCAGAAATTAATTTTAGAATGCATTTATATGCTTGAAAATGAATTAGTGTTGTAAACAAGTCAAAAGTAGAAGTTTGTCATCATCTTAATCACTGAGGTTAAATACATAGTCATGTCAATGTGCACAAAGACTGAGATCTGACTTGAACAGATGTTAAGAGATATGAGCATAGACAAATATTTTGAAGTTAATTTACACTGTATAAGCATTTAAGAAAATGAAGCTCATCAAACTTCTTTATTCATTCAGCTTAAAGAAGACAATCAAGCTGTCTTGATCTTGATCAAGAATACATATATACATGAGCAGTTAAAGCACATTAATGTCTTCTATTACAACATCTGCAATCTGTATAAGCACAATCAGATTCAGATAAACTTTGTGCTCAGTCAAGAGATGATTGTCAACAAGCTTATTAAGTCTCTGTCTAGACAGATCTTTAAGCAGTTCATTAAATTTATAAAACTCATTGTTGATGATTAGTTAAACTCTTAAATGATTTGTTGAACTCTTAATGATGCATTTAGTCATCTGATGTTTGTTGTCAGTGAGAGTCAATAGACACAGCCTCACTGAGTAAAAGTGTTGAGAAGCAGTGTTCTAGCTGCTTCTATGAAGTGAGATAGAACTAACATTAAAGACTGAGTAAAGACTCTGTTCACATTAACTGCAGTCAACATTCTTTTTACTTCTTCTGTAACTCTCTCAATCAAGATGTGCTCATAGGCAACACAGTTTAGGGGTTTCACTAGACAGCATAGTATAGCATGAGTATTCATTTCTTTCAATAAATTAAGAGATTGAAACAGTGAAGACAGACAGTCAACACTGAATCACTGTCTTTATTAATGAATTGATAAAGATAAAGATGATTATATGTTTTGAATGACTTCATCATGAAAAGCTTACAAATTATAAAGACAGAAACTTTTATTTAAATAGGTTCTAGAGAACTAGTGCCTGAGAAGAAAGAATGATGTTATGATTATTGTTTTAATAGATTCATTGAATGTATAGATTCAGTGAACTACATCTTGAAGATATACAGCTCAGTGTAAGCTCACAATGCTCATAAGTGAGCTGAGTAAGCTGGCTCACAGTGCTTATAAATGAGTAAGATGAGCAGTCTGATATATATACAGATTATCTTTCTTAAGAAGATGAACATGTTCAATGCAATCATTACTTAACATACTATTAGCTACTGATTAACTCAATGTGTCTGAAACCCTCTTATATCACAAGCTCTAACCTCTAGCCCCTATATCAGAGGAACCTCTGATCAGGATGTAACAGTATGGACTTGAACAAAGTATTTAATTAAGTTGATAGCATTGTTATTTCACTATAGTTACTCATAAATTTTGTACAGATGATAAAAATATATATTCATAATAATTCTGTCTATTTAGATTTATAGAAATAAGTGTTTAGTTGTGATTTTAACATCAAAATGCTGTTGTTTGAGCTTGATTTTGAAGAAGTTTCAAAAAAAAAGTTGCATGAGTGCTGGAGCCAACTTTGTAGGATCCGCTGTAGCCGACTTAACGTCGTTTGAGATTTTGATTCAAGACCTCTTCTCATTACTGCCACGTGATGGAAAGACAGTCGTGGACTTGCAGGGTCTCTTTTTCCGCTACACTATCGATTCCGCGACCGAGTTCCTGTTCGGACAATCAGTCGGTACTTTGAAGAAGACCCAGTCGGAGCTCGGTTTTGCCCAAGCATTTCATTATGCCCAGAAGGCCATCATAACGCGAGCCACGCTGGGCCCATTGAAAATATTCTACCGCGATCGAAAGGCCGACGAGTGCAATCGCATCTGCCGGGAGTTCGCCCAGCATTTCGTCGAGGAGGCATTCCACGCACTCGAGGTTAAAAAGGAAGACAAAGAAGAACGACAAGCTGAGACGAAGCGCCAGAAGCATATTTTTTCACATGAATTGGCGTTGCGGACATCCGATAAGCATCGCATCCTGGATGAGCTGATGAATGTTTTGTTAGCTGGTCGTGATACTACTGCTAGTCTACTCAGCAATTTGTTCTTCATGCTGGCTAAGAATCCAGCAATTTGGGACAAGTTGCGTATAGAAGTAACTGGTTTACAGGGTCGGGCACCAACTTATGAGGAGCTTTGCAGCCTTAGATATGTCCAGTGCTGTATGAGTGAATGTAAGAGAGAGCTCTCTACTACCTTGTCCCCTTCGACCTTTGACCTCACTAACTTTCTTAGCGCTACGTTTACATCCAGTCGTACCACGCAATGATCGCGAGGCGGTACGAGATACTATCCTACCAATTGGAGGAGGCAAGGATGGTCTCTCACCGGTCTTCGTGCCTAAAGGCACCCTGGTGTGCTACAACGTATATGCAATGCATCGACGGACAGACTTCTACGGACCAGACGCAGAACAATTCCGTCCAGAGCGCTGGGAGGATGGAAAACTGCAGCCACGCTGGGGATATCTGCCCTTTAATGGCGGCCCACGCATCTGCATAGGCCAGCGATATGCTTTGACCGAAGTTGGCTACGTTGTTGTCCGGATGGTCCAGGAGTTCCGAGTCTTGGAGAGTCGAGATGCGGGACCGTGGGAGGAATCGTTGACCTTGACCCTGTGCTCCCGGAACGGAACAAAGGTGTGTCTCACTCCTGCTTGAATGCGTCGAGTTTGGATGGGAAGTCGGAACGACGTTGATGAGGAATGATATGGCAACATTGGTATGCAATATACCCTATCTAGTATACCAGAACGCCATTTGCTTCCTTGTCCTTCTTGCCCTCCGTTGCTTGATCGATACTTGAAGAGCTTGGAGAGGAGTACGAAACATCTACCCCCGAATCCCTAGCCCCGACATCAATCCACTCCCCATTCTCCACCCTTTCCCTTTCCCGGCCATCCTTTCGCATCTCGACGAGCGTTCTGCGTAGATAGTCCAGAAACCTCGTGTTCTCATTTTTCGTGCCCATGGTAACCCGCAAACAGCCAAAACAACCGGTCTCCTTACCCCCAAACCGCACAACCACTCCCTTCGCCTTCGCCAGCTTGTCATACACCGCCGCCGCGACGGCATTATCTGGTTGTCCCTGTGGGTTCAGCATCTCGAAAAGCAAGAAGTTGCTGTCTGTTCCACTGCGCACTCTGCCGACGCCACTGATGTTGGGTAGTTCCTCCAGCAAGCGGTCCCTCTGGGCTTTGATCTTGGCGCGGTTCTGACGCATGATGGACAGGCCTTCCTCGCTGACGGCATAGCTGCCTAGGACGCTGCAAGGGCTGGGGATATTCCATGGAGCTTTGAGGCTGTTGAGGAGACGGGCAATGGGAGGTGAGGTGAAGGCGGCGCCTAGGCGGATGCCGGCCATGCCAAAGCCCTTGGAGAGGGTGTGCATGACGACGAGGTTGGGGTACTCTGTCACTAGCTCAGCGAGGGAGGCGTTGTCGTGGGCGAAATCGATGTAGGCCTCGTCGAGGACGACAACGCCGTTCCAGGTTGGGTGGGCGAGTATCTGCTCCACGTCGACCTTGGAGAGGAGGGAGCCCGTAGGGTAACCGGGAGAGGCGAGGTAGGCGAGCTTGATGGTGGCGTCGTTGGAAAGGGCGTGATTGATGGCGGGGACGTCGAGGGCAAATGTCGGGGCCGACAGGAGGTAGAACGCCGGCGTCGTTGACTTGTGCAGAGACAGCATACATGCTGTATGTGGGCGGGCACATCAGGATACAGTCTTTTCCAGGATTGCAGAAGCATCGTATCAGAGCGTTGATGGCTTCGACACTCCGATATATCAGATCTGGGGCTTCTCCACCATCGCCACCTTCGTCCGCGCCACCCTGCGCCAAATCCAAGCCCCCGCCAAAGCCCCCGGCGGCTCCGCCAACGTCGCCGAAGCCAAAATCCTCGCGACCGTCGACATTGTGCTTTGCCGTCGTCAGCGCCGGTTTGTTGGCCGCGGTGTGCGGCGAGCAGTACACTACCAAGACAACCGACTATACGGCTGGGACAAGGACACCGCCGCCATCACGTACAAGCTAACCGGCAGCACGCTCGCGCAGATCGGCACGGTCGGCACCGGCGTCGCCGTCTTGGCCCCCGAGCCCGTCTCCAAGGCGGTGGCGGGCGCCGTCGGCGGCGTCGGCAGTGCAGCGGCGTATACGATCTCGGCCTCGCGCCATTATTCGGCTCTGGGACAGGGCAAGTACAATGAGATGTTGAGTAAGATCTGAGGGGGATGAATCTGCGACGAACCTGGAAAAGTAACGGGCGTGGTATGCTGGAACGAGGCGTATTGAATTTTTTTTTTGATAATGAGAAGAGTATGCAGAATGCATTGTGCATGTCCCATGCATTCCTCCGTCTCCAAGCCGGCGTGACCTACACAGTACGGTTGATCCGAAACGCATACCCTTCCCTCCGCCCCCTGCCATCGCCTCTCGGTTGTTGTTCCTGGCCATCAATCGCACTTGACCTACATGTCTCTCTCATCCCTGCTGACTATATCCCCCACCAATTCCACCTTGAAGAATAACGTCCAACGTCGCTGGGGCTGTTCTCTTCTGAGTTCAACATCATGGAGAAAGCAAGGAGGGGCTTAGATCGAAGCTCGCATCAGGTCATACCCTGGCGTTACCGGCATCATATCCTCTACTGCGCAGGTCACGAGCTTCCTACAAGGTTTCGTATGTATATATATAAGCTGCGCCGGATCAGTTGGCCGGATGGAAGGGAGAAGAGGGTGGTGTCTAGATACGGATTTTGGGGTTGCGAGAGAGTGATGGCAATTCATCTAGAATGAAACAGGCTGTCAGACGGGGTACAACCGTGTCCTGACTTGGGGTTGTAGAAGGTTTCTTGATCTCCATCGGTCCCGAGTTTCCGCTATCTGAACTTTCTACCCGTCCCTACTGCCAATGTCGTCCAGTCATCTCTAGCTAACCTCGCCACGTCCCCATCTCAAGTCCATCACAATATCGTCCCAAACCTACACAAACACATCACGTTAGCTCTAGTGCACCGCCTAAAGACCACCCACCTAAGAAAAAGCAGAAAACCCACCCAAACGTAGTCTTAATACTCCTGACATAATACTCCCCCCAATTCCTCCTCGTAACCTCCTCCTGGCCCATCGGCACCCCATCCCAATTCACCCTCATCACCGTCACGGCATCCACATCATTCTGGTCGAAGCGAATCTCCAGCCGCGAATAGTGGCCGGCCGGCCACTGCTGCAGCCGCCACTTCTGCACGAGCCGCGTCGGTTCATCGAGCTCGGCGTATTCGCCCATGACGTTCCCGCCGAAGAGCTCGAAGCGGCCGTCGACGTGGGCGCCTTCGAAGAGCTTGGGCGGTGCGCGCGTGAAGGCGGCGAGGCGGGCCGGGTCCGTGAAGGTCCGGTAGAGCTCGGCGGCGGTGGTGCGGAACTCTTCGGTCGCTGTCACCGTGGTGGTGTTGACGAGGGCGGCGTTGGAGCTGGATTGGGAGGTGGTTGTTTTTGACGAGGCGGTGGTGGTTGAGGATGGCTTTGCGGTTGCGCGGGCGGTGGTAGAGGAAGTGGCATTGTTGGTTGGGGTGGCGAAGCCGCTGGATGGGTTGGAGTCCGGTGGGGCGTGTTGGAGGTCTTTGCCGTGTTCTTTGATCAGGGCCGGGCCGAGCGTGACGAGTTGTTTGCGGAGTTGAGGGACGATTTTCGACCGGACGAGGTCTTTCACGGGTTGTTTTGAAGTTGATTCGGAGTATATGTCGATGTCGAACTGAAGTGATGAGTAGAATCAGTATTTAATGGACTTGGGAACGAAATTGAGGATGTAAGGGAACATACGACATACTCATCTGCCTCGGTATCATGCGCGACCTCCGGTATGGTGATGGTCCCGCTAACTTCCTCGTCTTCTTTGGTTTTGCCTGCGGAGCTTAGCCTCAAATGTCTGCAGAAAGCCTCTAAAGTACCTTACACACCTGAGTACTCCAGCTGAACTTTGACGTCAAAAAGCGTAATGACTTTGCCCTTCCGCTGATTGACATCTACATCGCCGTCCATGCTCAAAACCTTGTCCACCTTGGCTGAGACACCCCCTTCCTCCGCTGAGATGCCTGCGAGGTTCTGATCAAGGTATTCTCGCGCCCATGCCGAAGCATCCTTATTCACCCAATGCCAGTTGTTGGGGTTGTGAAGAACCATCTTATCGATACGAGTGTCGAAAAGACACTAATGAGCTGTTAGGTCTCAATCTGCTCGTATATGCGTCAGCTTTTCAATTGTCCACTAAGCACTTGCAATAGTGAGGGAAAGATAATTGCGAGGTCAGAGTATGGGAGATCGATGCTCCAGCAAAGCTAATCCGCAGCAAAAAGAGTACAAGTCTTCTAGGACTGGTGCCAGCTAAGATTCTCATCATTCGAAAAGGGTAAAATTGGGAGGAGCGGAACGTTTCGAACATGACTGACCTTTACAAAAGACTATGGGTTGTTAATGGTAGAGATTTGAAAGGAGCTGGTGACTTGGAGAGTTTGGGCCTTGAAGTGGTTGTGTCGAGTAAGAGTTAAGGTGCTCTCTGACTGGAAAGCACTAGAAGTCATATACGGTCACCGGCAAGTACCAAGTCTGAAAGTTAAGGCTGACGGGGCTGAGACCCTAATACTACGTAGATTCGAGTAATTCGTTGTTGCATGATAATCTTCTTCTACTGTGCTGGGAAGAACGCACAGAGTCTTTTGAAATTTCACGACCCATATTTATAACTCCGTAGCAGTCGCACTGAAAGGCTCATGGGTATCTTACACACAGCTGTCCCAGCAATAAGTCTGTTATGTTAGAAGCAAATATAAACAACGCCCTTTGTGTTCGCCTTCACCTTTGGATCGACGTTGAAAGAGGGGGTCAATCAGATATACAACTCGACAATGGCAGCCACCGTAAGTCCAGCGGCCATCATGAATGGGATGGAAGCCTCTTGCGTTGGACTTGCAACCCCATTCTTGGTCGCAGTTATTGTTCCAGTCGCAACATATACTCCTGTCGGCACAGTCCCCGTTGTTGAAGCTGTGTAACTGGTACTACCCGATGGAGCTACCGTGTTTGCTGTCATCAATGTTGGTACCGTGCCTGGCACTCCCGCTTGAACAGAGATCGAGGACGCCGGCGCTTGCCAATCGCTCTCTTTATCGTAGTGCACTCCGTTGATGATGACACCCTGTCCTTGCTGGATCATGTTTTTCTGGTCGTTTGTGCAAGTGTTGGCGATATTGCGGATCCAGCATGTCGGGTCTGGGGAAGCTGGAGCAGAATTGGTGTGCGTCGCGTTGGCATTACCATGGGTACTGAAATTACTGAGGTTCACCGGCTTACCAGTAGCGATGTCGGTTCCCATGATGATCCTGGTAAAGATCGTAAAGGCGGTCTCGGGTTGATAAGCAGGGATCAGGTGCCCGGCGTCGTAGACTCTCGAGAAAGAAAAGTTGCCATATTGGCGGACGACACCGCCGATATATGAGCTGTTGACCACGATATCTGCATATGCGGCTGTGTAGAAGGGTGAGTACGAGATCGATTGAGCTGCAATGGAGTACGCCACAGCTTCTCCCCCCGCCCAATTGCAAACGTAATCTCGGTCGCCGTAGATGAGAGCAACGCGAACACCAAGGGAGAGAAGATACGAGATCTGGGCCACCTGATTCCCCCTTTCGTAATCGCCGGTTTGTAGGAAAGCCTTCTGCACAACCGGATTGCTCTCCGTGTAGTTGACCATAGCGCCGACACCGGCCTGCACGTCTGCGGCGTTCAGGTAATCGAGATAGAAGCTGGGAGGAAAAGAGTCTGGAAGTTTGTGGGTGATATCATAGGGCCCACGCCCCGACTGATAGTAAGGACCTTGTATCTGGCTATTACAGTTTGTCTGGGCTGATTGACAAATTTGATTGACGTTGGCCACATCACCGTCATCCTGCGGGTCCATCATGCCGACAGCACTCCTGCATGTTTGGATCTGTTGCTGACAACCATTGGCACTGAGGAAGCTGTTGGCTGCTGTCTGTTGATCGGTAAGGCTAATGGCCTGGATGCCGTAGGTGTTGTTGTATGCAAACAAGGGGTAGAAGGGCGCTTGTACCAAATCATCGATGCATCCCTGTAATATTCCGACCGACGAGAGCCGTATATCCAGGGTACCATTGCTGGGTATCGTGCCGTTCTTACGACGCATATTTTGTTCCTCCCAGAAAGCTGCGAACGACGGCCCGAAATGACCGCCGTAGCTCTCTGTAAAGAGATTGACCCCAACCATGCCATTGGTGGTGCCGTTGGGAAGGCTGCCGGGGTTGTATTGAGGAAACGCTCCAAGAAAGCCTTGCAGCATGTGCCAGATTGTATGCGCTGCAATGGCTGTGGTGTTAGCCGTGGAATTTCCGTTTCCGGAACTGAACGTGCCGTTCAAGAAGCTGTCATTCGGTTGGTTGAAGGGAATAGGAGCTGGTGGAACTGCAAATTCCCCGGTAAAGAGGTTCAGAGAACCATTGGTGCGTGTATCATACGAGAAGCCTACTTGGTCCGGCTGGTCGATGAAAAGCACGTTTGAGCTCCTATCCCAGCCCCATTGCCTAGGCTGAGTACCAAGCATGCCCTTGGCCATCTCCACAACCTGACATGGTCCAGTCTCTTGAAACAGTCCGACCATACTGCTGCTTCCTGGTCCTCCATTGATGTATATTGTCAAAGGTGCTGTTTCCGGTTTGCTTCGTGCCTCGATGAACCAGAAGAACGTATTTATGGAATAATTCTGCTGAATTAGGGCAAGGGTGTGCGGTGGTAAGGAAACGTAACCTGTGAATTGCTTTTGCGTCGAAAAGACGGTGGTACATGTGCCAATTGGCGGTGTCTTGTAGGAAATTGTGATGTTCCGATTGATAGGAGAATATATGGTCGTGAGATTAAAGTCGGCACTACTTGGTGGGAGAAATTGTCCCAGTACTGGCTCCGTTAATGAAAAGAAGATGGATGGAATAAGCGTTGCCGGTAGAACATGCCAGAAGCGCTGTTGCATGAAGAGTCGTCAGCGCATTATGACCTGCGGGAACAGGGCCTCATACCATGTTTGGACGATTTCAGACCCCGAGATCGCCTGATCAACCCGAAACGAATCCGAATACCCTCCCAGATTTACCACCGAATATCCAGGGCGAAGCGCCTCAAACAAGTCCAGTCCTGCAACATACGCAAGAGCAAGCCAAGACCGCTGTGTAGTAGATGCCTCCTGTATTCGGGGCCAAGTTGTCGGAGAGCGGCGGAAGGGCGCTGTGAAATGGGAAATGTTAGAACCACGGTAGTGGCTTGCGGAGCAGGACCAACGCAGCCCATTGACCATTGATAGTATTCTACGGCTGAAAAAAGTCGGGGCGAAAATGGCAGCCTGATGTCGCTGCGTAACGTTAAAGAGCACTCCTAGCGCGGCGAAAGCGCGGCAACGACCGTTACGCCCGAAGAACAAGGCGGGGGGCGAATACGACGAAGAGGAAGAGGAAGAGGAAGAGTTAAGGAGAATCCGGTCGGATATGAATGAAGGAGGGTCGACCAGACGAAAGTGGAGTCCGATGGAACAGCATGAGCCACCTCCCAAGAAGGATGTTTGAGGCTGCGAGTCTCCAAGCTAAGGCACACCTTAGCCTACCACAGGTACCGTAGCTCAAATGACTCCCGTCGTCCCGTAACGGGCGCTGGCTTTACCTCTTTGGGTTAGTATCTTTCGGTCCTCCCCATGCTTCCAATCTTTCACGTTGCCGTTCAAGCGATCTTCAACGGCTCATGCACTGTCTACTACAGCTATTCCTAGAATGTTGGCTCCTCGGTTCGCTCAGAACTTTTTGCAACTTTTTTTTGAAAATCACACTCAAATTCAGTGTTTTGATGTTAAA
>JAABUJ010002885.1_pt1 | contig 20222 bp, 20 predicted proteins | sample 5559131 | NCBI WGS metagenome assembly JAABUJ01 (sample SAMN10711875, study PRJNA513366) | rock metagenome | isolation source: Antarctica rocks | place: Antarctica: Victoria Land, Mt New Zealand nord | collected 2016-01-07 | reverse complement strand
AGGACGCCGCCTTGCGCTTCTATACCGAGAGCCTTGGTTTCGAGAAGCGCGACGACGTGCCTATGGGTGAAACGATGCGCTGGCTCACGGTCGCGCCCGTCGGGTCGCCGACGGTGATATCACTGTTTAACGGCGAGGAACAGGGCGGCGCGCCGCTCGGCGGCGCCACCGGCCTCGTCCTCGAAACCGACGATATCGACGCCGCGCACCGCGAACTGTCCGGCCGTGGCGTGCGCTTCACCAAGGAACCGGCCAAAGAGTCCTTCGGCGGCTGGGCCGAATTCGTGGATCAGGACGGCAACAGCTTCGGCCTCCACTCAAATTAGGACGGCGCGGCCCTCACCCCCAACCCATGGCTAACTGGCCCCTCGATTGGATGAGCAGACAAGGAGCAAGCAGAAGGATGGATATGAAACTCGAGCTTGTGCCGGTCCCGGTGTTTGATGTTGACCGCGCCAAGGCGTTTTACGTTGAACAGGTTGGGTTCCACGCAGACCATGACATACAGCCTGGTAACGGGATGAGAGTGGTCCAACTCACTCCACCTGGATCGGCGTGTTCGATCGTCATTGGGACCGGCATGGGCGAGATGACTGACCGGCAGCCCGGAACGGTCAAGGGCCTGCATCTGGTCGTCGCGAACATCCACACGGCCCGCGCAGCGCTGGCTGGCCGGGGCGTGACCGTCAGCGACATCGATGATCTGGGGGGCATCAAGTATGTCCACTTCAGTGACCCTGATGGCAACACATGGCTCTTGCAGGAACTGTCCACGCAGCGGTAAGGACGGGTCAGGCAATCGACGACTGAGTCGTCAATATGGAGGTTCCGATGAGAAAAGTCATTGTCACCATGTGGGTCACGCTTGACGGCTTTATTGCCGGGCCAAACGACGACATGAGTTGGATCATAGTCGATGACGCTATGGGCGCGTACGAGGACGCTATGGTGAGCGCGGCGGACACGCTGGTCTTGGGACGCGTGACGTATCAGAGTTTCGCCGGCGCCTGGCCGCACGTACCCGACAACCCCGCGGCCTCGGAGGGCGAGAAAGAATACGCGCGCAAGGTGAATAGTCTGCGCAAGATCGTCTTTTCCAGGACGCTGGAGACGGTGGAGTGGCACAATTCGACGCTGCTCCACGAGATCAATCCGGACGACATCGTGGCGCTGAAACAGGATGCCGGCAAGAACATAGTGATCTATGGGAGCGCCAGCATTGTCCAAGCCCTGACCGATCTTGGCTTGATTGATGAATATCAGCTCTTGGTCCATCCGGTTGTGTTAGGCGGCGGCAAGCGTCTCTTCAAAGAGGGAAGCGACAGGACCGCGCTACGGCTTGTCGAGGCAAAGACGTTCGATTCAGGCGTCGTTCTGCTGGCCTACCAACCGATGGAACAGCAGAGGGAGGCGTGACAATGGGAAAGGTGCTTTTGGGTCTGACCGTGTCACTGGACGGGTTTATCAATGATCGGCACGGGCGGGTCGACCGTCTGTATCCTGACCTAGGCGCATTACGCGACACAGAACTGCTACAGGACAGCATCAAACGAACCGGCGCCGTGGTGATGGGCCGGCATACCTACGCCATGGGAGACCCAGATTCGTACGCCGATCAGTACGAATATCAGGCGCCGATCTTTGTCGTGACGCATGCGGTTCCAGACCAGCGGCCAAAGGAAAACGACAGGCTGCGGTTTACCTTCGTCACCGATGGGATCGAAAGCGCCATTGCGCAAGCCAAAGCGGCTGCCGGCGACAAAGATGTCACGGTGGTCGGCGGGGCGAATATTGCTCAGCAATGCCTCCAAGCCAGGCTCCTTGATGAGCTACAGATTGGCATCGCGCCCATTCTCCTCGGTGGCGGACTCCGGCCGTTCGACCACATCGGGACGGAGCGCCTGGAGCTAGAACGCATTTAAGTCATCGAGTCACCGACGAGAACAGATCTGCGATTCCGCGTCGTGAAGTAGCAACCATCGCGGTCGGATGAGAGGGAAGAGAGGGAACAGGCGATGAGCGCGGGAGGATTGTCCACGGCGCGGCTTGGCCGCATGCGCGACGTTATGGCCGGCTATGTCGAGCGCGGCGACGTGCCCGGTCTCGTCACGCTGGTCAGCCGGCGGGGCGAGACGCATGTCGACGCGCTCGGCATGATGGCGGTCGGCGGTCACGACCCAATGCGGCGCGGCACGATCTTCCGCATCGCCTCGATGACCAAGCCGATCACCGCCGTGGCGGCGATGATCCTGGTGGAGGAATGCAAACTGCGGCTGGACGAGCCGGTGGACCGGCTGCTCCCCGAACTCGCTAACCGTCGGGTACTCACGCGAATCGACGGGCCGGTCGACGACACCGTGCCGGCGAACCGGCCGATCACGCTGCGCGATCTGCTGACCCTGCGGCTGGGCATCGGAGTGGTGATGGTGCCCCCCGGCCATTACCCAATCCAGGCGGCGATGGCCGCGGCGGGACTCGTCCCTGGCCCGAACCCGCCCGCGCGGACGCCCGACGAGTGGATGGCGCGCCTCGGCCGTCTGCCACTGATCCATCAGCCGGGCGAGACGTGGCTGTACCATACGGGCTTCGACATCCTGGGCGTGCTGATCGCGCGCGCCGCGGGCCAAACGCTGGAGCAGTTCTTGCGCGAACGCATCTTCGCGCCGCTCGGCATGAAGGACACCGGGTTTTACGTGCCGGCCGGTAAGCTGGACCGGCTCCCGCCCAGCTATATGACCGATCCCGCTACCGGCGCGCTCACGGTTCATGACGATCCCTCGGATAGCCTCTGGGCGCGCCCGCCCGCCTTTCCGTCCGAACTTGTCTCGACCGTCGACGACTATCTGGCCTTCTACCAAATGCTGCTCAACAAGGGCCGGTACGGTCGTGAGCGCATCCTATCACGGCCGTCGGTTGATCTCATGACCACCGATCAGCTGACGCCGGAGCAGAAGGCGGCGGCCCACGTCTTCTTCGGTGACAATAGTGGCTGGGGCTTCGGCGTTGCCGTCACTACCCGGCGCGACGATCTGGCGGCGGTTCCCGGACGGTTCGGCTGGAACGGCGGCGTGGGTACATCCGGATACGCGGACCCCACGGAAGACATGGTCGGGATACTGATGACCCAGCGCCTCATGGATTCCCCCGATCCTCCCCGTGTCTTTCGCGATTTCTGGACCTCGGTCTATCAGGCGATCGATGACTAAGGCGTTACTAATTGGGCGTCGAATAAGGAGCAGGAAGAAAGATGGATATGAAACTTGAGCTTGTGCCGCTACCGGTGTCTGACGTTGACCGCGCCAAGGCCTTCTACGCTGAACGGGTTGGATTTACCGTGGACCACGACGTGACGCCGAGCGAGACAATGAGAGTTGTCCAGTTGACCCCGCCAGGCTCGGCGTGTTCCATCGTCATTGGGACTGGCCTGGGCGAGTTGTCCGACAGGCCGCCTGGCTCGGTCAAGGGCCTGCATCTGGTCGTCGCGGACATACATACAGCGCGGGAAACACTCGCTGGCCGGGGTGTTGATGTCGGCGCCGTCGACGATCTGGGGGGCGTTAAGTATGCCAATTTCAGCGACCCCGATGGCAACTCGTGGCTATTACAGGAAATTCCGGCGACGGCGTAAGCGTCGTTCTCCTATCCTATCAACGGGCAGGATAGTAGTGGGACAGGAGGACACCGATGTGTCGGAGTATCAAGACCCTCGCCAATATGGAGCCACCGGCGAACGATGAGGAAATCCGGGCGGCCGCGCTACAGTTCGTACGCAAGTTGAGTGGCGCACACCATCCGTCGCGCGCGAATGAGCCGGCCTTCGACCAGGCGGTCGAGGAGGTGACGGCGGTGGCCAGTCGCTTGCTCCGCTCACTCACGACGAGCGCGCCACCACGCACCCGCGACGAAGAGGCGCGCAAAGCGCGGGAACGAGCGCGCCAGCGCTTCGCATGAACGCTGTGTGCTGCCGTGTCGTGAAGTAGCAACCATCACGGTCGGATGAGAGGGGCGAGAGCGAAGTGGCCAGGCGGCGGCTACGAGTCGACCATGACCAGGGTCAAGAGCGCATAAACGGTAACGCCTAATAGAAAATAGGATTGGGAAAGGAAAGCAGATGTCCACGGTCGTTGCCAATATGTCGATGTCTCTGGACGGCATCATCGCCGACCCCTCCGATGAGGTGGGGCCGCTATTCGACTGGTACAACAACGGTGACGTCACCGTACCGACCGCCGACGCGCGGTGGACCTTTCACACCTCTGAGGCGAGCGCGGCCTACCTGGGCGACGCGCTCGCCAACGTCGGCGCGCTGGTCTGTGGCCGTCGCCTGTTCGACCACACCGGCGGGTGGGGCGGCCATCACCCAATGGGCGCGCCCGTGTTTGTGGTCACCCACAGCATCCCGGACGGCTGGCCGCGCGAGGACGCGCCCTTCACGTTCGTCACCGAGGGCGTCGAGAGCGCCGTGGCGCGGGCGAAGGTCGTCGCGGGCGACAAGATCGTCAGCGTCGCCAGCGCCACCATCGCTCAGCAGTGCCTCAACGTGGGGCTGCTAGACGAAATCGTGGTCGACCTGGTACCCGTGCTGCTCGGCGAGGGTATCCGGTTCTTCGACAACCTGACGAGTGCGCCCATCGAATTGGAGGGTCCTCGGGTCATCGAAGGGACGGGTGTGACACACCTGTACTATCGGGTACGGAAGCCCGTCTGAGCCGGACGATCGACTGCGTGAAAGGACGATGCATACATGAATGAGTATGGTTTTTTGGCGAAATTCACCGCCCACTCAGGAAAGCGTGACGACTTGGCCGAACATCGCTGATATGCCAACGCCTACCTCGTGGCGTCGGCGCCACGGTTGCGGTCGGGGGGGAGCAGTTGGATCAGCACGGCGACGGCGATGGCGAGGACGATGAGGTAGAGCAGGCCTGCTCCGAAGGCCTGGGGATAGGCGGCGGACCCTCCGCCGTGGCCCAGCGCGCCGTAGAAGATGAGCCCGATGAGGGCCACGCCCAGCGCCCCGGCCACTTGCTGGATGGTGGTCAGCACCCCCGCCGCCGCTCCCGCGTGCCGTGGCGCCAATCCCCCCAGCGCCGTGGCCGTCAGCGGCGCCAGCACCAACCCCATCCCCGTCCCGTCAAGGAGCAGGGCGGGCGCCAGCAGGGCGCTGTGACCGTCCACGCCGAGGCGCGCCACCGTCAGGCGCAGCAGGATCAACCCGGCCGCCATTACGAGCGCGCCGGCGGCCAGCGTCTGGCGTCCCCACCGCCTCATGAGCCGGGGGGCGTACAGCGAGGCCGCGACGTAGCCCAGGGCGAGCACGGTGAAGATCTCTCCCGAGGCCAGGGCGGTGAGCCCCAGGCCCTGCTGGAGGTAGAGCGCGAGCACCAGGAAGAACGAGGCCATGCCCGCGTGGAACACCAACGTGGTCAGCAAGCCGACCGTGAAGGCCCGCGCACGGAACAACGCCAGGTCAAGCAACGGGGCGCCGTCGCGCGCGGCCAGGCGCCGCTGGGTCAGGCCGAAGGTCAGCAGCAGGGGCGCGGCGGCGGCCAGGGACAGCCAGGTCCAGAGCGGCCACCCCAGCCCCGGCCCCGCGATCAGCGGCAGCACGATGGCTACGAGTCCCAGCGTGACGAGGGCGGCGCCCAGGAGGTCGAGCCGCCCGCGGCCCTCGCCCCGCGGGGCCGGCAGCACCCGTGGGGTCAGGAGCAGGGCGACGGCGCCGAGGGGCGCGTTGATCAGGAAGCAGGCGCGCCAGCCCAACCCGGCCACGTTAGCCTGGATCAGCGCCCCACCGATGAGTTGGCCGCAGACTGCCGCGAGCCCCAAGGGCAGGCCGTACGCCGCGAAGGCGCGGGCGCGTTGCTCCCCTTGATAGACGGTTCCCAGCAGGGCTAGCCCTTGAGGAGTGAAGAGCGCGGCGGCGAGTCCCTGCGCCACACGAGCAAGCACCAGGATCGCGGGGCTGGGCGCCAGGCCGCAGACCACCGAGGCCAGCGTGAAGAGGGCTAGGCCGAGCGCGAACAGGCGACGTCGCCCGTAGATATCGCCGAGCCGGCCAGCGGTGATCAGGCCGGCGGCGACGGCCAGGGCGTAGCCGGCGACCACACCCTGGATCGCGGCGGCACCGGCGTGCAAGCCCTGCTGTAGGGCAGGGATAGCGACGTTGACGATAAAGAAGTCCAGGGTGGGCATGAAAGCGCCGGCCAGGATGATCGGGAGGGCGGCCCAGTGGCGCAGGCGGGCTATGGTTCCCCGCGGGGTGGCGCTCCGTGCCGGTGTGGAATCGCGAGACGTGCTGATCATGGCGGATGTTCCTCTTTCTAGCTTCTAGCTGTCTGCTCAGCCCCTCTCGTAGAGCGACACAGCCAGCATAGCCATCGCCGGAGAGCTAAATCAATGACGTGAGAGGTAATGGATTGACCATTACCTCTCACGTCATGGACGCGGGGCGGCACGACCTCTATCCTGGAGATGTTGGGCTCAAGCGCCCCTATTTTGGCGGGGACGGCCCGACTGATTAAGCTAGGAGGAACAAGGACATGACGGCGACGACGACACCCATAATCACCAGCACGACCCCGCTCAACACGCGCGTTGAAGGCTACTTCGCCATGTGGAACGAGACCGATCCCGCCCGCCGCCGTGACATGATCGCGGCGACGTGGACCGAGGACGCGTCCTATGTCGACCCGTTGTTCGCTGCTGAGGGGTATGAGGCGCTGGACGCGTTGGTGGGCGGCGTGCATGAGCAGTTCCCCGGCCATCGCTTCCAGCTAACCGGGGACATCGACGCCCATCACGACCGCGCGCGTTGGGACTGGGTGCTCGTCGGACCCGACGGTGGGGCGCCGGTGGCCGCAGGGGTCGATGTGGCGACGCTCGCGCCCGATGGGCGGCTGCGCGCGGTGGCCGGCTTCTTCCACCAGCCAGCCACCGCTTGACCTCCGACGGGGCGCATCCTATCGGGGACGGCGCCAGCGCGGGTGGCCGAGAGGTAGATAGAATAGCGCTATGTCGCCCGCCTGCGAGGGGCGGGGAGCGGCGTGAGGAGAATGACATGACGACAGAGATGGCCGCGGCGCCCTTCCAGCGGCCGGTGGGCGCGCTGATGCGCCAGTGGCGCGAACGGCGCCGGTTGAGCCAGCTTGACCTCGCCATGCAGGCGGACATCTCCACGCGGCGCCTGAGCTTCGTGGAGACCGGCCGCTCCCAACCAAGCCGCGAGATGGTCCTCCACCTCGCGGAGCAGCTTGACGTGCCGCTGCGCGAACGCAACGGACTGCTCGTGGCGGCGGGCTACGCGTCCGTCTATGCCGAGACCGCGCTGGACGCGCCCGACGCTCCCCAGATGGCGGCGGTACGCACGGCAGTGCGCCAGGTGCTGACGGGGCATGAGCCCTACCCCGCTGTGGTAGTAGACCGGAGATGGACCCTCGTCGACGCCAACGCCGGCGTCGCACTGTTGACCGAGGGCGTGGCGCCGGAACTGCTCGCGCCCCCGGCCAACGCGCTGCGCGTCAGCCTGCACCCCGACGGTATGGCCCCACGCATCGTGAACCTGGGCGAGTGGCGGGCGCACCTGCTCGGCCGCTTGCGCCGCCAGGCCGCCCACACCGCCGACCCCGCGCTTATGCAACTCTACGATGAGTTGCGCGCTTACCCCTGCGACCAACCTGAGCCTGAGGTTGAGGTACCCGGACCCGGCGACATCGTCGTCCCACTGCGCCTTCGTCACGCGGGCGGGGAACTGGCCTTCTTCAGCACCGTGGCTACCTTTGGCACGCCGCTCGACATCACCGTGGCCGAACTCGCCATCGAGTCGTTCTTCCCCGCCGACCCTACTACGGCGGCCGTCCTTATCACGCCATCGAGAGCGCCATCGACGCCCTGAGCCGGGCGGGCTGGGGTAGCGCGCGGGCGAGGGCGGCGAGTAAGTGTTCCCGTCTAATGACGTCCACGGCGGACTACTGCGCCGGCAGATCGACGCCACCGACACTTTATGTGCGCCCGCGCCGCACAAGGCTTCCAGCGCCGTGAGCGCCGATCCTTAGCCGGACGGGGGTGAGAGCATGCCGAGCACCATGATGAGCAGGAACCCCGCGAAGAGGGCGGCCGCGAGGGGCGGCCCCTTGGGAATCTCGTGCGCTTCGACGATCAACTGCTCGACCACCACAAACAACAGCGCCGCCGAGCCAAACGCCAGCAGGAGCGAGATGAGTTGGTGTGGGAATACGCCCAGCACGGCGGCGCCCCCGACCGCGACGGCCACGAACAGCACGCCGAACCCCGTCGTCGTACCGATCATCTGCCAGCGCGTCGCCCCGACCGTGCCCAGGACGGTCGCGATAGCCAGTCCGAAGGAGAGATCCTCCACGGTCATCGACAGGCTGAGCAGCGCGCCCAGGTTTTTGCCGGCTGAAATCCCGACCCCCAGCACGATCCCGCCGACGATTTGGTCGACGACGTTGCCGGCGATAAGGCCGAGGGGCCACCCGCCCTTCTGTGCGTCCGGTGCGCCCGACTCGCTTTTCTCCTGAGAGCTTTGGTCCAGCCGGCGCACCCCCAGCATCACGAGGACGCCGAGCGCGAAGCCGACGACGATCCACACCAAGTCGGCGCGTGCCCGCGTGACCTGCGGCAACAATTCAAGGGCGACGACGGCGAGGACGACGCCGGCGGCAACATGCAACAACGCGCTGCGTAGCATTGGCCCGGGCTGCCGGATCGTGGCGCCGAGGGTCCCGATGATGGCGACGACCGAGGGGATCAGGGAGTAAATGAGGGCAAGCAGCAGCGGGGGCAGGTTACTCAGCACAGACGCAGCCTCCCCACGCATTCCGTCCCCGACGCACACGGAACAGGACGGCGACCCCCCGGATGATGCTTGCCATCAGCCCTCTTTCCTCAACGGCCGGCTCCATGCGGCGCCGTTTGCATCACTCAACGATATAATGCGTTCGTGCAAGAAATAGACCAGGCAAGGGTCTTGAGGCGCGCGTCACCCATGGCGCACCAAAACTGGGGCTCACCGAAGAGTCGGCGCGTTGCTGGGCGCCCCGCTGGCGTCCGCCAATGGAGCCGCAAGAGGGCGAGCCCAAGGGTCTGTCCGCGCCGCGCCAGCAGCATGTGCCCCGCCAGGATGGTCCCGAACAGGCCAAACCAGAGACAAAACAAGAACAGGTCGTGCCACAGCGCTGACCTCCACGCGTCGAAGAGGCCGAGCAGCGTTTGCTGGAGGACACTGACCACGTTCAGGACCAGGAATGTCGCGAGCCCGGCCAGCACATCCACCGCCCGCGCCAGCCGCCCGCGCCAGATATCCTCGGTCGTCTGTGTCGATACGATGGCGAACATGACGCGTCCTCCTCAATGGCGTTAATGGCCCTCCTATCGTCGCATGGGCGCGCCGCCACGCCTATAGCTAAATGGTCATAGCATGAGTGTCTACCTCCTACTATAAGGCCGGGCCGTCGACTGCCCGTGCCGAGGCTATCGTAACTCCGCTGCTGTGCAAGACGTTATATCTACTGAGTAGGTTTTTTGTCCGCTTTATCGGCCGAAAAAAGGTTTGATTTTTATGGCACGCGTCGCGTATCGTTCCCTTGCTGCACTTATCGTCGTCCCGGTCGCGTTCGCCGTTGGCGGAACCCAACCCATGCGGACAGCGTCCTTACGCCCGCCATACCCGCTGACATCACACGCGCACGCGCGTGTGCAACGCCACTACAACCACCATCGCGCGGCTACATCGACTGTAAACGGCCCACTCTTGGTCATCGACCAGCAGGGCGAACGGTCGGCGCAGGTGCAGATCGGGGCGGGGCACGACGAGATTCTGGCCGTGCAGGGCGGCGCGGTCCGCGTTGTGGCGAAGGGTCTCACCGCTATATGCTGCGGCCTCGGTGGGCTCGCGCCGTCCCCGCGCGGCCGCTACATTGCTTTCAGCCAGGAGCACTACTACGGCAAAGGGTCTAACGGCGTGGACAAGCCGACGACCGAAGGCCTGTGGCTTGTCTCCGCCAACGGGGGCGGGTTGCACCGACTGCTCCTCCCGCCTGCCGCGGCGCGCCTGCGTAATCCCGACCGCTACGGCGACCCACTCAGCATCGCGCCCGTTGCGTGGTCGCCCGACCGCTACACGCTGGCCTATGCGGTCGATCTTTTCACCGACACCTCTATCAACCCGGACTTCGCGCGCGATACCGGTATCTGGCTCACGCGCTATGACAAACGCGCGCCGCGCCAGGTGTTCAAGCTCGTGTCGCTCGCCACGACAGCCCCGTCGTTGAGCGCGGCCTGTCACGGGACGATTCCCACCATCACCGCGCTCTCGTGGATGCCCGACGGCCGGACAGTCGTGGCCAGCGCCGACTGTATCCTGCCGAGCGCGGGACCGCTACAGGTCGTGGAGGCCGTGATGGCCGTCGACACAATGAGCGGCAAGGGCCGCGTGCTTGTCACCAATGGCCGCGACGCCGCGGTCGCCCCGACGACGGGCCGCATCACATACGTTTCCGGTAGCCTCGACATCCATGGGAACGGCCGCACGACGCTGTGGGTCACCGACGCACAAGGACAGCACGGCCGCCCGCTCGTGATCGGGCAAGGTGTGCAAGGCCAGATCGGCAGCCCGACCTGGTCGCCCGACGGTCAGTCGATCGCCTACATCACCGGGCAAACGGCGTATAAGAACACGACAACTATCCGCGTTGTCGACGTCGCGACCGGGCAAATCAGAACTATCCTGGCAGCGGACGCGCCGAGTCTTGCGTCGGGCGGCTACTTCGTGCGCCTCGCCTGGATGCACACGCCACTCTAAATGCCCGCCCATCTATTTCTCCTCTTTGAGTCTAAGGAATAGGGGTCTTGTCCATCGGACGACCATGTGGGGCTGCTACTTGGACGCCGCCAGACCATACATCAAGGGGAAGGGCGGGCGATCCGCGGGCATCGTCCACCGCCGCCCTGGCAGCGGGCGCATCTCAGGCAGTGCTTTGCCGCCGTTGCAATAGGGGTACTCGCACAGCGCCTCCAGCCGCAGCCCCGCATCAAGAATCGCGGTCACGATCTCGCTCATGTTCCAGCGGAAGTCGAAAGACGGGTGGGAATTGTCGAACGCCGTGACGCCGGCGAGGTGGCCCGATGGGCTCATTCCGCCCTCGGAACCGCCCACGTAGTCGCCGACGCCCCACTGCCCCTCCGAGTGCGCGCCCTCCGCGAAGTAGGAAAAAGCGAAGCGGTTCTGTCCGTCGAGTGTCCAGACCAACGGGTGGTAATCCACGATCACCAATCGGCCACCCGGACGCAGCACCGCCGCCACACCACGCGCCCACAACGGCAAGTCCGAGAGCCAATTCAGGACCCCCATGGAGCAGAAGACCCTGTCGAAGCATTGATCGTCCCGCGCCGCCCGTTCGAGCCAGTCGTACACGTCCATGCGATAGAACGTCGCGGCAATGCCGGACTCATCGGCGAGGCGGCGGGCGATGGCAATCGCCGTATCGCTGATGTCCACACCTGTCACTATCGCGCCCAAGTTGGCGCAACTAAGCGTGTCCTCCCCATCGTTACAAAGCAGATGCGCTAGAGACAGCCCCGCGAGGTTGCCGAGCAGCGCGCGATCCTCAGGGAATAGCGATACGCCCCCGGCGCGAAGAAACGCCGCCTGGTCCTGCTTATGGCTGTTCTGCGCGGGCATCGCCCTGTTCCAGGAAAGCCGGTTCTGTTCGTGCAAGTCTCTCCGCACCATGGCAGCGCCCTTTCCTTCGATCTTCCACACGATCACAGCGCCCGTCGAGGTATTGCCCTGCCGTCGCGCCTTATCAAGTATAGTCCTTGATCAACGCGGCGATTCTAGGTGGCAGTTGCGCGTCCACCCAAATCGTCACGCGACCAATACCGGTTGGTCCAGCTTCCGCGCGGCATAGGTGAGCGCGGCCCTAAGATCAGCCGTTTCAAGATCGGGCATCTCGGTGGGGTCTGTCCACATGGCCGAGGGGAGTCATCACTCGTGCAAGACAAACGTCGGCACGGTCGAGCCGCCGCCGGCGGTGACGTTGAGCAGTGTGGCGCCGGAGACGCGCGTGAGGAAGCCGTCGGCGGCGCCGTCGATGATGAAGGGGTCCATGTCCACGGAGAGTTCGCGGAACTCCAGCCGCCCGTCGACGACGGCGGGGAACTGGGCGTGCGCCACTGCCACGCGCTCCTGCGCCACGTAGTCGCCGCGCAGCGCCTCCTCTAGCGCGCGGTCCCAGTCGCCCACGCTGCCCTCCCAGCCAACGACGACGCCCTTGCCGCCGTAGTCGTCGTTGGGCTTGAGCACGAAGCGCTCGCGCTGTGTCCGCAGCAGTTCCATCAGGTCGACCTCTTTGCCCTCGAAGGTGGCGCGCGCGTCGGCCACGCGCCGCGTCCATGGCACATGGCGGCGCACGGCCTCGCGTTCCTCCGGCGTGAAGTCGCCCTGGTAGGTCGCGTCGGTTAGCAGCGCGAAGATGGCCTTCTTGTGGAACAGCTTGTCGCGCGGGCTGTTGACCATACACACCGCGCCGTCCTCGTACGCCTGTAGCAGCGCCGGAGCCTCGGCCTCGCGCGCCAGCAGTTCGTGTACCAGCACGCGCTTGTAGACGAGGTCGATCACAGTGTCGCCGTGGCGTAGCGCGCCGCCCGCGTACTCCAGTTCGCGCGGGTCGACGATGACCGCTGGAAGCCCGCGCCCTTCGAAGTGGCGGCGGTAGAGCTCATGCTCGTAGGCGGTCGGCAAGCCTGCCCAGTCGACGATGCCAATGCTTGGCCTGTTCTCCGCGCGCCCGGCGCCCGCAGCCCACGATTGGTAGCAGCGCAGCAGCAGGTCGGTCAGTCCGGCGCGCGTGTCGAAGGTTTGCAGCGTGTAGCCGCCCGCGTCGAGGAAGCGCCGCACCACGGGCAGGCGCAGGAAGACGGACGTCAGCACGTCGGTGTAGGCGCCGCCGGCCGGGGTCTCGGCGTTGTACTCGATAAAGCTCAGGCTGTCGCCGGCCAGGAAAGCGTCCAGGCGCGAGATCGCGCTGACGGCGTCGTAGCCGTGGTCGATGCGCGCGAGTTCCTGTTCGCGCGGGCTCAGGCGCAGCGGCTCCAGCAGGCGCTCGTCCGCCAGCAGGCGCGCGCCGACCTTGATGGTCGCGCCGATGACGAGCCGGCAGGCCTCGCGTACCCGCGCGTATTGCCCGGTGGTGATCATGTGCGGGCGCAGCACACTGCACAGCGGACGGTCGCCGAAGAACAGGTTCTCCTCATGCAGGCCCGCGTCGAGCGCCTCTTGCGACGCGGCGGCCAGCGCGGGGTCGGACTGGAGCAGGCCGTGGTAGCGCGCGATGGCGTCGTCGATCATCGCACACCTTGCTTCCGGCCCATGTAGGCGGCCTTGCCCAGCAGGTTGTGCAGCACCTCGTCCCAGGTGTACTGCCGCGCCGTCGCCGCCGCGCCCGTGCGTAGGCGCTCCACCTGGTCGGGGTGGTCGCGCAGGTAGGTTAGGTAGCCGGCGATCTCGCCGGGGTCATCGGTGTCGACCACCACGGCGTTCTCGAAGTGCACGGCGTAGTCCTCGCCGGTGCTGCCGGTCACAGCCGTTCCGCCCGCGCCCATCACTTCGAGTCCGACGAGGCCGAAGGGCTCGTGGGCGCTGTTGGCGAGCACGGCGTCGGAGGCGCGGTAGAGCGCGCGCACGAAGGCTTCGGGCAGGAAGAACGACAGGTTGAGGATGTCGGCCGGCGGCGCCTCGCGCAGGGCGGTGACGCAGTCCTCCATGGAGCGGCTACGCGCCTTGACGTCCGCGACGGAGAGACCCAGCATGTGAGCGCGTCCGATGACTTCGGCCCCGTGCGGCTCGATGCCGCCGCGCATCAGCAGGCGCGCCGGCACGCCCTGCACCTTCAGGACGGCCAGCGACTCGACGGCCATGATCCAGCGCTTGTCGGGGTCGAAGCGACCGATCTTGAACAGGGTCATGCCCGCTTCCCCACCCTCACCACTACTGGACGCGGCCAGGGCCTCGCGGCAGGCGGCGACATCGGCCGCGTCGGGCGCCTCCAGGAAGCGCGCGGGGATGCCGTTGGGGATCACCAGCGGGTTCTGCCCGTAGTCCCACATACGGTGCTTCATGTATTTGCTGACGGTGGTAATGGTCGATACAAAGCTGAGTCGGTCCCAGTCGATACGCCAGAAGCCGTAGAGGTTATTGGCGTTCCAGGAAAGTATGGCGCGGTCGCGCAGACCCAGGGCGTGCAATTCGTCGGAGAGGCGGCACAGCGACTCGGTGGTGTGCCACTCCTCGGCGATCACGACGGCGGTCTTGCCCGCCTGTAGCGCTGGCGCCAGCAGCGTACGGGCCACGAACGAGGGGACGCTCTCGTTCCAGTCGGCCAGCTTGGCCTCCTCGCCCTGGTAGACACCATTGGGGTAGTATTGGCTGATCCACTGGCCCCAACGGTGCAGGGTCAGCCGGCCGCCCTCGCGCTCCTCGCGGCCCGGTAGTGTGGGGTCGCCCACGAAGACCAGGTGCGTCTCGAAGCCCTGCGCGGCCAGGGCGGCGTCCAGCTCGGCCACGCGCACACCCAGCCCCCCGGCCTGCGCGTACTGGTCGGGCCCCTCGAACGAGAGGCTCACGAAAACCGTATTCTCCGGCGTTAGTTCCCCTGGCATCGGCCGTCCTCCTCTTAACCCACTGTTCCCATGACCCGTTCTTGCTCATGATACAGCGGGAGCGGCCTCTTTGTCAGTTGGACTATGCTTGTACTCGTGAGATGAGCCGTCCGGGATGCTTGCGCGAGAGAGCCATGAGCAACATTCTTTCCTTTGGTCAAGGTGATTTGCAGTTCACGTTGAGACACTCACGTACATCCAAAAGTGGGAACCGCGCCTGCCTGGGCTAAAACGTTCGTGCTACCGGGACAGGCGTACGACATACGCGGGGCGACGACGAGCCAGCCACATGAGGGCCACGACCATGACGGCCGAGGCGATCAACCCAGGCGCGACCCCATTCCCCCACGCGGCCGGTATGCCGAGGCCGACGTGGGCGATCCGCGCCAGACCCCAAGCCAACTCGCTCCACGCGAATATCAAGAACAGGGGGCCGCCCATCAGCGTGATCGCTAGACCGGCGCACCAGAATTGCAGTTCGCCGGCGACACGCCAGCGCGCCGGCCGTCCATCGCACGCTACCCAACGTAGGCCGACAAGCGCCTGACCAATGGTCTGGCCGCGCCAGGCGAGGGCGAGGACGACAGCGAACCATAGCGCCGTGGGCGCGCTACCGACGATGGTACCACTCCACCAATCGTTCGTGTGGACCGCGTTGACGAGCGCGGTGGTACCGAACCATAGGGCGAGGAAGGACAGTGGGCCGGTGACCACATCGACGGCGAGGGCGACGCGACGACGCGGCGCGCCAACCGGCAAGTGAGGCAGCGCCGTTGAACTCAAGCTCATGAGAGGAACCCTTTCGTGTACGAATAGCGCCTTTATCGCGCCGCGTGGACGCGTGATATATGCGACGCGACTATGGTAAGCGAGCCCGACAGCAGCGGCAAGAGGCGCTTACGGGTTATCCCCGATGGGACCTCACACGACGTGCGCGGGCCGTTGTGGCCCCCTACGCCGTGCTGGCCTGGCATAGCCCAAATGGGCTATGTCATCCATCGCTCACGCGTGCCACAATCCTCCTGCAAGATCACATGCCCCATGTCCCGCACCACGGCGCTCATGAGAGCGTAGGCGCGTCCGTCGGCGGGCTAGCTAGAGAGTGAACAGTGACACTGACACATCCACGAAACATCCGGCCCCATGAAGCCACTCGTATCGCGTTGGCCGCGGCGGACCACGGCCGTCCCGCGCCCGACCCTGACGCCTTCCCTCATGGCGCGGCGTCGCCGACCTTCACCAATCCTATCGTCCAGCAGGGGCAAGACCCCCACGTCGTGCGCCACGATGGACAGTACTATCTGATCATGAGCGAGGATGACCGGCGCGTCACGATACGCCGGTCGCCCCGGCTGACGACGCTCGGCGCCGCCCCTCCCGTCGTCGTGTGGGAGGCCGCGCCGCACGGCGACACCTGCGCCGAGGTGTGGGCGCCCGAACTCTTCCTATGTAGACGGCCGGTGGTATATCTATGTCGCGGCCAGCAATGGCGACAACGCGACCCATCGTATGTATGTGCTGGAGAGCGCGGGACGCGACCCGCTTGGGCCCTACCGTGAGCGAGGCAAGATAGCGGCCGCGACGGACAAGTGGGCGATCGACGGCAGCGTCATCCAACGGGGCGACGACCACTATTTCGTCTGGTCGGGCTGGCTGGGGGACCACAACGTCCGGCAGAACCTCTACATCGCCCCGATGAGTGACCCCTGGACGTTGCGCGGCGACCGCGTCCTCCTGTCCGAGCCGGACGCGCCATGGGAAATCCCCACGGCGCGTCCGGCCATGCACGAGGGGTGTATCCCCGCCGTCAACGAAGGCCCCGCCGCCCTACACCGGCACGGCCGCGTCTTCCTTGTGTTCTCGGCCAACGGTAGTTGGTCCGACGATTACTGCCTGGGGATGCTCGTCAACGAGTCAGGCCATCTCCTTGATCGCGACGCCTGGACCAAATCGGCGGGACCCGTCTTCGCCAAGAACCCAGCGGCCGGCGTCTATGGCCCCGGACACAACTCTTTCATCCAGTCGCCGGACGGGCGCGAGGACTGGATCGTCTATCACGCCAACCTGGCACCGGGGGGCGGTTGGCGCAAGAGGACCGTGTTGGCCCAATCTCTCTCCTGGCGAGCGGATGGGGCGCCCCACTTTGGCGCCCCGCTGCCCCCTGGCACGGCGCTGCCGATCCCGTCAGGGGAAGATCGTTACGGCCCCAGCGTATCGCCTCAAGACCTGTCGCTCGTCGCCTAACGCCCGGAGATTTCGTTGGCGCGCGGAGGTCCTGGGACTTCCGCGCGCTCATGTCCGGCGACTGTCATATGTCGTCGTCACGTCCGCGTCTAGCGTCGCCGTGGCGTCACAGTCCATTGCACACCTCGAACGCCTCCCTCAACGCGGCGGCTGGATCGCCCGCGGGGACAAATTCCTGTCCCACGTAGCCGTCGTAGCCCGTGTCGCGGATGGCGCGCATGATGGCGGGATAGTACAATTCCTGCATGACGCCGATCTCGTGACGGCCTGGGTTGCCCGCTGTGTGGTAGTGGCCGATGTAGGCGGCGTTGTCGCGGATGGTGCGGATGATGTCGCCCTCCATGATCTGCATGTGGTAGATGTCGTAGAGCAGCTTGACGCGCGGCGAACCCACCAACTCGCACACGCGGACGCCCCAGTCCGTCCGATCTGCCTGGTAGTCCGGGTGGTCGACCTTACTATTGAGTAGTTCCAACACCAAGGTCACTCCAGCGTCTTCGGCCGCCTCGGCTACGCGATGCAGGCCCTCCGCAGTGATCTCCGCGCCGGCGTCGTCGTCAAGCCAACGCCGGTTGCCGCTGAAGACGATCAGATTGGGGATGCCCCAGCGCGCGGCAAGGTCGAGGTTGGCGGTAATCTCCCGCTCGATACGGTCGTGGTTCTCCCGCCGGTTGAGGCCCTCCTCGATCGAACGATGGCCGTTGACAGCCGCGATCGCCAGCCCGTGTTCCTTGAACAGGGGCCAGTGTTCCTGGTCCACGAGATCCACACCGGCATAGCCGATATCCACGAGAGTATCGGCCAGAACTTCGGGCGTCATAATGTCGGCGAAACACCATGCGGACACCGATTGTTTGATAGCGGCCATCGTTACTCTCTCCCTTCGCCTATGGCGCGTGTGACAGCGGCGACGCCGATTCCGGGCATCGCCGCGCTCATATGGGCCGTTCGCTTGGCCCCAGCCACGAGGCCGGGGGCGCCGAGCGTGGCCGCGAGGTGGCTGCTGACGCGATAGGCGTTGGCGAGGATGGTGAGGACGGGGTTCACGCCGCCGTTCGTTACATGGAGCGAGCCGTCGACGATGCGCAGGTTGTCGTGGCCCCAGACGCGTCCCCATTTGTCGGTGACCGAGGACGCGGGGTCCGTGCCCATGCGGCAGGTCCCGGCCTGGTGCTGCCCACCGCTCAGCCCCTCGGCCGCGCCTCCGACGAATGGCAACACGGTCGTCGCGCCGCTGGCCTGGAGCCATGCGACGGCCTTGTCGGAGAGGAACCGGGCGGCCGCGCGGCTCTCGGGGCGCAGGCCGCCACTGAGTCGCGCGACGGGGAGCCCGAACGCGTCGCGCACCGTGGGGTCGACCGTGACCCGCGCGTCGGGGCTGGGTGTTTCCTGGATCGGCCCCATGACGAGGGCCAGGCGGCCGTAGAGGTCGCGCATGGCCCGCTTGCCGGCGGCGCCCCAGGGCGGGATCGCGCCCAAGCGGGTGAGCGCGGCCCACGCGCCCAGGGGAGTGAGCACGAAGTCGTTGGCGAGGATGCCGCCGCCGACGATGCCGCTGTTGTGGTGGCGATAGTCGTGGGTGACGATGCTGGGGCCGGGGCCGTAGCAATCCTGGACAACCTCGTCGAAGAGGCCGTAGGCGCCGGCGTAGACGTGGCCCTGCAGGTGACGTCCCACCTGGTCGTGGGTGTTGCCGATGCCGTGGGGTTCGCGCTCTGACGCGCTGTTGAGCAGGAGCCGCGCCGTTTCGATCGCGCCGGCGCCCAGGACCACCTGCGCCGCCGCCACCGCGCGCCGCCGGATGGAGCCCTCCGCGGCGGTCGCGAGCGCCACGCCCGTCACCCGGCCGTCGGCGTCGGTCAGGATCCGCTCGACCCGCGCCCCCGTGAGGACGTCACAGCGGCCGGTGGCGATGGCGCGGGGGATCACCGTGTTGTGCGTGCCGTTCTTGAACTCGCCGGGGCAGCCGAAGCCGACGCAGGCGCCGCAACTCAGGCACGCGCCGCGGCCGCCGCGCGCCTCTGAGTTGATGAGCAGGGGGGCCGGCCCGGTCGTCAGGCCAAGGGCCGTCGCCCCGCGCGAGAGCGCCGCGCGGGAGAGCGCCGCGTTGTCGCGGATGGGCGGCATCGGGTAGCCGCGCGCGCGGGGGCCGGCGGGGTCACCCACGGGGTCGCCGGAGACGCCAATTTCCCACTCGGCGCGGTCATAGTACGGCGCGAGGTCGTCGTAGGAGATCGGCCAGTCGGCCAGCGAGCTGCCCTCCGGCACACCGTATGTCGTCGCCATGCGGAAATCGTCGGGGCAGAACCGGAAGGCCATGGCGCCATAGACGCGTGTCCCGCCGCCGAGGGTCATGGCGTTGTTGCTCCAAAGGGGGTCAGTGGGGGCCAGAACGCGCTCCCCCTCTGCCGTCGCGAGGACGCGGGGGTTGCCGGCGGCGGGTGGGCCGGCGGGCGTGTCGTAGCCAAGGGGAAGACGCTGGTTGCGCAGGTGGTCGGGGCGCAGATCGGTCGAGGTCAACCAGTCCCCGCGCTCGACGAGCAGGACGCGATGGCCCGCCTCGGCGAGGACGCAGGCCGCGACACCGCCGCTCGCCCCGGCCCCCACGACGATGACTTCGTACGCGTCGTCGACGCTCTCCCAGGCCGTCGTGCGCGGAGGCGTGGCGTCGATCGTGGGCCAGGCGGCCCCCTCGGGTAGGACGCGGTAACCGATCATCGCCCACGACACGGCGTCCCGATTGCCTCCATTGTGCGGGTCGCCGTAGAACCCCTGGGCCGCGAGCCGAACCATCAGCGCCATGAACTCATGCGCCGGGACGACGCCCCAGTCGAGGACGGTTTTGCCCTCCAGCAAGTCCCCGACAAGCGCGTCCCTTGCCGCGGGCGGGAGGTCCGCGAAGGCGACGCCGTCGTGGCGGGCGCGGGCCTCCCGATGCAACAGGTCAAGCCCGGCCTCGACCAGCGGCGCGCGGTCTTGCAGGTCCGTAGCGAGGATGGTGTGAATGACATCGCCGACGCCGGCCTGCCAACCCGACGGGTACTCATTGGCTGGGATAATCGTGTCTACCAACGCCCGAAGGGTGCGATTCGTGTCCACGTCGTTCTTTAGAATATCCACGTTTACGCCTTCCCGTATCGCATCGCGCCCTGTTTCCCTACGTCACGTTCCATTGTACTCTAGTTTTCGCTCACAGCATGGCAGCAAGGGAACGCCTTTGGTAGAGTGCGGGTGCTAAGACCGTCCGATCCAAAGGAGTTCCCTGATGCCCTCCGCAGTCTATCGTATGATGACCCTCC
>JAABUJ010002884.1_pt1 | contig 20226 bp, 18 predicted proteins | sample 5559131 | NCBI WGS metagenome assembly JAABUJ01 (sample SAMN10711875, study PRJNA513366) | rock metagenome | isolation source: Antarctica rocks | place: Antarctica: Victoria Land, Mt New Zealand nord | collected 2016-01-07 | reverse complement strand
CGCAGCAAGTCACCGACCTCCTGCCCCACGGCACCCTGATCCGCATCCCCGACGCCCCCCACGCCGTCAACTACAGCGCCGCCCCCGAACTCCTCCGCGCCATCACACCCTTCCTCGACCAACAGCACCAACAAACACCCACCACCGGCTAACACGTGGCCTAACACCAGGCGCCCTGCACGCCCCGTTCCGGTGCACGACATCGACCTGGACGTGGAGGCCAGCATCGAGATCGTGGTCGCCGGTGCCCACGGCCAGGACCCGACCACCCTGCTGCGACACGCCGACATCGCATGTATGTCGCGAAGGACCACAACCTCGGGGTGTGCGCCTACGACCCGGCTGGAATCTGCCCACCATGTTGTGGCCTCAGCTCGCAGGGCCCTTCGGTGACGCAACGCAAGATTGACCGTGGGACCTGAGTCCCGCGCGGCGATCCCGTATCGCCCAGAGCCTGCATGCCCCCCGACGGATCGGCAGGCCCGAGGGCGCATCGCAGCTAGCCGATGTCGGCCCCCCTGTTCGTCGAGGGCGCCGACCGACCTCCTCTTCCGGGTGACACCACCCACAGCGGCCCCTGCGTCAGCTAACCATTGTTCGCGCCACCGGCCTGTTCCCCATCGGGAGCGGTGGCGGGACCGATGAACTCGTCCCAGACCACCGCACCCAACACACCCCCCGCAATGGGGCCGAAGACGTAGGCCCACACGGAGAAAAACTTCGGGGACACGATCATCGGCCCGAGGGCCCGGCAGGGTTCGCCGACCCACCGCTGACCGGACCGGCCGGGTACCGTGAGGTGCGCGTTGATCACCGGTCTGGGTCCCTTCACCGTGGCCCTGCCCCATTTCCTGGAGGTCCTGATGGGACTGTTCAGCCTGACCCGGCGGGTGGGTCAAGACGCCGCCGCCGCCGTGACCGGTGGTGCCGCCGCTCTCAGCGGCGCCGCGACGGGTGCGGTCAACGGGGCCACCTATGGTGCCAGCCACGCTCGCGGCAGCGGTCCCCGATCACCGGCTTTGGCTGCTCTGGTGGTCGCCGCCATCGCCGCCATCGGTGTCACCGGCGTCATCGAGTGGCCCGTCCTGGCGCTGGGCGGCGTCGCCGCGTTGGTGCTGGGTCAACGACGCACCAAGCCGACCAGCACACCGATCAGCAGCAACGCAGCCCCCGCCTCCTCCGCAGGCCCGTCGACCGCATCGACCGCCGCAATCCGGGACTGGGCCCGCACGAACGGGCACCCCGTCTCGCCCCGCGGTCGGCTCAGCGCCGACATCGTCGACGCCTTCAACGCCGCGCACTGACACCGCCCTGGTTTGACACGCTCGACGGCGTCGCCGAGGCGGTACGGAACAGGGTCCTGTGGCTGGGGTTCCGGGATCTCGCGGACGCGATCCGACAGGTCACCTCGGACGCCACCCGACTAATCGGAGAGCAGACGCGCTTCCTTCTCACCGAGCTCGTCGCCCTGTACGAGACAGACGGGCTGCTCACCAACGATGACACCGTCGTCGTAGCCGCCCGCGCCGCTTGGCCCGAGTATCAGTACACCAGCGCATACGTCTGCCAACCCGATCGGTCATTTCGGGTAGGAGTCGTCACGCACTTCGGTTTCTACGCCGAGGGCGCGATCCAGCCACTCGTCCCCCGCATCCGCAAGTACCTGCCCTCGGTGCCGTTCACCCGGGTCGAGGCCGACACCCGCCGGGCAGCGGGCGAGCAGGAGGTCGGGGACCTGATCGATCGGCTCTTAGATGACGGGCCCCGCACAGAAGGTTCGTTGTATGGGGTTTTGCTGCTCTCCGGTCCCGACGACCCTGCCACTGTCAGGCTGGCCCACGCGGTGCAGAACGACACGACCACCAGGGCCACCGGTCGGAACTGGGCCTGGACCATCGGACAGAGATACACACGACTCGACCGCCTGCGCAGCGGGGCGAAAGTCACGAGCGAGCTGTAAGTCTCAAGAGCCTGTACCTGGTCAAACGTAATGTGTGCGCGATACACCGTCCCTAGAACTGAACCACCAGCTCCGGTTAGCGCGTCCAGTTTTGCTAGTCCCAGACGAGAGAGACGCTGCTGCCGCAGAACCCCGCCATCGCTGCTCTGCCTTGCCTATGGGCAGTGTGCTGCCGATGTTGCCCCTGGTTACGCTTGTCAAATATTTGGCCGTACTGACGGCGTGCCGTCACACCGTTACGCCGTCACCACGTTACGGTGCTAACCATGATCTTGACCCTTGGCAACAAAAAGGGCGGCGTCGGCAAGTCCACGAGCGCCGTCTATTTGGCATGCCTGCTGGCTCGTAGTAGCCGCACGCTCATCGTCGACGCCGATCCTCAAGGCTCAATCTTGAGTTGGTCCGAAGAGGCGGGCGAGCAGTTCCCGGCCGCGGTCGTCCAGTGGGCGACTCGAGATCTCGCTAAACGGGTCAAGGAGGTCTCCTGCGACTACACCCACATCGTCATCGATACCGGTCGCTCGTCCGTTGAGGACGACCCAATCCTGCGCCAAGCGCTCACCGTCACCGATCACCTGATAGTGCCCTTCGCTCCGAGTCTCATGGACGTGCGTGAGTTGGGCCGGGTCTTGCAGATGGTCGACGACCTGGCCGCTATCCACCCCGTGGCCACACACCTACTGCTGACCAAGGTCCGGGTCGGGACCACCTCGGCTCGGGACGCTCGGGCCGGGTTGACCGAGCAGGGTCTACCGCTGCTCGAATCGCAGGTAAGCCTCCGCGAGGCCTACGCCAACGTGTGGGGGACCGTCATCCGAGACTTCGGCGAGTACGCCGATGTGCTGGGCGAGCTAAGCGGAAGCCGCGTGTGATGGCAACTGGGGAAGTGAAGCCCAATCGGTTTGCCTTGCAGGTCGACAAACGCACTGGGCCGACTCCGCCGCCAGGCTCGGCGGGTGAGCGGATGAGTAAATACACCGTGCTCCTTAGCGCCCGAGTCGCCATGGAGCTGGACGAAGACGTTCTGCGGCTGCGGCGAGAGGCCGCTCGTAAAGTCGACAAGAGCGAAGTCATCCGGACGCTCGTGGACCTACTCCATACCGACACCACCCTGTTCGACCAGGTAAAGAAGCGGATCGCTTCGGTATAACGGTGTGACGGCAGGCCGTCACACCGTTATACCGTCATTAATCGACTGGTACTTCCCGGCGAATGACGACGACTTGCACCCCGAGCTGTGCAGCCCAGTTCTTCCACAAGCGATCGGCAGTGTAGGCAGGGCTGGCGACGCTGCGGGCGAGTGCAAGACACACCCGGTCGGCAAGACTCAGGCCGGAGCGGTGGCGGTAGAACGACGCGGTGAGGCGGGCATCGAGGCGGTTGAACGGACTCACTGTGACGCCGAGGGCGTCCATCTGCGAGTCGATCTTCTCGGCGGCGATGCCCACACGGTCTGCTTTTGCAGGACTTCGGCATAGTTAACGGCACTGATGGTGCTGTCCTGGTCGACCACATGGCGAGCAACAAGTTCCCAGCCGGGCTCCTTATTAACCAGCACCAGAAAGGCCGAGGCGTCAAGGACAATCAACGCAGCGAAACCCGACGATCCTCGGCTTCAGCCTCGGCTCGCCGTTCGCTGATCAACTCATCACTCAGGCTCGTTTCTCCCGCGCCGGCGCTAGAGAAGGCGTCCCACAATCGCTCAAGGGCTTCCCGTCGCCGGGGGTCCCACCCCGCCAGCGGGTCGTTAAGAGGCGAAACTTCACTCATATCTCCAACGGTAGCCCCACCTGTCACCCACCGATGAGTTCGCGCAGGTAGGGGACCAAAGCGTTGAGCCCGCTGATCAATCCAGTATTGACTGGTGTAACGGCATGACGGCGTGCCGTCGCGCCGTTACTGGTTACAGCTCAGTCGACCTCCATTGACCGATTTACTGCCAGCGTCATCTGCGTTCGCTCGCACGTTGCCGGCGGCGTTGTGCCCGTTGCGCTGCCCCCGCAGCGATGGCCAGCACTTGAGCTCGCGCCGGCCCGTTGAGTGCGGCGATCGCCGACCCCCGCGCCTGGTGGTGCTCGACGCGGCGTTGCGGGGCTTGGGCGGCCCGTTGGCGGGCTTCGGCGAGTTCTTCGGCTGCTTGGGCGTCGAGGCGGATGGTGGGGCGTTCTTCGATGTTGCTGCGCCGCAGCAACATCAGAAGGTAGGGGATGGGGCGGCGCGGGTCGTCATAGATCCGGATCCCCATCGCGGCGACGTCGTTGAGTGCTTGGGTGAGGTCGCGTTCGGTCCACCCGTGGGCGGCGTAGGCCGCTAGTGGCCGTGACCAGGTTTCCGCGCTGAACCGTCTGGCCCATCCGGGACAGTTCGGCTGTGCCCGCCACCGCTTCGCTAGGGCTAGCCCCGGACCGTCTGGAGCGGTCCGACCCGGTTTCCAACCTCTTCTGGTCGTGGCGCGGCGCGGAGCGCCGTCCTCGTTGCCCGCAGGGCGGGATTGTTGGCGGGAAGAAACCAAATTTCTTACTGAAGGGGAGGTCCCTACGGGACCGTTACCGGATGGGGTTCCAGTTTGTTGAATCAACGCTATGACCTGGGGATGGCTGTCCACAGGGGGGTCGCCGGGTTGGGGTCGGCGGGGGTGCAACGCCCACACCGATGCCCACCCTCGGGCTTTGTCGCCGACCCGCCAGGACGCCATCCGCTCATCCCGGGTGCGTTGCCGACCCCGCAGCACCTCCGTACCGAGCCCTAACACCCCGAGGTAGCGGCGGGCACGTTGCACCACGGACTCACTAAATCCCGCTCGCATGGCGATGGTGGCGACGGCTTGGCGGGCATCACGTCCGGTGGCCGGGTCTATCCGCCCTGGGGTGCTCATCGCCGCACCCACCGCCAGGAACGCTTTGAGAGACAGCTCGTCGCCTTCACGACGGACGGTGGGGTAATGGGTGCGGAACACGGTGGCGGCGTGCGTCAGCCAGCCTGTGCGCCCGTTCCAGCAGGGGATCCCGGCGTAAGCGCCTTGCTCAGGGTCCAGCCTCACTGAGCACGTCAACCAGCACGGTGCAGCCCCGTTCGCCACAGCGTGGACGCGCCGTTGAAACCGCCGTGCCCGGGAGCTGTATCCGCCCTTGGCATCAGCGCCGGTGCACTGATGCCCGGGCAGTGAGCGCGTCGTGAGACGCGGCGGAGTCCGGGCAGCACCACGCAGCCGACGACACGAGGACGCCGTAGACCGGGTCTGGACCGAGGGATGCTGGGTATCGGAAGTGGTTGCGGGGGAAGGGCGATCACGGGTGACCGCCGGACCGGTCACCGTCGAAGACGGCGCCGGCCATGCGCAGAACGGTAAGCGAGGTCATCCGGGCATGCCAAAGACACGGCATGTCGGGGATGACCGCCCAACGGGGGCGGTGTAATGTCTCCTCCAGTAGTTCTCTACGAAACCTCGTACCCAATACACCGGCCAAAGTGACTTCGGGTGCGGGGTTTCGTGCTGTCCGAGTCAGCCGGTTGGCTGGCCCGGTCGTGCAGTCTTAGGCGGCGTCATGCCGCTCCATCCCCGGTAGGGGGACAGTTCGCGCGGTGACCGCCTCGTCTGCCCACAAAGGTCGCCCGTGAGCATCGAGCACGTCACGCTCGATAAGAAGCTCGAGATAACGGGCCATGGTGATGCCGAGTGTTTCGGCGACACCATGCGCTTTCCCGCGTGTGCCAGCAGGAACCAGTCCCTTCATGGGAACGAGGTCAGTTCTACCGGTGACCCGTGATCGTCCTGGTCCTCCTCGTGGCATGTGTGCACTATGCCTGCTTAAAGGAACTACTGCGGGGAGATCAGCGCGGCGTGTCGCAGGGGGTCGTATAGCAATGGGACGAGGAATGGCTGGGAAAACTCAATGAGGGGTACTTCCAACGGTCAGCGTCTGCCCAGTGTCCGAATTATCCGGCGGCAAGTCCGCGCGGAGCGGGGACGCGGCAGCACCGCCCTTGGCTGGTACGCAGGCGCGGTCAGCGCCCGTAGCCGCGGCCTCGGTCTTGGTTGCGGCTGATGGTGGGTGGGGGAGTGGTTCGGGTGGTGTTGGTGGTGCGGGGTGTGGTCCGCGTCGGTGCGGGTGGTGGGGTGCGTTGGTGTTGGTAGGCGCGGAGGGTGTTGAGGTTGTCCTGCAGGCGTTGTTGGCGTTGTTGCCGCAGCTGGGGGTGGGCGAGGTCGGTGAGGATGGCGGCTCCGGCGGGGTTGGGTTCGCGTTCGGGGTACACCGCGGGTGCGGGTAGTGCGGTGAGGTAGTCGCGGTACGCCTGCAGTGCTGCGGTGTTCCCTCCGCTGTGGAACTGAAGGGCCAACCGCACGGCCGGGGCCCCATGCGCCCCGTAGTCGGGGTTGTCGGCCTGGATCGTCTCCCACACCCCCAGCTGACGGGCGGCGGTGGTGGCGGTGGCCGCCCAGCGGTCTCGCTGGGCGAGTTGGTTTCCGTGTCGGGCGTGCAGGACGTCGTCGCGGATGAGGGCGTAGCTGCGTTGGCGCCCATTAGCCCCGGTGACCGGGACCCCCAACTGTTCGCTGTGGGTGGCGGCGAGGCGGTCGAAGCGGTGTTGGGCGCGCCTCCTGCCTAACCGGCCGGCGCTGCTGATCGCCTGTTGGGCGGTGTGCAGCTGGGAGGCAGCGACCCCCACTTGGTGCTCCACCACAGTCCGGGCAGCGGCCAGCTCGGTGTCCAGGGTGTCCAGGTGGGTACGGGCCTCGGTGAGGGTGGCGCTCACCTCGGCCACCGGCGGGTGCCCGGTCTCCGCCCACCGCTCGGCGATCCGTTTTGCCCGCGCCTCGTGCGCTGCCCGGTCCAGGGCGGCGTCGTACTCGGTGGTGAACTCCCGCTCACCCCGCACCTGCGGAAGCGGTTCGAGGACTTTGGCGAGTTGGCGCCAGGCGAGTTTCTTGTCCAACTGCGACGCTTTGAACCACACCAGCTCGTTGTTGTCGTCGGTGTGCGCGGCGAACCGGTAGCCGGACACCGTGCCCGTCTGGGCTTGGTTGACCACGAAGTGGATGCCGCGGTCGGTGAGTTCGGCTTCGAACGCGGCCCTACCTTGGCCGGCGGTGGTGTTCGCCGCCGCCAACACCGACTCCGCCAACACCACCCGCGGCGCGGCATGCCCCGCCTCGGTATACATCCGGTACTCACCCGGTTTCACCTGAGTGATCAGTGTCCGTTCGGAGGCCACGGTGCGGCGGGTGACGGTCTGCTCCAACCCGTAGGTGACCTCAAGCTCGCGGCGCGCGGTCTGGGCGTGGCGGTAATCATGGCGGCCTTGCCACACCCGCCCGTCATGAGCGACCCGGGACACGGCGAGGTGGATGTGGTCGTCGGCGTGGCGCACCGCCACCCACGGGTGCTCCTCAAACCCCAAGCGTTCCGCAAAGGTCTGGGCGGCATCAGCCCACTCCGCGTCCGACAATCTGCGGTCTTCGGGGGCAGTGCGCAGCGAGCACTGCCACACCGGACGGGACACATCATCCCGGCCCCGATACGCCCGACGCATGTTCGCCACCCACTGCCCCGGCTTCGTGGGGTCGCTCACGGCGACGGAGCCGGCGATCACCATGCCATGCACCCGGTTGTTGTAGGCATGCTCGTTGTGCCGACCCGGACCGTGCAGATACATCCCCAACGCCCCGGCGTCTTTGCCGCGGGTGATCGACGCAATCACCGCAGCACCTGCCGCCCGGTCATCGCCGGCTCATGTCCTCGAGGCGCCCGTCTAGGGCGGCGATCGTCGCCCTGGTTTGGTCGATCCCCGACACCACCCGGGCCATCGTCGCCGCCTCCACCCCACCCGTGCGGGCTTCGGTGTGCGCGAGGCGGGTCACCTGGTTCAGCAGGTTGCCCACCCGCACCAACTGCTGGTTCAGCTCCCGCACCACCGACTCGTTCAACACCACCACCGCACCACCAGCAAGGTTCTCCGGGGCGGTGTCGGGAACATCCGCACCATGGCGGCGGGCGATCTCCGCGGCCACCACCGACCGAGTCCACGCCCCCAACTGACCCCGCTTGTCCGCCGCCGCCTCCCCCCGCCACACCAAATGTTCGACCTCCGACAACCGCACCGCCACCACCCGACGCCGCTTCGCCAATTCCGCGTCCACCGCCGCCTCCAGGGGATCCCGAGCCGAACGCGGTCGCCGAGCGTCGCTGACATCGGTGGGGGAGTCGGTGGAGTCAGTCGAGTCGGTGTCGGTGGCCGTGGTGGCGTCCGACTCCTCGGCTCCGCCGTGGGCGGCGGGCTGCTGCGCCGTTGGCTCGGTCGAGTCCTCGCCCGAGACCGGGCGGGGGTGCGTGGGGTCGTCGGCCACGACGCACCACCCCTCTCTTCGGTCGGCGAGCACAGCGAGCCCGACTGGTTCTCCGCTCCCGCAGCGCAGCGAGGACAGCGGCGAGGCCGGGAAGCCGTAACGCGCTAGCGTTACGCTAACCATACCTCATCTGGTTTCGGCGGGCGGGCGTGGCCTCAGCGTAGCCGCGAGGAACGAGCGGCGGAAGAGGACCACACCACGCACGCACGACGACACCAGGTGGCGCGGGGTGGGGTGCAAGCTCGGCGCTGTTGAGCGAGGTGCGCTAGCACCTGGTCAATCAGCCGGCGACGCAAACCACACCCCGCGCCACAGCGACCCGCAGGGTCGTGAGCGGGCGCCCCGGCGCCCGTGCCCGAACCGCATACCGCCGCGCGCTCATGCTCTCGGTAGAGCTTGAGGCAGGAGTGGTCGGTGAGGCCCTGGCCGGGAGACCATCCTCGACGGGGTCCCCGAAGGAGGGCGCCGCTACGACAACGGTCGCCTGGTGCGGACCGGGTTCGCCAGCGACCTGGCTCACCTCACCCCCCCAGACAGCACCAGCACAACCACCGCCGGCTGGCCGTCCGGTGAGCTCCTCGCCGCCCAGCGGGCAAGCGGGGCACTGATCGTGGTCGCCGCCTCCAGCGAGATGCCCACCGCCCCCGCCGTCCGCGCGGCCCTCCCGCTCGCAACCGCATTGCTGTCCATCACGCCACTGCGCAACCTCGCTAAGCGTTGGCTCGCCCGCGTGAAAATCGCGCCTCGCGAAAGTCCCCGAGAGCGCTCTTGGGGACATGCGCACGTGCAGTGGGCCGATGGCACCGTCCGGGAGGGATGGCAGCGCGTCGGCGACGCTTCGAGCTTCACCGCCGCCGTCGCGGCCCGCCTGGCTGACCGTCCAGGACGCCCCGGCGCCTACACCCCGGCAGTCGCCTTCGCCCCCGACCTCGCTACAGACGCCGGCAACCACTTCACCCTCGACTGATGTCGCCGGACGGTCCCGTAAGACGAACCCTCTACGGCAACGACAGTCTTAGACGAACAGCGCACCGTTTCCCCCGCTCAGGTCGCGACGAACTCTCCCGCATGACCAGCCCGTTTTAATGCCCGATGACCGGGGCTCAACCGGTTACGCTCCCGGCCATGGCTGAACTGCTCGTCGGATACGCGCGATGTTCCACCGACAGCCAAGACCTTACCGCGCAACGCAACGTGCTGACCGGCCTCGGTGTGGCCCCGGACCGAATCTACGTCGATCACGGTTTGACCGGCACCAACCGTGACCGCCCAGGGTTGCGGGAAGCCCTCGCCGCCTGCCACGAAGGCGACACCCTGGTCGTCGCGAAACTCGACCGGTTAGCTCGATCCCTGCCCGATGCCCGCGACATCGTCGACGAACTCACCCACCGCGGGGTGAAGCTCAACCTCGGCGGCTCCGTGCACGACCCGACCGACCCCATCGGCCGGTTGCTGTTCAACGTGCTGGCCATGGTCGCCGAATTCGAAGCAGACCTAGCCCGCATGCGCACCCGAGAAGGCATGAAACTCGCCAAAGCCAAAGGCCGCCTGCGCGGCAAGCCACCCAAGCTCAAACCCAGCCAAGAAGCCCACCTCGTGCAACTGTGGGAAGCTGGCCGACACACCAGCGCCGAGCTCGCCGAACTGTTCAGCGTCGCCCGCTCCACCGTCTACCGCGCCATCCAACGCGCAGAGCGGCCCCGCACGGGCACGGACGCGTGAGTGGGCACGTCTTCGTCGACGAAACCAAGCACCGTGGCTACCTGCTCGTCGCCAGTGCGGTGCCCCCCGGGGACCTCGACCCGCTGCGCAAACTGATCCGCGGACTGATCCTGCCCGGCCAGCGACGACTGCACATGAAAAACGAGAACGACCAACGAAAACGATCCATCACCGCGGCAATCACCAACTCCGACGTTCGGGCGACGATCTACACCGCCGAGCGCCGCTACCGCACCGAACGCGACAGCCGCGCCGCCTGCCTCCAGGCACTCGTCGCCGACATCGCGACACGCGGCGACACGATCCTGGTCCTCGAACAAGACGACTCACTCATCCCCTGGGACCGACGCCACCTCTACGACCTCGCACGGCAATCCGGCTGCGCCGAAACACTGCGCTACCAACACCAGCGGGCCTCGGCAGAAATCTTGCTCGCAATCCCCGACGCCATCGCCTGGTGCTGGGCGAAAGGCGGCGACTGGCAGCGGCGCGTAGAACCCGTCGTTGCTGACGTCCAGCGGGTCTGACCCCGGGCCCAGAAAAACGCGAGACCCGAGCGCCACGGTCGTCCGGCCGGGTCTCGGGTCCACTTCCACGCAGCTACTGCCACGGGCACTCTCAGTATAGATCACCCCGGTCATGTCGTCATCCGCGCCGTAACACGCCGTCCTGCGCGGCGGCCGAACCCGGAACCGTCTCACTACTCACCAGCAGGGCAGTTCGTGACACAAGTTTCGAACATGGTTGTGAAACACCCTCCTCAGCCCCGCCCAGCCGATCGAGGCCCCACCCGCCCGGATACGACCTTCTGAGCCACTGCCAACAAGACCAACCCCTAGTCGGCAGTCGCAAGGTGTTCCCTCGACTTCGCTCCCCGCTGTGCCGGACTGTCTACCGTGAGGCCGGTGATTATCGGCCTCATCGTCGTGCTCGTCCTGATCCTCGGGCTGCCCGCCGCAGCGCTCGTTATCGCTCCCCGACTCCGCCCCGCCAAACCCCACCCCCGATTAGGCACCGCCGACCGTGCGTTCCATCTCGCCCTAAGCCGCGACGGACGCGCCGCCTCGACACCCCCACCGGGGATCCCGCCAGCTGAGCTCGGCGCTCTCGTGCTGCCCGAAGCCCACTATCAGCAGGCCGGTCGTTCTTATCTACTGACCTCACCGGAGCAGCCTAGTTATTACTCGGTGTCATGGTTACAGTACGTTGCGTGATGTCATATGCAGTGCCGCCGTCGTGTAGCTGCGAGCGGGTGGGGTACGCCGGGTCGCCGCCATGTGGGCGTGTTCGGTGGACTGACGCAGCAGTGGATCTGGCTGGATTCTCACCTGCGGGAGTTGGGGCGCCGCTGCATGTTGCCCCACGGCTCGGTGACTGTCGCGGCGGGTTGGCCCAGCGCACGAAGGCGGATGATCAGAAGTGTCTTACACCGTCGGCATAGGGATGTCTTCATCGTGGCGTCGTCTTTTTAGTGCCGTCTTGGTGGTCACCGCCTTGTGTGGAACTAGCCTCGTCGTGGCGCAGAGAGCAGCGACCGCAGACACTGCAGTGCCACAAACCTACGGCGCCTCTACCTCGGTAATTGCCAATCCCGACCGAGGTATGTACCACTACACCGAGACTCATTACCGCCCCGACGGGTCCGGGTACGTACCGTTAGACGCGGCGGAAATCACCCGGTGGCGCACCCAAGAAAACGTCACACTGGTCTACCGGATCTTTTTCCTGGAGAAATTTGTCACCCAGGACATCATCGACGCCCCCTACCTCACGGCCGTGCAAACTGATCTTTCGGTTGCGAGGGCCGCGGGAGTCAAGTTGGTTGTGCGCTTCGCCTATGCGGACAACTCCCCGGCAGATGCCCCGCCTGCTCGGGTCCTCAGCCACATTCGTCAACTAGTCCCCGTACTCAACGCCAACGCCGACGTGATTTCTACCCTTGAAGCCGGTTTCGTGGGGCAGTGGGGCGAGTGGTACTACACAAACAACTTCGCCAGCGACCCTGCTCGGCCCTGGGTTCTTTCCGACGCTGACTGGGCGGCACGCACCCGCGTGCTGACCACCCTGCTCGATACCACCAACCCGGGCATCTTCATCCAAGTCCGTTACCCGAGCATTAAGCAGCATGTGCTTCCCGACGTCACCGATCCGCGGGCAGCCAGGGTAGGTATTCACAACGACTGCTTCGTGGGGAGCGCTGATGACTACGGCACATTCCCCCAGGTGACGGATCATGCGTGGCTGGCCGAGCAAACTCAGACGGTCCCAATGGGCGGAGAAAGTTGTGCCGTTGACGCCCCCCGCTCGCAGTGGTATTCAGCGAGCGCGGACCTCGCTGAATACCACTGGTCGTATCTGAACGCTGACTTCAACACCAGCGTGCTGGATTCCTGGGGAACCGAGGCGCGCACCGAAGCAGCCCGTCGTCTGGGGTACCGCCTGCGACTCACCGCCGCGTCCCTGCCGACTGCGGCGATCACCGGTGCTGATCTGTCGCTGCACCTCACGCTGACTAACGACGGTTACGCCGCGCCGTGGCGGCCACGTCCAGTCCAACTGGTCATGACCAGCACAACCAACAGCTACACCGTGACCGTTCCTGTCGATGTGCGGGAATTCACTCCAGGTACCGTCGTTGAGCTGCCGTTGACGGTGCCCGCCCCGCCGGAACCCGGGACCTACGCCCTCCACCTGGCCTTTCCGGACCCCTCACCACGGTTGGCCACTCAGCCGGCCTATTCGATCCAGCTCGCTGACACCGGCATGTGGGATTCCACCACCGGATGGAACGACCTGCACCAGAGTGTCGAGGTCAGCGCCGCCCCGGCCGCGGTGATGCCCGCACCCACCGGCCCGGCGGCAACAGCCCCACCCGCCACGACGGTGGCCTCGGCGGCACCACTTCCTACGTCCACACCACTCACCCGACCTACCCCCTCGGCCTCGCAGTCTCCGTCGAGCACTCTGCCGCCGTTTGATCTGCGCACGTTCTGGCTGTGGTTGCTGAGGTTTTTCGGCTTTTGAGCCTCGCGCCTTCGGGACTTTGCCCGGCGGGATTGTGCGGTTCAACGCCCTACAGCTAAGGATGTCGGGGGACGTGTACTTGCATTAGGCCTCGACGGGTTCGCGCCTGGCCTCCATGCCGAAGCCCGCCGGATGAAATGGGGCTACCACCGTGGGGTATTCGCCCGGGCGAGAGTGTTCTTCGTCGCCCAACGGCATCGTCGGGTTGTCCGGGGGTCGTGAACATCAACAGGCTAATTACCGCTCGCCAGCCGTCGTCCGTTCCTCATCACACCCGTCACCGACCGCTGCGGCCGGCCCCCGGCAGCACGACTTCACACCAGTGTCATCGTCATCGTTCATGGTCAGGACACCTAGCGGGTATCTCCGCGGACCCGACAGCGGCAGCGGTTTAGGGTGTCAGCCGCTGGCCCTTCATCGAGTGCTGAGGCCCGGTATGATCTGCGCCCGATGCTGCATCCAGGCCAGCGAGTCCGTGACACCGTCAGCGAGGCTGCGCTGCGTCGACCACCCCAAGAGGCGATGTGCCTTGTCGCTGCGCGTGTAGCAGCCGATGACGTCACCGGGCCGGGGGGGTGCTTCAACCACCTCCAGTTGCTCGCCGACCGTCGCTTCGAACGCGGCGACGAGTTCCCGCACGGTGGTGCCCTGTCCCGTACCGAGATTGATGATCTCGTGTCCCTGCCCCTGCACGGGTAGTAGGCAGTCGAACTGCTGCAGTGCGGCGACATGGGCCTGCGCTAGGTCCCATACGTGGATGTAATCACGTATTCCGGTGCCATCCCGGGTCGCCCAACCAGTGCCGGTGATCGTGAACGGCCGCCGTTGCTCATAGGCCTGAAGCAGTTGTCCGAGGGCGTGCGATGGGCGGGGTGACTGCAGGCCAGAGCGTAGCCAGGGGTCCGCGCCGACCGGGTTGAAGTATCGCAACGACAGCACCCGCAGGTCGCCGGCAGCGCTGGCGTCGGACAGGATCTGCTCGGCCATCGCCTTGGTCGCGGCGTATGGGCTTTGCGGGTCCAGCTCCGAGCTTTCGTCCACGGTGAGGTCCTTACCGGGCCGGTAAATGGCCGCGGAGGCGCTGAACAGCAACCGAGAGCACCCCAGCCGATCCAGGTGGCCGAGTAGGTCGATCAGTTTGGATACATTGTTGCGGTAGTAATCGAGGGGTCGCTGCACCGATTCTGGCACCACTATCTTGGCGGCGCAGTGCACCACGTGGCTGATCTGCGGATGCTCGGCGAACACGCGGTCCAAAAGCGGGCCATCAGCAACGTCCCCCACGTAGAGGGGCCGGTCGGCGACGAACTCCCGTCGGCCGGTACTCAGATCGTCAATGACGATGGGATCGATGCCGGCGTCCACACAGGCTGAGGCGATGGTGCTGCCGATGAAGCCCGCGCCACCGGTAATCAAGACCTTCATGGCATACATTCTCCTCGGTGGCCGGTCACGGATGCGCATGACGGCTTGGGGCCACCGGAGGACGGACCAGCGCGGACTGGCTGAGGTCGGCGGCTGAAGCTGCGCGGCACCCCCGGACTGCCACCGACACTACCGGCCGGAGTGGACCGGGGTTGTTGTGCCGATGCTCTCGATGCTGTCGCGTGCAGCGGCAGCCTCGGCGCATTCGGCGGGAGCCAGTTGCTGTGGCTTTAGATGCGCTCGGCGGGGGCCCCGCGTCGGTAGACGACACCCTCATGAGGTTCGAGTGTGACTCGTGTGGGGGCTTGCTGCTCGTCTACGCCGACCATCCCCGCGGGCACGTCGTAGGACATCTTCCGACGGCGCCGATTGTTGAGGTTCACCGCAGCCCACCCGCCGGTGAATTTACGAGACCAGCCGTTGCCGCGCTGCTGCGGCGGCTCCGTCGGGTCCCCGAGGTCCCAGCGGAGCTGAGGGATGAACGGGGTGACTGAGTAGTCGTCGTGGGCGGTGGCCGTGAACGCCCCCCCGCGCCCACCACCGAAGACCCAAAATGCGGCCAGTCCGTAACAAAAGTTACGGTGCTCGTTCGTGCCGTCGGAGGCGATGCGGAAAATGGTGAGGCCAGGGCCGGTGACCTGCTCGGCCTGAGCGACCGCGGTCGTCGGGTCGAAGTAGTCATCCGGGCCCCAAGCGAGGAACACCTCCTCGAACCCCCCGCCGTAGGCGGCGTGGCGCGCCCAGCGTCCCGGGTCGCGGCGGGACTCCGCGATGTTCGGTACAAGCATCTTGCCCATCGCGTTGAGCCGGACGCCGACCTGGGGAATGAACTCATCCAGGGCGCTGCGCAGCTCCACTATGCCGCGATCGCCGTCAATGGGAAACTGCAGGCCGTAGTAGTCGTCGAAGATGTCGTTGTCGGCCATCACCCCGTCCCACAGGGTTCCTTCGAGCTCGTCAGCGACGTTGTCACACCAGCGCTCGCGGTACTCCGGCTCCCACACCGCCATCTGCCAATGCCCGGAGTAGGTATCCCACCCGATGCGCGACCCGTCGAGGCGGTGCGCGAACCAGTGCTCCCCGGCCTCCTCAGCTTCCTCGTGATCGACACCGGAGGTGAAGATCGGGCCCCGCTCATAGCTGCGGGTCGAGGACAGACACTTGTAGCACAGCACCGTCATGTCCGGGCGCGCTGCCTTGAGCCGGCTGAGGGTGTCGGTCTCCCATGGCTGCAAGATCGCGACCTGGTAGTTGCTGATGGCGAACTCGACCTGCTCAGCGCTCACGGGGGTCCCGTAGCGGATCCAGGCACCATGGGATGTGCTCATAACAGAGGAGATTAGTGTCTGCGGGCCCGGCCCTCTCGACCCGGACTCACCTGCGACCGGTGAGCCTGTGCACCTTGCCGGCTAATTAAGCGCTGCACTCCCTTCAACGACAAAGGGAGGGGAGGGGTTCTCTTCGTCGTTGATGCCCCTTCCTTGAGAGCGTCTCCTGACTCTTGCTTCCTTCCCGGCACCGACGCCGGGGAGGACACTGCCGATGACCATGCCCGACCGGGGCAGCTAGGACGTAGACCCAGCCGGGCGCGGGGGGATGCGCCCGGCTGGGTCTACCTTCCGGCCAGCGCTGGGGGGGCGCTTGGCCGGGCGACCCAGCCGGGCGGGGGGCGCCGGGCTGGGTGTTCAGGGGGATGGACCGCGGGTCAGCCGCCTCGGTGTTCGCTGGTGTAGCGGGCCGGGGAACGCTGCGGGGCCGTCGGATCAAGGGTCCAAGACGGGAGGGCCGCGAGGTGGTCCACCCTCACGTGATCTTCGGAGATCGCGATTAGTTCCGCGACGAGGTCTTGGGTTGGCGCGTTGTTCGGTGCGGCCTGCTGGTCATCCCTCGTCCCGACAGCGGTGCGGGCGGAGGCTGGGATGTTCTCTTCAACCGGGATGGGTTGCTGGCCGCCGTTCTCAATCGTCTCCACCAACGTCGAGATTGGCAGGCCCCCGAGTTCCTTGTAAAGCCGGTTGTAGGCGCCCATAGCGTCCTCGAGTTGGAAGAAGTTCTCCACCCGACCACGGGCGTTGTGCGCGAAGCGCTCATAAAGGGTGACGTCGCCCATCATCTTCTGCAGCGCGTCGGCCATCCCGTGGACATAGTCGGGGGTGACCAGCAGCCCGCAGGCCTGCCAGGTGCGTCCCCCCGGGGTGGTCAGCGGGTCGCCGATGAGCTGCTCCATGCCGCCCACCGAGGTGCCGACCGTGGGGATGCCCGCGGTCATCGCCTCGAGCACAACGATCGGCTGACCCTCGTTGTAGCTCGACAGGACGAGGATGTCGAAGTCTCCCAGCATTTCCCGCACGTTGACTGTTCCATGGAACGTCATGTAGTCCTCGACGTTGAGTGTGCGGGCCTTCTCCCGGCACATCATGTAATAGTCCGGGAAGTGGTCAGTCGGACCCAGGATGTCGAGGTGGAAGTTAGTTACTCCACGCTGGTGCACGAGAAGGTCGATGGTGGAGATGAGGTCGGACAGGCCTTTGATGGGCACGATCCGTGCGACGTAGACGAGCCGCCACGGCCGAGTACCCTCAGCGGCGATCATGATCTCTTCCAGGGCTTGCATGCGCTGCTGGTAAACGCCGTCAAAGTTGCGCACGGTCATCCCGTTGGGGATAATAACGCTTTTCTCCACGGGGGCTCCCAAATCCGCCGCCTCGGTGATCGCCTTGGGATAGAGGTAGGTAATCGCCTCGGCACTGGGGTAGCTGAACCGCCCCATTTCAATCCACCACGCCATCCAGGCGCGCTCCTGCGCAGTCACGTCGAAATCCCGCCAGGCCTGAGCGTTAAGGGTCAACGCCATGGACCGGTTGAGCATGAGGTTGACCGTGTCCCGCACATACAGGTTGTGCTCGGTGAGCAGGAACGACGTGTCGTTCTGGCGGGCCGCAGCCGCACCGAGGAGGGAGGCGTAACCAGTGGTGTGGGCGTGGTAGACCCGCGCCTTCGGCAGGTCCTCGCTCATCACCGCGCACGCCAAGGAGAAGTACTCCCGCAACAACCAGAATGTGTCGACCAACGGAAGACCGAGGCCAGTCAGGCGGTCGCGCACCGCGGCCATGAACTCCTTGGTTCCCAGAAGTGCCCAGAGCGGGAAGGTTCGGGTTCGGGGGTTCATCCCCTCGTCGTAGAGGTCCCACATCAGCGACATGTCCCCGGCGAGGATCCTTTCGAGAGCATCGAAGACGCGGTTAGCGAGACGGGTGCGGGCCTTGGCGCGCATTCCGAGCATCCGCGGTGTAAGAGTGGTGAAATCCTCCCGGTGCTCGCTCATGGACAGGTACACCGGCCGGACCCACTTGACGTTGGCGGGCATCCCGTAAAGGTCTTCGTTCGGGGCGTTGGAGTCCCAGGTGATGTGGATGATGCCGAAGGTCAGGTCCTGGTTGCCCACGACGATGTCGTGCACGACCGCGGAAACCCCTCCCTTGAGATAGGGGTAGGTCGACTCCATGACGATCGCGACGTCGACGTCGTGGTAGTCCTGATCGGGGCGGGGCACAAGTGTCTCCTTCGACGGCGAATCACGCTCGGGTAAAAGCTGCGCGTAGTAGGTGTGGCGATGCGGTTGTGGCGGCGGGGAGTGCTGGGGCGTGGGGGTGAACCTCACCAGGCGGTGGCGTGGCGCCAGAACAAGGAGTACTCCGAGGAGCGCCAATGTTTCAGACAGCTATGCAGCGCCCAGCCGAACACGAGGAGCTCCAGGCCGATGAGCCAGGCGTAGAGAGTTGCCCCGGCCGGCAGGATGAAGAATGCCCCCGCGCAGATCGCGAGGTGTGCCGCACTGAGTAGCTGGGCCTCGGTCGTGGCGCCGATGTAGTCAAGCTTGTAGCACAGCAGGGTTGTCATGAGAAACAGCCAGGACGCCACGGCGATCGTCGCTACCAGAGCCACGGAGATATCAGTGTGGACGCTGATCGCGTAGGTGATGAAGAAACCGAGGACTGCACCGATGAACGCGGTCCGGGCTATCGAGGTCTCCACGACCGTGGCGAGCGCCCGGGAGCGTTCCACCATGGTTGCGTGGGGCTCGTTCTCCATCGCAGCCCGCAGGGTGAGTACGCCCTGGTCAAAAGCCGGAGCCAGGCGCACGAAGTAGTAGTTGTAGGCGAGAACGGCGGGAAGCACCGCGATGAACACGGTGGTGACCGCAAACTTTCCGCTTGTGGCGAGGAAAAAAAACAACAGGTGTGACCACAGCACCGCGCCGAGCAACACACCGCGGCCCACGTCGACGGCGACGTCGCGGGGATCAAGGTGGACGAGTCTGCGCATCCGCATCAACTCCTGCCGCAGCGGCAGGAGTTGCGTGGCGAGGCCCGCAAGCGGCGGGAGAAACCATGCCATCGGGAAGAGAAACAGCGCGCCTGCGTAGGCGATCCACGCCGCAGCCCACTGAAGCCGGTTGCGCCCGATGTTCGCCAGGATAAGGGACTGGGCGAAGGCCATGTGCAGTAAGCACAGCAGAATGTAGGCAGCCACACCCCTGATCGACCACCGCATCACTAGCTCCACCGGGATGGCGAAAACCAGGAGTGCAGGTGCCGTCTGCAGGAATGCCGACGGCCACACCTCGCAAAACCGGGTACGGATCGTAGGCAGATCCCCGCTGGGCATGAGGTGGCCCACGGCACGGTAGAGCGGCAGACACACCGCCATGCTCAACCAGGGCACGGTCAGCGAAGACGCCAGCAGCAACGTCGTGAGCCCTACCCCGCCGACGCGCGCATCGGCGATCCGGCTCACAGCGATGGGGAAGATGAAGGTCAACAGCAGCACCGGGGACAGGTGCAGCACCATCTCCACCGTCGGGCGCACGCTGAGTCGACGCCAAACACCCGGGCGGTGCGGTCGTTGGGCGATGTGGTGGGCGATGATCCATGCCGCAGCGGACAACGCGGACAACACGAGCGCAACACGAGTCAGCACCATCGTGTTACCCGCCAACAGCGGCACGAGCACAGTCGCAACAAGCAGAACGGCGGTTGCCGCGGGCAGTGCACCGAAGCGGGTGCGGGACAGCTGAGACGTGGACACGTGAACTCTTCCGTATAGGGGCGCCCGTGAGCGGGGCCAAGAAGTGATGCAGGGGGCCGAAGGTTTGCGACACCCCACCCGCGGTAAGGCATCAAACGTCGCGTCGCCAAGCCGACACCCCACCCGCATACCATTAAGATCAAACGATGCATCAGTAATGAAGCGTTACGCAACGCCCGAGTCAATTTCCCCATTGATCGGAAACTCAAACCCGCCCCCGCGCTCACCGTTACCCCTGCAAGCCCTTCTTACGTTAGAGGGTTTTCGAGTCAAAGTCGATGCTCACTTCCGCGAACTTTTGTGAAAGGCGTCACCGTCACGGTATTGTTACTGAGTGCAATGTTATGAATACACCGCGTCGTCTACGAACTGCCTGTTAGGTATCGGGCACGGAGAGTGAACGTCGGAGTTTGTTTGTATCTTGCCCCTATTGATCATCACGGGCTATTTATTGCTATTCACCCAAACCGCTCACAACCAAGATGATGGTGAACGCAGAGAGTTGTAAGGCGATTACAAAAGGTGACCACCTTAAAAGCTGCAGAAGGTGGCATGTGAGTCTCCAGCGCTTGGTACGGCGACTCGAGCGTCACGCTGGACGCGGTGCTCACCGCAGAGTGTTCGCCACCCCCGACTACGCGGCGACGATCAAATACGGCCA
>JAABUJ010002883.1_pt1 | contig 20234 bp, 25 predicted proteins | sample 5559131 | NCBI WGS metagenome assembly JAABUJ01 (sample SAMN10711875, study PRJNA513366) | rock metagenome | isolation source: Antarctica rocks | place: Antarctica: Victoria Land, Mt New Zealand nord | collected 2016-01-07 | reverse complement strand
CGCACGTCCGCCAGGGTCAGCGTCCAGGCCCCGGCGGCCACCTCCACCTCCTCGACCATCCGCATCTCCCGTCATACCATCCCTACCACCGCGTGTACGACAAGCAACTGCTATTGTAATACTAGTGGGTCACGCGACATATAAGTGGTGATCGCTCGACCCTCGTTTTTCTGCAGCAGCACTGGTCATTTGACCTGCATAGGCAGTAGCTGATCGCCACTCAATTGCAGCGTGACCCACTAGTTGTCGCGCTGGGTTCGTGCTCGGGCCAGCGCGAGGTAGCGTTGGAGGTCGGCCCGGTTCTTGTGCCCAGCGTAGGGGATTAGGTCTTCGGTGGAAGTCGCGCCGGCAGCGATATCGACGAGGCGCAGGAGGCGTGGGGTCGCGGTGGTCAATTGGGGCAACCGGGTCGCTTCTGCGAGTGCCGCCACGAGCTGCGACCAGCGTAGCGGGGAGATCGGTTGACCGCGATTTCTTTGTGCATCGGACAGAAATACGGAGTCCTGGTCGAGCCGCGCAAGAGATGCGCGCTGTTCATCCAGATACTGTCGTAGCAGCGCCAGCGTTTCGGGTGTGATTGCTACGGTCCGAGCGATACGACCGGGAGTCAGATTACGCGCAATGTGGACGTGTCCGGTGGAGAGATCGATTTGCGGGAGTCGCAGCAGCACGAGCTCCTCGCGTCGAAGCGCGGCATCGTATGCGAGATGGAGCATCACCTCGGTGCGCAATGTGTCGCGCGCCGCAGCTTGCAAGATCCGAGTCCACTCGTCTGCTGTTGGCAACCAGCGCTGCGCTCGCTCCGGCGGTGCTGACAAGCCAAGGAATCGCCCTTCACGGATGTTCCTGAGGTCGGCAGCGGAGATAGGATTGTCACTTTCGCGGGTCGGCCTCTGGACTACCCAGCCGTCCACCTCCTTCTCGGTCAAGTCGTATTCGCGGAGATAGTTGTAATACGCACGCACGACGCGTAGACGCAGCTCAACCGTTGTTATCGCCAGGTTCGATACGTCACTCTGCCTTGACCGCTTGCTGATTAGCCGAGGCGAGCGATTCGACAAGTCTCGTATATAGGCGCGAAGATCATCGCTGGTCGCTGCTTCTGGTGCATGCGATCCCTGCATTTCCCGCGCCCAGTAGGCTAAGAAATCTTCCATAGAATCGGCATAGGTCATTAACGTGGCATACGAGAGGCCGCCGAGAATGGCGTGCTCGAGAAATCGCTGAACTGATTGCGCCATGGAGAAATGTGGGCGCTGCAGTTTGGTGTTCCCTTCCATTGCCGCCTGCGCTCCTCTCCGTGATGGTCTTCTCTCGAGCCATGCCGCCAGCTCGGTGCAGCATGTTGGAAGCTCAGTGCGCCCATCCCCCGCAAAACCTGGTCGCACGATGATCACTCGGACACGATGTCGGTTACCGGGTGGCTCGTCGAACGCTACGACGCGCAGCTGTACCGCTGCGACAAGCATGAACGGCTGCATATAGCTACCGACTTCCCCGAATAACAAGCCGAGATGGATCGTGCGGCCGGGTGTACTGGCATGAGCGGTTCGCGACCGTGCTTGACGATCTGCGCGTATTCCTTGCCGCGCTCCGTCGCACAATTCTCACCTTCCCCGTAGCAAGCCGTGCTGTTGATTTCTCCGACGTCTTCGTTGGTATTTTGTGACGCCGGCCGCTGTGTTGTCCCTGACGCATGCGGTCGCATGGTTGGCGCGGTTCGGCGCTGCTCCCGCGCCGGTCCTGTCAGGGTTCGGAGTGCGTGACCGGGGCGCCGGTCAGGCCGTGTCGACGGGCTGATCGCGCGAAATGACCGCACTGCCGCCGTCGCGCCCTCGCTCCGTGCGACGGATGGAGCGCGATTTGGCCGGAAGCGGCGCGCGAACCGGGCACTGACGCTACCCTGAAAATCTTCGTCTCACGTCGCCCCGGCGAGGGCGTTGTCGGCCGACTCCGGCGGGCGCGTGGTTGGCAGCACCTGCCGCTCGATGCCGAGTTGGCGCCGCCGTCGCAGCAGCCGGTCGGCGAGCGCGGCGGGCTGCTGGCGGTCCAGCTAGGCCGCGCCGCGTTCGCGATAGGGTTCGCGCTGCGCGATAACGTGGTACGCGATGATCAGGAGCCGGTGGGCCACCGCCATGATCGCCCGCTTCGCCCCGCGGCGGGCGGCGATGCGCCGATAGCGGGCCGCCAGCGCGGTGCCGTGCGCCCGCGCGGCCCCGTGCGCCGCCTGGACCAGCGCGGTCTTCAGCCACGCGTTCCCCGTGCGGGTCTTGCCGGAGCGCTGGCGGCCGCCGCGCTCGTTCTTGCCGGGGGCCACCCCGGCCCAGGCCGCGCGATGCGCCGAGGTCGGGAATCTGCGCATGTCGACGCCAACCTCGGCCACCAGCAGTTCGGCCATGGCGCGCCCGCTTCCGGGGATCGTGTCCCGCAACGTGACGACTTCCTCCTCCTCGTTGGCCGCGCACAGGCGAGCGATCGCCGCGTCGAAGCGGGCGATCGTCGCGTCCAGCCCGTCGATCGGCATTGTCAACTTGAGCGAGTGGTGCGGTGAGGGGATCGCTCGTCGGCGTGCTCGGCTCGAGTCAACCGGGGGATCAGGCGGCAATGGCCGCGCAGGTGATCTCGCGCCAGGTCGCGAAGGCGTCGCTGCGATGTTGGGGGTAGGCTTCGGCGGTCAGGCGGTGGCGGCGCGGGCGGAAGTGGGCAGCGATCGGGCCATAGGCGGCGAGGAAGCGCTGCGCGTGGCCGGGACGCTTGAACCGCCGCATCCGCCGCTCCCGCTCGCGGGTGGGCTGGTGGGAGTTCTCGGCGCGGTTGTTCAGCCCCTTGTGCCGTCGATGCTCGACACTCGGCAGCACCTCCCGTCGAGCCGCGCCATAGCGCGCGAGTTTGTCGGTGATGACGACGCGCGGGACATACGTCAACCGCTTGAGTAGTCGGCGGAAGAACTTCCGCGCGGCCGCCGCATCGCGGCGGGCCTGCACCAGGATGTCGAGCACGTTCCCGTCTTGATCGACCGCCCGCCAGCGATAGTAGTCCTCGCCATTGCTGCTGACGAAGACCTCGTCGAGGTGCCACGTGTCCCCAGGGCGCGGTCGCCGGCGGCGCAACCCGTTCGCGTATGCCTGCCCGAACTTGCGGCACCACTGCCGGACCGTCTCGTCGCTCAGGATGACGCCGCGCTCGGCCAGCAGCTCCTCCACCTCCCGATGGCTGAGCGCGAAGCGGTAGTAGAGCCACACGGCATGGGCGATGATCGCTGGGGGAAAGCGATAGCCGGCAGAGGAGGGGGGAGCGATAGTTTCGTTCATACGGCAAGTATCGCATGCTCACGTTCCGCATCCCCAAGTTGACAATGCCATGCCGAGCACCCAGTCTTCTAGGCGCGTGAGACCGCGATAGACAAATTGGGCGTCGGGCAGCGCATCAGCGCTGATGCGCTTGACGGTGTATAAACTGAAGCCCAGGTGAAACCCACATACCCCGTGCTGGAGACCATGTAGCTCTCATCGGCGCTTCGGTTTAGGTTGAGGAATCGCCGCCACTCCGATCATCCCTAGCTCGGTGAACCTAACCGGAGCTACGGCTTTCGATTCATTGGCCCGCGTACGGGGTGACGGGGGAGCGAGCGCTTGATGGACTCGTAGAGATAATGCCAGTCCTCAGGTGCATCGGGCTGTTCCCCACGCAGGCGGATTTGGGCCAGCATCAGCACATCCTCCTCGGGGAGATCATACTGGGCGGCGAAGGCCCGCAAAGCGACAGGGATAACGTCGCTTGTGGTGCCGGGTTCCTGCTCGAGCAGATCCGCCACGGTCGTACCCAGGGCCAGCGCCAGGCGCTGCACGATCACCGCCGATGGGTGCCTCGCGACGCCGCCTTCCAGGTTGGAGAGATAGCCGGTCGAGATCTGCGCCGCGCGCGCCAAATCGGCGGCCCGCATCCCCCGCTCCAGCCTGCGTTGCCTGATGCGCACCCCAAGCGACAACCCCAGCCCCCTCTCCCCTCAGGACCGACATCATAGCAGAAGACCGCCTTGACAGGATCGAGTCCTGCCACTACCATAATGAAATACAACGAATTTACTTTCTATAGAAAACATCTGTTTCAGCTCAGGCAGGGGTATTCGTATGCGACAGATGCGCGCCATCCCAGTGGACAGGACGGCGATGCCGCGTGGTCCGTGAACGGGCGCATGACAGGTGGCCGGGCTCTGCTCAGCCCGGCCACCATCGTAACACGACGCCACGCCGCTGAATGCGCTCCGCCGTGCCGAGGCGAGTCTAGCACACCGTGCTGGTCGTCTCGCTGGCGGAGTGTTGCCCACGAAAGGACAACGCCGTGACCAGCATACTCATCGGTCCCGCCCCGGCGGGGCCGCGCCCACCGCGCCCCGTCGTCTTTTACCCCTCGCAGTTGTCGCTCTTCCTGGAATGCCCGCAGCGCTACTATCTCAAATATGGCCTGCGTCGGCCGGTCGAGGCCGGTTTCAGCCCGAGCCTGGCCAAGGGGATTGCGGTCCATGCCACTCTCGCCGAGGTCGCCGAGGGGCTCCGCCTCGGGCGTCCTGTGCCGGGCGAGGCCGTGCTGCGGTCGATCGCCACGTCGCATCTGCCACACGGACCGTACCCTTCGGAGATCAGCTGGCACAGCGATGTGGCGATTGTCCTGGCGCAAGCCCAGTATGCCCTGGCGGGACTCGCGCCCGATGCGCGAGTGGTAGCCGTCGAGCAGACCTATTCCTACGCCTACCCCGGCGGGTCCGGCTGCCCGCCGTTCACCCTGCGCTGCCGCGCCGACCTCGTCACCGCCCAGGACGGGTTGAACACAACGACATTGACCGAAGACGCCGCGCTCACCGTGACCGACTGGAAGTCCGGCGGCCGCCCTAACCGCTTGCAGACGGTCATCGCTCTGATCGTGGCGCACCACGCTTACCCACATGCCGCCGCGATCCACAGCGCCACGGTCTTCCTCGCCACCAGACGCGCCCAGGTCGAGCATCTCGGACGTGACGATGTTGCCGCGACCTGGCGGCTGATCAAACGGACGGTAGCGGCGATTCTGGTCGAGCGGGAGTGGCGCCCCAACCCCTCCGCCCTCTGCGAGTGGTGCCCGTACGAGACGAATGGCTGCGCCCTAGCCCCCGTCGCCCGCCCCGATGAGGCGGACGACGAGGACGCGCCGCCCGATGCCACCACCCGGTGGCTGGAGGGTTGAGCGCGTTGCCAACGGCCGACCGTAGCGCACAAAGAGCTACGGTCGGCCATGTCCCTGCTCAAGTTGAAGTATTCTGAGGCATGGTGGTGGGAAGGGGCATATGCAACGCACCTCCTCAGGCCTTCCTCGCTCTCCCGATCATCTGGTGACGGTAGCCCGAGAGGGCGCAGTCCGGCTTCGTAGCGGCAATCGCGACTCGCAAGCGGAGTTATCACGGTGTGCCACCTGCGCGACGAGCCGCCCGCCCGCCGCATCGTCGGTCGCCGCGCCGGGCGGGAACCTGGATCGCGCGCACTGCGCGAACCAGGCGATATGCAGCCGGTAGATGAGCCGCGCGGCCCCGGCGGCGACGTGGCGGCGTGGGTCGAAGCCGAGCGTGGCGAGTAGGTTGGCCAGATCGCGCGCCACCGGTCTGCGGAGCGGGCGCTGCCAGTCGATGACGCGGTGGCCCTCCGGGAGTACGACACGGTTGTCGTCGCTGAGGCCGCCGTGGACGTAGCCGGACGGCGAGTGGATTGCCGCGAGCATGTCAGATGACGCACCGTCTCATCCGTGAGGATCACGCCCCGCTCGGCCGGACGTTCCTCCACATCGCGGTAACTGAGCGCGAAGCGGAAGGGGCGCCACATGGCGTGGGCGATGAGCGTCGGCGGGAAGCGGTGTGTTTGTCGCTGCGGGGACTCGTCTCTTGCTTCATGTGCGGAGTATCGCTTGGCCAGCGACCCACGCCCGAGCAGTTAACGCGCCAGCGCCTTGCTTCGCCTCTACCGCGCCACCGGGCGTAGCCGCCAGAGCGCGCGCTGCACCGCCACGATGGGACCCAGGATACGGATGTCCTGATCAAGCGGGATGCTCGTGTGCCCATCCGGCGATTCGAGGGATTGCCGGTCATCCCGCACGCGCAGGAACGCGACGATCGTCTCAACCGGGAAGCGTGTGGCGACGACCACATCGTTTGCCTGGGGCGTCTGCCGCGTGTCGAAAGCAACGACATCGCCGGGAAGGATGAGCTCCCGCAGGAAATCGCCGACGACCAGCACCTGCTGGACGGGCTCGCCGGGCTCGCCGCGCTTCCCGAGCGGGCGAGCAGGAGCGAACCCGTGCTCGGTGCGAGTGCCCGGCCCCGTGGCGGGCACGAAGTCTTCGATCGGCCAGCCCCGGTACGGTCGCGCGCCCATCCGGCGCAGCAGCTCGGCGAGGGGCACGCGCTGCGGTAGCGTCAGAAGTCAGACACCGGTTGGCTGAACAGGCCTCGCTCTGGTAGCGTAGCGCCGTCGGCCACTGCGCGAAGGAGGTACCCATGCCCTGTCCCCACTGTGCCTCGCCCGCCACTGCGGAGCAGCCCCGGCGCACCGCACTCGGCTACCGCACCTTTCGCTGCCCTACGTGCCGGCGTACCTTCAACGAGCGCACCGACACGCCCTACAACCACCTGCAATACCCGACCGACCTGGTCCTGCTGGTCGTGCTGTGGCGGCTGCGGTACAAGCTGAGCCTGCGCGACCTCGCGGAGATGTTCCTGGCGCGCGGCTTCGTCTTCAGCCACGAGACGGTGCGCGAGTGAGAGGCACGCTTCGCATCACTGCTGGCGGCGCGCCTACGGGTCAAGCGGCGCGGGGCCAATGGCACGGCCTGGCACGCGGACGAGACCTACGTCCGGGTCAACGGTCACTGGTGCTACCGCTACCGCGCCATCGACCGCGATGGCCATCTCATCGACGCCATGCTGAGCGAAAAGCGCGACATGGCGGCGGCCCAGCGGTTCTTCGCCCAGGCCCTCGACATCGCCGGTCACGCCCCGGAGCAGGTGACGACCGACGGGCACGACGCGTACCCGCGCGCCATCCGCGAAACGCTGGGGCCGGACGTACACCACCGGACCAGTCGCTACAAAAACAACCGGATCGAGCAGGACCACCGGGGCGTCAAGCAACGGTACTATCCCATGCGCGGCTTCGGTTCGTTCGCCTCGGCCGCGCGCTTCTGCGTCGGCTTCGAGGAGCAGCGCCAGTACTTCCGCGCCACGACCCGGTCGGGCGAGCGCGTCTCGCTGGCGGAATGACGGCGGCTATTCCGGGAGCGCTGGACAACCATCATGGCCGAACTGGCCGCTGCCTGACCAGCGATCAAGCCAGTTTCCTGCTGTCCTGCGCACCCCTCGGGAACACCCCTCGTCCCATATCTGACGCAACCGCTGACCGAGCTGCTCGTCCAGATCGACGGGCTGGACGCGACGATCGCCCGCTTCGATGCGGAGGTCGGCCGCCTGTGCGCGGTCAACGAGGAGGAAACGGTCGTCACGTTGCTGGACACGATCCCCGGCATCGGGCGCACGATGGCCGAACTGCTGGTGGCCGAGGTCGGCGTCGACATGCGCAGGTTCCCAACGCCGGCGCACCTCGCGGCCTGGGCCGGGGTGGCCCCCGGCAATAACGAGAGCGGCGGCCGCCAGCGCGCCGGCAAGACCCGCAAGGGGAATACTTGGCTGAAGACCGCCCTCGTGCAGGCGGCGCACGGGGCCGCGCGGATGCAGGGCACCGCGCTGGCGGGCCATCATGGCGGTGGCCCATCGACTCCTGATTATCGCCTACCACGTGATCGCGCACCGCGTACCCTATCGCGAACTTGGCGCGGATTATCTGGACCACCAGCGGCCCGCCGCAACCGCCGACCATCTGCTGCGCCGGCTGCGCCAACTGGGCGTCGAGGTGCAGGTGCTCGCCTCGGCCTCGGCCGACGATACCTCCATTGTGGCAACGTGAGAGCTAGATTTTCAGGGTAGCGTCAATGCCGATCTCCGGGCTCAAAGCCCTTTTGGATAGCGTAAGATCGATCATCGGCATGGTCTAGCCCCCTTCATCATGGACCTGTGGTCTGGGCGCATCGTCGACGTGACGATCGCGCGGCTACATCAATCCTAGAACATGATGCCTCGTCATTCCTCCGTCCGCGACGCGGTGGACGCGGCCACCGCTCCCGCCCCGCTCCCGCCCCGCACGCGCACCGGAGCGTGGTGTCGGTGGAACAGGCCATCATCCATCGTGATGGCCCGCCCGATCGATCAGCGAGGACCGCGCCTTTCGCGCGTGTGAGGGGAACGCACGCACGAAAGGCACCGAGAGAGGGCAACACGTCTGCAAGGACGGCGCGGCGCCGGCACACCGCGAGGAGAGGATGCCGAGAGGTCATCGTCGCGTCCCGACGACCAGCGCGGGCGCATGGACGCCTGCCGCAGCCATACGCCCGACGACGAGGCGGTGGAACGGGCGGATCACGTTGAAATACACCGGGCCGGTCCAGGCGTGGTAATGGACAACGGTTACCACATAGAAGCGCCGCGCGCCGGCTAAGGGCTCCACGATGACGGCGAGCGTTGCCGTCAGGTGGCTCGCCTTGGCCTCGCCGACCCAATAGCGGTCCTCCGCCGCCAGACGGACGGTGAACGGCCCGTACCGCGTGCCCGGACGCATCGGCACCGTGTCCGGTATCATCCGTGGGCCGCGCGGCATCCTCTCTTGCCGCAGGCCAAGCGTGCGCACAAAGACGGCGCGCACGCGGTAGAGGCCGGTCACCCAGCCGGGCTGATCCCCCAACGCGGCGGCAAGGAAGGCGCGTAGGCTCACGGCGCCGGTCACAATCTTCACGTCGATGTGATCCGCGCTCTCCAGCACCGGCACCAACGCGGGGATACGCGGCATCGTCGGCGGCAATCTCATCGATTCTCTCCCTTTTGATGTGATCGCGTCCCTCGCGGCGTGGTGTCCTGCGCGCCGGGCGCGCTGTTACGACAGGTTGTAGAGCTGGAGGACCTCGTCGAAGACACGCCCCCGGGCCGGGCCCTCGATGGGCGGGACGATCTGCAGGCAGCCTACGTAGAGCGCATAGAACACGCCCGTCATGGCCTGCGCCCGCGCGTCGTCTGTCCCCGATGAGCGCGGCGCAGACCGCGCGCAGATAGGCGAGGCGCCGGGCGTCGATACGCGTCTGGCAGACGCGCACGTCGTCATCGTGTAAGGCCCGGGCGCGGACCGCGGCCTCGACCCGCCAGGGGCCGGCGACCACGACATCGAGCAAGCGGTGCAGCTTGGCGACGGGGGCCCGACCGCGTCCACGTCATCGACGCCGACCTGGGGCAGTCCGGCCAGGACGGGCAGCGTCCGGGCTTCCGCGAGTTGGTAGCCGAAGTCTCCCTCGGGCGGGTCGGCCTCATCCTGGCCTATGAAGCCAGCCGGCTGGCGCGCAACAACGCCGATTGGGCCCTGCTCGACCTCGCCGCGCTGCGCGGCACCCTCCTCCATGATCCGTTTCACCTGCCGTTTGGCGCTGCGCGTCCGGCCTTGTACGGCATCGGGGGCGAACTCGGCGGTGCCCCGGAGGAGCCGCTTGGCTTTCGTGAGGGTGCGGCTCAGCACGCGCACGCCGTCATGCAGGAGCGTACTGTCGGTCGGGTGGTGGATATTCGTCTCGACCACGGTGCCGTCGATGCGGCGCTTGCGGCCCCGCCTGACCCGGCATTGCTGATCGAGCCCGACGATATGGTCGAGGAGGGTGTGGAGCGTGGACGGCTGGAGCAGGTTCGCCCAGCGGACGAGCGTGGTGTCGGCGGACACCCGCGCGGCGTTGACCCGGCAGGACTGGCGCAGGGACTGGCTGTCGGCGACCCAGCGCCCGGTCTGCTCGTAGCTCCATCCGTACAGACGCTTGACGACGAGCATCCGGAGCACCACCTCGCCGGGCGTCGAAGGGCACCCGTCGAGCCGGGTGCGCGGATGTCGGCGAGCGAGGTCGCCCTTGACCGCCTGGAAGAGCGTGTCGTCGTCGAGCAGCGTGTCGATCTGGGCCAGCATCGGCTCCATGGCCAGCCCCAGCGTCGGCACCAGCGCGAAGAGGTCCAGCGGCTCGTAGCGGTCGCGCAGCATCGGACACCTCCAGTGGCAACACGGCCTCCTGCCAGCCCCTACAGCAGGCCACGCGCCACCGGTAGCATCATCTTTTCCGCACCCCGATGGGGTTTCGCACCAGAATCTAGTGCTACGCTGCCTGCAGATAGGGGTAACCACAACAACGGCCACGGCGCGCACAGGGGGTACGGGTCCTGGCGTCGTCGGCTTTACCAGGCGCGAGACGGTCACCCCGTGCAAGGTCGCCATGGTCACCCTGTCTCACTACGCGAGAACGCGGCTCGCGATCCATCCTGATCGGCCTGTCAGTCATCGCCATCACTCACCAGCGCCGGATCCCCGCGATCACGACCGACCATTGGCATGCCCTCCGTCCGCGCCGCCGCCAGGGCGAGCACCCCGTTCGCGGCGACGACCCAGAAGCCGGAGCGCGGCATCAGCGCCGCCCCGGCCAGCCCCAGTCCCAGCAGCCCGGCACCATACGCGACGGGGAGGGTGCCGGTTCGCCGCTGCGCCCAGCGGGCGAGTCCGCCCGCCAGGAGCAGGGCCGCCCCGCTGGTGAGGAACCAGACGGCGGTCTCCCGCTCACGGTCGCCCTGCGTCACGCCCACCACGCCATCACGCGCGATAGTCGCGAGGGTTGGACGGAAGCGCACCACCCCGAGCGCGAGATGCGCCGCGCCGGTGATCAGCTGCACCTCGCCGACGCGGTCGGTCAATCGGATCATCGCGGCACCTCCCGATCTTCGCGTTCTTCTGATCCGGCAGCGGTGGTAGAACCAGGAACATCGGCCGCCTCCGCCGCGCGCGCGCCCGACCAGCGCAGCCAGGCATCCTGCACCGTATCCTCGGCGTTGTCCACGCTGCCGAGCAGCCGGTAGGCGACGCCCAGCAGGAGCGCGCGGTGCTGCGGGAACTGGCGCACGATCGCCGTGTCATGCGTCGCCGTCGCCTCATGCCGTTTGCTCATCGCCCCCTCCCCGCTCGCCGCGCCCACGTCGCCGCAGCCCTGCATTAAAGACGCCGCTCCGTCCGCTTTTGTGACATCGGGTGCCCTGAGGTTAACCCGGTAGCATATCTGCTGGCGAATGTTATGGTAATTACAGAGCGTGGCGGTAGCCACGCTGCGTTCCTGTTTGCTAGGGTAGAAACGTCGTCTGTGTTTCCTCATCGGCAGGAGGTGGCCGATGCTCTCTCCACGGCCATTGCCGCCCATCCCCGCCACCACCGTCCGGATCGCCCGCGCGGCCTTCCCGAAAGGCCATCCGTATCTGCATGCGGCGGATGCGCTCGGCGAGATCTTCACTGATAACGCGTTCGCGGCGCTCTTCCGGCGGCGCGGGCAGCCCGCCCTGGCTCCGTGGCGGCTCGCGCTCGCGACGGTCCTGCAGTTCGCCGCGGGGCTGTCCGACCGCCAGGCCGCCGACGCCGTGCACGCCCGCTTGGACTGGAAGTATGTCTTGCGGCTGGACGTCGGCGACGCGGGCCTCCGCCAGGGCGCGCGGGTCCGCCCCCGGCGCCTCGACGCGCAGCCCCGCCGCGAGGGGGGCCGCGTGGAGGAGGGCGAGGTCGTGCCCCAGCGCCCGCCACACCGGGGCCAGGGCGACCGGCTCCCACGCGAGCAGGCCGAGGTTCCGCCCGCGGGCGCGCTCGTAGATCAGGTACGGGACTCCGAGACCGTCGCCCGCCTCGCCCCAGGCCACCAGGCGGGGCGTCCGGACCCCGGCGGCGCGCGCCGCCGGGGCGGCCACGAGTTCGGCGCGCGCCTGGGCGACCGCGCCGGGATGCGCGCGCGGGACCCGCAGGACATGGCCCTCGCCGAGGGCGTAGATCGCGTTGATCACCCCGACCTGGGGCAGGCGCACGATCGGGTCGCCCGGGAGCTCGTGGCGCGCAGCGATCGCGCGCAGGGCGGCCGCGGGGATCTCGGCGAACTCGAGCGACTGCATCCGGCCACCCCTCTGGTGAAAGACCTGTGCCTTGCCTCGGCCCGGGCGGCGGGGGCTCGGACCGTGCGGCCGGCGCTCCTTGTGGCCGCGCCTGGGCCGCACCGGTGCCAACGGCACGGCGAAGGGGCACGATCCGGTGGCAATGGAAGAGGTCCGCGAAGCCGTCATCGGCGAGATCCAGGCAGGAATGCGCGACGCGCGCCACACCGGTGATTTCCTCGTGCCCGAAAGGCTCCGGGGGCGAGCGCAACGTCGCCTCTCCCGCTCCTCGTAACGAAGGGGTCGCACCGGTCTGGGCAATGCAGCGCGGCCCTGTCGCCGCACCCGATGCCCTACGATCAACACCGCCGGGAACCAAGCGCCCGCGATTACCACGATCGTTACCCGGCCCGCCGGGCGCCCACACGGCATCGCGTAATCCCGACACCGTCAGGTGTCTCCACCTCCCCGTGTGGCGCTCGACTGCTCGGCCAACGACGACTTCCCGGTCTCGGCCTGACTATACGTCCGTGCCCGGCTCGCCTTCCACGCGGCGGACCATCTCGGCTGTATCGGTGACAGTAGCGAACTCCCCGTGCAAGCTCGCCAGGGCGATCGCCTGCACCTCCGCCGCCGGGTAGCGTCGCCCGTCGGGACCGATCCGATCGAAAGTCGCCGTGGCGTCGCCGACCACCCACGTGCGAAAGCCCAGATTGCCGGCCATGCGTGCCGTCGTCGAGACGCAGTGATCGGTGGTCAGGCCGGCGAGGACGAGCGTGGCGATCCCCAGGTCACGGAGACGGTCCTCCAGATCGGTGCCGATGAAGGCGCTGTTGACATGCTTGGTGACCACCGGTTCGTTCGCGGCGGGGCGCGCCTCGTCCTTGATCTCGGCCCCCCGTTGCCCCCGTCGCAAGGGCGAGCCGACCTCGCGCGACAGGTGCTGGATGTGGACGATCGGCCGACCGCTGCCGCGCCAGGCGGCCAGCAGCCGGGCGACATTCGCCTCCGCCCCCGGATTGCTGCGCGCACCGAGCGTCGGGTCATCGAAGCCCCGCTGCACGTCGATGACGACGAGCATGGCATCGCCCGGCAACTGTTCCATCGACGTCTTCTCCTGATCCCGGCGACAACCTGGACTCTCACCCCGATAGCCGTCTCACCGTCGGCCCGCGCGCCCATCACATGACCTGGCGCTCACGAGCTCGCCGCCGCCAATGGTGCCATCCGGCACACCGCCACCGTCTGCACCGCGCCTATCGCGATCGGCCCCCGCCCCCGTCCGCGCCACGGGCCTGGGTGACGACCGCGTCGGGCGGCAAGCACGTGATAGTTCATAGTACCGCAGGGGCCGGGGCCGTATCACCCGACCTGCGTAGGGCCGACTCCCCCACAGCGCGCAGCACTGCACTATCGCCCACCGCATCCTCGCCAACTCTGTCCCCGCGCCGTAGGGAGCGTGCCCTCGTCCCTCGGTTGTCAGACGACGAGCGCTGCTTTGGGCAGCAACTCCTGCGCAAACGGGCCGAAGTGGTCGGAGTGCAGGCGCGACTCGACGATCAGGTCCGCTCCCGCGAATCCAGTGTCGGCCAGGAGGAACAACCCCACCGTCGAATTGGGCGAGCGCCCCGCGAGCGACGGACGGCTGTGCCGCGGCGCGAAGTGGGGCTAGGTGCGCTGTCATAGAGGCCCGCGACCTACGGATGGGCATCCCGCCGGACCAGTTTCGCTAGCGATCCGGGAGGCGAGCCATCCTGATCTGCCACGCCACCACGAGTCTCCGTTCCCCACCGCGGCGTGACCTGTCAGCAGCACCGGCTCTCGACGTCGCCCGGGTCCACCTGTTCGAGTATGACCGCCCTAAACCAAAGCTCCGATGAGAACCACATGCACTACGCTACGAACTATGTGGGTTTCACCTGCGCTTCGGTTTAGTACAGCGAGGCTGAAGTAGCCCGGTAGTTTCTGCGTTGTGGTACCAGGTGATGCATACGGGAGAAACCACCGGGGTATCTACGCCGCCGTGTACTAGTTCCTCGGGCTACCTATTTCCCCGTGCCCCACCCACTCGGGCGCGAGGAGTGCCATCAGCAGCGCGTCGTGCGGCGTGCCATCCCACCACAGGGCGTCGCGCCGCCGACCCTCGTACCGGAAGCCCACCTTCTCGTAGGCACGGATGGCCCGGGCATTGAAGGCGAAGACCTCCAGCGAGACGCGATGCAACGCGAGGGCACCGAAGGCGTGTGCGAGCACCAGCCGGAGTGCCGCGGTGCCGAGACCGCGCCCCTGCGCCTCGGCAGTGAGCGCGATACGGAGGGCGGCCGAGCGGTTCGGCTCGTCGCGATCCAGCAGGACGAGCTCGCCGCGCCAACCGCCAGTGCCGGGGTCGAGGATGGCCAGGGAGATCTGCTCGGTCTGGTCGGCGCGGGAGGCGCTGTAGGCCGCGATTTCCGCGCGGGTGAACTCACGATGCGTACCGGTGAGGCGGCGCACCTCCGGGTCCCGCACGTCGGCCCAGAGGTCGTCGGTGTCCCCCGGCCCGAGCGGGCGCAGCAGCACCTCCTCACCGCGCAGCATGGGGCTGGTCCAGGACGTCATCCTCAGTCAGTCTCCTCACATCCGATCGGACGTTGCTGGCGGATCGCTCGTTGCACGTCGGCGTCGCGGTCGACGGCGATGCTCGACAGCACCACCTGCCGTCGAGTGTCGAGGATGCCTCAGTGGCCGTGGTGCCCGTCGTGGGCGGCGCCCGAGGTGCCGAGGTCGTCGGAGCGGTCGGCCGCGATCCGCGACCACTGGGAAATCGGCCGCCCGTCCAGGCGGAACGCGTTGCCGCCTTGGGTAGAGTCGAAGCGCCGCGGCCAGCCCGCGGGCGAGTCCTCCCACTGCTCCTGGCGCCCGTAGATCGTCATGTCGAGCATCCCGTAGGAGTTCCCCATCGCCTCGCACCCGCGCGCGGTGGTCCAGTACGTCTCGAAGACCCGGTCGCCGTCGCGCAGGTAGCACGCCTTCATCCCGAAGTGGCCCCTTGGAGCTATCCGTTCCAGGGACTCCTCGGGCACCGCGTACCAGGGCATCTCCCACCCCATGAAGTCGCGGTACCGGGCGGACTCGTCGTACGGGCCCTCGCAGAAGACCGCGAAGGTGACGTCGCGCGAGTGCAGGTAGCCGAGCTCGAGCGCGTGGCCGGTGAAGAACGTGCAGCCCTCGCACTGGTCGGCGGCGGCGTTGCCGGTGTGCCACATGTGGTACGACGCGAACAGCTGCGCCCGCCCCGCGAAGGCGTCGAGGAGGGTGACCGCCCCGCGCGCCCCGACGAGCGGCGCCGACGGATCGACCTCGACCATCGGCAGCCGCCGGCGGGCGGCGGCGATCGCGTCGCCCTCGCGGGTGTGCGCCTTCTCGCGCTCGCGGAGCGCGGCGACCTGCGCCTGCCAGGTGCCGCGGTCCACGATCGGGGGCATGGCGGGACGGCTGTCCTCGGTTGTCATCGCGATCCTCCTCGCATGGTATTCGGTCCGGTCACGACCGCCGGCAGCAACGATGGTGGCAGAGGAAGCGAGAAAAAACAACGCGCCGATGTCCCATCCCGAGAGCCACCATGTAAATCCCATCGGCGCTTCAGTTTAGGCTCCAATGAGCAGAGGGTGAGAACAGTTCCCGCCCCTGACCGTGGCGGTGCGTCGCTGATCACACTTGGAGGGCCTCGTAGACCTCGACGGTGCCGGGGACACCGGTGCTGCCGAACGTACCGAGGTGTGGGCAATCTTGTGCGAGTGCGGCGATGGCGGCCAGGCTCTCGGCGGCGATGACCGTGTACCCTGTCAGGCCGGAGGGTGCGCCCGTGGTGCTTGTGCCCCCAGGGGCGAGCGTCAGCGCGGGAACGAAGGGGGCACCACGATCGATGACCGCCGTGCCCAGCCTGCCGAGCCATTCCACCCAGGCCTGCGCGACCCGCCCGGCTTCGTCCGCATCGCTCGGGTGGGTGCCGCCGACACACACCAGCATATAGTTTGCCATTGCCGCACTCCTTGCACTGCCGGGAGGTAGCCCCGGCGCTGGTACCGGGCCAAGCGACCCGGCGATGACTTGCAGAACATCCGTTTCTTGAGAGCGCCACACCCGGCCATGACGCAGGGACGCTGACGCTATCTCGAGACCGTGGCGTGCGATATCTCGAACGGCCCGGCACCGGGACAGTTCGTCGCTCACGCGGAGAAGTCGGGACTCGCGTCGTGCGCGGCGACCGCACGTCCCTTGGGCTCCTCCCACTCCTCCTGGCGACCGAGCGCGGTCAGATCGAGGTAATAATATGCGCCGCCGGTCGCCTCATCCCCGCGCGCATAGGCGGAGTAGGTGTGGAAGACGGCGTCGCCGTCGCGCAGGAAGCAACTCGTGCCGGGGCGCTCGATCGGCCCCTCCCCCGTGACGTAGCCGATGGTGCCCGCCTGTTCGTGCTCGGCCTTGCTGCGGTAGTTGTACTCGACGGGAGCGACCGACTCGTCCAGCGTGACGTGGAAGTCGTAGTTGAAATCGGTGCCGAACGAGGAGTACCAGGGAAAGGTCCACCCCCGCGCCGCCTTGACCCGTTCGAGCTTCTCGAAGGGGGCGAGGGAGATCGCGACCAGCGCGGTATCGCGGGCGTGCAGGTGGCGGAGGAGCCCATCCGAGATCTCGTCGGCCCCCGCCGTGCAGCTCGGGCAGCCCGCTTCCCAGCGCGGATCGAACATGAAGTGCGTGACCATCAGTTGGCGGCGACCATCGAACAGGTCGAGGAGGCTGGCCTGACCATCCGGCCCCGTGAACGCGTACTCCTTCTCGATCCTGACCATCGGCAGCCCGCGCCGCGCCGCGTTCAGCGCATCCCGCCGCCGCGTGAACGCCTTTTCCTCGGCGAGGAACGCCTTGCGCGCCACCACCCACTCGTCCCGCGACACGATCTGCGGCAGAGCCATCGTCATCCTCCCTGCGCCGAACACGCCCCTCAGGAAGAGGCCGCGCCACGGCCTTGGCGGCGCACAGCTACCTTGCCTGCGCCGCGATCGTGGGCCGACGCGCCGGAATCTCCGCCCCGTACCATGCCCACATCCGAACAGGTGTTCATAGTAGCAGGCAAAGTGGACGATGTCAACATTCTCAGGGAGGGACGAGTTCGGATACGAGACACACGGGGCATATCACAGCTGGGAATGGTTGGGCGGAGGGGAGCACGATTGGCCCTGTACGCGAGTGTATCGGCTGCTATGATCGCAATGCGGAGTCCGAGCAGCGGTCGGCACTCCGTGATCGGGGTGATGTTGGTTGCCGGGCGATATGACTCCGTAGCGCGAGGCCGTGTGATCCGGTGGATAAATGAAGGCGTGCCTGATGCGCGCGACGATCCCGCTACACCCTCTGGCGCCGGGCATCGAGCACCTACGACGGGTGATATACATCGCCCTCATCCCCGGTGGTGACCTGGTGGCGCAACTCGCGCGGCAGAGCACGGAAGCGGTCGCGCTCCAGGTGCCCTGTGGATCGGGCACCACGACCCGACGTCGATCGAGGTCGTGGTCGACTTCGCCCCGTATTTCGCGGCGACAGCCCTCAGCTCGGGGCTCGGGGCGAGGATGACGTGGCAAGTGACAGATAGGACCATGAGGACATCCAGGGGCAGGCCGCATCGCGGCGTTATCGCTTGTGACAACACACGTCGCTATCCGACGATATGGACACCGGTCCTATCGCATGGCCGGGTGGGGCACGTTCCATGCGGTGCACCGGTCACCTAGAGCCCACGCTCGACCATGTCGATCAGGCGCTGCCCGATCGCGGCGGTCTGGGCGTCGGCGAGGCCGCGCAGCGGGCCATCGATGGCGAGCATCGCGAGGCCGTGGACGGCGGACCAGGCCAGGAACTCGGCGTCCGGGCGCCGCTCGGGTGCCAGGGTACCCGTTGTGACGAGGCCGTCCAGCGCGGCGGACAGCAACTCGAAGGGATTCAGGCCGCTGCCTCCGGGGCCGGACACGCTGCCGGGGCCCCGCACGGCCTAGGGGACCGCGAACGCCGTGCGGAAGAGGCCCGGCTCGGCCAGCGCGAAGCGGAGGTAACCCATGCCAACCGCGCGCAACCGCGCCCGACCGGCGTCGGCGGGCTCGGCATCCGCGGGCAACGCGGCCAACTCGGCCTCCATCGCCATGGCCAGCGTCGAAAGGGCAACCGCGCAGACCGCGTGGAGGAGGGCGTGGCGATCGGCGAAGTGCCGGTAGGCCGCGGCGGGCGAAACCCCGACGCGGCGGGTTGCCTCGCGCAGCACGACCGCATCGGGACCACCCGCCCGCGCCAGGTCGATGCCAGCCGCGAGCAGGGCCCGGCGCAGGTCGCCGTGGCGATAGGTGTCGCGCGCCGGACGACTATCCGCCCCCAGCGTCATGGCGCCTCCTCAATTGTTGACACCGTTCACTTTACCTGATATAGTGAACGCATGTTCTAAAGCAGGCGGCGTCCACAGGGTCCTGGCGCAAATGATACCCGAAGGTTCGGTGCCAGGCATAAGGCGGAGCATGTCCCCCGACTGGCGCGCCATCTTATGCCCATGTCCACCGGCCATGAACGAAGGAGGAAGGGAAGACCATGGAAACAGTGACATCCCGCGATGGCACGGCGATCGCATTCGAGCGCGCCGGGGTCGGCCCGCCGCTTATCTTCGTGGCCGGCGCGCTCAACGAGCGCGCCACCCTCGCGCCGCTGGCCGCGCTCCTGGCCCCGCACTTCACGACGGTCATTTACGACCGCCGCGGCCGGGGCGACAGCGGGGACACCGCCCCATACGCGGTCGAGCGGGAGGTCGAGGATCTCGACGCCCTCATCGCCGCGGTCGGCGGCCCGGCGGCCGTCTTCGGGTTCTCCTCCGGCGGCGTCCTGGCCCCGCTGGCGGCCTCGCGTGGGTCGGCCATCACGCGGCTCGTACTATACGAACCGTCCTTCCCGGCCGAAAACGAAACCCTGAAGTGGTCCGCGCCGGATCGCCCCGAACGGATCGCCGCGCTGATCGCGGCGGGTCGCCCGGGCGACGCGGTCGCCTCCTTCCAGGAGAGCGTCGGCCTCCCCCCAGCAGCCATCGCCGGGATGCGGCAGGCGCCGTTCTGGCCCGCGCTGGAGCGGCTGGCCCCGACGCTGGTCTACGATACCACCCTGTCACGCCAGGGCACGCTGCCGCTCGCGGCGCTGGCCGCGCTCGCCACGCCGACGCTGGTGCTGCACGGCGAGACGACCTTCCCGATTTTGCGTCTGGCGGCGCAAACCGTCGCGGAGGCCCTCCCGCACGCGCAGCTCCGCGCCATACCGGGCGTGGGGAACCACCATCTCGATCCCGGAGCCACCGCCCCGGCGATCCGGGCCTTCCTCGCCGCGCAACTGGAAGCCGCGACGACGAGAGACTGATCGCCTTCGCCGACCCTAACGCCAGCCCCATCACTCACCGCAGCTATGGCGTTGATCCGGCCACCGTGTACCCGCTCGTACCCGCGTCACCTTGTACCATGTCGCGGATCGCGGCAAGTGGCTGGTGCCGATCAAGACCATCGCCGAGCCAGGAGGAGCGGCAGTTTACTCCATTTACTCCTCACGGGATCGATGAGCGCGAGAAAATCGGTCGCCGCACGACGGCGTGGCAGGACGAGAGGAGATCGGGATGACCCTGCCGACCGCAGACCGGCTCGCTATCCACGAGTTGCTCGCGCTGCATGGACACCTCATGGATGATGGTCAGTTCGATCGGTTGGGCGAACTATTCACGTCGGACGTTGTCTACGACCTGACCGAACTGGTTGCGTCAGGATTCAGTTTCGGCGATGTTAACTTCAGCTTTTCTGGTATCCTGATCGACTCTGAAGAGAACATCTGAGGGAGTACCAGATGACTTGCCCGCACTGCACCGCCACCACAACGACCGAGTTGACGAAGCGAACTCACCTTGGCTATCGCATCTTTCGCTGCTCGATGTGCCAGCGCCTATTCAATGAGCGGACTGGCACGCCTTACAACTATCTTGAGTTCCCCACCGACATCGTGCTGGTGGTTGTCCTGTGGCGCCTGCGGTACAAGTTGAGTCTCCGTGACCTTGCCGAAATGTTCCTTGAGCGCGGCTTTGCGTTTACGCATGAGACCGTTCGCGAGTGGGAAGCCCGCTTTGCTCCCCTGCTGG
>JAABUJ010001301.1_pt1 | contig 20261 bp, 30 predicted proteins | sample 5559131 | NCBI WGS metagenome assembly JAABUJ01 (sample SAMN10711875, study PRJNA513366) | rock metagenome | isolation source: Antarctica rocks | place: Antarctica: Victoria Land, Mt New Zealand nord | collected 2016-01-07 | reverse complement strand
CGCACAATGGCGATCAGCGTGGGCAACGGGATGCGGAACCACGTGAGCCCCCCGCCGGTGAGCGCCTGCGCCCGCGCCGCACGCACGCGCCCATGTCAGGACTTTTCACATCCGAGGACGGAGCCTGCATTTGCCCTGCATGCCGTATGCTGGGGTAGTACCCCAGCGACCGCACCCGCACGCAGACAAGTAGTGCTGCCTGTGCCCAAGTGACGCGCTGCACCACCGAGGCTATCAGGTGCGTTAGTAGTGCTGCTTGCAGGGCACTAGCGGGCGTCTTTACCAGCGACTTGTGCGGCGTGCGGCTGCTCCTGTGCATTATGCTTTAGTAACCAACGGCAAGACGCCTCAGCCACGCCCGCCTTCACACAAGCGGTTTACTCAAGAGCTGCCCTTCTTGGCTCTATAGTCGTTGTCGACAATTTAAGAAACGAGAAAATGTATGTCGGACCGGAAAGGCGCACCCCCTGCGGCGCGTCGTACCAGTTGCCCAGGCCGAGCAGCTCGGGCGCGAGCGCGCCGGCCGCGCCCAGCATCGCCCAGCGGCAGTGCACCAGCTCCGCCTCCTGGAAGCGCTGCAGGTTGGACGGCGTCGCGCCCAGGCCGAAGGGGTCAAAGCCGTACGAGCTGCGCCCCGGCCGAGCTTCGATCATTGCTCTCAACAACAAAGCACAAGCTGTGTCTTGGTGTGTAAAGTCAGCACCTGCTCAGGTGACAGGCAGGCAGGCTGGGAACCTGCTGGAGAAGTGCAGCTGAAGCGGAGCCGTGACGGCGCGGCCGCCCTCGCCGGTGCTTGCACCAAGTGAGCAGGCTTAAGCAGCTCCAAGGCCGGGCGGGCGCGGAGCGCACCCCGGCACCTTCTCCAGGTACTCCGGGGTGTCAGAGCCTGCGCGAGCACGGGTGCGCCTGGATCAACGCCCTGCGCTGCGCCCGGTGCCGGCGCCGCTCCAGCACCCCGCTCCCCGCGGCGTAGCCAAGCCACAGGCCTCACTCCCGCCTTTTCACACTCAGCTGAAAGCAGGGCAGAGCAGGCACTGCTCTCAGGTAAGCCAATGCTGGCTTCAAAAGCACCGGAGGTCCGGTGACCTGGTGCGGTGTATGTCTTGCCCACGCACCCGGGAACCAGTTGCCGACCTTTGCGGTGACCCTGCAGCCGTTGGTGGCCTTCCCACGGAAGCCGGTCGAGCGCACCGGCGCCCGGACTGCCAGGAAGCTGCTGGTCAGCATGGTGGCCGCCATCGCAGACTGCTGGTGTGGCCTGGAAGTAGAGCACGTACGCAGAGGCGTCAGGCGATTCAGCCTCATCCTGAAGTGGCCGGATCTCGTCTCCCGCCAGGTTTAGGGTGCTGCTGCCTCGCGTACACAGCAGGAGCCATATGGTTGGATCGTACGAGGAGGAGGTTGGTCACTGAGCTTGCTCTGGTGTGTTCTCGTTCTCCAACATAACCATCGTAAGTTCTTTCACACACAGAGCATCAGCTTGACCAAGACAAGGATCCATCAGCCCTACTTTAAACTCCCCATCACTTTGGCACAGCACGGCAGCTATACAGACAGTACTCTGCTGCGCTGCCCGGCCGGCAATATCTCGTCATCAGCTGCACTGGCTCCGCTGCAGGCTCGTCGCCGCAGCGCTCCAGCTCGTGACGCCCTGGGCACGGCCGTGCGCCCTGCATTAGCGAGGTGATGCGCGCCGGGCTGCGATGGCTGGCGGCGCGCTCGGCGTCGGGACCGCCGACGTCCCCCTCGGCCGCAAGGAGGCGACTGGCGACAGCGCGGCGCTGCTGCGGGCTCCCATCTGCCACGCGCAGAGCCCGTGCGGCCAGGCCGCAGCGGCAGGCGCGGCGCACGCGCCGCTCGAAGGCGCCGGCGCGCTGAGCGGCGAGGCGGAGGGCGAGACCGCGGCGCTGCTGCATGGGCCGCCAAGCGCCGCGCACGCCCCGGGCGCCCCGCGGAGCGCGGGCGGCCGGGCGGGCCTGGGCGGCGCCGCGCTGGAGCTGGAAGGCGGCGGCGAGCAGGTGGACGGCAGGGCCGTGGTCGCGCGCGTGCACTGGCACATCCTACCCCTCTTCTTCCTGCTCGCGCTGCTGTGCTCCGTCGACCGCGGTGCGCGCCCGGCCGGCGCGCCGGCCGCGCCAGAGTGCCGGCCCCCGCGCCGCGCGTGCCTGCCGTGCCTGCAGCGGCGCCGGGCTGTTGCGCTGCTCGGGGAAGGGCGGCGCCCCGGCGGCCCGATCCGCGTGCGGCGGCGCAGCGCCAAACGCGGCCCGAGCATGTGCGGCGCAAGCGGTCTGACGGCGCGTGTGCCGCGGCGGGGCCAGCCAACCTGTCGTTCGCGGCCCTGCAGCTCAACGCGGACCTCGGCTTCTCGCGCACCGTCTTTGGTTTCGGCTCAGGTGCGCGCTCTGCTCCCACCCGAAGCAGCATGCGCCCTGAGCTGGGCTCCACCAGCAGGGGCCACCAGCAGGGGCCAGCACGGCGCCGGGCCTATGCCTGGCGTGAACGCCGGCTAGTGAGCACCGGCGCCAGCGCACTGACAGCTCGCCGGGCGCGGCTCCAGGCGTCTTCTTCGTGGGCTACTCGCTGCTGCAAATCCTGACGCCGATGGCCTGCGCGAGGTGGGCTTCACAGGATCCTCCTATCGCTCCGTGTGCGTGCCATGCCGTCAGTGTGCTTGTTCCTGAGCGCATATGCGGCTGGCCGGGGCATGTGGTCCGCCTCTCGACGCATGCCACGTGCAAAGACCCTGGCGGGCATGCATGCCCGCCGCATGTGCACGCCGGGCCAGAGCGGGTGCCAGTGGCGCCGCGCACCCCTGGCGAGCTGCGCGGCGCGCCGCAGGTTCGGCGCGCCGGCTTTCCTGGGCGGCATCCTGATGCTGTGGGGCGGCGTCACGCTGCTGTTCGCGTTCATGCGCACGGCGGCGCAGTTCTACGCGCTGCGCTTCCTGCTGGGCGTCGCGGAGAGCGGTGCGCGCCCGCTCCGCGGCGCCCTGCATCTGCTTGCAGGCGCAGCGCTGCCAGATCAAAGCCTGCAGCAGGTGACGCTTGATTTACAGCTCGCCAGATGCTGCTTCAGGGCATCAGGCCTGCTTATGGGAGCATGCAGCGGCGCTTGTACTGACAGCCTCTCTGGTGTGGGGTTAGGCGCCTACCCAGGTGAGCCATCCCAGCGCTGCCTGCAGGCATCGGGCGGCAATGCGCCGCGGCCGGTCGTGGCACGCCTGCTGTGGTGCGGCTGGCGGGGCTGTGCACGGGCGCGCCTGCGACGCGTGCCCCACGTCAGCACAGCAGTGTGTTTGCACAGGCTCTGCCTGGCCCCTGCCCCGCCTGGCCGTCACAGGCACGCCCCAGCAAGCGTACACCGCCTCGTGCCCAGCATCTGCAGGGCCGCCGCACGCCTGCCACGGGCTGTGCTGCCGCGCGCCGCCGCACAGCGCTGCATGCGCAGCCAAGCCGCGCGCAAGGGTGGGGCAAACCTGACAGAATACACTACGCCTGAATCTAAGCAGCGCCGCAGGCATATGGTATCATCTGGTGCTGGTCTGCGACGTCCCCAAGCTGGGCCTGGCGCGCACACGGATGGGAAACCCTGCATTACACCTTATTGTTAAACACCAACAGCGCCGCAGGTATGTGGTACCACCTGGCGCTGTTCTGTGACGACCGCGAGCTGGGCCTGGCGTACACGGCGGTCGCCAGCGCAACCTCGCTGGCCGGGCTGGTGGGCGCGCCGCTCGCGGCAGGCCTGCTGCTGCTGGACGGCGCGTGCGGCCTGCGCGGCTGGCAGTGGCTTTTCTTGGTGCGCGCAGCGCGCTGCAGTGAAGTAGCACTAGATTAGCAGATAGTTTAGAGCTGCAGGGCTGCCAGCCTGGCTGCGCTGCGTGGCGGCGTCTGGCACCGGACCTTGCATGGACGTGTGTGGTGTGGGGACCTGGTGCATGTGGGTGCTGAGCCGCATTCCCTTTTAAAGCGAGCGGTGTGATGCACTAGGTGCGGTGGCGTGCGATGCATTGACATTCGGCACGTCGCCTGTGCAAACGCTCGGTGGCCTGATGCGCTAGGTCAGAGAAAGGTTTGGCTCTAATGACCTGCGCACCTGCGTCGCTCATGCTGCACCCCCATGCATGAAGTGGTCGGCCGCAGCGGACAGCGCGCAGGCTGCGGCGCTCTGCCCCCAGTGCATCACGTATTCTGCTGCGGATCCCAGTATGTGTGTAGGGTAACAGGCCCACCCGCGGCACGCGGCGCGCGCGGCAGGTGGAGAGCGCGCCGGCGGTGGCGCTGGGCCTGGTGGTGCGCTGGCGCCTGGCGCGCTCGCCGCAGGCGGCCGCCTTCCTGCGCCCGGCCGAGCGCGCCTGGCTCCTTGCACGGTGCGCCAGCGCGTTTTCAACCTCGGGAAGCCAGGTCACCGCTCACAACCGGGGCCACCCGGGCATGCTGGAGTAGGTCGCCAGCAGCGCTCCGACGCCCAGAGCAGCTCCGGCACCGTCCGCGTGCGCGGCAGGGTATGCGGGCCTGCAGCGTGGGCGCCAGGCAGTCTGAGACTGATTTGCTGTGACCTTACAGAGGCTGGCCAGCGGCACGCCCCAGGAAGTCTGGTGCGCAATGCCACACGAGAGCAGCCCGGGGGGCGCGCGCTCGCGCGCGCAGGAAAGCGCCGCGGGAGGCTGCTCCGGCGGCGCTGGGCGCGGCTGCCAGCGATGGCAGCATTTGGGCGCCGCTCCTGACCGTGCTCGCCAGCCCGCACATCTGGTGCGCCCACGCCCGCGGCCGCCGTGCTGGCGCTGCGGGGCGCAGCCCGGCGCTGGCACGTGAGGCAGCGGCATGTAGCCGCATCAAGCGCGAGCACTGTCGCGCACGGCCCAGCGAGTGCGCGCGTGCCGCGCAGGTGCCTGGCGGCCATCTGGAGCCTGGTGTGCATGGGCATGGACGGCATCGGTGCGCCCTGGAGGCCGCCCGTGAGCTCTGCCTGTCGTGCAGCGCTCGCCTTGTCTCCTTGCCGAGCGGCATTGGCGCGGGCACCATAGGCGTCGCTGCGCGCCGCCTGCGAACGCGCTGCACATGCGTGCTGTGTGGATGCAGCACATGCGTGTTGTGTGAATGTAGCCAGGAAAACACATAACACGTTCTGCCACGCTGAGGCGCCGTTGGGGCGCAGTGTTCTGGGCGCCGCTGCTGGTGCGCGCCATCCTGGACGAGGACGCTGCCGATGATGCACCCGGCGCGCCCCTACACTGCGCCTTTTCCACGCATCAAGCAGTGCGGTGTGGCAGGTTACACTGCATATGGAGTGAGCTGGCTGCACGGCGTGCTAGTCAGACCATGTGCTGGGTCACCACCTTGAAGCCTGCTGCACGGCTACGCGCCCCTGCGCCCCTGCATGAGGCGAATGAAGTTGCTGCATTGCCATAAAGCTCGGTGCAAGCTCGGCGTGGCTGCCCAGGCGCGGGCGCCGGCGGCGCGCTGGGCGACGCGGAGAGCGAGCGGCAGCGCGCGCTGGGCCGCATGGTGCAGGCGGCGCTGCTGGCGGGCGTGCCGTTCGGCGCTGCGGCGGTGGCCATGGTGGTGCGCGGCGCCGGCCGTTGGGCGCAGAGGGGCGCGGCGTTGGTACATGTGTGAGGGGCACTGCGTGCAGGGCCCCTCACTCCATAAATTGAAGCCAGCGCTGGCCGCGCCCTGTACTCCATAAATTGAAGCCAGTGCTGGCCGAGCCCTGTACGAGGTGTATGCTCACGGTGGTGCCTGCCCCTGCCTGGGCGCGCGCAGGCGAACGCGCAGCTGGCCAAGCGCTCGGGCGAGCGGCACTGGCACGGCGCGGCGCCGCTGCTGGCGGCCGCTGCAGCGTTTGCGGCGCTGGCGGTGCTGCTGAATTCATCCGGCAATGGCGACGCGGGCGCGGCGGGCGCGTTCGCCGCGCTGACGGCGGCCGCGGTGCGCGCTCCGCTCCCCACCATATCATTGCCTGTCATGTGCCCAGCCTCGTTCGATTAGTCATACAAATGCGTCGGCCAAGCCGGACGTAGGCGTGACACCAGCTTGCCTTGCAGACCGCGCCCGACGATGAAAGCGCCCTTGTCCCGTGTCCCGCGCTCGAACGCATGTCGGGCGCGGCCGCTGCAGCGTGTATCAGCTGACAGCCTGGTTGTGAGACAGATATTGGGTGAGCGATCAGGCGCACATCACGACTGTGTCCCACCGTGACATGACTCAACAGGCGCAGCCGCCCGGCAGATGGGCGTCTGGTCGGTGCACGGACCGCTGCTGTCCTGGCCGGCAGCGTTCCTGAGCGGCACAACCGCCGCCTCGGGTACGCGGTGGGCGTGCTGGTGTCTTCTGCCCTACACTGTTTGCTTGCCTGGCCGCATGTCTCCCATGGACTTGCATGGAGGCAAGAAATAGATTGTCTTGCGCCCCAAACGCTGGCACAGGCGCCTGAGCTGCACTGCGTGTACCAGGCGCGCCTCTGCCGAGGTTGCAAACAGACCAGTGGATGGCAAGCAGACCAGTGGAGAGCAACCTGCTTATTACGGGGCCTGCCTGCAACGCGCGCAGGCTTCGCGCTGGTCAAGACCGTGGGCAGCCTGGGGTCGTTCGCGGGGCCGGCGCTCATCGGCGCGCTCGCCGACGTGACCGGCGGCTTCGCCGCGCCCTGCCTGCTGCTGGCGGCCTGCGCGCTCGCCGGCGCCGCCATGCTGCTGGGCTTTCGCGCGCCAGGCGCGCCGACCGCGCACCCCACCCTCCCTAACCCCAGCAGCGCACCACCCAAGGCACGCCGCGCGTGCATGCTCCAGTCTGGCGTGCGTGCCCTTCACAAGAACAGCCAGAGCTGCAGCTCGCCAGCCAGACCTGCTGCGGTGACTATGCACGGACTGCCCAGGCCGAGGCCCACGCCCCGCCTGCCAAGTGCCTCCCACACCCATGCACAGCGCCTGCCCTGCCCCGCGGCGCAGGCGCCGAGCCGGCGGCGGGCCTGGGGTGGCTCGCGCGGCTGCTGGACCCCGAGCGGCGCCGGCTGCGGCGCGGCGAGGCCGCCGCGCGCGCGCCCAAGCGCTCGAGGTCCGACCCGGTGATCGCGGAGGCGGGGCTGGCGCGGAGCGCGGGCGCGTCGGACGCTGGCGCGCAGGCAGCCCGCGCGGCGGCGCCAGGGTTGGCGCCCCTGCGCGCCGAGCAGGCTGCGCACCTGAATAGCTAGCGTTTGACGGACGGGGCCGTGGATCTGGCATGATGCGGGCGCTCTGCGTGATCTTGCTGTCCTCTGCTCCACATCGCATGCACTAGGCTGAATGCATCCATGCGCGCGGAGCCTAGCTGGCGCACCTGTGGTGCGCAGAGCGGTGCCAGAGCGGCAAGTTCAGCTGTTAGGCAGATAGTGCTTTGCACAGTCATGCCTGGGCTTCCCAAAGCAGGAGGAGCGCATTTCACTTTCTATGCTGATTAGCCCAGGACGTCATCGCATGCTGCTAGGCAGCATGATGCCAACCGGCAGCTGGTCTGCATGCCTGTCGGTTTTGTAATATGGTCGTGTACATTTACATGACCGAATTGCGCGGATAGCCCATGTCCCATGGGTAGTCATGAGAGGTTCTTGCCGGCGTCCAAAACAGCACCTGGTTTGCACTTGCTGTAGCCCACCAGATTGTCGTGCAGCGCGTCAATTGTGCTGGGTCACTTTCGGTCAGTGTGTGTCGCAGACTAGGCTGGACTGGGCTGGACACAACGCGCTTCCACACTCAACTTCGTGCACGCCTTGCTCTCTGCCTCTCTATGTTGTCGCCGCACAGTTCTCCTCTTTATCGCAGGACTGTGGCCCGGGCTCTGACCGCCCGGGCCGCATCAATACACAGCCTGCAGGCTCCTCAGTTTGGAGTGCTAGCGCCACCTGCGGCTGGCCCGGCTGTCCGCATAGCGCTCGCGCCGGCTCTCTCGGTACGGCTCGTCGTAGCTGTCCATGTGTACACCCCTGTCCCTATCCTCGTCCCACTCCGCATCCCTGTCCCTGTCCGTGTCCCTCCACCGGCCGCCGCCGCCGCCGCCGCCGCCGCCGCGGCCGCCGCCGCCGCCGCCGCCGCGCTTGCCGCCTGCAGGCTCGTGCGCGTACGCGCCCGAAGATGCACGTCTGTCTCTGCCATGCCGCGCGCCGCCGCGGCCGCTCCTGGCCGTATACGGCGGCTCCTCGTACGCATCCTCGTCCTCCGCCCGCTCCCCCCACCGGCCCCCCGTGCTGTGCCGCCTGTCGCCGGGCTCTGCATAGGCGTCCCGGCCTGCCTCCCGCTCCATCCACCGGCCGCCGGCGCCGCCGCGGCCGTTGCGGCTCACAGGCGCTGCGGCATCTTCATACGGCCCCCCATAGTCGTCGCTCTCGGCGCCGTAGGCCGCACTGCGCGCGGCAAGCGCATGCACGCGCGACGCATACGATCCGCCGCCGCCGCCGCCGCCGCCGCCGTATGTATATGGGACCGCCGCATAGCCGGCGTGCCCGCGGTCGCCGCCGCGGCCCCTGCCACACAGAGTGTGGCGTCAAATTCAGGGGCGGGCGCACACCCACGCAGGGCGCCTGGTCGCAGCCCTGCAGGGCTGCTGGTGGATTAGGTCTGGAGGAGCTCGCGAAGAGTGAGACTTCACATCGCACGCGCCACGCCTTTTGCCACTGCCAGGCAAGCACTGGCACTGCACAAGCTGGGCGCTACGCATGCAGGCAGCAACACACACTCCTACGCCTGCACATGTCATGGGCTCAGCCCCTTCGCGGACATCCGTGAATGTAGAAATTTTACACTGCGCTCTCTTCGGGTAGGCAAAGGCGACGCCAATCTCAAACAATGCGCAGCCGCCCTCCACCGCGGGTACCCTGGCTTGGCCGCCAGGGTAGTAGCGGCGCGCGCACCCGCTGCCGGGGTAGTCCGCGGCGTGCGCGGGGCCGTACTGCGAGTAGCGCGCGTACTCGTTCAGGCGCGCGCCTAGGCGCTCGTTGCGCACAAGCGCAGTCACGTCCTGCGCGCCGTCGCCACAGAGTCGGGCGCCGGCGCTTGCCCGACGCGGCCCGACCGGATTGCTGCGCGCGCCGGGCGCCGCGCCCGGCAGCACCCTGGCCGAGGCACGAGGCAAGCTGTGCCAGGCCCTCCGCGCTGCGTCACACCCTAGCACAGGCAAACTGTTCAGAACTCGCACCCGGTGGCACTCGGTCGCCAGGTGGCCGCCCTCGCCGCAGTTGGCGCAGGACGCGCGCGGCCGCGGCGGCGCCGGCCGGCCCTCGCCGCCGCAGAGCAGGTGCCCGCGCGCGCCGCACGCCAGGCAGCGCACCAGCGCGAGGTCGGAGCGCGCATACGGCAGCTCGCAGCCGCCCTCCGCCCTGACCGGCCGTGCAGGGCCACGGTGGAGGCGGCGCGTTCGCAGGGCACAGGGAGCGTCTGTCTCGCCTGCTGCATGTCTCCCAGTACATTCCAACGCAGGTGTGCAGCCATCACGTACCTGTGTGTGTGTGTCTGCAGGGAAATTGCCTGGCCGCAATCACACAGACCAAGGACATACCACCTCACAGCACTGCACAGCCGTGGACCTCTGGCTTGGCCTCACACTCAGACCCCCAAGCCGCCCTGCAGCGCGTCAAGGACGGCACCTCACAAAGTCGCCCTGGCCGGCGGCCGCGCAGTCCGGCCGGCCGCAGCGCAGGCACACAGCCGAGGCGTCGCCCGCGGCGCGCGCGCCCGGCGCGCCCCAGGCCGGCGCGGCGGCCGCGTCCGGGCAGTCGCGCGCCACATGCCCCGGCCGCTGGCACTTGTAGCACAGCTCTGCGCGCCGCCGAGCCCGTGAGGGCGCCCTCCGTGCCCATGGCGCCACCGGACGCTCAGTGCACGAACGGCGGCGCCCCTGCAGAGCACGACCATGCACGCAACAAGCGCGCCCAGCCTGCTGGCGCGCTCCCGCGCGCTTGCGGGTCGACCCTAGCCCTATGCCTGACCCTATGCTCATGGCGCACGGTTGGGGCAGTTGGCGCGGTCGTGCCCGAAGCGCGCGCACAAGAAGCACGGCTTGGGCACCTCCGCATTGGGGCAGTCGCGCGCCATGTGCCCCGCGCCGCCGCACTTGAAGCAGCGCTTGGCGGCGCCCTCAAAATCGTCGTCAAAGTACCTGGCGCGCTCGGCGCGGCGCGCGCTCGGGCCCGCCCAGCCGCCCTCTGACTGACTTGGGGCGGCTAGAGGAACTTGGGCAGGACCTCGCAGTCACTCACGGGCTTACTGCCGCTGCACGCCAGACGTAGCGTCTGATGCAGTGCTCATGCCCAGCCCGCAAGGATGGCAGCATATGCAGGCAACCACGGTAGCGCATACGGTGCACGCCTGGTCGGCACAGGAATAGGCTCCAGGAAGCGGCGCAGGCCTTGCCAGGCAAGGCGTAGAGTATGTGCTGCGTTTGCACCAGGATGCCAGCAAACACAGAGGGCGCACCAGGGGCCAGCACTGTCGCAGGCACGCGCCAGCAGCGCTCTGTGCTGCCTTGGGCAGCAAGACAGGTGCGCGGGGGCAGACTTGCGGGCGGCTGTGTGTCTGCACGTTGTGCAGCGTTAGCGCTGCAGCCAAGTCACTGCGCAGCAGTGGAGGACGCACCGAGGTGCCCGCAGGAGGCGCTGCATCTCTGGCGCTCGCGCGGTCTCCGCATCATCCGCCACGACCACCACGCCCACGGGCGCCGCAGCCGCCTTCTTCATGTCTGCAGACGCAACGTCGCTGGTGGTGCCGGTGCTGGCGTCCGCAGGGGCCTCCGCTGCGTCCGCGGCCGCTTGCAGGATGGTAGAATCCACACTGTCGTCGCGCCCTGCTGCGGCCTGAGGTGCGTCGGGGGTTGCGGCCGCGGCCCCGCCGCGCGCCGCCGGCGCGTCGCCGGGCTGCGGCGTGCTGCTGCCCGGCGTGGAGCGGCTGTCGTCGGCCACGCTCGCGTCGCGCGCGCTCGCGCCCTCCGCGCTCCCTTCGTCGGGCGCGCCGCCGGGCTGGCATGCGGCGTCCGCTGCGCGCTTCCGCTTGCGCTTGGCCTTCTTGAGCTTCCGGTGCGACGGCGAACTTTCGACATGCGCCGTTCTCGCTGCGGCCGCCACCACGACCTCCGTCTGCGGCTCAGCCGCGGGGCTGTCGCCGGCGCTTGCGTGCCGCGCACGCGCTTTGCGAACGTACGCGTCTGACGGGTGGACCTCACAGTCATCGGACAGTGTGTCCTCTGCCATGGCTATGCCAGGACGGACGCTCCACAGCGAGCACTACACACACTACCTTTTTGCCGAGGCAGACAGTGAGGAAAAAGCCCTCCCTGGCAGGCTAGGGTAACGTGCAGATGCAGGATTGCCGGAGATAGAAGCAAGCGAGTTGCAAGAAGCGGTTGCGCCGGCCTCCCAGCACCTACCTGAACACAGTAAAACTCCTAATCATACGGCTGCAATGCTGGCAGGTGCACTGGGCCAGCTCCCGGCAGCGGTGCACACAACGCAGCCTAGTGAACAACGTACGCGGCTGCGCTCGCATTGTACCACATTGCCGCTGCGGCGCTGCCTGTGCGGCAGGCGGCTGCGGCGCGCGGCGTCCAACGGCGCGCGGTGCCGGGCGTTCTTCAAGTTTAAAAACCCGCTGCAGGGGGACTCTGAGTCCGCAGGTGGTCCCCGTGATCAAGCTGGCTTGATTTTAGTAGACTGGTTGTGACAAGGTTTGCTGTGTTGTGCCAGTGCGCCTTGCATGCGCTGAGAACACCAGCGGCTTGCAGGCATTTACGGCAGCCAGTCACGCGAGGACTACAGTGAGGACGACGTTGAGCACTACTTCAACTACATGGGGATGCTGGCCACGGAGGTGCGAAGGCACAGCAACTTTGTATTATATTGAGTCACTTCACTGGGCAAGCGCTCCATGTGAGCTTCAGAGACACAGCGTCATGACTAGCCAGTATGCAGGAGATGCTTCCTCTCAGTCTAGACGCAGCTAGCTATAGAGCGGCTCAGTGCTCGTGCAGCTTCTCAGCCTACAATAACCTGTTGACAGTCTGTGTGCAACACAGGGGACGTATGACCGCCTGAACAGCATGCTCTCTCGTGCGCGCCGCCCCCTCTGGGACCAGGCCCACAGCTTGCTTAATTTGCAGTTCCTGCACTTGTGCCTGCACTTGTGAAGGTGCTAGGAGGAATGCCTGCCGTGCGCGGCTGCTCAGCTGCAGCGCTTGTTTATTGCTTTATTGCACAAGTTGGGCTGCTTAGCATTTCCATTGCATCGCAGAGGGCCTGGCGCCAGTGGACTTGCTGCTGATGATGGCGGCCAGCGAGAACGATGCGCCAAAGGTGGCGGAGCTGCTGCGTGCGGGCGCAAGTGCTACTATCAGGGTGCGCCCTGTCCGAGATGCACTGCGCCCCCCCCTCGTCGATGATGCGATACAAGCTCGGCTGCCTGCTAGCCAGCATGTGTGGAAAGCACAAGTCCACGGCTGTCCAGCGTGTCGACAGTCCATACATTGTTGTCCAGTCAGGGCTGGAGGGGCGTGGCGCAATACAATTCTAATGCACTTTCTGTGTGACAGAGGCTGTAGTGGCGATGATAAGTTGTTGTCTTTGACAGTCACGCAGGATGCATAGGTGCCTTTTGCCCCTTGCTTCAAATGCATTCTGCGCGTATCCGACTGCACTGCTGGCACTGCACATTTGCAACACACTTTGCGGACTTTCCACGCGCAGAATTTGGACGGGAAGTGCGCACGGGAGCTGGCTACATCCGAGGCAATTTTTGAGCTGCTGGATGAGCCCAAAACTGCCTTTACCTATTGAGCAGCGCTCGCTATGAGCTGGACTGCGTGCGGGACTGCTTTCAGGCTGGGGAGGCCTTTATCACATTAGACTCAAATATAAAGGCCACTCAATACAGCAACCAGAGAGGGCACTTCAGAGCTACTCAGCCACAGTGAGCAAGCAGAGATCAGACTTTCAAACCAGAGCTCTTTCTCTGTAGCAGCACAGTGCTGTGACCGGCACAGAAGCTTTGTGCAGGCTGGCATTGCTGCAAGCAAGTGCTTGCCACAGCTAGCGTGAAGGGCGCTTCGTCACGCAATGGCGTTGCAGGACCTGGCTGGCTTCGAGGTCTGGCTGCCAGTGTGTAGAATGCTGTTGTTGCTGTTTTGTAAACTCCACAAGCTCCCTTCTGTGGTGGGCAGGTACAGCAAGTTCTCAACGAAGACGCGAGCAAAAAGACAACTGCAGTGCTGGGCAGGCGCGTGAGCGCGCTATCGAGCTAGGAGGAGTATGTGGTAAAGTGCAGTAACACACATACATAGAATGAAGAGACGCTGTGCTCTCCCCTCGTGCAGGTTCAAGGACGCGCAAGGGCAGGCAATCCTGTTGCTGAGCCGCACAGCGTTTGCAGCAGAGTCGCTACCCAGCCTGCTTGCCTCCATCACGTGCGAGCAGCAGTTCCAGAACGACGCGTACGCCAAGGCGTGCAACCTACAGCCTCCTACCTGCTTGAGCCCATTCCTGGCTCTGTCAGTACACTTGTGCCAAGCAAATATTGTGACGTTTGAGCGCTGACCCGCGCAGTACCGAGGACTGGTGGCACTGCCAGAACACAGCGCTGTGAACGTCGACGTAATCTCGCCAGCCACTGAAAAGCATGTCAGCAAGCACAGTGCACAGGCCTACCGGCTGGTGCTAGAGTCCCCAGAGCTCTATGCAAGGGCCACGCAGCCCTTCATTGAGGCCATCCCGCCAGCAAGGCTTGCCTGGGTGGTAAACATCTTGGACAAAAAGGCGCGCGGGCTCTCCTGCCCGCGTTGTGCACAGCAATGCTTGGCAGCTGGCCCCCCCATCAAACTGTGTTAAGTAGATTTAAGACTGTTATTTCCAAGGTTTGCATGGCAACCCAAAACGCATGGCCTGCGCCACACAGGCTGAAGCAGACCGGCTGATATATGAGGATCCAGATGAGCAGTCAGGCTTCATGCTGCACCCAGACATGAAGTGGGTATGTGGAATGCGGCTGCGCATGCGGTTAGCTGGCAATGCGTTCTAACCACACTGGCATGGTCGTGCAAGCAAGTCTTGATGCATCAACAGCATGCTCCGGGGGCCAGTGCAGGACCAGAAACGCATGGAGTCGCTGTACTGCATAGCCCTGTGCATCAGGTGCGACTTGGCTGTTCTTATCGCGCATAACATATGCAGATGCATCCTGAGCAGTAGGTGATAGCCCGCCAACCATCCATTGGCGGGAAACACTTCTTGCCTCTGCTTTCAGCAGCCCGCAGCGCAGGCACACTAGAGCACTGTGCAAGCCTATTTGGGTCCGGCCTGCAGCATGTTAGAGCATATCTCCTCTTGTCACTGGCGCATGCATGCAGGCGCGACTTGCGCTCCCTGCGCGACCTGGACGCCTCGCATCTGCCGCTGCTGCACAACATGAGGGCAAAGTGCCAACAGGTGTGCGCACGGGCATGTCCCTGTACACCTCGTTTGCTTCCATGCACCTCATGTAGTCTTCTAGCACACCTGCAGATCTGAACTGTGCCCTAAGCACTGCTTCCCACGATCCGTGCAGCGCTTGACGCGAGCTTCTCCACACTTCCTTCCGAATGTGTACAGCCTCTTTATTCATGTGCACGTGCGTTGGTGCCTGGATGCACAGCACTCTCAGCACAATGCGAGCATCTGTGCAAGTAGGAGATGTGGAGGCCAGCGCCGCCTCATTACGCTCACGGTGCTGCACGATGTGACTGCAGGCGGTATTGGAGCGGTATGGCGTTGGTGACCACCAGCTGCGCATGTTTCTGCACTACCCGCCCTCATGTGCGGTCCTGATCACCCATGCAGGCTTTGTTTGTGCTGTCCTTGCTGCAGCGTATAGAGCAGAGGGGCGCGTGTAACGCAGACTACCACCTGCATGTGCATGTGGCGCACGTGCACATGGATGGCGGCCAGGGCATGGCAGCCGGCAAGGCGCACCTCCTGGACGATGTCATAGGTGCGGCTGCCCCGTGTGCTGCAGTGCCATCCCTCCCGCCCTGGAATCCCAGCATCAGCAGGCGTGCAAGGCTGCTGGAACGACACCCCGGAGTCCCTGTCCCATGAACGACAGCTCATGTGCTCTTGGTTACATGCTGGAGCATGTCCGAATGCGCTGGCGATGTGCCGGGCACTGCAAACATGCCTGGGCGCAAGTTTGCCTGCATGTTGGGGATGGTACCTGCCACCGTGCAAGGCACGCTGCCTGCATTGACTCGGCAAAAACATCGTGTGCAGACAACATCACGATGATGGCGGACTACTACGCGCGCCGGACGCTGGCTTTGACGATCGGCGAGCGCGACCCGCTGCTGCCCGCGCTGCTCGGCGAGGAGGCCGGCCGCAAGCGCAAGGCGCTGCACGACGCATGAAGTCGAGTGGATGCAATTTCCAGTCTGCGATTAGAAGGGATGCATACCACGAATGTAGGTGTACTTGCACACCATTTTGTAATATGACTGGCAAACCATGTGTGATGTGACTGGCCCGGTGTCTCGCTGTCTGTTCTGCTTCCAGCTCACTTGCTCGAGTGTGCACAGGCATGTAATTGCGACTGCTGCACGCGCCTCTTGACATGCTGCTGGTGCTGCTCCCCAGCAGCATGCCTTGTTCCTGTCCGCTCGTGCATGGTTTCAGGGCCAGACCCATACCATTGCAAATTGCCATGAAGCACTCCTTGGTCTCAGCTATGGGGCTTTACACGTCAGTGTGCGCGCACAGAGCAGACTATCACGGCACTGTCACCCTCACATGCTCTTCGACCGAAGTGACCCAGTCCAGCGGCAACAAGTCTCGGCACTATGCCGCTTTCCTTGACCGGCGCGGAAACATGCCCTGTAGCTGAGGTCCAGCAAACGGCTGCCCAACAGCAAACCCCATTTCCCTATGCAAGCCCTGCCAGAGCATGCCCGCCACACCCTGCCTGCTGCACTGACCAGAGCTGCCTTTTGAGGCACACCCCTCTCACAGCACAGCTTCGCCTGGCCGAATGGCTAGATGAGAGAACACAGCGTGTAGAGGCCACCCGCTCACGCGGTCGGATGCGGGAAGGGCAGCGAGACGCCGTTGTTCCTGCGCAGCACCTGCTTTTCAGCAACGGTCCGGCACCCTCGACGGGCTCGAGTCCAGCACCATCAGCACGCTTGCAAGAATGTTGCAGCATGTGCCCCCTACACAGCAGCATAACACCGTGAAGTGGCCCCATTTCAAGCATATAGACACACTGGTATCGGCGGAAGCTTACAACCAAACGAAAGTAGCAAATCCAGAAGTACTGTGCACAACTATATAAATAAATATGGGGGGTGGCTATGCAATGGTGGCTTGCGGGGTGCGCACGCAAAGGTTACATGGTAGGGGTCGGACAGGTGGTCCAACAGGTTGTCGATGGGGCCCTGGGCAGCACACACGACTATGAGAGCTCACCAGAGACCACTGCCCCACGCGTCAATTGCAGCAGTGATCGCTGGCAACGCCCTTCTCCTTGTTCTTGCTGGGGAGCAGCTAGCACGATTGCTGAGCGATCGCAGTTGCTGAGCAATCGCTCTGATAAGCAAGTGCTTGAGGCAGGGAGGGCGCGCACCTTGCCGGTGGCAATGTGCTGCGCGATGAAGCCCAGGAACGCCACCATGGCAAGGCGGCCTGCGCAGCGCGCGAGAGGGAGGTCAAAGCAGCACACGGCCAGGACGCCTCCAGTCCTAATTGTATACTCGGAGGCTGTACGAGATGCTACAAAAACAGTGTCACATTTCATCCCTTGCCAGGAACCGCCATTGGGCATGCAGACAGCTACCTCGCATGCTACGCAGCCATGCATCCATGCAAGCCCCTTGGACCAGACATGCCTGCGGTGTGCACAACAGGACGGAGCTTGCGACGCAACTGAGGTGGACCTCTCAGGCTTTCGCTGCCAAAAAGGTGCCCTCCCCACCTTGCCATGCAGCGCGCCCAGAGCACACGAGCAGCGCCCAGGGCGCCCGGGGCGGGCCGAGCGCGCGCCGTTCTTGATCTCGCTGTCCTGGTAGCGGCGCAGCTGCGACTCGCTGCCGCGCGACAGGCCGAGCGGGTCGAAGAACTTGCCGCCGGGGTAGCCGTTGGCCATGCCCTTGAAGTCGTCGGTGATGCCCAGGAAGGAGCCGTCCGCCTGGCTGCCCGGGTTGGCAAAGTCGGCCCACCGCTTGGTCTCCGTCCAGCCGGTCAGCAGGATCTGCACGAACAGGATCGACGCTGCGCGCGGCGCGCCCGCGCCTCAGCGCATTTGTCACCTAGGTCTCCATCCTCACCCTGCAGAGGGCGCTCGGATGTCTTCAACTCCTGTTGCCATATGCATCGGCACCAACCACACGGCAAGCACCCGCGGCAGTCTCAGAGCAAGGGGTGTCTATAAGTAGCGTCCTGCTCCGCAAAGCAGTGAGCCAGCCCTAGTAACCGTTCATGCATGCCGCCGTCCCCAAGCACCCACGTGCAGGCGTGCAACCCATGGGGGATGCCCGCATCTGCTTCCCATACTTCAGTGCGAGAGCACACCAGAGCTCACCAGCCATGTTTGCAGGGCGGCGCACCGAACGGGAAGGCCGGGTGCTCCTGCAGCCAGACCTTGCCGGCATCATACCACGGCGGGATGTTGGCGGCGCCGGCCTTTGTGACGATCTGCAGCGCGCACAGCTCGCCTAAGTGCACCTAGGCGCGTGGCTCGGTGCGACCGGGCTTGCAAACGCACGCTACTTGGTATCTTTGCTCGCGCTAGAAGCGGTCCACAGCAAAGCAACCTGATGCAAGCGTATAATTTTGACGCCACAGACAGATAGGTTACTGTCTTTGCCGGTTGCGGGGCCTGCCCAGGGCATCGCAGCAGGTGAGGAAGTGAACGTGAAGCAGAGCTGCTGACAATGACACGCTCAACACACCTCCACGTGCCCGCCTGCACATAAGGAGCCTGCGCACCGCAGGGAACAGGATGCCCGCGACGCCCAGCATGGCTGTGCGGCTGTGCACCAGCTCAGCCTGCTGGAACCTGCACGCTGGGCAGAGCTGAATTTGAGGCTTGCCTCAGCCAAGGCAGGCAGCCAGGGCAGTACGCAGGAACTCTCAAAACGCCTGCGGTGCTGATGGACCGCTTGGGTCAAAAACATACACAGAGCAGGGCAGCCAGGAAGCGCCCTGCCACAGACCGGCACTGTGCAGACCGGCTACTAGTTACCTACGTTGAGCGGGGCGTATCACTTGCTGGTATGGAATCCACGACAACCAAGGCCAAGGCCTTGAGCAGCGGAGGGGGGACTTTCAACTTGAGGGCGGGGTCCGCGCCAGCGCAGGAAGGTCGGGTCGGAGCCCAGGCTGAGCGGGTCAAAGCCAAAGTCGCCGGGCATGGAGCCGTCCAGGTAGTCGGGCGCCTTGTTCCCGGGGAACCACACCTGGCGCTGCGCCTTGGATGGCTCCGGCGCGGCAGCCGATGCCACCACATGCACCGCCTGCGCCGCCGCAGACACCGCTCGCAACTGTGGGTTCCACTGAGCCGCGCTTGCTCAGCTTCCCTCTTGGAAGCTCGTCGCGCAGCGCTTCACTGTATGGCCCAGGCGAGTGCCAAGCGAGTCTGCCTGTTTTGCAAGCTGTGTTGTCCGCTCCACCGCCCAGTGCTCGCCGCAACAGCACCTGCAATGCCTGTGTCCTGCAGACGCAACGCGCAGCCAATGCTGCCAGAGTGCGTCAGGCACCCCGCTGCTGCAGGCCGCTGAACAGCGCTGCATGCCCTGCATGCTCAGGGAGCAGGCTTGTGCCCTTATCTTGTCGGCCCTGGTCGCCGTGTCTGGTCCATCAAGTCTGGCTGTAGAACACAGCACTGTGATTCACCTCTTCTCACCTCAGAGCACCCCTACTTTTTGCAAAAGAGGGACTTGATGGCCAAACGCAGCCCCCACAGTTGCAGCTCACGCAGACCCCCTGCACGACGCCTGTATCTGCCCGAGTCCGCAGCCCACCTTTGCACGCGAGGCCCGAGCCTTCACGGGTGCTGCTAAGCGGCCGGTCAGCGAGGACATGGCAAAGAGCTGTGCCATCCTGCCGGTCCAACAAGTTCCTCAGTCCACGCGAGGTCGCTCCTTCACTGCGCAGATGGAAGGCCTCTGCGTTCAGGCAGATCGGGCTTGACGATAAGAGGGTCTTCGAAAGGGCATGTCGTAACTTGGCAGCCAGCTTTTCCCCTCACTTGGTCCCTATCTCAAGGGACAGTACAGCTGTGGTGCAGGAGCCTAGACCTCTCACCGGATACACCGCTGCTGTTTGCAGGCAGTGATCACCTGTTAGAAGGCTGCGTGCTCTGGCACCCGATATCTGCCTGTAGTAGAAGTGCCTGTTGCGGGCAGGCTATTGATTTCTTTCCCAGGCACAGCGCTATAACAGGGGCTGACAGTGGCCGCTTTAACAAAAAAGGTTGCAGCATGCAAGACAGAGGCAGTTTCTCGCTCCAAGCTTGGTCGCGTGATCTCTTGATGCCATAGCTTGCTGCAACAACAGACTCTGTTGTCTATGTCCAGAGCCTGATATGCGGAAGAACCTTTTGCCTTGCAAAGAGCGTGGTGCACCAACGACCTGACCTCCCTCCAACTGACGCTGGAGGAAGCTTCCGTACAGCACACAGTGTGCAAAGCATACATATGTTTGTGTGGCACATATGTGTGGTGCCATCACTTTCCAGATGAAGGTGGTGTTTAGTAAACACCGGTGGAGGGCTTGGTTGATCAGCCGCTACTCAGCTGACACAGGGTGCGCCTGCGGGCTCAGCAGCCTACGCACGCTCGCCGCGGATGCGGCGCGCGAGCTGGATGTCCTTGGGCATGATTGTCACGCGCTTGGCATGGATTGCGCACAGGTTGGTGTCCTCGAACAGGCCGACCAGGTAGGCCTCGGCGGCCTCCTGCAGCGCCATCACGGCGCTGCTCTGGAAGCGCAGGTCGGTCTTGAAGTCCTGCGCGATCTCGCGAACCAGCCGCTGGAAGGGCAGCTTGCGGATGAGCAGCTCGGTCGACTTCTGGTACTTGCGGATCTCGCGCAGCGCCACCGTGCCGGGGCGGTACCTGCCGCAGGCCACTGGCTCAGTCCCATATCGCAGCAGATAACAACGCCAGGCTGAAACGATGGCAGGCACGTTCAGCAGGCAGCAGGCAGGCTGCGTGCACCCAGCAAGCGCACCTGTGCGGCTTCTTGACGCCGCCGGTGGCGGGCGCGGATTTGCGCGCGGCCTTGGT